>FWPV01013227.1_pt1 | contig 12473 bp, 7 predicted proteins | sample 2228371 | NCBI WGS metagenome assembly FWPV01 (sample SAMEA103939776, study PRJEB20133) | metagenome | reverse complement strand
GTTGTATCCGTAAAGGTCTCTGTTGGCGTATCTGTTGCTGTATCAGTCGCTGTATCTGTCGGTGTGTCTGTTGGTGTATTTGTTGCCGTGTCAGTTGGTGTATCCGTAAAGGTCTCTGTTGGCGTATCTGTTGCTGTGTCTGTCGCTGTATCTGTCGGTGTGTCTGTTGGTGTATTTGTTGCCGTGTCTGTCGGTGTATCCGTATATGTCTCTGTCGGCGTATCGGTTGCTGTATCAGTCGCTGTATCTGTCGGTGTGTCTGTTGGTGTATTTGTTGCCGTGTATGTCGGTGTATCCGTAGATGTCTCTGTCGGCGTTTCTGTTGCTGTATCCGTTGGCGTATCTGTTGCTGTATTCGTTGGTGTATTTGTTGGTGTATTTGTTGCTGTGCTTGTTGGCGTTTCCGTGTATGTTTCTGTCGGTGTATCCGTTGCCGTATCAGTCGGTGTATCCGTAAAGGTCTCTGTTGGCGTATCGGTTGCTGTATCAGTCGCTGTATCTGTCGGTGTGTTTGTCGGTGTATCTGTTGCCGTGTCAGTTGGTGTATCTGTATATGTTTCAGTAGGTGTATCAGTTTCCGTAGAAGTCGGTGTATCCGTATATGTCTCTGTCGGTGTATCTGTTGCTGTATCGGTTGGTGTTTCCGTAAATGTCTCTGTCGGCGTTTCTGTTGCCGTGTCGGTTGAAGTATTCGTAGGCGTTATAGTTTCAGTATTGGTTTGTGTAATCGTCTCTGTCACCGTCTGCGTTACTGTCTGTGTATTCGTTTGTGTCACAGTTTCTGTGTTTGAAGGCGTTATCGTTTCTGTAATCGTTTGTGTATTTGTTTCGGTTACTGTCGGCGTCACTGTCTGCGTTATCGTTTGCGTTATTGTCTGTGTCACAGTTTCTGTCACCGTTTGCGTTACGGTTTGTGTATTTGTTTGGGTTACCGTCTCTGTTACCGTCTGCGTCACTGTCGGTGTTACTGTCTGTGTTATCGTCTCCGTTACCGTTTGTGTTACCGTCTGCGTAGAAGTCCTTGTTACTGTCGGCGTTATTGTTTGCGTCACTGTTTGAGTTATCGTAGACGTCGTCGTAGGTGTAACCGTAGGCGTGCTGGTCTCGGTTATTGTTTCTGTCTCTGTTTCGGTTATTGTCTGCGTTATCGTCTCTGTTACTGTTTCGGTAACAGTTTCTGTTATTGTCTCGGTTATTGTTTCAGTCATCGTAGACGTTACCGTCGGACTTATAGTTTCAGTTATTGTTGCAGTAGGTGTTGGCAAATTACTCGTAAATGTAACCCAATCACTTATATCCCTGTCTGGTATTGCTATTGACCCAGGCAGTGTTGTGCTATGCGGCGTTATAGTATTTGTCTGTGCTGACTCGTTATATATGCTTATTGTTCCGAATCCATCAGCATTTGTTGTACCTGTTACACTTCCTGTATTTAATCCTACTACTCCAGAAAGTGATGTTGCTACGAATATTGCTGAACTGCCAGGATAATTTGTATAAACACTTATAAGTTCTGAACCTGGAACCGGATTCCCATAGATATCAACTACCTGCAAATTTATTAATACAATCGTCCCTATCTCACTATATTCCATAGTTGCTGTTGCAACTATATGATCCTTTGGTGCAGGTCCCCAGGCTAATATAACGCCCACATCCCTGTCAGGCGTTGCATTAGAACCAGGTAAAGAAGAATCTGGTAATACAGTTACACTTTCTGCTTTATAATTTATTATATCTATTGATGCAATACCTGATGCTGGTGTATCACCATAAAGTATCCCAGTTCCTAAACCATTTGCATTATTTAGCGTTGTTGCTGTAAATGTTGCAGAACCAGAAGCTACAATATTTAAAGAATAAATTCCAGGCACTGTAATACCATCTGCATCAACTACTGCAATATTTAATTGTTTGGTATTACCTGCTGTTAATGTTCCACCTGCAGGATCAGTTATTATAATATGGTCAGCGCCTGCTGAAACAAACTGCACATTGCAACTTTCATCAAATACAGGGTTACCCCATAATCCTGAATTTGGTGTTACTGTAACCATACCTGTATTATTACTTTTTAAAATTAAATCAGCATAACCACTTATATTTGTTGGACCAAATGCCAGTGCTGTTCCTTCTCCTGTCCAGCCAGGTGGCAAACTCACAAAATATCCGCCATTATTGGCTGTTACTGATACATATTGTGCTGATGCAACTGTATTTCCATTTATATCTTCTAACCATATTCTTATTGGTTCTCCTGTGCCTGATGCACCAGCAACTGCTATGCAATCTAAACATGTTGCAGATGAATGATGCGGTGGAGTAAAGTATATATATGCTTTTTCATCCCTGTCAGGGATTGCCTGCGAGCCAGGCAAAACACTATCAGGCGTTATTGTAACACTTTCTGGAATTGTATCTGTTATTTTTATCTGCGCATATCCATTACTATCTGTTGAGCCATAAATAGTATTTGTTCCTGTTCCTGTCCATCCTGGAGGTGCTGATGTAAATACAGCATTGTTATTTGCTGTAATTGTTATCCATTGAGCAAAAGAAAGCGAGGTGCCATCTATATCCACTATCTGCGCATCTAAAATAACTTCGTTATTAGCAGGAATTTCAGTATATAAAGGATGTAACCGTACATGGTCAGGAAATTTTACAACAAAGTGATAAATTCTTGTTGCTATGTCTCCATCTCTTTCTATTCCCTGTATTATTGCAGTCCATACTCCTTCTGGTCCAGCAGAAGGAATATTATAATTATAAAAATATCTTTTCCAACCAGAAGGTGAACCAGTATCAGTGCTTTCATAAGTCATATTTGTTAAAGCAACGCGTGTATTATTATTAGAATCATAAATTGCTATTCTTGCATTACTCACATCATTTGAACCAAATGGGTCAGATATCTGTGTTGCAATTTTTGCAAATCCACCTGCTGGAAATACTGCATAATTTTCCTTTGTATTACCACTGGCATCATATGCTTTTATCCAATCAACACCAACAAATGTGCTGGCATTAAATGACAGAACTGATTGTTGTGTGGTGCTGTGATATACCCTGAAATAATTATTCTGACCATCTGGTTCATTACCTAAATTAGTAAAAAGCATTGCAATTTTATAACCCGCCGGTATTACTGCTGGTTTATTAATAGTTACGGTATAATTAAAACGTAAATTTGCCTGATTATTTGCTCTTTGAACCGCACCTGTATTAACATTTCCTAATAAAACACTATTAGTTCCATTTGTATAAAACAATCTTATGTTTCCATAACAAACCCTGTTATTTGTAGTAAGGTATAAACTAACTGTTATATCTGATTCTATCAGTAAATCCCTGTATAAAACAGGAGATAAACTCCATATCCTTGATTCATACTCATCTATCTGTGTATTGTTCCCTGCCGCAGATGTATCGGTTACAGTTGTTAAACTATAGGTATGCTCTGCAGGTGCCTGAATAGAACCATGAAGCCAGAGTGCTTTATTCACTGCTGTTCTTAATGAAACTTTTGTGGTTTCATCAGCATAAGCAGTTAAAGATGGATTATTAATTCCTGTTAATTTTATTTTTGTTATATCAATTTCTCCAGGTTCTGCTGTATCTGGCACCAATTTCCTGAAAGTTATTCCATAATTTGAATTATTATTAACCTGAATATCTGGCTTGCTATTTGAATCAGTATCATAAGATGAATTTACATAATCCCATATTGAATCACCATTAGTATCCGCTGCAAGTGTTATTCCATCAGCAGTATTTATTATATATGTAGTCCATTGTTTAGAAACCTCGCTTAATTCAATATCAAATCTGTCATTAACCCCTGCTGTATTACTAACTGTTAATACTACATTGCTAACTTCACCTGCATTGACTGTTTGTGTTGCTTCGGGTTTAACTGTTATACCACCTATATAAATTTTTATTGTTTTTGAATTATTACCTGTATTTGTATCGGGGATATCAGTATCACTATTAAGGTCTGTAAACATTGTTATTGTATATTCTCCGGCTGGCACTGAACTTATATTGAAATTATAACCAACAGTGACACTTTCCTGATTGGGAACAATTAAATTAACGCTGGTAAAAGATGTATTAATCGGTGTAAAACCAGAAGGCCCGGTAATACTTATATGAACAGGTAAAGAATACCAATCCCTTAAACCATAATTAACAACTGTTCCGGTAATCATCACATATCCCTGGCTATTCTGAAAAACTGAATTATTAGCAGGCCTTATAATTTCTGATATTCCTGTATCATGAAGTTTATTTTTCCCATAATTTATTTCATTTTGCATATCTAACTGCGCCTGTCCATTTAAAGTATTGCCATAACCCCATATTATTTCTGCTGTTTTAGTGACACCTGCATTTATATCACCTAAATTCCATTCAAGTGCTGTTCCAGCATCACCTGTATAGGAATTGTTATTACTTAAATTTCTATTGATGTTATATATATTTGTCCACATAGTCCAATAAGCATTAACTTCATGGGCAGTACTTGTTAAATACCCTGAAAATCCGCCATAGGATATTGGAGTTCCTGCTGGTTTATAACCAAATACTGTATCATTTACTGAGTCATATGCACAACTATCTCCAATATATGAACCATTAAAATTCCAGTCACATCCCTGAAAAAATCTGACATTTGTTGCATTCCTCGTTGCATGGTTGTTTCTTATATAATAAATTGTTGCAAACCATTTTTTATTTCCTCTTATAATTACTTTTTGTGTTATATAAAAAGGTATCTCAGTTCCACCAGTTGCTGTTGTCTGAAATTCTGAAATTATCAATGACTCTGTTTCACCCCATGGAGTTGTATTCAAATGAACATAAGTTGTCGCAACATTAGTAAAATCTCTGGTAAATGATGTTGTATAATTAGTTCCAGGATTTCCATATTGATATGTATTTGCACCAGATGTATATCGCAAGGCAATTTTTGAACCAGCATCTGCATCTAAATCCTGTCCTATTTCATCGTCTCCCTCTCTGCCTAAATGGTCAATTCCTGCTGTAGCGTTAATCATATCTGCAAAAGAATAATTAAAAGGATAAGCAATCATAGATAATTGTCCTGCACCATTTATTGCTTCTTCTAAAATTAAAGAAAAACTCGGCTGGGGTGGTGATAAAATAACAGAATATCCTGATATTGGGTCGTCATAAAAATATAATTTATTATCCTTTATATACCATTTTATATCTTCCTGTTTTTCTCCTGTTTTTCTATCCAATTTACTCTTATTTCTTATTTCTATACCATCATCCCTTATTATCTTTCTTACTTTATATCCCTGTGGTATCTCTGTTTGCAATCTATACCAGAAACCATCTTCTTTATTTTGAAGTTCAATCCGTATAAGATCTTTTTTTAATTTATTTATCTTAATTTTTGCTTTTTTATGTTTTAAAATATTATGTTGTGGTTTTATTTTTGTTATTTCATTTTCTGGCAGGTAATATTCTTCCGAGTCATTAATTTTATTCTTTTTAAATTTTTTAATATTTTTTGCCTGATTTTTATAAATAAAAATATTTTCTAAAGGGTCATAAGCAATAATATCATTACTGCTTAATTCCTGTAAATTTACTGCAACTAAATTGTTGCAAATCAGTAAAATTACACCTATCTGTAATATTTTTAAAACTTTCTTAAACTTCATTAAAATCCTTTCAATTTTTATTCTACTTTATAATTATACTGATAATACTAATTTTTATCTGTAATTTATGTCACAGTTCATTTAAATACAACTCCATTTTCTAAAAGAACTTTTATTCCTTTTAAAGAAATTCCTTTGCCTGCAAAATTTTTAATGCATTTACAAATTTCAATATGTTCGTCGGTATAAATTCTTATATTGCCAACACGTATAGGTTTTATTAATTTTTTTCTCTCCCAGTTGCGCAAAGTTTGCTGATGAACTCCTAAAAGTTGCGCTAAATCACTTATTTTATAAAATTTTTTCTCCTGTAAAATGTTTGAATCTATGCTGTTTTTCTCTTCAATTTTCATATAATGCTCTCCTTATTAATTAAATAATTTTATTATTTTCCCCACCATATCAAAACTTTCATATACTTTTTATATAGTATAAAATATTTACAATAGTATTGTCAAGTAGTTAAAATAGTTTTATAAGATTTTTTAAATTTTAATTGAAAAATAAAGGATATTATTCAATATATATTGTGTTTAATTGACTTGTCAATAACAATATATAGTATTTATTATAGTTTCACATTATGAAAATAAAATATGTTTAATTGACTTTTTAAATTTTAATTGCCTGATTAACTAGATAATAACGCTTAAGTTTTCAGTGATAAATAATGCTTTAACCCCTCATTTTTAATAAATAATTTTATCTTAAAAAAATTTATTTATGCCTTTTATTTTTATTCACTATTTCTATCCCTTTAAAAACTTCCCTTGTAATATCTGCGTTCATCTGAACTTCTAATTCCTGAAGGCGGGTATAAATTGAACCTTTATCGGTTACAACATATTTTGGCGGTAAATGATTTAAAGCATAAGCCATAATATCCAATTTACATCTATCACATTTACAAATATCATTTCTTGTTTCTAATTGTGACTCCAGATTTTTCTTTACCATTCTTTCCATATAATTTTTTATTTCAAATTTTTCATCCATTTTATTCCTCCATAATTTTATTTTTAATTTTGAATCACAAACCAGCAATCAATTTACTTTTCAATTTACAATTTCCACTTTGCAATTTGTTTTTTCAAATCGAAAATCGTAAACCGTAAATTGTTTTACATCCAACCATCCAAGCATCCAATCATCTATTCAACGGGTCTTCTATCTCTGCTTCTTCAAATCCTTTATGTCGCAATTTACACGCCGGGCATCTACCGCACGGTTTTTTTTCACCTTTATAACATGTATGAGTATACTTCATTAAATCTAAAATTCCAAGTTTTTTTGCAATTAAAACAATATCTTTTTTGGTTTTATTTATTAATGGGGTATGAATTTTAATATTATAATCTAAACCTAACTTTAAACTTTTTTCAAGTGCTTTAACAAATTTTTTTCTGCAATCAGGATAACCAGAATAATCAACCTGTGATACACCAATTACTAAATTTTTAATTTTTTTTACCCATGCAAAAGAAGCAGCGATGGTTAAAAAAATAATATTTCTGCCTGGCACAAAAGTTGCAGGCAAATTTTTATTAAATTTATGCTTTCTATTTAAAGATATTTTATTATCAAGCAATGCACTTTCATTTATTTTTTCAAATTCATTAAGTTCTATTATTACATGCTTAACTTTTGCTATTTTGGCAATTTTTCTTGCTGCTTTTAATTCTATCTTATGCCTCTGACCATAATCAAAAGAAATTGCTATTACTTTTTTAAAAAATTTTTTTGCCCAGAAAAGCGCAGTTGTTGAATCCTGTCCACCACTTAATAAAACTATTGCTGTTTCTTTTTTCATTTATTCTCCGATTACTGAACAATAAACTTCCCATTCAGGATGTTCATCAGGACAATAATCTCCAAATATTATTTGCTGCCAGGGTTCTAAACATAATTTTCCATTCATTACAACAAATGTCTGGGATGGACCTACTATTGCAGAGCGAATATGAGCATGACCATTTTCATCATTCCATCTTTTTGAGTGTTCATAATAAGCATCTTTAGGAGCGATTTTTTCTAAAGCAACCTCTAAATCATGAAGACAACCTGGTTCGTATTCTAAAGTTGTAATAATACATACAGATCTGCCAGCCTGAACAGTAACCTGCCCATTTTTTATTTCTGCTTCATCAACTACTGCCTGAATTTCTTTTGTAATATCCCGGACAACATGTCCTTTGCCCATATAAAAAGTTAATTTTTTTGTAAAAACTTTCATTATTTAAACCCTCCTTAAATTCTATTAAAATGGAATTATTTTTGTTCAATCCCTGGTGGTAATTCTTTAGGAAATGTTTTTTCTGAAATGACTCTTCCCTTTTTATCGTATTTTTTTATGGAAGTTAAAATTCCTTCATCATAAATATGTTCTTCTTTTAAAATTTTTCCCACATAATATTGAACAATGCCATCTATAACTTCTCCATACTTTTTTATTGTGCCATCTGGACTATGCGTCCATCTGGCAATTTCCCTGCCATTTTTATAAAAAACTTCTACGTTTCCTGTTCTTATGCTTACTATTTCAGCAAATATTTTATCTGATAAAACCTCTCCATTTTCAGCATAAGTTTTTAATCTGATTAACTGGTCATTTGTAAATCTCCCTTCTTTCCATAATGCACCGGAAGGATAATAAAGACGATAAGGTCCATTTTTAACTCCATTAACATATTGTTTTTCTAACATTATTTCCTTATTTTCATAATATTCTACCACAATACAATCTGGTAATTCTCCAACCATTTCATAACGTATTAAATTACCATCCTTATTTAAAACTTCAATTGTATAACTTTCTATGCCATTTTTTGATTTAACAGGCTTATCATCTATAAAATAACTCTGTTTATAGGTTGTATTTCCCTCTTTATCTGTGCCTAAAATAGTAGTTTTTTGCACAACAATAAGTTTATTGGTATTTTTTGAAAGTTTTTCAATATTTTTTTCTGCCATAAATTTACTCCTCGTATTTTTTTTTATTTATTATACATAACTTTTTATTCTTTTGCAATTATGTTATTAAAAAATTTAATTACTTGCCCTGATTTTCAAAAAATCAATTCTTTATATAACTTAATTATTTCTACCACTGTTTTATCCCAGGAAAACTTTTCTGCCTGTCTTTTGCCTTTTTCTATCAATTCTCTTCTTTTTTCATTGTTTTCTAAAATTATCTTCATAGCATTTTCTAATTCTTCTATACTTAAAGGGTCAATGAGTATGGCTGCTTCTCCTGCTATTTCAGGAATAGAAGAAGTATTGGAAGTAATAAGTGGAATCTCTGCATTAAAAGCATCTAAAACAGGTAATCCAAATCCTTCATAAATAGATGGAAATAAAAAACAAAAAGCACCTTTTACAAGTGGCACCAGATCCTCATCAGGAACAAACCCTGTAAAAATAATATCTTTTTCATCCTTTGCAATTTCATAAAGTTCATCCACCTGCCAGCCTTTTGTACCAGCAAAAACAAGACATATATCATCATATTTTTTCTTAATATTTATAAATGCCTTCCCTATTCTTATGACATTTTTTTTTGGCTCTAATGTTCCTGTAAAAATAAAATATTTTTTATTTATATTATATTTTTTTTTAACTTCTTCTATTTCATCCTGAGAAACTTCCATCTTAAACTCATCTCTCCCGGCAAGCGGTATTACCTTTATTTTATCATCTTTTATTTTATAATTTTCCAACAAATCATTTTTAGTATTCTGAGAAAAAGTTAATATATAATCTGCTGATTTAAACATTAGTGGCATTATATATTTACACATAAATAAACTTTTATATGATGCTTCTTTATAAAATATCAAAGGTATTATATCATGTATGGTCTGAATTAATTTAAAACCTTTTTTCCATGAAGGACCTAAAAAATCAAGAGAATGAAATAGATTTAACCTGTTTTTTATAGAATAATAAGGCGAAAACCATATTGACCTTTTTAAAGTGCTGTTATGCTTTCTTAAATTTTCATGAACTATTACATTATTTTTCATTTTAAAATTTATCACAGTTTCTTTTCCAGGAAATAAATGTATTTCCCATTTATCTTCTTCTAATTTTTCAATTAATCTTCTTGTAATTTCTATTTCAACTCTTCCAATGCCAGAACCTTTTACTGACATTGTCCTTATATCCAGACCTAATTTTATTTTTTTACTCATAATTTTATCTTTTTAATATAAATTTAAAATCAGAAATATACTGTTTCCCATTTAATGCATAATTTATTAATAAATATATCACCAGTGCTAAAATTAAAAACACAAACAAAATTAATAAATTATTTATAGTTACAAAAATAGTAATAAAAAATATTATTAAAACAGTTAAAATAAATGATATGAGTGAAGGCAATATATTTTTTAAAATTTTAATCCCGAACTCTTTTTTTGCATCATACATACATTTAATGTTTATAAGATAAGTAAGTAAAACAGCAATACCATAACCTGTGATATTATATTTCGGAACCAGTATGAGTGAAAACAACCAGAAGCCTGCAATCCATGCAATTGATAATTTTAAAGTATAAATTGCTTTTCCTGTTGCATTAAAAGCATTTATGAAAGGTAAAACAGAACCAAGTAAAAAATTAACTAAAATTAAAAGGTAAAGAAGATTAAGTGCAGGCAGCCATTTTTCAGTATAAAGTATTATTGTAATTGGCTTTGCAAGAGAAAAAAGGACACTTGCTATCGCCATAATGATTAATATATTTATTCGTGTTACAATTTCCAGCGAATTTTTAAATTTTTCTCTATCGTCCTGAATCCTTGAAAAAAAAGGAAATAAAAGACGGGATAATAAATTGGAAAGCAAAATAGGATAAATTGCAAGTGAATTTGCCCATGTTAAATATCCTAAAGATTTTACGCCCAATACTGAACTTATCCATATTGGAACTGTGCTATCTTTTATAAAATTTAAAAAATGACTTCCCTGAAATGATAATCCAAAAGGTAAAATTGGTTTTAACAATCTAATATAAAATTTATACTTAATTTTCCACTCTGAAATAAAAACTATTATTGTCAGCATAACTATATTTTTAGCAAGTAATCCTAAAACCATTGACCATACACCAAACCCCGAAAATGCAAGTGATACCGCTGTCACCTGAAAAGCTAAAACTTCTCCAATTTCTAAAAACGCTATTTTCCCGAAAAATAAATTCCTTTCAAGCAGTTGAACCTGGACAATTCTAAAAGATAAAAGGAAAAATGAAATTATTGAGACACGGAATAGCCATATTGTTTCTGGTCTTTTTAGATGTGGTTCTAAAAAAATAGTAACAATAAATAAAACTATTGAAATAACAAACATAAAAATCTGCTGAAAGGTAAAAATGGTCGCTATTATATTATCGGATAATTTTTTAGGTCTTCGTATTATTACAGCACCCAAACCACTATCACCTATAAGTGTAAAAAATGTAATTAAAAACATAATTAAAGCATATATACCAAAATCCTCAGGGAGTAAAATCCTTGCAAGTATTAAATTCCCTAAAAAATTTAAAATGTTTATTATAATTTGCCTGAAAACAAGAAAACCTGTGCCTGTTAATACTTTTTCTCTTAAAGATTGCTCAGCCATTTTTTAACCTTTTATATTTTTGCAATTATACTTCTTGAATTTTCAAATAATATTTTTAATTTAAAATTCATTATAAACATTTTTATTTTATTCTCATCCATATCTTTTTCTTTATTATTTTTATAAAACAAAATATATTTTATATTATATTTTTTTAAAACATTATAAAGTTCATTACCCCATTTATTATCTATTAAATCCGTATTAAAATCTATAAGATTATGACATTTTTTATATAAAAGATAGCCATATTCAGCATAACCTCCATATCTGCCAAAATAATCAATAAATTTTTCTTTTTCTTTATCTGTCTTTGATAAATTTGATAAAAAAATGTATTCTTCAGGACATCTTTCCAATTTCAGCGCTAAAAATTTAAAACTTTTTGGGAAAATATCCAGCAAAATAAATATTATTAAAAAAATGACCAGCATGTTTTTAATGAATTTATGTTCCATTAAGTAATTAAGAAAAAAGGCAAATATTATTATCCAGAAAACTATTGCAAGAGTTATTGCTCTGCTATAAACCCTTGCAGATTTATTTAAATAATAAAGAAAATTGTCAAGGTGCAAAGCAGGCGCCAGCGCCCAGAACACCGAAAATAAAAAAACAAAAAACCCTGTTATTAAAAATAAATTTTGAAAATTATATGTAAAAAATTGTTTTTTTAACTTTATTAATTTTATCTTTTTAAATAAAACAGATAACAAAATACAAAAACCCACCAAAAAAGAAACGCCAAGATAAATTGCTTTCTCATGATATCCCCACTTTGATGTAAACTTTTTTCCTGTTGATGCCCCGAATAAAATATTATTATTGGTTGGCCAAAATAGAAAATACGCAGGCGCTTTCCATATTTTTATTTCTGTTCTATCCCTCTCAGGCAAAATGTTTTTTACATTTTGTTTTTTATTTAAAAAATTTTGCCCGGAATATGGAGATAGATAATAAATAAATCCACTAAAAATCAAAATAATAATTGAATAAATCAAAAATTTTCTTAAATAACCTTTTTTATCCTGTTCTCCTTTTTTTATTTTAAATACCAGAGCAAATATTAAAGCAGGAAAGAATGATAAAAACAAAAAATAACATATCTGTATATTAAAAAAAACATTTATAAAAATAAAAATTATTATATAA
>FWPV01013218.1_pt1 | contig 12476 bp, 8 predicted proteins | sample 2228371 | NCBI WGS metagenome assembly FWPV01 (sample SAMEA103939776, study PRJEB20133) | metagenome | reverse complement strand
GATTCGCGACCACCAGCAGAGGGCGGAAGCGTACCGAACGCCGCTCCCGGGTGCAAGGGCGAATCGCCGCACCGTAACGGGAAGCGCCGCCCGCGCGGCAGGTCGCCGCAATCGCGCCGCGACTTTCGCCCACCAAGACCCCCGGCAAACTTTGCGGGCTGGGGCAAGTGTCCGGAGTCGCCGCCCGCCTTTTCGCAAATATGGGCCTTTTTTCGCGGTAAAACGCGGCGTTTCCCGCACACAAAGATTCACCCGCGCCGCCGATTCCAGCCGAATCAACAAAATGGAAGGCTCCACGCCGATCGAGCGACGGCCCCACATGCCCTCGATTCGCGGCGCGGCGGCAGGGAGGTCCGTCCCGCCCGCTTCCGTTGCGGGGTCTTGCCCCGGGGAGGCGAACGTCGCGTGGAGAGAGGCCCGGTTCGCGCTGCGGCGCAACGTAGGAGATTCAGGGATTTCAAGAAAGGATTCGATCCATGCGGCTGTCACATGTTCGGATTGCGGTCGGCGTGTCGGCCCTGCTGCTGGTCACGGCGGGCTGGACGGGTTTCGCCGCGGCGCAAGCCCCTTGCCCGAACTGCCCGCCCGGCGGCATCCGCGCCGCCGCAGACAATCACCGCGTAGGCGATTTGTTCCCCAGCTATTGGGCGCCCATGGCACCGGGCAATCTTTCGGCCCCCTTGTACGTTGCGCCGGTCCCCTCGCCGCCGTACGTCGGTCATACCTGGGTGACGTACCAGCCGCTCTACCCGCACGAGTTCTTGCACAAGCACATGAAGGTGTATTGGCGGCAGAATCCGCAGGGCGGTTGGACGCGGACCGTCGTGGGTTGGTACTGATGCGATCGCCCAATCGTTCGCGTTCCTGATTGCGGTTCGATTGCAATGGGCCGCGGAAGATCGGCCGCTGCTGCAAAACCGCGCGGAGCGTCGGAGCGAAGACGCTCCGCGAAGACGGCACAAGGAATCCCGCTGCACGCAAAAGGATCGTCGGAATGAAAGCCAAAGCCGGTATCACGTTGTTGGCGATGGTCGCCTTGAGTCTGAGCGCCACGGCGGCTGGGGCAGGAGAGAACACGTTCTTCGGCGCGCGGGCACAGCGCCGTGCCGCCTGTGCACCGTGGCACATGGGCTACGCCAACGCCGCGTGGGGAGCGCCGATCGCCGTGGTCGTGCCCCCTACCGCCGAGTTCCAAACGCACTGGGGCTGGGGAGTGGGCAATACGCGGGTCGATACCATCGACCACCAGTTCAGCCGCAATTGGCCCGGCCCGGCCCAAGGCGGACGCCCCATTTTCCGCGGTGCGCCGTCTTGGCCCGGCGACACCGATCAATTCGGCTACAACTACGTCCGCGGACCCTGGTGAGGGCGGACACCGGCGCATTCCATCCGAGCTTCCGCCCCGAGCCGATGTCGGGGTTTACCACGCATTTGCGTGGAGGAACGCGCGGCCCGCCAGAGGCCAAATGCCGGGGATGCGTATGCGATTGCGAATTCCTGGAGCCTCCAGCGTGAGCTGGGATTCTTGGAGCCTCCAGCGTGAGCTGGAGGTGTCTATAGCGCTGCCCAAGATTCAGCATCGGCACGCACCAACGCCGGCGCGCACCAGCAGCTTACGCTGGTGGCTTCAGGGTGGGCATTTTTGGATGTTCCGACGCCCCAGCGTAGGGATTGCGCCGTCCGGAAGCCTTACCCCGCGGGATATTGCCGGCAATATTCATACAGGGCCATGGCCGTCGCCGTGGCTACGTTGTGCGCGTGCGGCAGCCCGTAGACGGGAATCTCCACTACCGCGTCGAGCAGCCTCAGAATCTCTTCTTCGATGCCGAGGCGTTCGTGGCCGATCACCAGCACGCACCGCCGCGGAAAAGGAAATTCATAGATGCACCGCGAATCGGACGTCTGTTCCAATCCGATCAGCGGATAACCCTCCGCCTTGAACCGCTTGAGTACCGGCGGGAGCGTGCGGTGGAACTCGATCGCCAGTTCGGGGCCGGTATCGCGGGCGATCTCGGGCAGGATTCGGGCGTTGCCGCAGCAGATCAGCCGCCGCAGCCCGCAACAGCCCGCCGCCCGCACGATCCGCGACAGGTTGACGTTGCTCTTCATGGGCGGGCAGGCGAGGATCAATTCCCGTGGGCGTTCCAGCGGAAAAGGCGGTCGATGCCGCTCTTGCACAAACTCGCTCATCGACGGCGGATTCCCTCCCTGCGTCTCTGCGGTCCGAACGGCGGGGCCGAGTTCGCATCCGATTTACAGCGAGCGGAGGAATTCGCACAGATCGTGCAGTTCCTGATCCGTCAGCTTATCGACTTCGCCCGCCACGTCGCCGTGCCGGCCTTCGCGAAAGGCCTCTTCCAGCGTCAGATAACGGCCGTCGTGCATGTAGGGCGCGGTCCGCCAGACCTCGATCAGCGACGGCGTGTCGAACTCCGAGACGCGGTCGAATTTGCCCTTGGAATTCACGTCGTGCTTGCGGAGATCGGTGTACAGCGGCTCGGGGTGGCAGTGGACGCAATTCAGCCGGGAAGAGAAAAACAGCTCGCGTCCCCGCTCCGCCGCCTCGCTCAATTTCCCGTTCACCAAATAGGGACTGGGGATCGGCCGGAGCGACTTGAGATAGGCGTCGATGGCGGCGGCGTCCTCCTCGGGCCGGACCGCGAACTGGATGTGACGGATGCCGGATCGCACGGCCGCCTCGGCGTCGGGACGGACGCCTTCCCACATCGACGGCGGCGTTTGATGGGCGAACAGCATGCTCTTGTTGTTCTTCGGCGTACCGATGCCGTCGTTCAACAGGTCCCAATTCAATCCGTCCACCCGCCCGTCGGGATGACAGGAGGCACAGCTTTGCCAGTGCTGGAAGCACAGCGCGGCGTCGTAGAAGAACATTTCGCCGCGGCGCTCCAAGGTCAGTTCGGGCTTGGGTCCCAGGTGGAGATACGCGATGCGGCGGTACTTCGAGGCCGCCGGATCGATCACCGCCAGCATGTTGCCGAAATAGACCGCGGTGTAGATCTTGCCGTCCACCACGCACAATCCCCGCGGTCCCTTGGGAACGTCGTCGATGGGCCGCTCCAGGTAGTCGTAGGGACCGGTGCCGTAGATCGGAAAGCGCTGCTTGATGCCGACCAGGAAGGAGAGGTCGTTGGGCACGTCGCCGGCGGTCAGCGAGGTCTGCGAGCCGTCGTAACTGACGCCGGCGGGCGGTTCCTTGGGCAGGCCGGCCAGTTTCTCCAAAAGCGGCGGCCATTCCACCATGGTGACTTCATCGCTGGAGGCGTGGGAGACGTAGACGCGGCCGTCGCCCGGGCAAACCACCCGCCACGGCAGGGCCGCCCCCAGGTCGATGTCGTCCAGCAACACCGTATTGACCAAGGCGCGATGCTCCACGTCCACGATGGACAGGGCGTTGGTGTTCATCCAACCGCGTTCCAACTGGGTGGTCGGCATCTGGTATCGGGCCAGGATGTGGACCGCCGCCAAGTGTTTGCCGTCCGGCGTGATCTTCAAATCGTGCAGGTCGGTGGTGCCGTTGGGCAAGCGAATGCGGCCGCCCTCCAGCGTCTCGGCGTCGAACCACGTGATTTCCGCCGCGAAGTAGAATTCGTCGGGCCGATCCAGCGGCAGATAGTTGGCGACGAAGACCGTCTTGCCGTCGGGTGTGACGGCCGTGGCGATCGGCTCGCGGATGACGGCCGCGGTCCCGGTGATCTTTCCCGAGGCCAGGTCCACGACCGCCACGCGGTTGAGGAAACGATTGCAGACGTACAGCTTGGTTTCATCCGGCGAGAGGCTGGGACCGCAGGGGAAATGCCCCAGGGCGATTTCGGCCGTTTGGTTGCCGGAGGCGGCATCGAGGATGACCGCCTTGCCGTCGGTGATCCCCGCCGTCACGTAGAGCTTGCTTCCGTCGCGGCTGATGATCAGGCCCGACGGCTCCGCCGGCACCGAAATCCAGCGCGCCACCGTGCCTTGGGCGCGGTCCACCACGGCGATCTTGGCCGCGTCGCGGCACAGAACGTACAGCGTGCCGCCGTCGGGAGAGGGGACGATCTCGGTCGGGCCGAGAAACTCCTGGGCCGAACAGAGGCGTGCCGGCGCGGCCATGTCCGGCCGATCCGTCACCGTCCAAAGTGCCGCGACCGCCGCCGCGATCATCAAGCGTCGGAGACGCGCGGCACGATTCCCCTGAAGACCGGAACAAGGCTGAGGCATGCTCGCTCTCCCGAGTTGACACACTTCCAGGCAGGACGTTCGCCCCCAGTATAAATAGGCGAGTATGCCGTGTCGATAAGCCGAAGCGGTCCGGACCGTGAGGGACCGGCGGTCGACTTACCGGACGGCCGCGAACTCCCGGACGGCCCGTTCGTCGGGGATGCCGTCGGGGTGCTCGACCTCGCCCGCGGCCCGCAGGGCGGCCGCCGCGGCCGCGAGGCGGATCCGTTCCGCGAGCGTGGTTCCCCGCGCCAGAAGCGCCGCGTAGACCCCGTGAAAGACGTCGCCGCAGCCGGTGGTATCGCGCACCGTCGTGGGAAAGGCCGGCTGATGCCGTACCGCGTCGTCCTCGCGGCCCCGATAATCGCAGCCGTGCTCGCCGTGGGTGACGACGACGGCTTGCCGCCGTTCGTTCCAGAAACGACGAACGGCTTCGGCGGCATCGAGGCCGGGGTCCCGAAACCAGCGTCGGGCGAACCGCAAGCCCACCACCAGGTGATCGACCAGGGGGAGGATCTCGGCCAGCAGCGGGCCGGAATCGCGCTCGAAATCGGCTAGGACGGGTACGCCGGCCTCCGCGGCGGTACGCACCGCGCGGAGCGTGCCCGGCAGCCCGTGATGGTCGATCAGCAACACCTTGCTGTTGCGGATGACGGCGAGCGGAGGCGCGTCGTCGGCCGGCCCCGGTTCTCCCGTGCGATACGCCAGCACGGTTCGGGAATGCCGGACGAGATCGACCAGCACGGTGGAATGGACCACACCGCCGCCCGGCCAGGCCGCGGCGTAACGCAAGTCGATGCGCTCGGCCCTCAGACGCTCGCCGATGAAACGGCACGGCTCGTCGTCGCCGAACCACCCGGCGTAGGCGCAGCGGGCGCCGAAGCGTGCGGCCGCCAAGAGGGCCGTCCCCGCCAGGCCCCCGCATCGACGCACCCGGCGAACAACGGTGATCTTGTCGTCCGGCTCGGGGAAATGTTCCAGGTAGAGCACGTCATCGACGGCCAGGCTGCCGAGGGCCAGCACGTCGAAGTCGGGCCGATCGCCCTCCTCCGCCGTCCATGCTTGCGTCGCGCGGGACGAAAAGCTGCCGCCGTTCATTCGCTCACGTCCCGGAGTTCGGCCTGCGTCACCTGGAACGGCGTGAAGACGGTGGCGAAAAAGATGCGTCGCGAGCTGCCGATGCCGAATTCCCGCGGCAGCGAGAGGCGAGACAAATCGCCCCGGTACTCGATGACCGGCACGCCGTTGGCCGAGACGGTGATCGCCTCCGGCCGCACCTGGCAGACGACCGCGTTGGGGCGAGACGCGCGAAATACCTGGACGGGATGGAGAGTGGGGTTGGCGGGGTCCGGGCCTTTGCCGTCGTAGTTGGCCAAGAAGGCGTAGGTCGTATTGGTGGTGCCTTGGAACCAATCCAGGACGGCCACGGCGGAGGAACGGCCGAGCGGCAACCCGATCATGAACGCCCCTTGCCCGACCGGCGGCGGCGGGTTCGACTGCCCCCGTGGCCGCGGCGGCGTCGGCCGCGGCAGCGGTTGAAGTTTCAGCACGATGTCGTATTCCTCGGCGGGCAAGATCTGAAAGGCGATCCTGGGGAGAGGCTCGGGCGACGAGACGAGTACCCCCTTGGCCGCTTGCCAGGTCCCCAAGAACGCGGCTTTCCGCGCGGTCGCGGCGGCAATCAGATTGACCACCCGCCCGCTTTCCGCCAAACGTTGGCGCACGCGGGCCAGTTGGTCTCCGGCCTGAAACCTCTCGGTCTTGAGGTACCAGAAGCCGGCCCGGCGGCGGACGGCGGACTTGTCCGCCTCCTCCAGCGACTCGGCAAAGGCCCACCAATCATCGGCCACGCGCAGTTGCGCCATGGGGGAGGCCGGCGTCGCCAGGTCGTTCCGCGCGGCGGAGCGCAGGACGGCGTGTTCGGCCTTGGCCAGATAGGGCAGGCCGGTCTTCCAATCCTGCTTGACCAGGGCGTAGAACCGCCCGACGGTCTCGTTGGCGGCCGGATCGTCGCCGTTGCTTTGGACCGCGGCCAGCGCGTCTTGGATCGCCCGGTAGGCCGCGGCCAGCGCTTGAGCCTGCTCGCTCGCCTGCTTGAAGGCGTCGCGGAGGATCGGATCCCGCGCCTCTTGCGCGATGCCCTCCCCGATCTCGGCCAGCGCCCGGGCGGCCTCGTAGCGGTCCTCGCGAATCGCCGAGCGCACCAGGCTTTGCAGCACGGTCAGGGCCGGTTCCCTCGCGAGCGCGAGCTTGCTCTTGCGGACCTCTCCCAGCGTCTCGACGTGGACATCCCAGACATCCCGTTGGAACTCGGCCGCGATGCTCTCGCCGATTTGAACCGCCAGGAAGGGGTTCCCGGCGCCGACGGCCAAGTTCCGCGCCTCCGTCCGCAAGACGTAGCGGAGCGAAGCGTCGCTCTCTTGATCGGCCTCGTTCATGAGGGTTCGAGCCAGTAGGGACCGCGTTTCCGGACGCTGGGCGTCCGCCAACTCCTTGCGATACTTTTGCTGGAAAACGTTTTGGGCCTGGGTTTGATCGGCGTAGGAGGGGACCGGACGGCGGGCGTCCGTAGCGACTACCGGTGCTTGCGAGGGCGGCGGTTCCGGACCGGCCGCTCCGGCCAATTCCTCGGGCGAAAGCTCGGTCAGGTCGTTGTTCAGGCCGTGCCGGCCCAAAGTGGGCAGGCTGTTGCAGGCCCGCAGCAGATCGGCATCATAGCCGACCGCGATCTCCGGCCGGACCTCGCCGGAGCCCGGCAGGCAAGTAAGACGGTTTTCCGCGCCCAGGTCGGGCCCTTTCAGCGTCCAAACGATGCGGTGATCTCCCGGCTTTACGCCCAACACGGCCTTGGGCGGCCCTCCGTCGCCGAGAGCGCGCAGTTGCACAGGACTGCCGTCGAACGACAATGCCATGCCGCCGGAGGCGATCAGCGGGGAGGTGACGGCCAGTTCCAACGCGACGGAGGGGGGAAGGCTTCGTCCCTCGATGCGGAGGATGCCCTCGAGACGAACTTCCAGCTCGGCCTTTTCCAGGCCGTACCGGGCGAGGAGTCGGTCGATCTCCGCTTGGCCGAAGGCATCTCCCGGCGTATATCGCAGCACGACCCCCAAGTCCTCGCCGCCCACGCTGATTCGTCCCAACATGCCGGGGAGCAATTCGGCGGGGGTCTGAGGGGCGGCATCCGCACCGGGAGCAACGCCGGGGCCTGTCGGCGAAGGCGTCCCCCCCGGCGCGGCCGGAAGGCTTGCGGGGGGAACAGCGGGGGGTGAAGGCGGGGCGGTCGCCGGGGACCCTGCGGCACTCGGCGGGTTTGCGGCCCCCCGCAGATCGACCGGCGCGTCGCCCGCGCCCGACGCGCTCGGCTCGGACCAACTGGGAATGACGCCCGCGCCGCGTACCGGCTCGTCGTCCCGGGCGACATCGTCCGCGGCAGGGCGCTCGTCCCGCGCGGCATCTGCGAACTGGGGCGGCCGCTGCGGTATGGAGTCCAAGACCAGGTACACTCCCGCCGCAATCAAGATCAACGTGGCGACGCCGGCCGCCGCGCCGGGGTGGTTCCAAAAATACAGGACCGTCCGCCACGGCAGGGCGAGCCATGAGACGATCTTGGACGCGGATCGCGTCTCCCCGCCCGTCGGCGTCGGACTCCAGCGCTCGATACCCCCGCCGTCCGCACGCCCGTCGAGCGCCAAGGGCATGCTTCGCGGCGTGCCCGGCGACGTCGGAGCAGGGCGTGAGGCTTGGCCGGCCTTGAGGTGACGCAACACTTCGTCGTAGGTCGCCCGCGTCGCAGGATTCAACAGCGTCGCCCGCGCTTGCGCCACCTCGCGCAGGATTCGGCGGACCGTTTCGCGGTGCGGCCCCGTCTCCATCTGCCGCAAGAACGCCGTTTGGCGTTCGGCGGCCTGCTCGATCACGTCCGGATCATGTTCAAAGAGGGGAATTCCCAGCAAGCGGTAGTGGTCGGGCGGCTGTTCACCGGGCGGGATTCCCAGCCAGACGTGGTAGGCGTCGAACGGCCGCGTCATCCGACCTCTCCTGGACACGCTTGCCTGCGGCGCGGGCTGCGACGCGATCAACGATCCGCCTGCCGAGAAACGCCTCCTCGGCGGCCGGTGCGTCCCCAAGCCGCACGCCGAAAATTCTGTTCCGTAACCGCGGGTGGAAAGAGATTGGGGATGAAAACGAATGGACTCTCGGATCTGCTTTCAGTTTACCTCCCCCGCTTGATGCAGTACAACCCAATTATGCGACGGGGCGCGGCGAAACGGCGAGATTTGGGAATTGCGCGCGACGGAGGGACTTTGCCGACGGCAGGGGGACCCGGATTCCGCTTTCCGCTGCGCCGTCCGGAGAGTGCTAAGCTTTGGATGAAACACGGAACCACATCCGAGTGGAACGGGCCGGTCGCGATTGCGGCCGCTCCGTCGGTTCACGCAGAGGCCGGCGGTTCGCCCGTCACGTGCCGCACGCGGCGCCGCGCCGGGACATGGGAGCGCGCGGGTCGTGCAGACCCTCCCTGAATGCGAGGATTCCGAGATGAAATTCCTCATGGCGATCAATTCCTTGCTCCGCACGCTGGCGGGTTTGGCATTCGTCGGCCTCTTGGCCGCCGTCGCCTATTTCGGCTACACGGAGTATTTCGCCAGGGAACGGGCACAGCAGGCCATGAAGGCGGAACTGGACGAAACCAAGGAGAAGCTGGCCCAAACCGCTTCCGAATTGGAGGAGCGTCGGCAACAGGTGAACGTCCTGACCGAGCAGGTGGCGGACCTGCGGACCGAAGTCGCCGAAAAGCAGAAGCAGATCGAACGGCTCCAAACGGCGGTACGGCTCCTCAAGGTCGATCGCCGCGTGGCGTACCTGGATTGCTTGCAGCTTCAGCCGGGCGACGATCAGCATCCGCCCCGGGCGAAACTCCGCTTCGTGGAGATCGACCCCCGTGGACGGCCCGTGGGCGAGCCTCGCGTGCTGGAGGTGACCGGCGACAAGGTCTACGTCGACGCCCTGGTAGTCAAGTTCGAGGATCGATTGGTGGAAGAATCGGATCCGCTGCGGGCGGCCTCGCTGTGTCTTTTCCAGCGGATCTTCGGAGACCGCCAAAGCCCGGCCGAGGGCGTCTCGCTCGACGAAGAAGGTCGGCAGCCCGAGGTGTATCGCTCGGGCGGTGCGATGACGGACTTCGAGCGGGAATTGTGGCGGCAATTCTGGGACTATGCCCGGGATGAGGAAAAGGCCAAGGCCGCCGGCATCCGCGCGGCCCACGGTCAAGCCGTCTACCTCGCGATGGAGTCCGGGACGCGCTACAAGATCACGATCCGCGCTTCGGACGGTCTGACGCTGACGCGAGAAGGCCCAATCCCAGCCGACCTGAACGGTGCCCTTTGAAAAGTTCGAAAGCTCGCCCCGAGGCGCGCATGGACGCATGGTCCGCGCCGCCCCGTGGCATCGGCATCGTGCCGGACCGCCGGTGCAAGCCGGCGATGCTATGGAGCGACAACTCTTCGAGCCGACGGCGGACGTCGGGTGTTCGAGACGCCGGCATACGTCGGCGGTGGTTTTGCGGGGAGCCGGCGGGAGCGGCCGGGGGAAGCACCTCGTCAACGTTCGGACCCGGAAGCCGCGCCGACGTGGTGCGAACTCAGGTACCGCCGCACGGTTTCGATCAGCACCTCGCGGCGAATCGGCTTGGTGAGGTAGTCGTCGCAGCCCGCCTTGAGGCATTTTTCGCGATCGTCCGGCAAGGCGTGTGCGGTGACGGCGATGATCGGCCCGCGCCAGCCGGCTTGGCGGAGCCGCGTACAGGCCTCGTAGCCGTCCATGACGGGCATCTGCATGTCCATCAAGATGAGGTCGAAGGGGCGGCCTTCGTGGAGCGATCGCAGCGCCGCCTGCCACCCCTCGAGGCCGTTCTCGGCCGTTTCCGGCTCCCAGCCCGCCAGTTGCAACAAGCGCCCCATCAATCGGCGATTTTCGGGCGCATCCTCGACCAGGAGGATGCGGCCGCGGGGGGCGTGCGGCACGGGTGCGTCGGTTTCGACGGCGGCCGCTTCGGCAGGCACGGTCGTCTCCCGCGGCAAGCCATACGCCAAGTCCACGCCGGGCAGGAGTTCGGCATCCAGGGAGACCGTGAAGGTGCTGCCCTCGCCCGGGCGGCCGACGGCCTCCAAACTTCCGCCCAAAGCCTGAACCAGACGCTGGGCGATGGCCAGCCCCAGCCCCAACCCTCCGTGCCGCCGCGTGGAGGTACCGTCCGATTGATGGAACGGCTCGAACAACTCGGCCAAGGTTTCCGGGTCGATCCCCGGACCGGTGTCGCGGACGGCGAACTGCATCTGCGAACGGCCGCCGGCGACTTTCACCCAGCGGACGCTCAACACGACCTCGCCGCGTTCCGTGAATTTGACGGCATTGCTGAGCAAGTGGAGCAGGATTTGCCGCAGCCGCCGCGGATCGGTGCTGATCAGCGAAGGCATGGGGAAGGCGCATTCCATACGGACCGCCAGCTTTTTCGCATCCGCTTGCGACTTCACCCATTCCACAACCTCTTCCGCGACCCGCCAGGGACGGCATTCCTGCCTTTGCAACGCGAAATCCCCACGATCGAGGACCGATAATTCCAGCAGATCGTCGACCAGCGCGAGCAGATGCCGGCCTTGGCGGCGAATGACCTCCAGGTGTTGGGAGCGTGCGTGCGGGTCGGCCTCCTCGGCCAGCATGTCGGCGTAGCCCAGGATGGCCGTCAGCGGCGTCCGCAATTCGTGGCTGATATTGGAGAGAAATTCCGTCTTGGCGCGGTTGGCGGATTCGGCTTCGCGGCAGAGCTTTTCCCACAGCTCGCGTTCGCGCTGCTGCCGGATGCGTTCTTCGCGCTCGGTCACGGTGCCGATGAAGACTTCGCCCCGGGCGAGACGGAGCATGTCCTGCTCGGCCGCCTGGTGTTCCACGCGCGTTCGCAGTTCCTGGAAGAGGCTTTCGGAGTGCAGCAGGCAACCGGTCATGGCCGCCGTAAGTTGCAGCAAGACGGCGGTTTCGTCCGCCGGGGGCGGTTGATCGGGCGAGGCGGGCCGGGCGGCCGACACGATCACCGACCTGCCGACCTCCAGTTGGGCGGCCAGCACTTCCATGGTCGATTTCAAGCCCGGCACACGCGAGTACCAGGCCCGGCGCTCGCGCAGCCGGCTCGTCGCCTGTTCGACCAACGTCTCCGTCTGCCGGGGCGTGAAATGATCGGACCAGCCGGGCCCGCTCACGCGCTCGCCGGAGGGTTCATCCACGACCAACCAAACGGTGTTGCTCCCTTGTTCGATCAGCCGGTCCGTGCCCGCGTTGCGACCGACCGTCAGCCCCGGCACTTCGACGGCCCTGACCAAGTCCTCCAGATTGTTTGCGCGGAGTTCCATATTCCGTGGCCTCATGCAGTGGGGCGGGACGTCGCGAGCGGCGGTCGCATCACGAAATCACCGCCTTTGGTTTCCCATCGCCCCGTTTTCCGGCCCCCGCTCTCTCCCCCGCGAAAAAAGACTGCCGTACTCTTCCAGTTGCGCATGCCCCGGGATTTCATATTTGAAACAGCCCCGACTGCGCGGACATTTCGTCGTCCAAGTCCGCGGCCAAGACCTTCAGGTCCGTGGCCGTCAATCCCAGGGCGGTCACGGTCTGCGGATGGAACCGCAGCAGATTCATGCCGACCGAGGACATGCCCTTGAGGGTGCAGAGCAAATTGGCCACCTCCACGCAGCGGACCAGTGTGATGTGTTCGCCGCGATAGGCCGCCGCTTGATGGTGATAACGGATCGCCGCCGTCGCCGACTCCGGGAAGGACCATTGCTCGGCCAGCGCCGCTCCGAATTCCATGTGATTGAAACCCAAGACGCGCGTTTCCGTCTCGTACAGCGTCGCCGATTCCTGCAAGGATTCGATGATCTGCACGAACTGCGCGTGAAAATGCTGATCGATCAGGATGATGCCGATGTCGTGCAGCAGGCCGGCCAGGAACACGTCTTCGAAATTGGGGATGCGGAGGCGCATGGCCAGCATTCGGGCGCACAGACCCACGCCCACCAAGTGCCGCCACAACTCGATGCGGCGGTACGTTCCCACGCCGTCGCCCGCCTTGAACAGATCGGAGACCGTGGCGGTGACCGCCAAGTTGCGAATCTGCTTCAATCCCAGGTAGGCGATGGCCTGCTGCAAGTTCGTGATCTTGGATCGCAAACCGTAGGCCGACGAGTTGACGCAGCGGATGACCCTGGCGC
>FWPV01013217.1_pt1 | contig 12477 bp, 11 predicted proteins | sample 2228371 | NCBI WGS metagenome assembly FWPV01 (sample SAMEA103939776, study PRJEB20133) | metagenome | reverse complement strand
TTCGACCCCGAGGGCAAGCTCGATGGCGCCTTCAAGAGCTTCCTCAACTACTGGTACCGCCACGTGTGGGAGTACTGGTGGCCGTTGTACCCCGGGGTCCTCCTCACCTGTCACATTGCCGGGCTCGAGCTATGGCGCTACATCCTGGTCTCCATCCCCATGACCGCCCTGGCAGTCCTGGGAGGACTGCCACACCTATTGCGGGTACCACGGGCCTTGTGGGCCGACGGATCAGTGGAGTCCTCGGTTCGAGACCCCAGGGGCTGGCGACCGCTGTTGCCCATCCTCCTGGCCATCGTCCCGGGGGTGGGCTTCGGGCTCTTCCTCCAGCTCTTGGCAGATACGCCCCTGAGGGGATATCTGCCCAGGGAGACTGGCCTCTTGGCAGGCCTTGTGGCAGCGATCGGCTGGGCCTGGTGGGAAAAACGGGTGAAGGCAAGGGAGCTGAGGTCCATCCTCCTGGACGGGAAGCTCCCGCGCATGTGGATGATCCTGGCCGGGGTCTTCGCCTTCAAGGGCGTCATAGAGGAGGGCGGGGCCGCCCAGGCCGTGGGAGTCGCCCTTCTCCAGATGGAGGTCCCCCTCTTCTGGGTGGCGGTGTTACTCCCCATGATCGTAGGGGCCATCTCCGGGCTCACCATCGCCTTTGTGGGGGCCTGCTTCCCCATCCTGGTCACCTTGATCCAGGCTACGGGAGCTCCCCAGATCCAGCTGCCGCTCATGGTGCTGGCCTTCGCCTCCGGCTTCACGGGCACCCTCATGACACCGCTTCACCTCTGTCTGATACTGAGCAACGAGTATTTCCGTGCCGGATGGACAGGGCTCTACCGCCGCCTTTGGCTGCCGGGGGCGATACTCTTGGGTGGAGCCATGGGCTATTTCTCCATCATAAGGGGCATCCTGAGTTGACGGGGGCGGGACTGGACAAGCGAGCTCGCCTGATCTATATTGGCGCACAAGCCAACGATGCGCGGAAGGCTCCCTGGGTGAAGGTGGGGGACGAAATCGAGTGCACCTGTCCGAGGTGCAAGGTCATCCTCTCCCACACGGTCCTGTTCTTCGGCGAGGATGGTCGGATCGGTGCGGTCCAGTGCCGCACTTGTGGTTTGCAGCACCCTTACCGTTCTCATGGCCACGCGGGCTTGCGAAGCCCCCCTCCGTCGCCCAAGATGCTCAGGGCCCTCGTCGAGGGAGGCTCCTTCGCGGAGCGTGTCTCGCGGCTGGACCAGGGCGCCATCCTCCCCTACGACATGGGTACAAGGTTCCGAGCCAAGGACACCATCATGCACCCGAGGTTCGGGATCGGATTCGTCCTCAGGGTCTTGGAGGGAAAGATGGAGGTCCTCTTCAGGGAAGGGGTCAAGCTTCTGGTCCATGGGGCCGGTCCCCCGGGCCAGGGTGCACCAGGGGCTGAGGGAAAGGAAGGCAGGTGATCTGGCAAGGCGATATACTACGAGGTTCTATCTCTGGAAAGGAGGGCGGAATGAAAGGGATGAGGAACGGTCTACTGGTCTTGGGGGTGTTGATCCTTCTGCTGGGTGCCGCGGCCCCGGCTGCCCCGAACTGCGAGCCGACCTTCAACGGCGACATGGATGACACATGGTTCGAGCTCACGGGAAAGGAAGAGGAAAAGCACCTCAACGACAGCAGGGTCAGGGAGGGCACCTCCAAGACGCGAGTGTTTGTCCACAGCTTCATGGACGGCTGCAACGAAATGATATTCGATATCTACTCGAGGGAAGGGGGGGAGTGGACCTTGGTCGAGACCCTGTACGGGGTGCGCGTATTCCCAGGCAGCGATGGCAACCAGGGGATACTCGCCTATCACACCGGCGTTTTTGACGGTGAGCCCACTTCCGAACCCAGGCAATCCAACGGGGTCGGTCTTGGCCTCATGACCTTGGGGGGGTCCATCAAGCTCCTCAGGGAATCCAACAACAAGATGAGCATGGACATCTGGGTCGTGATAGTCCAGGAGGGCTCAACACGGCTCCTGCGCCTCAAGGGGAGCAGCACCCGGACCCCTGGCTGGTACGAGGGGGGACCCGTGTAGGGGAACCTGGGGCAGGGGCTCATCCTGCCCTTGCCCCGCGCTCCATGTCCCTGAGCCGCCCCATCACCTCCCGGACTTGCCTCCTGGTCCGAGAGATCCCTCCGGAGTTGTCGATGACGAAGTGGGCGAAGGGGATCTTCTCCTCTATGGGCATCTGGGCCCGGAGCCTTGTCTCTGCCTCCTCCTCCGGGTATCCGTTTCTCCTCATCAGACGCTCCAGTTGCATCTCCCTGGGCACGTAAACCAGGATGACCACATCCCACCTGTCTTGAAGCCCCAGCTCCACCAACAAGGGGACATCCACCACCACTATGGCATGCGGGTCCCTCCCCTTTATCTCCTCCATGAGCCTGTCGCTCTCCTCCCATACCCTTGGATGGACGAGGCCCTCCAGGATCCTTCTCTGTCCTGGGTCCTTGAAGACTACCCGGCCCAAGGCCTCCCGGTCCAGGGTGCCATCGGGCCTGAGGACACCCTGTCCGAAGTGCCGAGAGATGTCGTGCCAGGCCGGCCTGCCGGGCTCCACCGCCCATCGGGCCAGCTCGTCGAGGTCGATACAACAGGCCCCCAACTCCTTCAACATCTTGAGGACCGTGCTCTTTCCGCTGGCGATGCCACCTGTGAGGCCCACAGAGAGCATGACCCAGGGCTACTCCTCTTGGGGGATCAATGACTTGAAGAAGGGGGGGGCCTTCGCGGGCCTAGGCCAGCTTGCACAGGGCCCTCTCCATCCGGTCGAGACCCTCCTCGATCTCCCCCATGGATAGGGCGAAGGAGAGCCTGATGTGGGCATCCGAGCCAAATGGGGCCCCTGCCACCACGGCCACCTTGGCCTCGGTCAGGAGGTATTCCGCGATGTCCGCCGAGCCGGTCATAACCTTCCCTGCCGCCCGCCTTCCGAAGTAGGAGTCCACGCGGGGAAACACGTAGAAGGCCCCCTTGGGCTCGTGGCAGGAGACCCCCTCCATCCGGTTCAGCCTCGATACGATGAAGCGTCTCCTCCTGTCGAACTCCTGGACCATCTCGGCCACGCACTCCTGGGGTCCATCGAGGGCGGCCAAGGCGGCCTTCTGGGCTATGGAGGTGGGGTTGGAGGTGCTCTGACCCTGGACCTTGTCCATGGCCGAGATGAGCTCTGCGGGGCCCATGGCGTAGCCTATGCGCCATCCTGTCATGGCGTATGTCTTGGAGACCCCATTGACCAGGAGGGTCTTCTCCAGGAGGTCTGGCCCTAGGCAGGCCAGAGGCGCTGGCTCCATCCCGTCGTAGACGAGCTTGTCGTAGATATCGTCCGAGATCACGAAGATCCCTGTCTCCCTCACCACCTGTGCGATCTCCTCCAGCTCCTCACGGCGGTAAGTGGCCCCTGTGGGATTGGAGGGGCTGTTGAGTATGAGGGCCTTGGTCCTAGGGGTTATGGCCTGCCGCAGTTGCCTCGCAGTCACCTTGAAGCCCTGCCCCTCATCGGTGGGGACGATCACTGGGATCGCATCCACCAGGGCCAGGATGTCCGGGTAGGATACCCAATAGGGACCGGGGATGATGACCTCGTCCCCATGCTGGAAGAGGGCCGCCGCCGCGTTGTATAGGGCGTGTTTGGCCCCGCTGCAGACTATGACCTGGGAGCGGTTGTAATCCAGCCCGTAATCCCGCTTCACGCGGCGGATGATGGCGTCCTTGAGCTCCTCGGTCCCCCCGACAGGGGTGTACTTGGTGAAGCCCTCGGCGATGGCACGAACCGCAGCCTCCTTGATGTGGGCAGGGGTGTCGAAGTCAGGCTCCCCGGCCCCGAACCCTATGACATCCACGCCCGCCGCCTTCATGGCCTTGGCCTTGGCCGCTATGGCCAGGGTGGCCGAGGGCTGGATACGCCCCACCCGATCCGCCAGTCTCATCTCTCACCCCTTGTGGAAAACTTCTCGATCAACCTGCGGTTCACCCCGTTGGGCACCAGCCCCTCCACAGAGCCGCCGAAGGTCGCCGCCTCCTTGATGATCCTGGAGCTGACATAGAACCACCTGAATCCGGTCATCAAGAATACGGTGTCTATATCGCGATTCAACCTGCGGTTCATCAGGGCCATTTGGAATTCGTACTCGAAGTCGGACAGCGCCCTGAGGCCCCTGACGATCACGTTGACGTGGTGCTGACGGGCGTACTCCACCAAGAGGCCGTCGAAGGCGTCCACCGTCACCCTGGGGTTCTCCCCTGTGGCCTCGCGGATCATCTCTATCCGCTCTTCCACGCTGAAGACCGGGGTCTTGGCCGGGTTGCGGGCCACGGCCACGATGAGCCGGTCGAAGAGCTCCAAGGCCCGCCGGATGATCTCCATGTGCCCGTTCGTCACAGGGTCAAAGGACCCTGCATAGATCGCCGTTGTCCCACGTCTCCTGACCTCGTCCATCACAACTCCCCGTCAGTCCTGTCTCGTCGCTCCGCCCCAGCCCTCACTCGAGGTCCAGACCCCTTTGTCCTGTATCTCCTCCCGGCACCCACTGCTCACATCCCCCCATCCGTACACAGACACCCGGCTGCCGCCGTACGACCTCCTGTCCAGCAAGGTGAGCCCTGCCCCTTGATCCGGGATCCCCTCTTTGGAGGAGTGCTCCACCACGAGGCGCCCGTCCGGTGTGAGCCACCTGCCCCGCGCCACGCCCATGACGCACGGCCAGGCGAGCCCCCTCTCGTAGGGCGGATCCGCGAATATCACGTGAAAATCCGGGAATCCTCCCCTGCTCCTCAGGAAACGAACGGCGTCGGCTCGGATCACCAAGCCCCTCTCCTCCATGCCACAGCACTTGAGGTTCCCCAGGAGCACCCGGCAGCAGGATCGGTCAGCCTCCACGAACAGGGCCAGCCCTGCCCCCCTGCTCAGGGCCTCGATCCCGAGCGCCCCGGAGCCTGCGAACAGATCCATGACACGGCACCCCTCCCACTGCAGGCCAAGGAGGTCGAAGACGGACTCCTTGACCCTGTCCGCGGTGGGCCGCACGCGTCGTCCCTTGGGGGCCTTGAGCCTTCTTCCCCTGGCAGCACCGGAGATCACCCGCATGGGACCTCCCCCTGAGCCCCCCTATGGCGACTGACTTCATTAACACAGGAGACCTGCCATTTCAAGGCACGCCGACCGACCCTGCCACGGTTCAAGTCGATGCCGAGAGGCCGTGGCGTTGCATCTCCCTCCATGCCTCGAAGTTCTCCTGGATGACCGTGTAGTGCTCAGGGGTGTCTATGTCCAGGGCGCTTCCACCGTAGTGGGTCTCCACCGTGGCGAATCGCGTCCCAAGGAGGGTCGAGATGGCCCTCTCCAGCCTGGCCCTGCGCAGGAAAAAGGCCGGGACGCGGTACAAGGGGACGAAAGGTATCCTGTGCAAAAGGGCTGCCAGATGAAGGAGCACGTAATGCCCCACCATGCGCCGCGTCCCCCTCTCCCTCCAGAAGATCTCCCAGAAGAGCCGAAGGATTTGACCCCATTCCCTCTGTAGCCTGTAATCATAGGCCTTCTGGACATAGAGGCGGTTGAGCATCCTCAACGGCTTCACCAAGTGCAGGTTGTTCTGCCGGAAGCTCCCCTCCCTCACATGGAAGTACATCAAGCGGATCCCCTTGCGATGCCTCTGGGGATAATAGTGGCTGAGGACGGACTCAGAGGTCAGTCCTATGACATAGTCGAACCGCCCCATGTCGCAGGAATTGACGAACTCCTCCACCTCCTCCGGCACCAACAGGGGGATGTCGCTCGGGACGACCAGGACGGCCATGTCCTGGGAGGCGGCCTCCGGGATCCCCTCCTCCCTCAGGACGCTTTGGAAGGTGTTCCAGACGTTCTGATAGAGGTTCTCCCATTGATCCAAGAATGTCAGGGGCTTCCTCCCCTCGAACGGGATCCCGGGTCGGGCCATGGCCTTTTCCAGCGCTGCCTTGGGTCCCACCATGTAGATCCTGTCCACCGAAGGGCTCCGTTCCAGGGCTGCCAGGACGTGTGTGAAGACCGGGACCCCAGCCAGATCCAACAGCGCCTTGTTGGTCCCGTGGACCAGCCGCGCCCGCCCCTTGTCGCCGGCAGCCAGGATGACCGGGTAGCTCTTCGTGGGGCCAGCCATCAGCCTTCAACCATGTCGTTCATCTCAGATAGTCCCTGACCAGGATCTCCGCGATCTGAACCGCGTTGAGGGCCGCCCCCTTTCGAAGGTTGTCCGACACGACCCAGAGGTTCAGCCCGTTCTCTATGGTGTCGTCCTCACGGATCCGCCCCACCCATGTCTCGTCCCCCCCTGCCGCCAGGACGGGCATGGGGTAGCGGCGCTCCGAAGGGGAGTCCCACACGCGCACGCCAGGGGCCTTGGACAGTATCTCCCGAGCCTCCTCGACGGTGAGCTTCTTGGCAGTCTGTATGTTTATCGCCTCCGAATGCCCCCTGATCACAGGGACCCGCACCGTGGTGGCCGTGACCCCGATGGTGTCATCCTCCATGATCTTGCGGGTCTCATTGACCATCTTCATCTCCTCTTTGGTATACCCGTTTTCGAGAAACACGTCGATGTGGGGCAGGCAGTTGAATGCTATCTGGTACGGATAGACCTTGGCCTCCAGCGGGCGCGAGCTGACCCAGGCCCTGACCTGATCCTCCAACTCCAGGATGGCCTTCATGCCGGTGCCGGAGACGGATTGGTAGGTCGACACCACCACCCGCCTTATGGTGGCACGGTCGTGGATGGGCTTCATGACCACCACCATCTGGATCGTCGAGCAGTTGGGATTCGCTATTATCCCTTTCCGTCCGTATCGGGCGATGGCATGAGGATTGACCTCCGGCACCACCAGGGGCACCTCTGGATCCATCCTGAAGGCGCTTGTGTTGTCCACCACCACGCATCCAGCCCTGGCTGCCACAGGGGCAAACCTCTCGCTCACAGACCCTCCGGCAGAGAACAGCGCGATCTCTACCCCGTCGAAGCTCCCCTCTGACAAGACCTGCACCGGGACCTCCTCACCACGGAAGGTCACCTTCTTGCCAGCGGAGCGCTCAGAGGCCAGAGGCAGGAGCCTTCTCACCGGGAAGGCCCTCTGCTCCAATATCCGCACCATCTCGTTGCCAACAGCACCGGTTGCGCCCACCACCGCCACCGTGAAATCCCTCTTTGCCATGATCAAGATCCCTCCATTTCGCAGGGGTCAACACCCCATGGCCCCGGCACCAGCCATGGGCACCTCCTGGGCCCGGGGCCGCTCGAGATCGTCTCTATTGAGCCGGGGACAACGCCTGGGATCCAGGCCGTCAACCTGTTACCCGGTGATCTCCTGAGTCCGCTCCTCGGGCACGGAGACCCTCTTCTTCTTGCCCTTGAGGAGCTCCGCGGGCCCAGACAGGGTATACGCCAGGGCCAGGAGGAACAGGGTAACAGGGGGATTCACCAAGATCACCACCAGCAGAAGCACGCACGAGACCAAGGCGCGAAACGGCTTTTCGCGAACCAGTTCCATGTCCTTGAAGCTCTGGTACGGGATGCTGCTCACCATGAGAAACGCCAGGCCGTAGAGGGTCAAGAGCACCAGCCAGGTGGGGGGGCTCGGCTTCCAACCCACCTCCGAGCTGAACAGGACCATGGTGACCACCAGGGCAGCCGCCGCCGGGATGGGCAGCCCCCTGAAGTAACCCTTGGGGACCCGGTGGATCTGGACGTTGAAGCGCGCCAGCCTCAGGGCGCCGCAAGCCGTGAAGAGAAAGGCGGCGAGCCATCCGAGGCGTCCAGCGTGTGCAAGGCCCCAGGAGAAGGCCAGGACAGCGGGGGTAACGCCGAAGGCCACCAGGTCTGCCAAGGAGTCGTATTCCACACCGAATTGGCTGGTGGTGCGGGTTGCCCTGGCAACGCGCCCATCCAGACCGTCGAAGAAGAACGAGGCAACCACCGCCAGTGCAGCCCTGTGGAAGTCTTGCTGGAGAACTGCCACCAGGCCGTAGAAACCGCAGAACAGGCTGGCCGTGGTAAGGAGGTTTGGAAGGATATAGAAACCTTGCCTGGGGGGGGTATTGGGCTTGGTCCTGAACCTCTTTCGCCTCATGGAAACGTCTTCCTCCTTGTCACTGGGCTCACCGCTCCGCCCTCCTGGAGGGGGGCTCCCCTCCTCGGTGCATCGGATCCACCTCATGAGTTCCCGCATCCTGGAAGCGGCCCAGGACCGTATCCCCTCCCCACACTCGCTGACCAGACCGAACTTCCACCTCGAAACCGTCGGGGAAATAACAGTCCACGCGGGACCCGAATCGAATCATGCCGAACGGCTCTCCCATGTGCAGGTAACTCCCCTGTCCTGCCCAACAGACTATCCTGCGCGCCAAGATTCCCGCCACCTGCACGCACGTCACAACCTTACCATCCTCCATCTGAATGCGCAACACATTGCGCTCGTTGGTACTGGAGACCCCGTCCACATGGGCCGGGCGGAATCCCCCTGGCTCGTGCCTCACCTCCACCACCTCGCCGGTCACGGGGGAGCGGTTGACATGCACGTTGAACAAGGACATGAAGATACTCACCCGGGTCACAGGGAGTCCCCCGTTACCTTCCCCGGGCCCCTGGGCGATCTCCACCACCCGTCCGTCGGCCGGGGCCAGCGCGATGCCGGCGAGGCGCAGTGGCCTCCGGCTGGGATTCCGGAAGAACATGGCCACCGCCGCGGCCACCAAGAGGAAGAGCCAACCTGGCCATCTCCAGCCAAGGACATGGCACCCTACCGAGAGAGCCAGAAGGGGGGCGATGAAAGGATATCCCTCCTTGAGGATCCACCCCCTGCTCATCTCACCCCCACGAAAGGCAGCCCGCGGGGGAGGCCCCTGCGCCCGGGCTTGCCCATCTTCTTCATCATCTTGCGCATCTGCAGGTAGTTCTTCAGGAGTCGGTTGACGTCCTGCACCGTGGTGCCGCTCCCCTTGGCGATGCGCAAGCGCCTACTGCCGTTGATGATGGCATGGTTACGGCGCTCCTCCTTGGTCATGGAGTTGATGATGGCCTCTATCTTCACCAGTTCATGTTCACCGCCTCGGAAATCCACCTCCCCACGCAGTCTGCCCATGCCTGGGACCAACTTCATGAGATCCTCCAAGGGGCCCATCTTCCTCACGCTCCGGACTTGATCCAACAGGTCCTCCAGTGTGAACTCCTCCTTGCGGATCCTCCTCTCCAACTCCACGGCCTTCTGCTCATCGAAGGCCGCCTGGGCCTTTTCGATGAGGCTCAGGACATCCCCCATGCCGAGGATCCTCGAGGCCATGCGGTCCGGATGGAACACCTCCAAGGCGTCCAGTTTCTCCCCCACGCCCACGAAGATGATGGGACATCGTGTCACGGCACGGATGGAGAGGGCCGCCCCGCCCCGGGCGTCCCCGTCCAACTTGGTCAGGATGACCCCGGTCAGGGCCAGGCGCTCGTTGAATCCTTGGGCGATCTGCACCGCGTCCTGGCCTGTCATGGCGTCGGCCACGAGGAGGATCTCACGGGGGGCCACGGCTGTCTTTATCCTAGATAGTTCCTCCATGAGGGGTTCGTCTATGTGGAGACGACCAGCCGTGTCGATGATCAGGACGTCGAGCCCGGCGCCTTTGGCCCAGGCCTCTGCCCTGACGCAGATCTCCACCGGTCCCTGTCCCACCTCTGGGTCGTAGGCAGGGACATCCAGGGACCTGGCCAGTTGGAGGAGCTGCTCCATGGCAGCAGGCCTGTACACGTCGGCCGGGACGAGCCCCGGTCTCCGTCCCTGATCGCGGAGCCACCGGGCCAGTTTCCCTGCCGTGGTCGTCTTGCCCGATCCCTGGAGCCCGACCAACATGATCATGGCCACGGGCCCGGTGAGGTCCAGGCGGCGACTCGACGGGCCCATAAGCTGTATGAGCTCTTCATGGACGATCTTTATGAACTGCTGGCCCGGGCTGAGGCTCCCCAGGACCTCCTGGCCCAAGGCCTTCCCCCTGACGGACTCCACGAAGTCCTTGACGACCCTGAACTGGACGTCCGCTTCCAGGAGGGCCATCCGGACCTCCCGCAGGGCCTCCTGGATGTTCTCCTCGGTCAGGACCCCGTGGCCCCGGACCTTCTTGAAGATCGCCTGGAGTCTCTCGGAGAGGCTCTCGAACATGCCCTTGGATCTCCTTGCCCTTTTCTCTTTACGTTAAGGCATGTTACGGCGCAACCGGGGAGGTGTCAAGGAATTCGTCTCTCTTTTGTGGTAGACTGTCAATGAGCATGCCACTGAGAGGAGGCCGGACTTGGAACAGGCGGACAGAGGTTTCCCTTTTCGCTGCACCCTGAGCCTCAGGCCACTCATAGACTACTGGCAGCAACACATGGCCGCCTCCAGCCCCGCGGCGGCCTGCATGGTGGAGGGGATGAGCGCAAGGCTCGCGGCCGCACCGGAGCTGTGGCGACCCATAGAGGACAAGGCCATCGTGGAGCGCCACCATGACCTGGTCAGGGGGCTTCTCACAGCGGTCTTTCCCCCTGCCCTCTGGGACACCGAGCCGTATGTAGCCCTGGTCCCCTTCTGCATGGAGCCTGTGTTGGCATCACCGGCCTTCCGTCGTCTACTCCTGGACCGAGACGGCAACATCCTGGGAAGGACTACCATGGAGGAGGCGACGGTCTTGAAGGGGAGGATAGCCAGGGCGTATCTGCGGATCCTGGAGAAGTTCTACGGCATCAGCGTCCCCTTTGACTACCCGACCATCCGCGTGGTGCAGGATCCGGAGACCGGATTGGACCGCTACTTCCGGATGCGTTTCTATCTGCGGTTCGTGGATATCAAGACGCTGGGGGAGTTGAAACCCCTGACCGAACAGGAGAAGGAGCTGGTCCTGGCTCACCTCACGGAGCCCCAACTGCTCAGGGAGATCCTCCCCCCCGAGGGCTTCGAGTTCCAGGGCCTGACCTTGGTGCACGCCGTGGACGTCACCGAGTCGGAGGTCCTCTCCGCCCTGGAGCGGGATCTCATCGACAAGGACTCCTTCTTCTCCCAGACCGGGTTCCTGCGCCTCCAGCAGAGGCTCAGGACCCTTTTCCGGCGACCCGGGCTGCGGGCCGGGCTCGCGGCCCTTCACGAGGAACAGGTCATGCTGCTCCACACGGGGTGCGAGATCTGCGGCAGTTGCTTCTTCTCAGACTCGCGCCACGTCTCCGCCAGTGAGTTCCAGGGTTCTGTGTATCACCGGGCAGTACGCGACAAGGACATCGTCAGGATCGCGGACCTGAGGGAGGAGACCTCCCGCACCAGGGTGGAGGAAGGCCTGCTCCAGGATGGGGTGCGCTCCATGCTCATCGCCCCCCTCACCTATCAGGGGAGGGCAATAGGGACCCTGGACCTGAGCTCTCCTCACCCCGGAGAGCTCGGCCCGGTGGACGTCTTGCTCATGGAGCAGATCCTCCCCCTCTTCTCCATGGCCATGAAGCGGGCCGTGGACGAGGTGGAGCACCAGGTGCAGGCCGTGATAAAGGAGAAGTGCACGGCGGTCCATCCCACAGTGGAGTGGCGATTCCGCAAGGCGGCCTTCAGGTATCTGGACTGCGCTCGCCGAGGGCAGAAACAGGAGCTCGAGCCCATCGTCTTTCGGGAGGTCTATCCGCTCTACGGTGTCTCGGACATCCGAGCCTCCTCCGAGGGGCGCAACAGGGCAATCCAGGCCGATCTCTCGGAGCATCTGACCCTGGCCCTGGCAGTGGTGGAAAGGGCGGCAGAGGCCAAACCGCAGCCCATCCTCCAGGAGCTGGCGTATCGCATCTCCAAGGCCCTCAACCGTATCCAGACCGGCATGGTCACCGGAGACGAACTCTCGGTGGTGGCAGCCATCCGCAAGGAGGTGGAGCCGCTCTTCCCGTACCTCGCCAGCTTCGGCCCGCAGGTGAACCGGGCCATAGATGCCTATAGGTCAGCAGTGGACCCACAGTTGGGCTCCGTGTACGCGAGGCGAAGGGAATTCGAGGATAGCGTCTCCGCTTTGACCCATCGCATCTCCGCCTACGTGGACATGGAGGAGGCCGAGGCCCAGGCCATCTTTCCTCACTATTTCGAGAAACACCGCACCGACGGACTGGATTATATCATCTATGTGGGCCAGTCCTTGGTGGAGCACGCGGAGTTCAACCCGGTCTATCTGGAGAACTTTCGGCTTTGGCAGCTCATGGTGGCGTGCGGGATCGCGTGGCATAGCGAGCGCTTGAAACCATCCCTGAAGGTCCCCCTTGAGACGACCCATCTGATCCTCTTCCATCAGGCCCCCATATCCATCCGTTTCAGGTACGACGAGAAGAGATTCGACGTGGACGGGGCCTACGACGTGCGCCATCAGATCCTGAAGGCTCGTCTGGACAAGGCCATGGTCAAGGGAAGGGGGGAACGTCTAACCCAGCCAGGCCGCATAGCCTTGGTCTACTCCC
>FWPV01013216.1_pt1 | contig 12477 bp, 12 predicted proteins | sample 2228371 | NCBI WGS metagenome assembly FWPV01 (sample SAMEA103939776, study PRJEB20133) | metagenome | reverse complement strand
CCGCCGCCACCTTGACCAGACACTGAAGCCAGGCTTCGTCCAAGGGGGAAAGAGTCGCCATAGTGGACCAAACCTTACCACACGAAAGAAGCTTGTCGCGGTTTCTCCGCCGGTCCGCCACTTCCCGGGATGCCGGCGCCCCGCGGGCCACTATCACCCAGCCCACCCCGTTTCGCCAAGCCGCGAGGCCGCCCACTCGCTTGGCGCCCGGTTCGGTAGGACCGGCCCTCCGCGTGGCCCTGGGGGCGGTGGCCGCGAGCGCAGCTGCAGCCGCCGCCTACATGCTGTACGAAGCCCAGGCTGTCGAGTGCCGCACCGCCGACCTCCCCGTTCCCGGACTCCCTCCCGCCTGGCGCGGTACTGCAGTCCTTCATCTTGCCGACGTCCATGCCGGACTCTTCCCGACCAATGAACGCAGCCTGGCCAAGGCCGTGATTTGGGCGGAGCAGCAAGAGATCGACTTGGTGTTTCTTACCGGTGACATCCTAGGCGACCCCGGCCGCAGCAGGCCTTGCCTTCGCCTGCTTGCCCGGCTTCGCCCCAGGTTAGGCATGTTCGCGGTGACCGGGAACCACGAGTACGGGCTAGGCAAGGGGCCGCTGGCCAAGGCGCGGGACAGCAGCGCTTTGTGGGAGGAAGCCGGCGTAGTCTTGCTGAAGGACTCCTGCCACCGGCTTCCAGTCCGGGCAGGAAGCACTCTTGTCATCTGTGGAGCCGACTACCTCACCGGCGGGTTCGGCCTCCTTAGCAGCACTGATTCTGTCGCCAGCTGCGACTTCTCCGCTGCCAGCTGCGACTTCTCCGCCGACCGCAGCCCTGGGGGTGCTTCGGGCCAGGTTCCTTCCAGGGAGAGCGGCGCTCTCTTCCCCATCCTTCTCATCCACGAACCGCCCCCAGCCGACTCCCCCCTCGCTTGCCGCTTTCCCCTCGCCTTTGCGGGTCACACTCATGGGGGACAGCTTCGTGTGCCCACAAGACGAGGCCTGCGCCCCCTATACGATGACGCCAGTCCTACAGGCCTCCCTCTTACCCCGGCCCAGGCTGGGGCCCAGGCTGGTGTCTGCTCGTGGGGCTCGGGCTCCCTGGTGATCTCCCGCGGTCTGGGCACCAGCTTCCTGCCCTTCCGTCTTCTCACCAGGCCCGAGGCCACCTTATGGCGATTGGTATAAACTTAGCCGTGCGACGAGTTGCTAAAAGGCGGCCAGCACGGGAGACGCTATGGCTCAGTCAGCAGACGAAACCGTGAGCGGAGACTTCTCGGTAGCTCCCACCCACCGCGACCTCGACGAGAGACCGGAGTTGTCTCCCGAGGTGATCGCCGCTTACGCAGCCGATGCTGCGCGCTCAGTGCCAGGCGTGGTAGCTCTGCACGCGCCTCTCTGGAAGGAGCTTTCCTCGCGCATGCGTGAAGCCCTGGGGGCTGGAGTCGTGGTCAAAGATTCGCGACCGGGTGCTGTCGATCTCGACATCCACGTCAAAGTGGCTTGGGGGGTAGCCATCCCCGACTTGGCGATAGCCGTCGAGGAGGCCGTCCGCCAGAGAGTCACTGCCTTCCTCGACATTGAATTGGACGCAGTCACTCTCTACGTCGATGAAATCGCGGCGCCCAGGGAGGTCTCGTCAAGCAAGGAGGGCTGAGGTTGCCCGACTACCTGCCCCTTTGCGTCTTCCGACAGGGACTGCTCCCTCCGGACTGTCGTAGGTGCGCCTGGTGGCAGACCAGCGCCGGACGCCCCGACCCGGAAACTGCCGTCCAGGTCAGGGGCCGCTGGCTGCCCACTGTGGAAGAGCAGTGGGGAGCCGCCGGCATATTGCTGTACGAGGAGTCCCGGCACCCTGCGGCAAGCAGGTCGAGCCATCTATCCGCCGGGAGTTCGGCCGCCCGCGGGTCCATACATTTCGCCCCGCTGGGGAGCTTGCCCCGTTTCCGGACTCTCGGTTTCGGTGATCTTGCGGACGAGGCAGGTTTTCTGTTCTGCCTGCGCTACGAGGGCGACGGAGCGTACCGCGGACCCAAGCGGTTGGTGCTGCGAGCTCTCACAGAGCTGCGTAGGCGCGGCGTGCATGAGGTCTACGCGGTGGCCGAACCTTCCCAGGATTCCTCTTCCCGGGACTGCCGTTTCTTCTCTCCCGGTCTTCTCGCCGCCTGCGGTTTCGAGCACGTCGGTTCAAGCGGAACCCTGTATCTGATGCGCGCTGACATACGAGGGTTGCTCCACCTCGCAGAACAACTGCGTTCGCTCCTCAAGCGTCTGGTCCACAATCACCCCACCCCGAGCCCGGCCGCTTGGAGCCGGCCACGGGGGCCGGAGCGCCTCCGATGGCTGTGAGCTTCCAGCGTTGCGGCCGTCAGCGCAGCGGCCTCAAGAGCCGCGGCGTTCACCACCACCCCCCTCGCCGCTCCCTGGGGCGCAATGTCCTTCTTCGCCATCACACCCGCCTGCTTCTCGCCTGCCTAGCGCTGGTGGCCATGCTCGCGTTGTTCTTCTGCTTCGCCGCCGCCCCTGACCCGGCCCAAGGAGCCCCTTCCCCAGCCCCGGTGTGGGTGTGCGAAGTGAAGGGCATAATCGATCCCGCCCTCGCCGGGTTCGTGGTCCGCACCGTGCGAGAGGCAGCGGAGGCCGGGGCGGCAGCCCTAGTCATCCAAATGGACACCCCCGGGGGGCTCGACACCGCCATGCGCGACATCATCCAGGCCGAGCTCGACTCGCCCATACCGGTCGTGCTCTACGTGTATCCGCAGGGCGCCCGAGCAGCCTCCGCCGGCGTCTACATCCTCCTTGCGTCTGACGTAGCCGCCATGGCTCCCCAGACCAACCTGGGCGCAGCTACTCCCGTATCTCTCACCGGAGACATGGATGAGGTCATGCGGGCTAAGGTCACCAATGACGCCGCCGCTTACATCCGTGGCCTCGCCAGCACTCACGGCCGCAATGCCGACTGGGCCGAGAAGGCGGTAAGGGAATCGGTCTCGCTCACCGCTGAGGAAGCACTGAAAGAGAACGTGATCGAGTTCGTAGCGCCCGATCTTCCCGCTCTGCTCGAAGCCATGGACGGCTACAAGACGGTGCCCAAAGGCCTGCTCTTGCAGACTGCGGAAGCTCCCCTCGAGCAAGTCAAGATGGGCTGGATCACCCGCTTTCTCCATGCCATAGCCAACCCTGAGATCGCCTACATCCTCCTCACGATAGGTATCTTGGGGATCATCGCCGAACTCAACACTCCGGGCTTTGGAGGAGCCGGCATCGGGGGGGCCATCGCCTTGCTCTTAGCCTTCTACTCTTTCCAGGTGCTGCCCGTGAACCTGGTGGGCGTGGCTTTGGTAGTGCTGGCCATGATCCTGCTGGGAGCCGAGATCTTCGTGCAAAGTCATGGGGTCTTGGGCATCGGGGGGGTAGCTGCTCTTGTGGCCGGAGGTCTGCTCTTGTTCCAGAACCAAGCTCCCTATTTCGGGGTAAGCTGGCCGGTGGTGGCCGGGGTAGGCGTAGTGGCTCTGCTTTTCTTCGTCTTCGTGATCCGGGCGGTGGCGCGTGCCCGCCGTCGCCCGGTCAGCGTCGGAGCCGAGGAGATGGTGGGAGCCCAGGGAGTGGTGGTTTCCACGCTCGCGCCCCTAGGGCAGGTGCGGGTACACGGGGAGATCTGGAAAGCCCGCAGTGAGGGGGAGACTTTGGTTAAGGATGAACGGGTCGAGGTATCAGGAATAGAGGGACTCACTCTGGTTGTGCGTCGGGTCCCGGCCGCAGCCGAGACCGAGCAACCAGCAGACACCGGGAGATAAGGAGGGGCTATGGCCACAGGAACCGTCGCCGTCATAGTGATCGTAGTCATAGTGGCGATCATCATCTTGTTCTCTGCCATCAAAGTGTTCCCCGAGTACCAGCGCGGGGTGATCTTCCGGCTGGGGAGATTGATCGCGCCCAAAGGCCCCGGCCTTTTCGTCATCATTCCTATTGTGGATAGGGTGGTACGGGTGGACCTGCGTACCATAACGATGGACGTCCCCGCGCAGGAAGTGATCACCAAGGACAACGTCCCGGTCAAGGTCAACGCTGTGGTCTACTTCCGAGTCATCGACCCTTCCCGTTCGGTGGTCCAGGTGCAGAACTATATCGCCGCCACCTCCCAGATAGCCCAGACCACTTTGCGCAGCGTCGTCGGGCAGTCCGATCTTGACCATCTGCTCACCGAGCGGGACAAGCTGAACACCCGGCTGCAGGAGATCATCGACGAACAGACCGACCCCTGGGGCGTGAAGGTCACCATCGTGGAGATCAAGGATGTGGAGATCCCGAGCGGGATGCAGCGAGCGATGGCCCGCCAGGCTGAGGCGGAACGGGAGCGGCGAGCCAAAGTCATCGCGGCTGAGGGCGAATACCAAGCCTCGGAGAAACTGTCTGAGGCGGCTAAAGTGCTTTCACAGACGCCCGCCGCTCTTCAGCTGCGGTATCTCCAGACCCTTGCCGAGATCGCAGCTGAGAAGAACTCCACCACGATCTTCCCGGTGCCCATCGACTTGATCGAACCGTTCCTGAAGAAGTTCGCGGGCGAGCAGTCCCCGGGTAGTTGAGCGGTCGCGCGGAGGCAGCGATGCTTCGCGCGGGGCCTCGCCCCCGCTTCGGGCCGGGCTTGCCCTCGGCTGCGCGCGGGGCTTAGCCCCCGCCTTGCGCGGAGGGATGATGCCATGGCAGCTGTGTGCTATAAATACCCGGCCATGCGGCGACTTGGGGGTATAGCTCAGTTGGGAGAGCGGCGCGTTCGCATCGCGCAGGTCAGGGGTTCGAATCCCCTTACCTCCACCTTCACGGGGTAGGTCAAGAATGCTGACCGCGTAGGTCAGGGATGTTGACCGGGTAGTTGAGAGATGTCTCTACCTTTCGAAATCTCCGTAGTCACTCCCGAGCGGGAAGCCCTGGTCGACATCACCGGGCGGGTCCAGGAGGCCCTCAAGCACTTCGCTCCTGGTCTCACTGGACTGGTCCACGTCTACGTGCCCCACACCACGGCCGCCGTCACCATCAACGAAGGCGCGGACCCCGCGGTCAAACGCGACCTGTTGGAGGGACTGGCTCGGCTCGCTCCCCGCGATGCCTCCTACCGACACACCGAAGGCAACGCCGATGCGCACATCAAGGCCAGTCTGCTGGGCAACTCGGTGACAGTGCCTGTGGCGGATGGCGTCCTTAGGTTGGGTACCTGGCAGAGCCTTTACTTGGCCGAATTCGACGGGCCCCGCACCCGCAAGGTCTGGCTCACCCCGATACCCAGGCTGAGGGCCTAAGGCGGAGACGGTGTCGGAAACCCGCCTTGACCCTCCCACCCTGGCCACAGTGGTCGAGTCCGCCATCGCCGGCTTCCTGTCCGACCCCGACCGGAACAACCTAGGACCCGGACATCCGGAACCGGCCTGGAGCGATTTCTTAGTGGGCTACTCCCGCGGCGATGACCCCCTCTACCTCATCCTCAAGGAAGTGATAGGCGACTTCCACTGGTCTCCTGCCGAGGCGTTCGCCCTGCTATCTCACGGCTCCGCCGCCAACTCCAGAGAGGCAGCACCCCCGGCGGTACTTCCAGACGAACTGACGGTGATCAGCTGGGCCCTATGCCAGACCGAGGCCACCAAGGCCGCCAACCGCGCCGAGACTACCTTCCCTTCCGAGCGTTGGGTGCGGTCCCGCGTGTTCGGGCAGGCCGGCAACGTGGCTTTGCACCACGAACTCCTAGCTGTCCTGGCCGCTCAGGGTTACGACGCCGTCGCTCCCGGGATGTCGGCCGGGTGGCGGGAGTACTTCGCTCACACCAACCGCTGGGCCAGCTCCTGGTCGGAACGCCACGTGGCCCATGTCTCCGGGCTCGGCACCTTCGGCCTGTGCGGCGGTCTCCTCACTGCCAAGGGCAAGGCCGTCCGCCTGGGCTCCCTGGTCGTCCGGGCTTCCATCCCGCCTACCCCCCGTCCCTACTCCGGCCCCTTCGACTACTGTCTTTACTTCTCTAAGGGACTCTGCGGAGTCTGCGCCGACCGTTGCCCGGCCGGTTCAGTCGACCCGCAGGGGCGCGACAAGGTGGCTTGCGTCAATCGTCTGCGCGTGGTAGGCGAGGAGTACGTCCGGGAACGCTTCGGTCTTGACGGGTATGGCTGCGGTCTCTGCCAGACCGGGGTGCCCTGCGAATCAGGCCTGCCCGAGCTCTGACGGAGTCTCCGGCACTTCTTGGACCGCCGCGGCCAGCCGGCGACGCCGCCGCCACAAGACCATCCGCCAACCCGAAAGCCCCAGAAGCAAGAGCCAACCTCCCACTTCCAGCACTTGGCCCACGGTGTTGTAGGCGGTGCGGCCGTAGTAGAGGGTGACGTGACTCTGAGTGGGGATTACCATCATGAACGAGGGTGACACCAGATACGGACCTTCGGCTCCCTCCACCTTCCAATTGGGGAAGTATGAAATCTTTATCCAGTGAGGTTGACCCACCGCCGTGGTGTCGAAGGAGAGACGCTCGTTCTCCAGCAACTCGTTGGTCACCGTCCCCTCGGTGTTCATGGGTATCCGAGGTGGATTGGCGGCCTGCTCCGGAACGATGCTGGGAAACTGAGAAAGAGCCTCCTCCCCTTTGTCCCAAACCAGGCCGACATCGAGATTGGCCGGGTCGAGGTACCAGTCGACAGCGACATCGCGCCACTTCTTCTGCGGCACGTCGACCCGGACCGGCTGGTTCTTCATCACCTCGACATAGCCGGTGGTGCCGATGACCCGAAAGATGTAGTACTCGCCGAACTGCGCGATCAACTCAGTCCGGGGGTCCTCTTTGCAGACTTTGACCACTTCCTCGCTGTAGCAGAGGAAGTAAGGGATGTTCATGAACTGCATGTGGGCTATCCCATCGGTCACATTGAGACCGGGATACTTGACCCCGATGATGGCGTTGCTGGCCTGCTTGGACAGCTCCGCCTGGTTGATGAAATGGAAGGGAGCGGTGTAGGAGGCCTCCATCAGAGTGCCCTCCATGGTGTCCTGCCGGGTCCAATAGGGGATGATCTCAAAGGCGCGAGGCGTTCCGAACTCGTCCAGCTTCTGGCCGTGCTCCACCATGACCCGTCCGGGCGGGGACAGAGTATCCAAGAAATCGTTGATCTCCTTGTACTGCCACCAGGAGGCCTTCCCTTCGTACCCTGTGTAGTTCCAGCGGATCCAACCGGCGGCTGTGTTACTCACCAAAATCACCGTCGCTCCCAATACCACCGCTACCAGCGGTACGTACACCCGGCGGGCGGTACTCCAGCGCCAGCGGAAGAGATCACGCGTCATGAGGGCGAACGGCCTTACCAGCCAGGTGGCCCCGTAAGCAGCCCAGAGATGCAGGGAGAAGTAGAAGAACGGCACCACCCGGGCGTTCCACAGCCGGCCGTCAGGCAGGGTCCAGAACAACACCGTGGTGATGAAGGTGATCCAAGCGAGCGGCAGAAGCGCCTTCTCCCTCCGGGCGACCGCGTAAGCCATGCCTATCACGCCCAGGCCGGCCACCGGGAGCACCGCCGCGGGGAGGAAATCCTTCAAGCGGTGCAGTTGGTTCCAGGCCATGTGAGCCGTCCACTCCAGATTCCCGGCGAACGGAAGCGACCAGAAGGCCGAGAGGCAGAAACCGATTGCAGCCACGGCCGCAAGATAGCCCAAGGAACGCCAACGCGGATTCACCAGCAAGAGCCCAGGGGCGATGAACACGAGGACGAAAGTGGTCACGATGTGAGAGAGCACCAGCGCCATCAAGATCAGGCAGTTCAGCACGAAGAGCATGTTGAACTGGGGCTTCTCCATCCCTCGGACCATGGTCCCCAGGAACAGGAAGACCAGGGCGAAGCTCAACATGTACCCGAACTCTCCGGCCAGAGTGCTCAGAATGTTGGCTCCGTAGATGGAGTAGCTTTCCATCAACAAGAAGACCAGCGCGAAGACGGCCGCCAACACAGCATAGGGCTTGCGCACCCGCCATAGGCGGCCCATGGCATAGGCGGTCGCCGGGAGGGCGAACACACCCAGGATGGTGATCAGCTTGAAAGCAAGCTGGTAGGGGATGAACCAGTCCAAGATGGCGATAAGCAGGAACGGGAACGGGAAGTAGAAGGTCAGCATGGGCATGCCGGCATACCAGCCAGGGGCCCAACCTGTCAGTCGGAAATGAGGCAGCAGTTCCTGGATCAAGTATTGGGCCGGGTAATGATGCGCCCCTGTATCACCACCTGCAGTCGTCGTCAGGCTGAAGATCAAATTGGGCTTGAAGAAGACGAACAGAGTCGCGTAGATGGCGAGGAAGGCAAGCAGGGAGGGGGCCCAGTCCCAAAGGCTTCGGTTTTCGACCAGGTCCTCGCGCTCAGGCTCTGCCATACCGCTCCTTCCACAACAGCATGCGCAACCTTAACAGCCCGCGAATCGTACGGGGTATGCGTCGTACTATAGACGACCGCGGCTTTCTTTTCTCTTCCACCGTGACCGGAAGCGCCTTGACGACCACACCGCCCCGCCGCGCGCGGATGATGAGCTCGGTGTCGAAAAGATCGCGAGTCATCACGGTCCGAGGGGCATACTCCTGCACCACCTCTCGCCGTAAGACCTTCATGCCATGGGTGTCGTCCATCTTGCGGTCGAAAAGAAGCCGCAGGATGGTGGTGAAACCGTAGGAGACCAGGTGCCGCGCGAAGGACCGCCGATCTTCCGCTCCTTCCATGAGCTTGCTGCCTACCACGATCCCCGCGCCTTCTTCCAAGAGCAGGCCGGCCGCAAGCAGGAAGGTCACGTCGTGGAAGTCGATGTCGAAATTGGCTACATACTCTCCCCGACCTGCCAGCATGCCCATCTTCATGGCCAGACCGTAGTCGGGCAAGGGAGCCCGCAGCACTCGCACACGAGGGTCGAGAGCAGCCAGCGACTGGGCGATTTCGAAGGTGGCGTCGGTGCTGCCGTTCTCAGCCAGGAGAAGTTCGAAGTCCACTGCGCGCTCATCCAGCTGCCCTATGAGGGCGCGCACCTCTTCTTCGAGACACTCGGCCTCGTTGTGGATGGGTATTACGATGGAGTAATGGGGGTCCTGCTCAGGCATCGTGGTCTCGCTTAAGAGCCGAGTGGCGGAAGGCCAGGTATCTGCTGCCCAGGAAGTTCCAGATCACCGAGATGACCGCTGCCGCAAAGGCCTTACCCATGCGCACCCAGAAGTCACCGGAACGGATCCAGATGCCGAGCAGAGTGAAAACGATCACATTCACCAGGAGCGGGGGCAGGTTGACAGCGAAGAAGACTGCGAATTCCCGCTTAGCTTTCTGCGAACGGCCGGCCCGGAAAGTCCAGTACTTGTTCCAGACGAAACTGTTGCAGATGCCGAGGATATAGGAGACCGTCTTCGCCGCGATGTCGGGCATGCCGGGAATCAGGCCCAAGAGGTAGAACGCGGCTAGGTCGACCACCGTGTTCACCACACCCACTATCACGAAACGCACGGCCTGTCCCCCCATGCGGTCGCGCCTGAAGAACTCGGACAGACTGAAGGGTGTAGACACGGGATTCACGGCCTATATGCTAACATCCTGCGGTCTTTCGCTTATCTTTGCCTCATCTATGAAACCAAGGGACAGCCTCTACCCCCAGCCATGAAGACGCTCCCTCCCGAACAACTGGTTCCTCGCCCGCGCCCGCTGCGGGTGGCCTTCCGCACTTTCGGCTGCAAATTGAACCAGTGCGAGACAGCCGAGATGGAGGAGAGGCTGCAGGCTGCAGGTTACCGACTGGTCGAGTGGGCTGATTCCGCCGATGTCCGGGTGCTCAACACCTGCACGGTCACGGCCAAGAGCGACCGGGACTGCCGCCGGGAGATCCGGCTGGCCAAGCGGACCGACCCTGAATGCCTCGTGGTGGTCACGGGCTGCTACGCGCAGGTGGATCCCCAGACCCTCGCCAGCCTGCCCGAGGTGGACCTCGTCCTGGGTAACCCCGACAAGTCGCGCCTCACCGACCTATTGGAGCAACTGCGGACCGAGGGAAAGCCGACAGTCCCCGACCCGACCAGCTCTCGACCGGCCTTGGCGCAACCACTGGTGGTGGTGTCCGACCATGGCCTGAGCCGTCGTTTGGAGGCTGGTCTTTTCACCCGGTTTCACGGATACACGCGGGCTTTTCTGAAGATCCAGAACGGGTGCGACGCGCACTGCGCATACTGCGTCATCCCCCTGGCCCGAGGCCCGGCCCGGAGTATGTCGGCCGCCGAGGTGTTGCGCCAGGTGAGGCTGCTGGGCGAGCAGGGGTTCCAAGAGGTGGTTCTCACCGGCATCAACCTGGGCTCGTGGGGTCGCGACACCGGGGAGGGCACGGTCGCTGACCTACTGGACCTGCTACTTGGCGAATGCGGCCAGCCTTATCGCTTCCGCCTCAGCTCCATCGAGCCGCTAGACATGGACTCCCGGTTACTCGCAGTGATCGCGCAGGCGGGAGAGCGGGTGGCTCACCACTTCCACCTTCCCCTGCAAAGTGGGTCCGACGCGGTTCTTGCGCGCATGGGGCGTCCCTACACTGCCGACGAATACCTGCGGGTGGTCGAGACAGTGGCTTCTCTCTTCCCCGACGCTGCTCTGGGGGCAGATGTGATAACCGGTTTCCCCGGCGAAAGCGAGCAGGAGTTCGCGGAGACTCTGGCTTTGCTCAAGGCGGCCCCCCTCACCTACCTACACGTCTTCAGCTACAGCGACCGGCCGGGGACGCGAGCTTCGCGCATGCGACCCAAGGTCGCGCCCGAGGTGATCCGGGAGCGGACCAACCTCCTCCGCCGTTTGGGAGAGCAAAAAAAGGAGACCTTCAGGGCCCGCTGCCACGGAACCGAGCAGGTGGCCTTGGTGCTCAAGGATCAGACCAGCGAAGGGCTTTGGACCGGTCTCACCGGGAATTACCTGGAAGTGCTCCTTCCCGAGGGCGGCACTCTAGTCAACCGGTTGGTGCGCGTCCGCCTCGAGCAACCCCGCTCCGACGGACGCTGGCATGTGAGCCTGCTTTCGGTGCTTTCGACGGAGCCGGCGGAGCCCACTCTGTCTGGCCGGGGGGCCTGATGAAGGCGCTGGTGCAGCGGGTGAGCCAAGCCTCCGTGGAGGTTGAGGGGGCGATAGTGGGGAAGATCGGCAGGGGTCTTCTGATCCTGGTCGGCGTGGGTCGCGACGACATAGAGTCCGGACTTGGGCCGTCCCGCGCCTGGGCTCTAGCCGAGAAGATCGCCAGCCTGCGCATCTTCCCCGATGCCGAGGGCAAATCCAACCTGTCCCTGCTTGACATCGGAGGAGCGGCCCTAGTCATAAGCCAGTTCACTCTCTATGCGGACTATCGACGGGGGAGGCGGCCGTCGTTCAGCGACGCCGGCGACCCCGGGCCTGCAGAGCAGCTTGTCGAGGAGTTCCGCGCGGCCTTGGCCGAGCAGGGCATCCCCACGGCGAGTGGCCGCTTCGGGGCGCATATGATGGTGTCGCTCGTGAACGACGGACCCTATACCATGCTGATCGACACCGAGGTGCTCGACTCCCCGCGCCGAGAACACCCTGACCACGCCGGTCGCTGACCGCTGAGAACGAGGCCGTGACCGCAAGGCGAGAGCACAGACCAAGAGGAGAGAGAGCACAGACCACGAGGAGATGACCACACGGCGACGACCACCAGGAGCATGGATTCCGAGAAGCGCATGAGCCTCCCCGACTACCATACGCACACCGTCCGCTGCGGTCACGCGGCAGGAACGCCGGCCGAATACGTGGCGGCCGCGCGGGCTGCCGGGCTGACCGGGCTGGGAGTGGCCGATCACATCCCTCTGTTGCCGGACCCGGACCCGGTCCTTTCCATGTCGCTCGGCGAGCTGGATGCCTACGTCCAGGAGGTCGAGGAGCTCAAAGCGGCCTACCCGGGCTACGTGCTCTTGGGCATCGAGGCAGACTACAGACCGCACACCGTGGCTCAGGTGGGCGACCTCCTCGCTGAGTATCCCTTCGACTACGTCATCGGCTCGGTCCACCACTTGGGGGACTGGGGCTTTGACGACCCCCGCCAGCTGGCGGGGTATGAGACTCGCGACCTTGACGCCTTGTGGATGGAGTATCTGGAATTGGTGGGTGATGCTGCCGAGTCTGGACTCTTCACCATCCTGGGGCACTTGGACCTGCTCAAGAAGTTCGGCTATCGACCTTCGCCAAGAGTGGCCAAGGAGTGGGAGCGGCTGGTCGCTCGGCTCGCCAAGTCCGACATAGTGGTGGAGGTGAACACCGCGGGTTTGCATCGACCCGTGGGCGAGGTCTATCCTGCCCTGGAGGTGCTTCAGCGACTTCGCCCGGCCCGCGTGCCTGTGACCTTTGGCTCCGATGCGCACCGTCCCGGCGAGGTCGGCCGGGACTTCGACCGTGCTCTCGAACTGGTCCGGCTCGCTGGCTATCGAGATTTCGTCGTCCTTGACGGGCGGCCCGGCGGCGGGCGG
>FWPV01013215.1_pt1 | contig 12477 bp, 11 predicted proteins | sample 2228371 | NCBI WGS metagenome assembly FWPV01 (sample SAMEA103939776, study PRJEB20133) | metagenome | reverse complement strand
GGATTTTCAAAAGATCAACAATTTGATTCAGGAATCAATTACCATTACCCGCTCGCTGATCTTCGACCTTGCTCCGCCGATCCTTTATGAACTCGGAATTAATCGCGCTCTCGAATGGCTGGCTGAACAAACAGAAAAAAAATTTGGTTTTAAAGTCGGGTTAAATTTAAAAGCGGAACTTAAACTGTCCGGCGAAAATCAATATCTTGTCTTTAAATCAGTACAGGAACTTCTGAATAACTGCGGCCGCCATGCCGCAGCAACCAGGGTGCTGATCAGCTCTGAACTAAAAGAGAGGTTTTACCTGATTTCAATCGAAGATAACGGCTGCGGATTTGAACCATCTGATCAGAAGCTTTCCAGCTCCGATCACTTCGGACTCTTCAATCTCAATGAGCGAATCAGTTTCATAGGCGGCACACTTGATATTGACTCAAAGAAAAATAGAGGAACCAGAATAACAATCACAATCCCGCAGGCAAATGAAAGATAATATAAAAATCGCCATCGCTGATGATCATCAGATTATTACTGAAGGTCTGAAAAGTCTCCTGGAAAGTGAAAAAGACCTGAGCGTAATCGCCACCGCCAATACGGGCAGGGAAGCAATTGACATCTGCAGCAAATTCCAGGTTGATATCATTATTTTAGATATCAGTATGCCAGAGTTAAACGGGCTGGAAGCAGCAAGAATTATTAAGCGTAAAGCACCGGAAACAAAAATTATTATCCTTTCCATGCATAACGACCGCTTCTATCTTCAGGAAGCCCTGCTGGCCGGAGCAGATGCCTTTATTCTTAAGGATTCAGCGTTCTGCGAAATCGTGCAGGCAATTCATGCTGTCCGAAACAAACAAAAATTCTTCTCCGACAGCATTATCAGGCTTCTGATCGATGAACCGGCGCTTTTAACTCCTGACCGTCAGCGTCCTCTGACAAAAAGAGAAAAAGAAATCCTGCAGTTAATTGTTTCCGGAAAAACCGGAAAAGAGATTGCCCGGATTATGCAAATCAGTTACAAAACAGTTGACTGTCATCGCCAGTCATTAAAACGCAAACTCGGAGCAAAAACCTTAACCGAACTGACAAAGGTTGCCCTGCAGAAAAAGCTCTGACCGGAACCGGTTAATGAAGTCCAAAATACTTAATAATCCGTTCCAGTAAGTGCGTTTTATTTTCGCTGCCAGCTTTTTTATCTTTTATCTGCTGCTGCTGATCTTTATACTTCTCTGTTTCCATCTGCCTTCTGGTTATGACTTCAGCCAATTTTTCAGCTAACTGACGGTTCATCTCAACAACCTGGCGGAAATGAGTCGCCGATATTTTCAACAGTCTGGTCTCTTCACAGGCAATAACTGAAGCATTGGCCGGCTCACCGGAAACAACAGATATTTCACCAAAAAAATCACCGGCGGCAAGAAAGGCAACATGTATATTGCCTTTTAAAACCTCAACCCGGCCGCTTAAAATCTGGAAAAAACTCAGACCCTGCTCTCCTTCCTGAATGATTATCTCATTTCTACCGAAGATAACCTCTTCTGCCTGTTCAGCAATTTCTTTAAATTTCTGATATTCGAGAGCCTGTAATACCGGATTCTTGCTCAAACTGGCAATCTTTTCATCAGCTGAAAGCTCCGGCCGCTCCCCGCTTTGCATATAAACAGTGCGGATCGGAAAAGGTATTTCCAGTCCTGCTCGCTGAAAAGCATACCAGAGGCGGCGCCGGATTTCGCTGGAGATTTTGTTTCTATTGCTGAAATCACTGATCGCAAATTTAAGCTGATAAACAATTGAGCTTTGATCAAACTCCTGAAGAAAAACGCTAAACGGTGGCTCCTTGAGAACGAGCTCATAATCTTCCAGAACCTTGCCGATCGTTTTGACTACCAAATCAGGAGCATGACGATAATGCAGACCGACTGTCAGACGCAGATAGTAAAATTTATTCTGTGAGCCAAAAACCTCTATTTCCGTTTTCGAGGCACTCTGATTGGGCACAATAATCAGATTGCTGTCCAGATCACGAATCACTATTGAGCGCCAGCCAAGCTGAACAACCTCGCCGAGATAATCTCCGATTTTAATCCAGTTGCCCTGCTTCAGGATGTGTTCAAAATTAAGGATCATTCCTGAAAAAATATTTCCGAGTATATCCTGAACTGCAAGTCCGATAACAATCGTCAATACGGCAGAGGAAGCAAGAAAAACGGTAATTTTAATCTGCAGATAAAAATTGATGATTAACAGAATGCCAATCAGGTAAAGAACAAACAGAACCAAATCCTTGAGCAGTCTCGGTGGCGAAATTCTCTTTTTTGAAAAGAAATAATCAAAAAGGATTAATCCCAAAATTTTCAGAAAAAGATGCAGGGCAATCAGCAGAATAAAAAAGACAAGATAATAGCGGATCTTCTCCTCTTGCTTTAGGTAGTTTGCCGCAAAAGGCGAATCAAGAAGCTGCAGCAGCAGCGATGCGCCAAGAAGCATCAAAAACGAGAAGATCGTTTTACGCACAAGAGCCGGAAAACGGAGTAATCTGGCAAGAAAAATATTAAAGACAAAACCAACGAGGAGAAAAAGCATCAGAAACAGACCGGAACTCATGAGTTCATCTTAAAGGAATTCATCTATGCTGTCAAACCGAACATCCCGGGCATGATAGATTTCCGGTTTTCCGCAAAGAACTATTCCCCCTCCGCTTCCGATTGCTTCAAATATTCCGCTAACTTCTCTTTCCCGGCAAAAGAGACGAACCCGCCTGTTTTTAAAAACAGAGGAGTACTCATTGGCAAAAACAATAATTTTTTCATCGGGAATAAGGTGAATATAGAGCTGGTAGTTCTCTAAAATCGTCTGCACTATCTGCTCTCTATCTGCCGGAAATTCAGGATCAATCATTTTCAGCGAAACCGCACCGGCTCTCAACTGTTCAGGAAAGTCCTCCGGGCAATGCAAAAGATTAATGCCAATTCCCATTACCGAATAGCACTCTTCCTGACAGAAAATATTCTCCACAAGAATTCCGGCAACTTTTTTTCCCTGCCGGAGAATATCATTCGGCCATTTCAGCTGCAGCCGCGGGCAACCGGCCTGCTCAAGAGTCTTAATCACCAGCAAACCAAGTCTTAACGACAGCAGCTGAATCTTCTGACTGCTCAAACGATCAAGCAGAGACAGATACACTCCCTTGTCCTTTAAAGAAAACCAGCCGTGTCCGCCACGACCGCGGCCTACGGTTTGTTCATCTGCAAGCAAAGCCAAAGGAATCTTTGTTTTATAAGCTTCAAAATTTTCTTTAAGATAAGTATTTGTTGAAGTAATCCGGGAAAGCCTTTGAACATAAAAATTGCCTGCGCTCATAAAAAACATTTTATCAGAATTAAAAATAAAGTATAATATCAGCTCAGGAGGTAAAATGAAATTTGTGTCCGCTTTATCTTTCTTTTTGGTTTTTCTTCTTTCAGGAACAATTATTTTTGGTTGCACCAATTATCTGGTAACAAAAGGAGCCTCAACTGACGGATCGGTCTTCATTACTTACAGTGCTGACTCGCATACTCTTTACGGAGAGCTGGTATTAATCCCGGCCGGCTATCATATTGAAGGAACAATGATCAACATTTACGAATGGGATACAGGCAAATATCTGGGACAAATAAAGCAGGTTGCCCGCACCTACCGCGTTGTTGGCAATATGAACGAATTTCAGGTAGCGATCGGTGAAACAACCTTTGGCGGAAGAGAAGAGCTGCGCGATGAACAAGGAATAATTGATTACGGAAGTCTGATGTATCTTGCGCTTCAGCGTGCCCGCACTGCCCGTGAAGCAATAAAGGTGATGACCGACCTGGTTGCTGAATATGGCTACTACAGTAGCGGCGAAAGTTTTTCTGTTTCTGATCCCAACGAAGCCTGGATTCTGGAAATGATTGGCAAGGGAAAGGGCAATAAGGGGGCAGTCTGGGTTGCCCTGCGTATTCCTGATGGCTATGTTTCTGCTCATGCCAATCAGTCACGCATCCGTCAGTTTCCGCTTAACGATCCTCAAAACTGTCTTTATGCCCCTGATGTAATCTCTTTTGCCAGACAAAAAGGCTACTTTCAGGGCAAAGATTCAGAATTCAGTTTTGCCGACGCTTATGCGCCGATTGATTTTGAAGCTAAAAGATTCTGCGAAGCGCGCGTCTGGCAGTTTTTCAACCGCGTTGCTCCTTCAAAAAAAATTCCGGCAAACTATGTCCTGGGAGATAAGCAGGCTCCCCATCTTCCTCTCTGGATTAAGCCAGACAAAAAATTAAGTGTCAGAGACTTAATGGAGCTGATGCGCGATCATTTCGAAGATACTGAACTTGACATGACCAAAGATATTGGTGCCGGTCCCTATAAACTTCCCTATCGCTGGCGCCCGCTGACTTTTAAGGTTGATGGCAAAACCTATTTTAATGAACGGGCGGTTTCCACCCAGCAGACCGGATTCTCTTTTGTCGCCCAGAGCCGCAGCAAACTTCCCAATCTGGTCGGCGGTGTCTTCTGGTTCGGGGTTGACGATACCTACAGCACGGTTTATGTTCCTTTTTATTGTGCAATTGAAGAGATTGCTCCGGGCTGGAGAGTCGGTGACGGCGATTTCTCGAAATTCACCTGGAATTCAGCTTTCTGGACATTCAGCTTTGTGGCTAACTTTGCCTATAGCCGCTACTGTGATATGATTAAAGACATTCAGGTTGTACAGCGCGAACTGGAAGGAAAATTTCTGGCTGCGCAACCGGAAATCGAAACCGCAGCACTCGCTCTTTATAAACAGGCTCCGCAGCTTGCCATTGACTACCTTACCGGCTACAGCAAAAAAGTTGCTACCGAAACACTTGAACGCTGGAGAAAACTTGGCGAATTTTTAGTCTGGAAATATAATGACGGTAATGTGCGTAACGAACTCGGAAAAGTCACTCATCCCGGTTATCCGGAAAGCTGGTATAAACAACTTGTTAAAGAGACCGGTTCTAAATTTTTAGTTCCCGAAGAGGAAAAGAAAGAACATTAATCAGAGCATAAAGCCCAGCGAAGCACCGACCAGAAATCCATCTTTAAAAAAGCTGTCAAAAGCGGTAATCACAAAGGCGGTGAGTTTAAAGCCACCTCCCCTCAGACCAGCATTAAGTTTCAAGGCAAAGTCTGTGGAAACATTAACATCATCTCCGATTAAAAAACCTTTTACCACTCCTCCGCCGACAAAAAAATTGCTGAAGTTGACATTCAGAATCGCACCTGGAAAAAGCCAGAAAGTCTTGAATTTAAAACCATCCTGCCAAAGGCTTATTTCTGGAGCAAAGGTAAACATCTTGCCGAAATTGAAATTGAGTTCTGCTCCCAGAGTCCAGATAAACGGTGAAAAGGAAAATTTGTCATCAGTAACCGTTCCGACATTAATGCCAAAGTTCAAATCATCGGCATTTAAATTTGTCCTTGCTGCTCCAATCACCACCAATCCCAGCAAAAAAACCAAAAATAATCTTTTCATTGAACCTCCAATGATTTTATAATATGATAAAAAAGATAAAATCTCAATAAGGAGCAAAAAATGCTAAAAGAAATCTCCTGGCAGGAATTTGTGAAGATTAGTTCTCCTCAATACTATACACTGCTCATCACCAGCTATGAAAAAAAGATAAATCTTACGGGCATCTCCTGGTTCTCTATTGTCTCCTGGCAACCGCCGATGATTATTGTTTCCATTCGCTCCAGCCGGTACGGCTACGAACTGCTCACAAAAAATCCTGATTTCGCAATTGCCTTTCCTGCAAAAAAACAGCAAACCGGAGCAATCAGCTGCGGTCAGGTATCAGGAAGAGATACCGATAAGCTTCAGCTGACAGGCTTTTCTTTGCGTCCGGCATCAAAAATAAACGGCTACCTTTTAGAAGAGGCGGCAGCTGTAATTGAATGCAGTAAAGCAAACGAATTTTCAGCCGGAGATCATCAGCTGATACTGGCAGATGTTCTGGCAATGCATGGTGATTTTGAAAACAGTGCCCATATTTATACCACTTCCTACACTGAATTTTATCCGCTCAGCTATGAGCAGAAATAGGCAGAAAAAAAGCACGGCGGCGAAATATCTCATTTTAAGCGGCGGAAAAAAATTTTTGTTACCAGAAGAAGTTCGCAGGATCCGTCACCGCTGTCCCGGCGTGAAAGCGAAGAACGCCAGCTGAAGCCATCAGCAGCAGAAACTGTAACCAGGAAGCCTTCAAGCTCGACTAAATCATATTTTTTTACCCGCAGCAGTGCTCTGTGAATCTTCCTGTCCCGGGGAATACAATGGGTATTGGCTGAAGATGAGATTATCTCTTCTTGCGGAAGCGGCGGCTGATCTTTCCACTTATAGTGATACCAGCGACCGCTCTGTGAGATTTGCAACTGATTAATCACAGCAGCTAAAGACATCCGCCCCCAGCCAAGAGCCAGATCAACCGGACTTAATTCTGCCGCGCGTCCCCGACGGTAGTCTTTTTTACTGAGCACCACTGCTCTCACCCGATAGCGGGCAAGCGGCTGGAGATCATATTCCCTGATTCTGAAAGCAGGAAGATCAGCGACAGCAATCTGCTCCGGCATATCGGGAGCAACCATACCCTGCCATTCAGCTTTGCTGCCGGAACAGAACGACAACAGCAACAAAAGCAGTATCAGTAATCTGAGCAAACTGGTTCCTGACTGCCGGCTCTTTTTTTTCACAAACACAAATCAAACCTTGGGCAAAAAAATCTCTTCATTCTACCGGTTAATCTTAAAATTCAACCTCAACAACGGTGATCATCTCTTTTCTGTCTGTCAATCTCATTGTCACCGATTTCTTCTGCTCATTTTCACAGCCATAGCCGGTAAAAATCGTAACCTGAATGGTTACCGCTCCCAGCAATGTCTGTGCCTGACTGCCATAATAATTAACCTTTACCAGATACTTGCCTGGCCGCGCCTTTCTAATCAGATACTCTTCCGGTCCATAACCGTTGGTAAAATCTCTGGAAACAAGTCCGCCGATTGAGGTCCGGTTATGTGAGTAAAATGCCTCTTCCTGAGTTGGTTCAATAACATGAAGATCAATGTCTGTCAGGTCTGCATCCCAGGTCAGAACAATTCTCAAATCAACATCCAGGAGCAGAATCAGATCTTCGGCCACATTGAAGTCAGTAATTCCCGCTCTTCTTGCCCGGGCAATAATGTTATTCATCTCCATTAAAGCCACAACCTCAATCTCTTCAAAGCGATCCCATTCATTCATCACCACCTGATTCAATAGCTCCACCGCCCGTTGATACTGTTTCAGCTCTGCCAGCACCAAAGCCAGATCACGGTAGGACTGCGGTTCTTCCGGTCTCATTTTCAGCACTTCCTCAAAAATTAAGGCGCTCAGTTCAAGATAACCTAACTGCGCCAGGCGGTGAGCAAGCACTCTTAACAGCTGAGCATTTTCCAGTTCCATTTCGGCAATATTGGACAGGATGCGCAGCGCTATCCGGTTTTGCTTTTTTTCCAGAAAAAAGTCTGCACAATCAAGGAAAAAAGAGGGCGCATTGCCAAACTCTTCTTTTTTTGACAGATAAACTTCATAAGCCTCTTCCACACTGACAGCGCGAATAGCTTTCAGGTAAGGAGTCTCCGGATTCCATGGCTGAAGCCTGATTTCCGCTGCCGCATCGCTCTTTCCCGACGCTCTTTTATAGGCAACTCTTGAATCTCCGGATGCCGGAGCTCTCTGAGCCTCACTCTCTTCTACTCCTGCTTCAACACCACCCAAAACTCCTCCCTCGACTCCTCCTTCCAGAACATCTAATTCCCGCGCAACAGACTCTTTAAGCTCTTTTTTTTCCGGTTTCTGTTTACTAAAATCTGTTTGCCACCAGGCAACACGTTCTGCCCAGAGCTGGCGAACCCTTTCCAGCTTACTCTTTTTCAGCTCTTTACCTCTGTTTTCCATGTCTTTTAATTTCCGGAAATATTCTTCGCGCCACTGCGGCTTGCTTTCCGGAGGAACAATTCTATATTCAAGATACTGGCTGAGCCTCTCCAGAACGATCAGCGAAGTCTGGGGAGTTACCAGATTGTATCTCTTTCCGGTTTCCAGAATCTCCTGCTCATTTCTTCGGGCAAATGTAAGAAGATGTTCCAGCTTGCGCTGTGCCCAGAATATCGTTATCACTCTTCCGCTATTTGCCTGAGATCTTTTCAGAAGATATTTTTTCTGCAGCAGAACCTTTTTGCCGCTACCGAAATTAAGCGTTAATTCCAGTTCGGCGGTTAAAAATTTTCCGACAACAATAATCCGTTCATCCTGAATAATGCTCTGACGCGGATAATACTCCTCAATTTCTCCGCGATTGCAGACAAGCGAAATAAAGCGGAACGGTGTCCGGCCAATACCTTTAAGTGCAGACTGCACTGAAGTATTTAGCAGATTAAAGTAGATGCCGCCATTTTTTTGCGCCAGATAGTCCAGAAAAGAGTGGTTTGCCCGCGCATCACTGCAGAAGACATAGAGTGGTGCATTAAATTCCGGAGGCTCCTCTTTGCCGAAATTAGAGAGACCATCACTGAACAGAAAGTAGCAATCAGGTGCTGTCTCTGATTTTAAAGGCTTTAACAAACCGAGCTGCGTTCCGCCGTCATATTTAACTCTCTTCAGCCGTTCAAGCAGAGCCTGACAGTTGCCGTTTACGATAAGAAAATGTTCTTCTTTTTCCGGCTCATTGGCAAAAAGCTGCAGCAGAACTTCAATTTTTTCTTTTTTAAAGCCGCCCAGATACTCTTTGAGCAGCTGCAGCTCTTTTTCTAAATTCGCCTGACGCCTTGAATCTGAAGCATCCCAGAAGATAAAGAGTTTTCTGAAAGCTTTACTCCCGTTTAAATTCTGAACCGGTGCACTCACTTTATCAGCAATTACAAAGTAGTATTCACCTGCCGGATTTTTTTCAACGGAAACCGGTTGCCGGAAAACTTCGGGAAGTCTGATCTTCAGGTTCTCATTGAGGAAGAAATTTTCTCTTCTGATTTCAGTTTTATAGCCCCGCTGCCAGTTTTCAAACTTTGCCGCAGCAAGCACTCCTTCTGAAACTACCGGATGTCCTGCATTCTGCAGAACCTCAACTTTCAGGCTGAACTTTTTTACCTGCAGATTATATTTCAGCGGCAGCAGATAAACTGCATCAGAACCTGCAAAATTAACTTCACTGATATAGCGGACCATGACCTTACGCTCTTTTTTGGGCAATAAGGGAAAAATGCGCGTTCGAAAATTATTGCCCCTGGTCATCTCTACCAGCCCCGGATCAATCCCGCGACGAATCTCTTTTTCAAAAACAACACGCGCCTTCTTTTTTTCAACTACCACTCCCTCGACCATCACTCCGTCAATATCAAGTGCATAACCATTGGCAAAAGCACCCTGCGGTAGCGGGAAATAGAAATCGCCGCTAAGCTGACGGTCATGAGGATTGTAAAAGGTCATGGTCATTTCGGTCTCGGCTACCGATCCGGCAATTTCAACCTTGATCTGCAACCCGGTAAGCACCATTTCTCTCTTCTGCTCTTCATCACTGCCGACAAGAAGCGGAACCTGCTGGGCAGGAAGAACTGATGAAAGTAGCAATATAAAAAGCGACGCCTTAAAAATCCAGCAAAAATTTTTTACGCTCATTGCTCCTCCTGAAAAAATTATCTTCCGGTACAAGTAAATTATAGTTTTTATTATTTTTTTTCAACACCGGTTAACTAAAATCCTTTCAGTTGTTTTTAGCCGTAAAACTGTCTGCTTTTTTTTGCCGGTTAAGCATTAAAACAGTGAGAATGAAAATACCCAGAGAATATTCCCAGAGCTGCGTTGTTAAATGAAGCAGAAAAGCAATGGCAAAAGGATCGCTAATGGGAAGAGCCATGACGGTTACCGCCAGCTTAAAAGCTCCTTCCCAGGTTCCAAAACCGGCAAGTCCCTGAACCGGAAGCAGGGCTGAAAGCTCAGCCGCAGCAATGGCAAAAGTCAGGACGGCAAAGTTTCCTAAACTCCAGCCTGAACCGCTGAATGCGGAAAAAAGAACAAATAAGCCCAGATATTTTAAAATTCTGATAAACAAGGAGAGCAGCAGCAAATTACATTTATCCGCCAGGCTTATCTTTTTTAAATAACTGACTATTTCTTCAAAAAAAGCACCAAATTTTTTAATTTTTAAATATTGTAAAATTCTTAAAAAAAGGGATAGCAGATTTTCAGTCCAGATAAAAAAAGCCAGCAAAAAAGCAAAGAACAGAATAAAAAATGGAAACAGGCCGGCAGCCTGAATGTGCAGCAGTCCGGCAAAAGGAAATAGTGCGGCAAGAATTATCAGCATCAGTAGCGCATCAAAAAGAATTGTCAGTCCGTAACCGGCAAGACTCCAGCTAACCTTCAGTCCTTCACCGCTGGTAAAATAGGAATAGAAAAAGATCGCCGCGCTTCGTGCCGGCAGCAGATCCACGGCAAAATTCTGAACAAGAGTAATTAAAAAGAGCCGGCCGAATTTTACCTGACGCAATGCCAGCAGATAAAACCGCCAGCAGCGCAGAAACGAAGAAAAAAGCGAAATTCCGATAAATACGATTAAGGTCAGAAAATCGATCTTCTGCAGTAAACTGAAAATTTCCCGCAGCGAAGTTTCCCTGAAAAAAAAGAGCAGCAGCGCTATCGAAATTAAAAGCGAAGCAATCAGTTTAAAAATTCTTTTCAGTTTAATTTTTGAAGCTCACTTTTTAAAATTTCAGGATTAATGTTAACATAACCGGCCCGGGAAACAAACTGCTGGCCGGAAGTTAAAATCCAGCTGAGGAAAGTTTTCATAATCTGACTGGTCATTGTCGGGCGCATAACAAGATAGAGATCACGAGCTGGAGGAGAAGGATAGCGGCCTGCAGCAATAGCTGCTGTCAGACTATCTCTGGTCTGATAAAAGTCTTCAGCAGCTGATATTTTGCCGTCTTCATTTAAATCAAGCGGCACAACTTTTATTCCTTCAACTTCTTTCAGAGTCGCTGCATCATAACCAAAATTGATATTACAATAGCCAACACTGTAAATATCGCGTCTGACAGCTTCAACTATTCCCGGATCACCGTAAACTCCAGTTCCGCAAAGATCTTCCTGCTTTTTTTTAAAAAAGGCAGCAAAAGTCTCTGCTGCTCCGCAGGAGTCAGAGCGGGTAAAAACATTGATCGTTTTCCGGCAGCGGAGATTGTCAAGTTGATTCCAGCTGGTAATTTTTTCGCCGACAAAAATCTCTTCCAGTTCACTCTTTTTCAGTCCTCTTTTCAAAATCACCGCCAGATCGGGATGTTTACCGTTGACAATAACCACCACTCCATCCTTGGCCACCCTGATTGCCACTGCTCCCTTTTTTTGCTCTTCCGGATGAATATCCCGCGAGACCATAGCCAGATCAACCAGTCCGGAAAGCACATCGGTCATTCCCTTGCCGGCTCCGCCGGCCGAAATATCAATTACAACCTGCGGATACTCTTTTTTAAATTGCTCTGCCCAGACCTGCATCAGCGGATAGAGAGCAAAAGCACCGGAGACCGTAATCTTGCCTTTCAAATCCCTCTTTTCTGCTGCCAGCAGGTTCAAACCAGCTGAAACCACAATCATTAAAAACAGACTGACTAATTTCTTCATCAGATCCTCCATACTCTTTTATTACTACAATAAGAGTATGATGTCAACTATTTTAAAATTTTTACTATCTGACTGATTTTCCGCCGCACAGGCTTTGTTAACCGCTGAGCTTTCTTGCCGATAGCCAGAATTGCCAGCGGACGAAAATCAGTGCCCAGCAAAATTTTTACCCGCTCTTCAGCAAAGGCACCAATCCAGCAGCTGTTGAGATTGCAGGCTTCTGCCAGAAGCAGGATGTTTTCTATTGCCGCTGCACAATCCTGAATAACATAAAGCTCTTTTGCCCGTCTGCCGTAAACAGCAGAGCTACGCTGCTCATCTGCGCAAACAACGATCAGTAAAGGCGCATCGACAATAAAACTCTGATTATAGGCAGCTTCTGCCAGAGCAACCTTCAGCTGATGATTAAAAACCAAATAGAAGAACCAGGGCTGACAATTTCCGGCACTGGGAGCTTCTATTGCTGCCTGAATCAGCTTTAAAGCCAGCGAACTATCGATTTGAAAATCTTTAAGAAATTTGCGGCAGCTTGCCCGCTGCTTAATCGTTGCCCAAACCTCCTCTTCCATTTTCAGACTCCGCTGATTGTTCCGTCGGCAAGCAGATCAATTTTTTCGGCTGCCGGATCTTCGGAAAGACCGGGCATCAGTAAAATGTCTCCGGTAATCGGAATTAAAAAACCGGCACCGGTTGCCGCACGAATCTCCCGCACCGTTACCAGAAAATCTTTCGGCCTGCCAAGCAGAGCCGGATTATCGCTCAGTGATTTCTGAGTTTTG
>FWPV01013214.1_pt1 | contig 12478 bp, 4 predicted proteins | sample 2228371 | NCBI WGS metagenome assembly FWPV01 (sample SAMEA103939776, study PRJEB20133) | metagenome | reverse complement strand
CGTTCGGCCTGCTGGCTTTCCTGGTGGGGCAGCTCTTGCCCCGCCGCTACGAGGCCACTGCCTCACTCCTGGTACAGCCCCCCGTCTTCTCGACGGAACTCCGTCCCCAGCCGCTGACGGTGGAGACCTACCAGATGATCGTGAACAGTGATGCGGTAAAGGAGGCCGCCCGTCGGGAGCTGGTGGAGGAAGGGGTTCTGCGCCCGGACGAGACTCCGGGAAGCATGGACGCAAAGCTCGAGCCCAGCAAACTGCGGGAAATCGCCTACAGCCCTGTGATTCTGCTGGTGGTGCGGGCGGATTCGCCGGAAAAGGCCAAGCGGGTGGCCGACAAATGGGCGGAAATGGCGGTCCGGGAGTGTCAAGGCCTGTCCAGCCGGGGTAAACAGGGGACTCTGGAGTTCATTGAGAAGCAGTATCCCGAAGCGACCAGACTGGTCGAGACCCAGGAACAGGAGCTGAAGCAACGGGAGGACTACCACGACCGGCGGATTCTCGGTCTCGAGTCCGCCTGGTCGAGACGGCTGCTGGATTATGGCAACCAGACCGAACAGATGCTGGCGGATTTCCGCAACCAGACCGCCGGCCTGTTGGCCGAGTATGAAAACGAGACCTCCCGGCTCCGGGCCGATTATGAGAGCGAAACCGAACGCCTCCGCCAGCAGTTTGAGGCGGAACATGGCCTGACGCTGCTGCAGCAGGAGATGGCGATCAAACAGGACGCCCTGAGCCGGTTCGAAAAGCAGTTGCAGGATACGGAGCTGGCCATCAAGACCCAGGGTGACACGCTCGAGCAGGTCCGCCAGCAGATCAACACCCAGCCGCCCTTACTCGTTCTGTCGAAGGCCATTACTGACGAGGCCCTGTGGGCCCGTCTCGGCAGCCCGTCCGGCGGTGTCCTGCCCAAGGAACTGGACCAGCTCAAGCTCCGGACGGAACTCGTCAACCCCACCTATCAGGCCCTGCTGAACCAGCTTACCCAGGTCCAGATCGAGTATGAAACCCTCGTCCCCCGGCGCCGGCACCTGCAGGCCGAGACTACCCGGCTCCGGAAGGAAATGGAGGAGCTTCGCGGCCGTCTGGCGGCGCGCACCACCGAGCTTTTCGCTTTGGAGAAGAGCCGCGAGGCCGGCCTGCACCGCCTGCTCAAACAACGGGAAGCCGGCCTGGAAACCCTGACAAGAAGTCGGGAGACGGAACTGAAGGTCCTGGAAGCAGCCAGGAAGGCAGAGTATGCCGAACTGGAGCGGCGCCGGGATGTGGAACTGGCGGAGGCGGAACGTCTGCGACAGATCGAAACCGAGGAGATCTACCGCGAGCTGCAGACAAGTCGGGCCTCCCACCAGGCCCTGGCCCAGAAGTTCGAGGCGGCCCGCCTCGCCAAGGCGGAGGAGGGTCAGGACATCCATATCGGCGCCTTTGCCGTCTCGCCGAAGTATCCGGTCTCGCCGCGGCCGCTGCTTTACGCCGCGGTCGCTCTGGTGCTGGGAGGGATGGTGTCGGTGGTGGTGGCTTTCAGCCTGGAGTTCCTCTCCACCGCTCGGCTGGGCGAGTCCGCCGAAGCCCGGGGGCGTCGGGAAACCGCCGTCACCCTCGCTCCGCAGCGGCAACTCTAGCAGGCATACCGCAAGTGCCCGCCCGCCAAGGATCGGCTCTGATTTCGGACCCTGTCCGGTTCGGCCGTCGAGCACTGCTCTGTACTTCCCTGCCGTTCAGGTTGAAGGCGGTGGGCTTCTGGTCTACAATGTCGCTTCCTGCCATTGTGGTGGGTGTAGCTCAATTGGCAGAGCACAGGGTTGTGGTCCCTGGAGTTGTGGGTTCAATTCCCATCACCCACCCCAGCTTTTTTCCCGTAGGGAGTCGGGATACAGGAGTCGGGAGGCAGGAGACAGCCGCCCGTCGCCAGTGGTTTTTTCCCGACTCTCGGTTCCTGTCCGCGGCTGCCGAGGCACCGCAGATTAGCCTGCCCGCTCCGCCTTTTCCTTCCGGAGATCCTCCAGCATCCCGTGCAGCTCTCCCAGAAAAGCACCCCGTTGAAACTCACGGAGCAGACTTTCAAACTGCGCCGCCAGCGCCTCAAGCCTCACCACTTCAGCTTCGTCGACACGGCCGGCGGCCTGCAGTCAGCGCGCCTGCTCCAACACCATGTTCAAGCTGCAACGGATCGTCCGCAGTCCGCCACAGAGCAGAGTGGCACTCACGAGCTCGTCCCGGTTTTTCCCCGGTCTGGGGTTACCGGCCTCCCTATTATCACTCATGGTCAATTCACTCTTCCCAAGGGTCTCCTAGCAATCAGGATGCCCAACAGGGGACTGGCCGTCTCACGACCCCCAACTTCAATCCCAGCGACGGTTAACGGGATCCGTACACCAACATGGCAGGCCGGTCGCAGCGGCGGCCGCGTCAACGCCGGCTGACGGCTGCCCGCGGACCGGACTGGCGACTCAACCGGAAGTGATTTGTTCTCACGGGGCTGCGGGTGCCCCCACAAGCGGGACCCGGCGACAACAGCGGTTGTCACCGGCGACAGGTCGGTTGTCGCCCTCAGCGGTCGGCGAGGCCCAGACGCTGCATCTTCTTGAGCAGCCCCTGACGGGTCAGACCGAGGCGGGCCGCAGCCTTCGCCCGGTTCCCTCCAGTGGCCGCCAGAGCTTGCCGGATCAATCGCCTCTCCACGTCTTCCACCGCCTCCCGGATGCTGCCCTGGGGCGTGGACCCGGACCGAATTTCCTCGGACAGGTCTGCAAGCTGGATTTCCGGCCGGCGCACGGTCACCACCAGCCGCTTCACCTCGTTCTCAAGCTGGCGGACGTTGCCAGGCCAGTCGTAAGCCGTAAGCGCCTTGAGAGCCGCCGCCGACCAGGTCTTGGGCGGACGCTCCATCTCCCGGCAGTAGCGGCTCAGGAAGTGCTGGGCCAACAATGGGATATCCTCGCGGGTCTGGCGTAAGGCTGGAGTCTTCAGGTGGACTACCTTCAGGCGGTAGTAAAGGTCGTCCCGGAAGGTGCCCTGCCGAATGGCCGCTTCGAGATCCCGGTTGGTGGCCGCCACCACCCGGACATCCGCCCGGATCAGCTCCCGGCCGCCGACCCGTTCCACAGCCCGTTCCTGCAGGACACGCAGGATTTTGGCCTGGGCCGACAGCGACAGGTCTCCAATCTCGTCCAGGAAAAGGGTGCCTCCGGAGGCGGACTCGAACTTGCCGGCCCGCTGCGCGACACCGGTCGCCACGCCTTTCTCGATGCCGAACAGCTCCGCCTCCAGCAGCGTTTCCGGCAGACTGGCGCAGTTGACCGCCAGGAACGGTCCGTCAGCGCGGCGGCCCGAAAAATGGATCGCCCGCGCCACCAGTTCCTTGCCGGTCCCGCTTTCTCCGGTGATCAGGACCTCGACGTCCGCGTCGGCAACCTCCTCGATCTGACGGACCAGCTTCTGGATGGGGGGGCTCATTCCGAGAATGTTCCGCGTGGAGAAACGCCCGCGGACTTCATCCCGCAGCCGGCGATTCTCCGACAGCAGCTCGTTGCGCTCTTTCTCCAACCGGTCCACCAGCAGCGCCGTCTGGGCGGCAACCGCCGTGTGCCCGGCCAAGGTAATGAGGATTCCGACGTCCTCTTCGCTGAAGCGGCCGCTGCGTTTGTTGAGCACCTGGAAAACGCCGATGGTTTCTCCTCGTTCGTTCTCCAGCGGAACCGCCAGGACGGAGCGGGTCCGGTAACCAAGTTGGGCATCGATGGCAGGGTTGAAACGGTCGTCGAGGTAGGCGTCCTCGATGTTGACGATCCGCCGGTTGAGGAGGACGTCGCCCGCCAGCCCCAGCCGGGCGTCGAAGCGCAGGACCTCGTCGGTCCCCAGGGCGACACGGGACCAGAGTTCCATGCGCTCGGCATCGAGCAAGAAGATGGTGGCCCGTTCCGCGTCCAGCAGGCGGGCGGCTTCGCGGGTGACGAACTCGAACAGGGATGAGATGTCGCGCTGGGCGTTCATGCGCCGGCACAACTCGAGGATGGAGACCAGGTCGTGTCTGCGAAGATCCCCTTCGGACATGGGTGCATCGGGAGTGTAACTGAAAGCGGCGGAGGGACCCAAGGGACGGGGCCGGCCGTGGTGAACCGGGAGCGCGCTTCTCGGTTAGAATGGTGCCGCGCGCCCGTAGCTCAGTTGGATAGAGCGTCGGACTTCGAATCCGCAGGTCGGGTGTTCGAATCACCCCGGGCGCGCCAGCAGCCGGAACTTTGAGAAGAGGAGCCGCCCGTCCGACCCTGCCGGCCTGCGCAGTGAAAATGCCGCTTTCTGCTCTGCTGGGGATCTCCTGGGGCACCTCCGTCCGTGCCTCCCTTTCGTCTACCGGCACTCCCGGCTATACTGAACCCTACGCGCATTCCGGCTGCGGGGGACGGAGCTTCTCGAGGGGTTGTCTCGTTGAGTGTATGTCGGGTGTTCATCTGCAGTCTGCTGCTGACCACGGGCCCGGCCCTCCCTTGGGCCCAAGCCCAGGGTGGCCCGGTCCAGCCCGCACCGGCAGCAGTCGCGCAGGCGGCGGCACCGCCGCCCCCCTCCTGGCCGAACCTGGAACCGCTGGTGGACGGCATCATGGCCGCCCAGTTCCAGGCTTACCACCTGGCGGGCGCGGTGGTGGGCGTCTTGCACCGCGGGGAAGTCATTTTCGCGAAAGGTTACGGCGACGCCGACGTGGAACGGCACCTCCCGGTGGACCCCGCCCATACGATGTTCCGGCTGGCCTCGGTCACCAAGCTCTTCACCTGGACCACGGTGATGCAGCTCGTCGAGGCGGGCCGGCTCGACCTGGACCAGGACGTCAACCGCTACCTGCAGTCGCTGCAGATCCCTGAGAGCTATCCGGCACCGATAACCTTGAGCACCCTTCTGGCGCATACGGCCGGATTCGAGGATCGCGCCTTGCGGCTGTTCCGGCGACACCCCGACGACCTGCTGCCGCTGGACCGCGTGGTGGCCCGGGAGCTGCCGACCCGCATCCGACCTCCCGGTCAGGTGGGCGCCTACTCGAATTACGGTAGCGCCTTGGCTGCCCTGGTCGTCCAGGAGGTCTCCGGGCTGCAGTGGGAGCGGTTCGCTGAGATCCGGATCCTTGAGCCGCTCGCCTTGACCCGCACCAGCGTGCGACAGCCGCTGCCCCCGGAACTGGAACCTCATGCGGCCGTGAGCTATGACTTTCGAGATGGAGAGTTCCTGCCCCAGCCGTTTGAGTTGCCGGCAGCGTCACCGGCCGGCGGCGCCAGTGCTTCCGCGCTGGACATGCTTCGGTTTGCCGCCGCCCTCATGTCCGATCGGGCCGACCAGCCGTCCATCCTCGGGACGGAGACCCGCCTCCGCATGCAGGCAACCCTGTATAGCCCAACCCCCGAAGTGCCTGGCATGGCCCACGGGTTTCTGCTGGCCGACTGGAACGGCCGGCGGGTTCTCTTCCACCCCGGAGATCTCTTGTTTGCTCACGCCGGCCTGTATCTGCTGCCTGAGGAGGAGTTCGCTCTGTTTGTGGCTTTCAACGCCGCCGACGGTGGTCGGGCGCGGGAGGACTTCATCATCGCCCTTCGGGAGCACCTCTTTCCTTCCCGGACGCCGGCGCCGCCACCCCCGGACGCCGGCGCCGCCCCACCTCCTCCCGTCGCACTGGAAGGCTGGTACCGTCCGCTGCGCCGGGCGGAATCGACCTTGGACAAGCTCGCGGAGCTTTTCGAGCAGATCCGGGTCGAAGCCCCGGCCCCGGGGATGTTGCGGACCAGGCCTTTTCTGCGTCCGGCTCGGTTGTGGCAGGAGGTACGGCCGATGCTGTACCGGGAGGTTCGCCGTCCGCAGACCCTGGTCTTCGTCACCACCGAGGATGCAACCCTGCGGATGTTCGAAGGCGATCGCGCCGTCGTCGGCCATGAGAGAGCCCGCTGGTTTGAAACAGCCGCCTTCCATCTCTACCTCCTCACCGCCTGTGTGCTCGTCCTCCTGACCCCCCTGCTGTTCCCGGTCATCAATCTCCTCATGGACATCCGTTCGGATCGCATGCTGGCCCGGCGAGCCCCCACCCAGACGCCGGCCCGTCTGCTGGCGGCGCTGGTCTCACTGCTGTTTCTGACCTTTCTGGGTTGGGTGGCCTACCAGGCGGCCAATCCCGAGCAGTTTGTCTACGACCTGCACCCGGCGTGGGTCTGGATGCTGCTGCTGCCGCTGACCGCAGCGGTGCTGAGCGTGGTCCAGGCGGTGGTGACCGTGCTGGCCTGGCGCGGCGGCTACTGGAGCTTCCTCGGACGTTTACACTACACGCTGACCACGCTGGCTGCTCTGGCCATGAGCTGGCAGCTCGGTTACTGGAATTTCCTCGGCTGGAATTACTGATGCCTGCCGTTTTGGTGACGTCCTATGGCCCTGCCCGTCTGGAGCGGGCGGCAGCCTGGCTGCAGCAGCGTCGTGGACCAGTCCTGGTGGCGGCAGCCACCCAAGGCGCGGCCGACGACCTGGCCCGAGAAACGGCTTCCACCGGTGCCGGCCTTGCCCTGGTCTATCGGACCTCCTTGCGCCGCCTGACCACCGCCGTGGCGACCCCCTGGCTGGCGGCGCGGGGCCTGGCGCCGCTGAGCCGTGTCGGCGCCGAAGCACTGGCCGCACGCATCATCGAAACCGCCTTACGCCCCTCGGCAACCGGCTTCCTTCATGAGGTCGTCGGGATGCCTGGCTTCCCCCGGGCGCTCAGCCGGACTCTTGCCAACCTCGTCGAAAACGCCGTGGGTCCGGCCAGCCTCGCTCACGGGCCTTACGGCTGCCCGGAACTGGCTGCGGCCCTCGAAACCATGCAGCACCTCGAACAGGAACTGCGGGTGGTGTCCCCGGCGCGGGTGCTGGCAGCGGCGGTGGAGCTGCTGGAATCGGGTTCCGTCCGCCTGCCGGCCCCCGCGGTACTGCTCCTCGACGCGGCTCCCGAATCTCTGCTGGAGGAAAGGTTTCTGGCGGCTCTCGTTGCCCGGAGCCGGGACGCGCTGGTGACCGCGCTGGCTTCCGACCACGTCTCCCTGCAGCGCTTATCCGCGCGGCTGAACCTGACACCGGAGCGGCTCGATGATCCAGTCCCGGTTTCCCGCCGGCTGGACCGACTCCAGAGAGCGCTGTTCGCCGTCGATCCGCCTGCGGAAACCCCGGCGCCCGACGGGTCCTTCGAGTTTTTCTCAGCTCCCAGCGAGGGCCGCGAGTGTGTCGAGCTGGCGCGGCGGATCCTCCGGCTCAGCCGGGCGGGGTTCCGGTTCGACCGCATGGCGGTCTGGCTGAGGGATGCCGAACTGTATCTGCCGCACCTGCAGGATGCCCTGGATCGCGCCGGCATCCCCGCCTACTTTACCGTGGGCACCATGCGGCCCAACCCGGCAGGGCGGGCGTTTCTGGCCCTCTTGGACTGTGCTGCCGACGGACTTTCCGCCGCCCGCTTCGCCGAATACCTGTCGCTGGCCCAGGTACCACGCCCCCGTGCCGAGCCTGAGGAACTGTCCGAAGTCCCCTGGGTCGCTCCTTCGGAGGGTGGACAACTTGCTTTCAAGACCCCCGTGGAAGCCTCCGTCGGGGCAACCTCTCCCCCAGCCGGGTCGGAGCAGCCGGGGGAGGCTGACGCCCCCGCTCCGGCGCCTTTCCGGTGGGAGGAGTTGCTGGTGGAGGCGTCGGTGGTGGGGGGAGCCGACCGTTGGGAACGGCGCCTCAAGGGGCTGGAAGCGGAACTGCAGCTCAAGCTCGCTTCCGCGCCGGAGGACGAGGCGGTGCAGTTTGGTTTGCGGCAACAACTGGAGGGTCTCAAGAGGCTTGAGGGTTTCGCGTTGCCCCTGATCCGGCGTCTGGCCGCCCTGCCGGCCGCCGGCGCGGTCTGGGGGCAGTGGCTGGAAGCTTTGCGGCGGCTGGCGGTGGAGGCCCTGGCCCACCCGGAGCCGGTTCTCAAACTGCTGGCCGAGCTGGAACCGATGGCTGAAGTCGGACCGGTTGAGCTGGCGGAAGTCCGCTCGGTACTGGCCGAACATCTGCTGTTCCTGCGTTCTGAACCGCCCGAGGACCGCTACGGACGCCTCTTTGTCGGCACGCTCCAGGAGTCCTCCGGGCGCCGTTTTGATGCTGTCTTCATCCCGGGTTTGGCGGAGGGCGTCCTTCCGCGTAAGGTCTTCGAGGATCCGCTCCTGCTGGATGAGGTGGCCCGAGAACTGGAGTTGCCGCTCCCGAACCGGCGGGACCGCATTGCCGGCGAGCGCCTGCTGTTGAGTCGTGGGGTGGCCACCGCCACCCGCCTGCTGGTGGTGTCCTTCCCCCGCATGGACCTCCTGCAGGGCCGCGCCCGTGTGCCGTCCCTGCACGCACTGGAGGTCTTGCGCGCGGCGGAAGGACAGATTCCCGATCTGCGCGAGTTGGAAAAGCGCTCGGCGGACGAACCGGTGCTGCGCCTCGGCTGGCCTGCCCCGGCCGATCCGCTTTCCGCCATCGACGATGCCGAGTACGATCTGGCATGCCTCGAACCGCTGCTCCATGACCGCACGCGTTCCGTTCGGGGCCAAGGGCGTTTTCTGCTGGACCTCAACCCCTGGTTGGCCCAGTCACTGCGGGCCCGATTCAAGCGCTGGGAACCGGCGTGGTATGACGACGACGGGCTGGTGGCAGCCAAGGATGCCCATGTGCTGCGACGGCTTTCCGGGTTTCGCCTGCGCGAGCGCGCTTTCTCCCCGACCTCGCTGCAACATTACGCGGCCTGTCCCTACCGATTCTTTCTCCACGGGCTTCAGCGCCTGCGTCCCCGGGAAGGCATCGCAGTCCTGGAGCGGATGGATCCGCTGGTCCGGGGAAGTCTGGTTCACGAAGTTCAGTTCCAGTTCTTCCGGCTGCTGGAACAGGAGGGTTTGCTGGATCCGGACCGGGCTTCGCTGGAGCAATGGCTGGACCGGGTAGACCGGGTCCTGGACCAGGTGGCCGGGTGTTACGCCGAAGATCTGGCACCTGCGCTGCCCCGGGTCTGGCAGGGGGAGGTTGAGGAACTGCGGGTGGACCTCCGCTGCTGGGTGCGGGAACGCCATCAGCAGGGCGGCCGGTGGTTGCCTCATCGCTGGGAGTATGCTTTCGGCCTGCCTCACGAGGAGGGTCGCGATCCCCGCAGCCAGGATCAGGAGGCGGTTCTGCGCGGCGGCTATCGGCTGCGGGGCGCCATCGATCTGATCGAGCGGGATGCCGGCCGCGGTGTTCTGCGCATCACCGACCACAAGACCGGCAAGTCACCCGAGCAGACGGTGCGCTGGGTCGGCGGCGGAGAGTTGCTCCAGCCGCTGCTGTACGCCATGGCGGCGGAGCGGCTGCTGGGGGAGTCGGTGGAGGCCGGGCGTCTGTATTACTGCACCCAGCGGGGCGGCTTCCGCGTGATCGAGATTCCTCTCGAACCCGGCACCCGGAAGATGATGGAGTGGATCCTGGACACCATCGACAAGGCCGTTGCCACCGGCTTCCTGCCGGCTGCCCCCCGCAAGAACGCCTGCACCTGGTGCGACTACCGTCCGGTGTGCGGGCCGTACGAGGAGCTGAGAGTCGGCCGCAAACCCCAGGAACCGCTGAAGGACCTCCACGACATGAGGGAGCTGCAGTGATGGCTTTGCATCCGGCGGCAGGGGCGGACGAGGCAGCCCGCCGCCGGATCCGCCACAGCCTCGACGAAAGCCTGGTGGTGGAAGCGGCCGCCGGGACCGGGAAGACCACCGAGCTGGTGTTCCGCCTGGTCGAGTTGCTGCGCTCGGGCCGTACCACCCCGGCGGGCATCGTGGCCGTGACTTTCACCCGCAAGGCCGCAGGAGAGCTGAAGCTCAGGCTGCGCAGCCGGCTCGACCAGGCCCGCGTCCAGAGCGCGGACCCGCAGGAGATCGCCCGTCTGGACAACGCAGTGGCCCACCTCGAGGAAGCCCACGTGGGCACCATCCACTCGTTCTGCGGGGAACTGCTGCGGGAACGTCCGGTGGAAGCCGGGATCGATCCGGCTTTCGAGGAGCTGGCCGAGGACGAAGCCCCGACGTTCTTCGATCGGGCGTTCCGCCCTTGGATCCAGGAGCGCCTCCGGGACCTGCCTCCCCCTCTGCGACGGCTGCTGAGCCGCCTGCCCAGCGGCGACCCCGGCGAAGGTTCACCGCTGGAAACCATCCGGGCAGCCGCCTGGCGTTTCCTCGAGTGGCGGGACTTCGGAGCCCCGTGGACGCGGCGGCCTTTCGACCGGCGAGCCCGGATCGAACAGTGTGTCGAACAGATCCGTGAGCTGGCGGAGATCCTGGAGCCGGCCCCGCCCCGCGACGAACTCGCCGCCGCCCTGCGTCCGGTCCTGGATCTGGCCCTGTGGATCCGCCGGGCCGAGCAGGAAGGCCCCCTCGACGAGGACCGTCTGGAGGCTTTCCTGGTCGACCTGCCCGGCAAACTGGCCCGTTCGGGTCAGCCCCGCCGGGGGCCCACGCTGTTTGCCCCGGGGTACTCCCGCCAACAGGTGCTGCAGATGAAAGAACACCTGCAGGAAGAGCTGATCCGGTTCCGGACGGAGGCGGACGCCGATCTCGCAGCCGTCATCCAGCACGAGTTCCGCGATCTGGTCGGGCGCTACGAGGACCTGAAACTGCGTCACGGCCGGCTCGATTTTGTCGACCTGCTGGTCAAGGCCCGGGACCTGCTGGTGGGCAATGAGCCGGTGCGCCGCTATTTCCAGTCCCGCTTCAGTCACATCTTCGTGGACGAGTTCCAGGACACGGATCCTCTGCAGGCGGAAATCCTGCTGCTGCTGGCCGCCGACGACCCCCAGGTCACGGACTGGCGAGAGGTCCGGCCGGTCGCCGGCAAACTGTTCCTGGTGGGAGATCCGAAGCAATCCATTTACCGCTTCCGGAGAGCCGATGTCCTGCTCTACCGGCAGATCCGTGACCGGCTGGCCGAGCGGGGCGTCGGTCTGGTGCATCTGACCCGCAGTTTCCGTTCGGTTCGCCCCATCCAGGAAGCCGTCAACGCCGCCTTCGCTCCCGTCATGGTGGAGGACCAGGCGTCGGGACAGCCGGCTTACCTCCCTCTTGATGAGGTTCGGGGAGCCAGACCCGGCCAGCCGTCGGTGCTGGTGTTGCCGGTCCCTCACCCGTACGGAAAGCGGGAGATCGCCAACTTCGCCATCGAGGCGTCATTGCCCGCCGCCGCGGCGGCCTTTACCCATTGGCTGATCCACCAGTCCGGCTGGCAGGTCCAGGATCCTGAGGCCGATGGACAATGGGTCCCCATTTCCCCCCGCCACATCGCTTTTCTGTTCCGGCGTTTCGTGTCCTGGAACCGCGACGTGACCCGGGAGTATGCACGGGAGCTGGAAATTCGCGGCATCCCCCACGTCCTCGCCGGTTCCCGCTCGTTCCACGAACGTGAGGAGATCGAATCCGTGGCCACCGCCCTGGCCGCCGTGGAGTGGCCCGACGATGAGCTCTCGGTTTATGCCACCCTGCGGGGGCCGTTCTTCTCGATCCCCGACCGCAAGCTGTTCGTGTTCCGGGAAGAGCACGGTCCAATTCGTCCCTTCCGCAGGTACCCTGAGGTGGAACCCGATCTCCAGCCGATCCTGGACGCGCTGGGCCATCTGGAACGGCTGCACCGATTGCGGAATCACCGGCCGATCGCCCGGACCATCACCGAGCTGCTGCAGGCAACCCGGGCCCATGCCGCCCTGGCGCTCCGGCCCGCCGGCCATCAGGTGCTGGCAAACGTCCAGCGGCTCTGCGAACTGGCCAGGGCCTTTGAAGCGGCGGGAGGACTCTCCTTCCGCGCCTTCGTGGACTTGCTGCAAAGCGACAGCGGAATCCGGAGAGCCGAGACCACGGTGCTGGAGGAGGGAGCTGACGGCGTCCGCCTGATGACCGTGCACGGGGCCAAGGGACTGGAGTTCCCGGTGGTCCTGCTGGCCGATATGACCTGCAAGGCGGCTTCCAGCCAACCCGACAAGTATGTCGATGTGGATACGGGTCTGGCCGCCTTCCCGGTGCTGGGATGCCGTCCCTGGGAACTGATCGAGCACCAGGATGAGGAGCTGAAACGGGACCAGGCGGAAGGCCTGCGGCTGACCTATGTGGCTGCCACCCGGGCGCGGGATCTGCTGGTGGTCCCCGCCGTGGGGGATGCTCCGCGGGAGGGCTGGCTGGCCGTCCTCAACCAGGCCCTGTATCCAGCCCCTGACCGGAGGCGACAGGCTCTGCCCGCCCCCGGCTGCCCGCCGTTTGGGCCGGCCAGCGTGCTCAGCCGTCCGCTTTCATTCGACGGCAGTTCGGAATCCTCGGTGCGTCCCGGACTTCACCAGCCCCAGGCGGGGAACCATCAGGTGGTCTGGTTCGATCCCGCCCTGCTGGACCTCCAGGTGCCTCCCGACTTCGGCCTTCGCCAGAAGGAGTTGCTGGCGGAAGACGAGGAGGCCTTGCGGATGCAGCAGCAACGCTGGGAA
>FWPV01013213.1_pt1 | contig 12478 bp, 5 predicted proteins | sample 2228371 | NCBI WGS metagenome assembly FWPV01 (sample SAMEA103939776, study PRJEB20133) | metagenome | reverse complement strand
CTCGTGGTTGGCCGGGCTTTCGCCCGCTCTGGCGATGCCTTGTTTCAATGCGTTCGAACCATGACCGCGGCCGCGCTGATGGCAATCCTCTGGGCCGGTCCGGAGGCCGGTGCCGCCGTGCTCAGTTGGTCGGGTGGCGGAACCACCGCCTATTGGAGCGACATCGGGAATTGGGGTTATGCCGGCACTCCGAATTCGGGCGATACACTGGTGTTCCCAGCCGGCCAACCGCGCGCCACCAATACGAACGACCTGTCCTCCCGCGTGTTCAACCAAATTCGATTTGCGGGTGCCGGGGGTGGTTACGCGATATACGGGCAGGCGTTTACGGTTACCAACAGCATTCAGGCCACCAACATCGTGGGCGCCAACACCATCTACAACGACATCTCACTTTACATGATGGAGGTGACGGTCAATGTGGCTTCCGGGGCCTCGTTAAACCTGGCTGGCGCATTGAGCGGCACCATCGTCGGGAGTCTGATCAAGACCGGCGCGGGCACCCTTCGCCTTTCGGGCGCCGGTTCCAACAACTACGGCGGAGGTACACTGGTTGATGCCGGAACGCTCGAGCTTTACAAGGTGTCCGCCCCTCCAGCCACGGCCATCCCGGGAAACTTGTATGTCGGCGATGGGGTCAACTCCGCCACAGTCCTGCTTCTGGCAGGCACGGAAATCGCCGATTACGCCGAGGTGGTGGTCCACCAGTTCGGCGTGTTCAATTTGAACGGTTGGTCGGATGTCATTGGCTCGCTGACCCTCATCGGCGGCAAGGTGCAAACCGGCGGCGGCCTGCTGACCGTCAACGGGAACCTGGAAACCCTGCCCTCGCTAGACACAGCCTTCATCTCAGGCCGATTGCGGTTCACCGGCGGGCTGCGGACGGTCTCGGTTAGGGATGGCACCGCATTCTACGATCTCGAATTATCTGCCAGCATCAGCGACGACGGCGGCGGCTTGCTCTTTACCAACACCGCTGCCACGGGGGGCAGTTGGATCCGTCTGTTGGGGAGTAACAGCTTTACCGGCCCGCTTTTCATCAGCCAGACGACAGTGGATGCCGAGAATCCGTGGTCTCTCGGAACCACCGCCGGCGGCACCACGGTGGGCACCGGCGGCAGACTCTGGCTTTACGCCACCGGCATCACCAACGAAACCCTGGTCCTGAAAACCGGCGCCAGCCTGACAGCGCAATACGACTGTGTCTGGGCCGGGCCGATCTCGCTGGACGGGGATGCGGTGATTCGAACATATCCGGATCCCAGCGTTTTCGAAATCATCGGCACTGTCAGCGGCGCGCGCGGCTTTACCAAGACTGACACGGGCGTGCTGAGGCTCTCGGGCGCGTCTCAGAACACGTACGCCGGGGACACCATCCTGAACACCGGCCGCCTCGAGCTGAACAAGGCAAATGCAATTCGCTACGGCCGGCTGGTCATCGGGGATGGGTGGGGCGGCAACGACGCGGATGTAGTTCGGGAACTGGTCAACGAGGGCATCTATGGCGGCCTCGGCGGCGCGACCGTGGTCATCCGCAGCTCCGGCCTTCTGGACCTCAACGGTCACTCCGATTACCTCGGCCCGATCGAGTTTGACGGCGGCAGCCTGGCGACCGGTGCCTCCGGCCTGTTAAACCTGGCCCCCCCCGTGACCAGTTACCGGACCGATTCCACCAACGGAAACGGCGTCATCACCGGCCGGATGCTCATGGATGCCAGCAGCGTTTTTGTCGTCTCCAACAACCTGGAACTTCAGGCGACCATCTCGGGCGCAGGGAGCCTGATCAAGGACGGCTACGGCTACCTGTTTCTCCTGGGTTCAAACTCTTTCAGCGGCCTGACCGTGATCCAGGACGGCATGCTCTGGGTCTATTCGCCCTGGTCGTTGGGAACCACCGCCCAAGGTACTGTCGTCAGCAATGGCGCCAGCCTCGTGCTCTTTGGCAGCTTTGGCATCACCAACGAGGTTCTCACCCTCAACGGCCCGGGCGAGAATTCCGGCTACGGCGCGCTCGACTCGGAAACCGCCGGCACGAACCTGTGGGTGGGGCCGATTACCTTGAATGCTCCCGATTGCACCATTGCTCCATTCCGAACCAACACGGTCCTGCGGATTCTTGGTTCCCTCAACGGCAGTGGTGGATTCACTCAGTTTGGCCAGGGAACGGTGTATCTTGAGGGGGTGAGCGCCAACGGCTACACCGGCCCCACCTGGGTCCAGAGCGGGCGGTTGCTCCTGGCCCAAACGGTCACGCCGACCATCCCCGGTTCCGGCCTGACCATCGGCGATGGACTTGGGGACCCGGCCACCGCGGTGGTTCGCGAGCTGGCCTCCTTCCAGATTGGTTCCATTCCCCTGACTTTGAACAATGACGGTTTACTGGACCTCAACGGTTTTAATGACACCTTGGGCTTGGAGATCAATTTCAACGGCGGCGACATCCAGACTGCTTCCGGCACCCTTTCCCTCCTCAACGGCAACACCCTTCGGGTCAACGCGGACGGTTCTTCGATCTACGGCAACCTGAATGTGGGCGCGAGCACGTCCACCTGGACGGGCGCGGATTTCAAGACCCTCTCTTGCTATGCCGTAATTCACGGCTCGGCCACCCTCAACAAAACCGGCGGCAGTTACCTCTCTCTTTACAACTCCAATAACTTCTCAGGACCGTTGATCATTCAGGACGGCCTCGTCTTTGCCGGCCACGACCGTGCCCTCGGCCAAACCAACAACGGCACGACGGTCGTCGCTCCCGGCCGCCTCGGTTTGGTGAATGGCATTACCGTCAGGCATGAGGCGCTGGCCGTTTCCGGCCCCTTAACCCTCTCCCAATTGTTTGGCAGCGCCAACTCCAACACTTTCACCGGCCCCATCTCCTTTACCAACGAGGTTCGAATCGGTGTCAGCGCCGGCGGCACGCTCAACCTCGCCGGCCCGATTTCCGGCCCCGGCGGGTTTGCCAAGATCGAGGCCGGAACCCTTCTACTCTCCGGCGCCCTGGCAAACACTTATGCGGGCGAGACCCGCGTGCTGGCGGGGACTCTGGAGTTGAACAAAGTGCCGTTTGACGGCGCCATTCCCGGCAACCTTTCGATCGGGGATGGCATCGGCGGCGCGGATGCCGATGTAGTGCGGCTTTTGGAATACAACCAGATCGCCAATACCGCCACCGTGACGATTCAGAGCTCGGGCCTGCTGGACCTCGGGACGTTCTTCGAGGGCATTTGCGGGCTCAACGGCAGCGGCCACCTCGAGCTGGGCACTCAATTCCTTCACGCCGGCTATAACAATTGTCCCGGCGATTTTTCCGGCGTGATCTCCGGCTCCGGTTACTTCGCCAAGCAAGCTGGTACCAACACCTACGTTTTGTCCGGCACCAACACGCACACAGGCGTCACCCGCGTTTCGGCCGGCACACTGCTCATCAATGGTTACCAGCCCCAAAGTCCGGTGATTGCCGATGCGAGCGGCACCTTGGGCGGCTCGGGTGTGATCGGCACCCTCACTGCCAGTGCGCGCGTTGCCCCCGGCGCCAGCCCGGGCGCCCTTACCTGCAGTAACGCCTACTTTAGCAGCGCCGGCACCCTCGTCATTGATCTGGACAACAACGTGCCTGGGGCCGGTTACGATCAACTGCGCGCCCGCGGCGCCGTGGGGTTGACCAATACCACCCTCCAGGTGCTGGCCGCTTTCAGCCCCGGCTACGACGTCCGGGTGGGCGACCAGTTTGTCATCATTGACAATGACGGCTCCGATCCTGTCATTGGCGGCTTCAGCGGCTTTCCCAACCACAGCGAGTTCACCGCCGGCGGCGACTATCGCCTGCGGATTGATTATGATGGCGGGTCCGGCAACGACGTGGTCCTGACGGTGGTCGGTGTTCCGGCGAGCGCCGTCTCCGGCAGCCTCTTCGCGGGCAACGGGAACCATCTTCTTGACCCCAACGAGTGCAATCACCTGGTCTTGGTTATCAGCAACACCTCTGCCACCGCCATGACGGGCCTCAGCGCCCGGCTCTGGACCACCAACGAAGAAGTCTTTATCACCCAGCCGTGGTCGGCCTACCCCGACATCCCGCCTGGCGGAAAAGCCACCAACAACACCCTCTTTCAGGTCAGCAGCCTGCCGCGCCTCGCCTGCGGCTCGGAACTGACGTTTATGCTCTCGGTCCACAGCGCCAGTCACGGCGCGTTCACCACCCCGCTGGCCGTGCTCACCGGCAGCGGCTTGGCCCCCAGCCTCGCCTTCACCAATTCCACTCCCGCTGCCATCCCGGACGGCGACGCCATCACCTCCTCCATCCCCGTTACGGGCTTTGACGGTTATCTCGGCAAGGCCACGGTTTCGCTCTTCGTGACTCACGCGCGGGACGACGACCTCGGCATGTTTCTCATCGCGCCCGACGGCACCGTCGTCGAGTTGACCAGCGACAATGGCGGCACCGGCCAGAATTACGGCAGTGCTTGCGTACCTTTCGAGAACCGCACCGTCTTCGACGACTCGGCGGTCACTCCGATCACCGGCGGCACCGCCCCCTTCATCGGTCTGTATCGTCCCGAGAGTCCCTTGTCCGCTCTGCGCGGGAGGACCAGTGCGGCCGTCAACGGCACGTGGCGGCTGGTCATCGCCGATGACACCTCCAACGGCCAAACCGGCGCGTTGGTCTGCTGGTATTTGAACCTATATCCGGCTGATTGCGTGGAGGGCGGCGGCATGTGCGAGACCTGCCCGGGCACCTTCCAGGGAACGCTCGACGTCACGGACCCTTCGATGATCGGACGTTTCCAACTGTTTGTTGAACCGTCCGCGTGCGGTCAGAGCAACGCTTGCCCCATGACCCAGCTCAGCTCTGTCCGCTATGAGACATGGGTGTTTACCAATGACGGTCCTGCCGCCTGCGTGACGGTTATGGTTGATACCTACGATCAGCCGATTCAAGCTTCCGCCTACCTGGGCGCCTTTAATCCGAACAACCTCTGCCAGAACTATCTCGGCTACGCCGGGACCTACGCCCCTCCCGCGCAGCGCTTCGCCTTCAACGTTCCGGCCTACACGAACTTCCTTATCGTCGTGAACGACCTTGGCACCGGCTGCACCAATTACACGCTCTTCGTCTCCGGCACGCCTTGTCCGCCGCCCGAGCTCGCGATCGAACCGGCGGCCAGCCCGCACCAGATCCGGCTCCACTGGCCAACTTGGGCCGCCGGCTACGAACTCGAGGGCCGCCCGGCAGTCCATGCCGGCGCTTGGACAACCGGGCCTCAAGAACCCGTGGTTCACGGCGGACGCTTAAATGTCACCAACAGCAGCAGCGTTCCGCCGGAACGCTACTACCGCCTCCACAAACCGCAGTAAGGCGACGCTGACTTCGCCCTTGTGCCCGCCAGCCGTCTCCGGTTGAATCAGCCGCTGCATGGCTGATGGTGAGCAGGCCCAACACGCTTCGGACCGCGGGAGTGTGACAACGGCGTCCTCCCGCGGCTCGCCCCGGGGCGGCTGGTACCCCCTTCCGCTCCGGAGCGGCGACGTGCAGCTTTACCGCCTGTGCGACGCGCTGACCGAGCTGTTGATTTACGGGATGGTCGTGTTCAGCCCCTGGGCCTTTGGCACCACCGAGCCGTGGTCGGTCTGGACGATGAACGGGGCGGGTTGCCTGCTGGGCGTCCTGCTGGCAATCAAACTGGCCATCCGCTGGTTGAAGGGCTACCGGCCGCCCCGCTGGGATGACCCACCCGCCCCTGCCGGGCAGGACTCGCAGCCTCGCAACCGGGGCGCGGCGGCTCTCACGGCGGCGCTCGCCGCCTTGACAGTGGCCATCCTCGCTTATTGCTTCCTCGCCGCTGTGAATGCTCGCTCGACCTATTACCCGCACCAAATCCGCTTCGAGTACCACGACTATGTGCCCTGGCTGCCGCACAGCTTCGACCGCGTCCGGACCTGGCACACCTTTTTCACCTTGCTCGGGCTGGCCGGCTCGTTCTGGGCTGTACGCGACTGGCTGCTCGGCAAGACCGGGGCTGAGGAACGAGCCCAACGCCGTCCTCCGCCCTCTGAGACCGCGAAACTGGACTTCGCTCCCTTCTTCCCCGCCCGGCTTCGGCGGCTCTTGTGGGTGCTGGCCATCAACGGCGGTCTGCTCGGGCTGGAAGGCATCGTGCAGCGGCTCGAAGGCTCGGGTCATCTGCTGTTTCTGGTGAAGCCCCGCGTCAATCCCGGCGCGGAAACCCAGTTCGGCCCCTATGCCTACCGCGCCAACGCCGCCCAATACTTCAACCTCCTGTGGCCCGTCTGCCTGGGGTTCTGGTGGACCCTCCATCGCAGCGGCGGATTTCGGCGGGCCCGTCATCACCTGCTTCTCTTGTGCGGCGTCGTGATGGCTGCCTGTCCCATCATTTCGACCAGCCGCGGCGGGGCGCTGGTCACCGCGGGGCTGGTGCTGGCCGCCGCGTTCTTCCTGCTCCTGACCCATTTTGTGCTCGTGGCGGCCCGGAAACAGGACCGTCGCACCCGGTGGCTGACGCTGGCCGCGGTGATTCTGTTCTTTGGGTCGGCGCTTGCAGTCGGCTATTGGCTTGGGTGGAAACCCCTCAAGCCGAGGCTGGATCAAATCAGCGAGGGCTTCGTGTTACGGGAGGAAATGTACGACGTGGCCCGGCCGATGATGCGCGATTATCCCTGGTTCGGCATCGGGCCTGGGGCGTTCGAATACGTTTTCCAGCTTTACCGCATCTCGACCAGCACCTATTGGCCGGCCCAATTGCACAACGACTGGCTCGAGACCCGCATCACCTACGGCCTGGTCGGCACCACCCTGATTCTCTCCGCCCTGGCCTTGGTGCTGCTGCGGTGGTTCTTCCGCGGCGGCATTCACGGGGGGCGCCGCTTTGTCATTTTGATGTGGCTGGCGCTGGCCGGCTGCCTGGTTCACGCCCGGTTCGACTTCCCCTTCCAGGTCCACTCGATTCTGTTCCTTTTCATCCTCCTTTGCGCGATTCTGGTGAACCTTTCGCGCCGGCCTTGACTCCTGCCGCCGCTCCTTCCTGCGGCCTTCCCTCTCTCAGCGGAACACCTGGCGGGCCGGAGGCTCGTCTTTGACCAGCAGGTCGCGGCTCAGCTCGACGCAGGTCTGGCGCCCGAGAAACTCCAGCAGAACCGCCACCCGCTCCCGGCCCGGCATCACGCGGCTGACGACGGCCAGCAATCCGGCAAACGGGCCGCTGGCAATCGTAACTTCCTCCCCGACGTTCAGCGAAGGTTCAATCACCCGCACCGCCTCGGCGCCCACTGCCGCCTGAAGCTGGCGGATCGCCTCCTCCGGAATGGCGGGCCATTGATTGCCGAAATGCACCACCCCCCGCACCCCCCGCCCGTGATGAACGCGGCGCAACTGCCGCACCAGATCAAAGCGCGCGAACAGGTAACCAGGGAACAACGGCTCGGTAAACCAGACCGGCCCGCGGCGGGTCGCCCGCCGAAACCGGATGCGCGGCAGGTAAACCTCCACTCCCGCTTCGCCCGCCAGGTGGCCGGCGGCGAGGTGTTCGTGTTTCGGTTGCGAGCGGACGCAATACCACGCCGGCGCCGGAACCCCGGCCGGCCCGGCCGCTGGGGCCTCGGTCATCACACGGTCTCCGCGCGTTTCTGCGGATACGGGCGGTAGTAATCGTCGTACTTGTAATAGTAATAGTCCCGGCTGCTGGGCCGGACACCATTGAACACCAGGCCGAGCACTTCAACCTGGCGCTGATACAGCAAATCCAGCGCCGCGCGCGCCACCCGCGCCGAGGTCTGCTCCGCCCGAATCACGAAAACCACGCCGTCCACCAACGGCGCCAGGCTGGTCACATCGTCCGCTGCCATGACCGGCGCGGTGTCAAGGATCACGTACTCATACTTCGCGGAGATTTCTTTCAGAAAGTCGGTGGTCAGGTTCCGCACGAAGAATTCGCTCGACCGTTGGGTGGGGGTGCCGCGCGGCAGCAGCGACAGGTTGGGGATCCGGGTTGGCTGGACGGCCTGTTCCCAACGCACGGTGCCGAGGAGGACTTCCGAGAGCCCGGGCTGGTCGGCCACCCCAAACCGATGATGCAGGTTCCCCTTCCGTAAATCCGCGTCCACCAACAGCACCCCTGAGCCCGCCGCCGCCATGGTGATGGCCAGGTTGGCCGATGTCAGCGACTTGCCGTCGTTGGGCACCGCGCTGGTGACCAGGATGGTCTTGGGCCGGCGCCCGCCCTCCCCCATGTACAAAAGCGAAGAGCGCAGATTGCGGTACGCCTCGAGATACCCATGACGCGGGTCATCTTCCTGAATCAACGCCAGTTCCCGGCGCGGCCCGCGCGTTTTCTCGCGCGGAATCTGCCCCAGCACTTCCTCATCGAACAAATCCTGCAGCTCGGTGAAGCTCGCCATGCGATCATCCAGCCGGTCCAGCAGGAGCAGCAGGCCGAGGCTGGCGGCCAGACCGAGCAGGCCCCCCGTCAGCAGTTGCTTTCCCAGAGTCGGTTTGGCGGGCAGCGGCGGCGAGGCGCGCTCCATGATCGTGACGCTCTCGGGGCTGATCTCCTTGTTCACGTCCAGGGTTTGCATCGTGGCCAGCAGCCGGTCATACAGGCTTTGAATCCGCTGCGAATTGGCCCGCAGCTTCTGATACTCCGCGCTTTTCGTATTGATCTCGAGCGTCTTGGCGTCCCATTCCTTGACATCCTTCTCGAGGTTTTCGATCTGCAGCGCCAGCGAGGTCTTGCGGGATTCCAATTGTTCCGCGCTTTGCTGGCGGTAAATCTCCAGCAGCCGCTCCCGCCGGGCGATCTCCTCGCTCATCGCAATCATCTTGGGATGCTTGGGCCGAAGGTATTGGCCCAGCTCCTCCTGTTCGGCCTTGAGCAACAGCAGTTGTTGCTTGGCCTTCAAATAGTCGTTCTCCCCTTCACGCGTCCGGCCGGTGTCCGAAGGAAGCGCGGACGCGATGGGGCGCTCCCGCTCGACGTTCTGGTCCAGCGTGAGAGTCTGCAGCAGCGCATGTTCGGATTTGAGCGCGGCGAGGCGCTGGTTCAGGGCGACGAGGTAATTGGCCGCGCTGTTGCCCTGGTCCTGCAGCAGCACGATGCTGTTGGTGCTCTGGAAGGCCGCCAGTTCCTCATCCGCCTTGCGCAGCTCCTTCTCGAGCCGTAACACCTCCTCGGTCAGGCCCGCCACCGTGGTGTCGGAGGTTTGCAGCCGCATCTCGCGTTTGACCTGGATGTATTCCTCCATGCACGCCTGGACAAAGGCCTCGGTGTATTCCGGGTTCTCCCCGGTTCCTTGCAGGACGAAAATCGTGGTTTTGGGCACCACACTGACCCGCAGCGTGACCAGGCAGGGCGTCAGGTTGGGGTGCTGCGCCGCCACGCGGGCCTGGGCGCGGTTCATCACCGCCCCGCTCTGCATCAAAGCGCTCTGCGTGCCCAGGAAGCTGCTCATCTCCTCCGAATACACCGAACCCTCGGGAATCGAGAGCTTGATGTTGACGATCATCCGCCCCACGGAAATGTAGGCCGGCGGCCCAAAATAGGCCACCGCCCAGCCGCCGCCCACCCCCAGGACAACGCCCAGCAGCAGCAGCCACCACTTCCGGGCCAGCAGGAGTTTGTAGCGTTGAAATCGGCTGATCAGATGCGCGTTGGCGCGTTGCCGACGGTGATGGTAGGACTGTGGTGCCGGGTCTCCGTTCATGCGCTCCAAATCAGAAGTTAATCAGCCGCGACGGGACAATGATGAAATCGTCGGGCTGCAAGAGAACATCCTGTTCGGTTTTGCCCTCTTCCAGAATGGCGGTCATGTTCAGTTCAAAGCTCTGTTTGCCCGCCGTCTCGCCGCCACTTCCACCCCCCCGCACGACCTTGACTTTCTTCTTGTTGGCAAAATCAGAGAAACCGCCCGCGCGAAGAATCGCCTTGCCAGCAGTGAGGTTTTCGTTCACCGCGATGTCAATCGGACCCTGGTTGCGAACCTGTCCCCAGACGTAAACCCGCCCCAGCAGGCGGTTGGCCACGTCGAGGGCAATAATCACCGTCGCCCGATAGTAATACTCCTTCTCCAACAACGCTTTGCATTCTTCCGCCAACTGTTTGCAGGTCTTGTCCCGCGCCGGCACACGTCCGATGTAGGGGATGTCCAGCTCGCCGGAATCCGCCACCACCAGGCTCTTGGGCAGGTCTCGATCCTCCAGAATCTGAAACGCCACCTTGTCCCCCACGCGCAGCTTGTATTTGTCATCTGGCACATAACCGCTGAGGGAGGCCGGCAGGGTGCTTGCGTTGGTTGGGGCGGCAAGATTGACCGCCGCCGGCGGGTTGGTCACCGAGGGCACTTGGGCCATCGTTGGCGCCCCGGCCAGGCAGCAGCCCAGCGCCAGCACCCCCCGCCATGCCGCCGCCGTCGTTCGGAGCGCCGCACCCGCACGAAAGATAATCCTCATGTCAAAAACGACCCTTTCCAGCGTCATATTTATCACAAACGCGAACCTCAATGCCAGCAATCTCTGGTCCAAACTTAACCCTAAAATGCATAAACCAGCCGCAAACTGACCACATTGACCGTGTAATCCCGGTTCGGCACGTTTGAATTCCGCCAGTAAAACCGGTATCCCAGGCTGGCCGACAACTTCTCGGTGATCCCCCGGCCGATGGTGAAGGCGGGTCCCACGCGGTCAAACTTTTCGGACCCAAAGGTGAGGTATTCACCATGCTCATAATCCAGTGAAGTGTTGAGGCTGATTTTGTGCAACAACCGCCAGTTGGCGGCCAGCCGCGCCTGGTAAAGGTCAATGGTGCCGCCGTAGAAAGTGAAGCTGACGTTCCTCCCCCCGCTCAAGGTGTAGGTGACATACTCGTTCAGGCGGTGAATCATTGCCAGTTGGGTGTAAAGCCCGCTGAATTCGTCCAGGTCCGGCGCCGTTGGCAGCGGATCGGGAGAGAAAAGCACGTAGCCCACGCTGCCGCGCAGCCGGATGTATTCGCTGATCTGCGCGTCCGCAAACACGCCCGCATTCCACTGGCTGGCATCCTCGAATCCCTGTCGCGGCCCGGCCTCGTAATGGATCAGGCCGCCCCCGACTTCCACGCCAAACAAAAGGCCGGCGGCGGGAGCATACCCCGCCGAGAGCGAAGTCATATCCGAACGGCCGTCCGGCTGGCTGCCGGTGTCATCCCGGAGCGAAAGGTAGTTCAGGTGGTCATAGCCGGCCCGCAGCAGAATTTTGTTCAGGTCCCACAAGGCGGTCACCCCTGCGGCATTCTCCAGGCGCGAATAATCAGCGGAGCCGACCACTGTCGGGTCGAGGTAGCTGTCCTCGAGGATGGAAAACCGGTCGTGAACGTTGATCCAGAAGTCCCCCACATAAAAATCAAACGACAGTTCGGACCCGGGCCGGACGTAAAAGCGGTTGTATTCGGAATAGCTGGCGTACGCCGTATAACCGGCTCCCAAGGAAAGGTTGATGCTGTTCTTGTCCGAGATGGGCCACAACATGCGCGCGGTCACCTCCGGCCGAAACAGGAAGTCCGATTTTGGGTTCCGCCCTTCCAGCCGGATGTTGTCGCTCCATTCGGTGCCGAGGCTGGCGCCAAAACGCCAGGCCGTTGGACCCAGTTTGAGATTGTAATACCCCAGGGTGGCTGCGGCACGGCGGCGAGCCTCGGCGGCTTCCGCGCTGGCCAGTGACAAGCGCACCGCTTCCTGGGCCCGGACGCTGCCCGTCAGCAACAAAAAAAGAGCCAGCCATCGGCCCCACGCGCGCGCGAATGGCGCGGTGAGGTGTCGGACTTTCGGCTTTAAGGTGCGTCGCTCCGCTTTCAATGTTGTACCAAGGCCAACATCCAGGGGTTCGTTCTCCCCCCATCCTGCTCGCCGGGCAGTCTGCCAGCATTTCATCCTTCCGAAAAGAAAAAGTATCTCGTGACCATTACGGAAAGGCGGTCGGGCCTGCTTCCTCCCCCGGGTCAGCCCTGAAGGCCGGGGCGGCATGGCTATTTGCGAAAGAACAGGGCCAGCGAGGCCGTGTAGCCGTGCAAGAAGTTTCGCTCGCCCACCGGCCCGATCTCCCCATTGCAAAAAAAGCCGGCCAGTCCAAGCGGCCCCAAGTGACGCTGGACCAGGCTGGCGTCATGATTCGGCTGGTCGAAGAGGCCGCGGCCGCGCCCGTTGCAGCAACACAAACAGCCCCCGTAAAGGGTGCGGCCGCGCAGGCGTTCGGCCGCGCGGCCCAACAGTTCGTTCATGTCTTCGGTGGCGGCCGCCGCCGAACGGCGCTGGAACTGGACGGTCTGGCCGGCGCGCGGCAAAGCGCCAATGGCAATGCTGCCCGATCGGGGGTCGGCTCCGAGCAGATTGCGAATCAGGAAATCCCCGCGATGAAACTCTTCCAGGTACTCGTTGACCATCTGAGCGCCCACCCCGTCCTGGCGAACTTCTACCGTCGCAAAGACCTGTCGAACAC
>FWPV01013210.1_pt1 | contig 12479 bp, 10 predicted proteins | sample 2228371 | NCBI WGS metagenome assembly FWPV01 (sample SAMEA103939776, study PRJEB20133) | metagenome | reverse complement strand
GTTGTTAGCTCTCACGCTTCTGGAGCACGTAAATCGTATCCGTTCCCTTGAAGAGGTCTGCCAAAGCTAAGTGATAAGCCTTTTCCATCTGGTTTTCATAGGCTTTTGCCTTCACGGCATGCTCTGACGCAATCTTCGGGTAGTCCTTCAGAATCTTGACGGCATCGTTCAATTCCCTGGCTGCCTTCCGGAGAATATTCACCATCTCTCTGATGTGGTCGTCTCCCTTGACATCGTAGATTTCCATTTCATCCACCGTCGTATTCGCATAGTCGACGACATCGTCGATGGCACGGGATAAGGCATAGATATCTTCGCGGTCCAAAGGGGTGATGAACGTGCTGTCCAGTTCCTCGATCAAAATCCTCCTCAACTCGTCTGCCTCCCGTTCAATCCTCCGGACCTGATTCGCATTTTCTTTCGACGCATTTTCTGCAAAGCTCCAGAGCGCTTCCAGGCCTTCCACAGTTTTTTCGGACTGGCGAGAGAGAATATAAAAAAACCGGCTCTCACTGCCCGAAAAAGGTTTCTTTCTTCCGAAGATGCCCATGGTCTTTCTCCTCTTGGATCAGAATTTTGGGTGAATCAGACGAAGCAAAAAGAAACTGATCCCCGCCATCACTGCTGAAGCAGGAATCGTAACGAGCCAGGCGACCACGATGCTCTTTGCGACCCCCCATCGGACAGCCGAAATCCGCTGTCCTGCCCCCACCCCCATGATGCTGGAGGAAACGACGTGGGTCGTTGACACAGGTCCCCCCAACAATGCTGCTCCGAGAATGACCGTTGCAGAGGATGTCTGTGCGCAGAAGGCATGGATTGACCTCAAACGGTAAATTCTTGAGCCGAGGGTTTTGATGATCCGCCATCCGCCACTGGCTGTCCCCAAGGCAATGGCCGCCGCGCAACTCGCAATCACCCAGAACGGAATATCGAAAGTTGGTGAGACCCCAAGGATTACGAGGGACATCGTGATCAAGCCCATCGACTTCTGCGCATCATTGGCCCCGTGGCTGAGCGAAAGGGCAATCGAAGAGGGGACCTGCATCCGATTGAAGAAATGGCGTATTCTGGGGGTGGCGTTTCGAGAGAAGTAAAGCGTGGCCTTAAAAAAGAGGTTCCCAAAGACTAAACCCACGATGGGGGAGAAAATCAAAACGCCGATGACGTAAAGGAGGCCTTTCCACAAAATCTTTTCGGGTCCGTAGGCTACCAGGACAGCCCCCACCATCCCTCCGACCAGGGCATGAGAGGAACTTGACGGAAAGCCCCAAAACCAGGTGATGAGGTTCCAGGCGATCGCACCCACCAGGGCGGCGACGATCAGGCTGGTCGAGACCTCCGTCAGGGCCGTGTTAAAGGTGGAGATATCGATGATATTTTTCCCAATGGTTTCAGCCACTGCTGTTCCAAAGAGGAAGGGGCCAATGAAATGGCAGAAGGCTGCCAATCCTAAAGCGGGCCGGGGACGCATGGCCCCTGTGGCAATGATGGTGGCTACGACATTGGCTGCGTCATGAAATCCATTGGAGTAGTCAAAAAAAAGGGCTAATCCAACCACGACGATCGCAGAGAGTAGAACCCAGTCGATGAGCGACCTCCTCTTAGGCTAACTACCTGTGTAGACAGCTTATAATGGAAAAGAGGCGTCTTGTCAATAGGATGATTCGGTTAAGACCCGTAGAAGGTCACCAGGGTTCTTAACGATGAGGTCTGCGCCTGCTTTGAAGAGAGCATTGCCGGTGGCCTTCTCACTCTTTCCCCCATGCAGGAACCCGATCGTGACGATATCGAGTTGCCTTCTGGCAGCGTTTGCTGCCAGCATGTCGTCGACCACGTCACCCACATAGGCGCATCGGGGGTTAGGAAGGCCTATCTCCTGGGCAACCCTCAGCAGGGGGTAAGGGTTGGGCTTTAACAAATTTGCTCGTTTTCCTGTTGATCGAAGGAGACGGCGTTCTTCTTCGAGACACTCATCGAGCGTGACGACGCTATCGAAAAAAGAGAGGAGACCAAAGCGCTTCAAGGCGAGCTCGGCTTCGAACCGCGGACGACCGCTTGCAATTCCCAACCGGGAACGGCGCCGGAGACGGGATAAAATCCATTTGGGTATGATCAATTTTTCCTGGAGGTAGAGTCCCTGTCTTTTATAAAAGAGGGCAGGAAGGTGATAGAAAGAAGTGAATTTGCGTCCGAGATAGACCTCTTGAAAGATCCTCTTCACCACATTGGCCTGATTCAGATCTCCATCTCCATAGACCCACCCTTCCCATGCGCCCTGTAACGCTTTCCGGACCCCTTTTAATCCTCCACCTGCTGATTTCACTTCGGCGATAAAAGAAGGGAGGTCCTTGTTTTTCGTAAGTTGGCCGAAGTTCGTTCCCAAACGAAGGCATTGTGTTCCTAAATAAAAGATCGTCTCATGGATATCTGAAAACTTTTTCCTCTTCCCCAAAGCGGGCAAGCTGGAGAGGGAGAGCAAATAGAGAAGAAGGCCAGCAGTTAGATCCCAGTCATTATTGAAGCCTCCGGCCGATTTAAAAAGAGAGATATCTTCCTTTGTAACGGCGTCTGTTTTTCCTTTCCCGAAGCCAAGACAGACCTCGAGGTAAATTTGAACGGTTCGCTGAATCGTCTCCCGATAAGACCGCGAGACATCGATCAGAACTCCGTCCATGTCAAAAATAAGAATGTCCACAGAAAACCCAGAAACACAGGTTGAGGTTTAGGTTGAGGTCCAGAATTTCTCACCCTTAGCCTTAGCCTTAAGCTTAACCTATTTCTTTTCCATTTCTTCCATCACCACGCTCACCAGGCTGTCCGCGTCCACCTTCACCGACCGACAGCCCCGCAACAGCTTGTTGCCGAAGTAGAGGCGTCCGGCTTACCAGAGCTTCCGTATTGAGTAATTCCCATTTTGCGAAAACGGGTTTTCACCCCGTGTTCTGCGATGACGCTGGCGACGAGGCTGCTGAGGCCGGTTTGTATATGATGGTCCTCATAGGTGATCAGTACTCCTGTCTGAGCGGCTCTGAGAATCGCGTCCACATCCAGATCACTCAAACACGAGATGTTCAGAACCTGAACCTTTATCCCTTTTCCTCTTAATTTTTCCCAGGCCTGGACAGCCCGGTAAACCATATTTCCAGTCGAAAGTATGGCGCCATCCTTACCGTTTCGCACCAGGTCAGCCTGACCGTATCGAAACTCGTAGCTCCCACCAAAGAGAGGGGTGCCTGCTTCCGTAAGAATAATGGGGACAGGAGAGCGGCCCATGGCTACCAGAAAGTTTCCCGGAGTTTTCGCCACATATCGCACCACGCGGTCGGTCTGATTCGGATCAGCTGGGGCGATGATTCTGTATCCGAATAGGTTTCGCATGACCCCAATATAATCGATGCACTGGTGGGTATTTCCATCCTCACCCACATCGAGGCCGTTGTGGGTGCAGATCAGTTTGAGGTTGGTTCGGTTAATGTCGTTAAGTCGGTGCTGGTTATAAGTCTCGTCCACACCGAAGACTCCGAAATCTGCAAAAAACGGAACAAGGCCGAGCGTTGAGATGGCTCCCGAGATCGTTGCCGTGTTGTGCTCCTGAATCCCCCCCTGGAAAAAGTGGTTTGGAAACTGTTTTGCAAAAGCGGTCGTCTTCGTAGAGGGAGCCAGATCGCAATCGAAGACCACCAGTGGAAGAGAACCATCCTCCTGAAGATTGGCCTTCGCCAGATCGACTAAGGCGTTTCCGAATGCCGACCGGTTATCAAGCTTTTGATCCTTTTCATAGTTCCTTGGACTTCCAATCTTAACCGAAGGGATCTCCATGGGATATCTCCTGCCGGAGTACGGAAGCCCCCCTGATTGTCGGGTGTGGCGATAACGATCAAGATCATCATCAACCCCTAGTTCTTGGATAGCCCTTTTGTACTCTTCAAGATTCAAGGCTCTTCCATGATACTCCTCCTTTCCTTCCATGAAAGAGACCCCTTTCCCCATGACGGTCCGAGCAAGAATCATGGTGGGATGGCCCAGAAGAACTGCCTCGCGCAATCCTCGATAGATGTCTTGAAAGTTGTGACCATCGACTTCAATAACCCGCCAGCCATCCGATTTGTAATTCTCGACTATGTTTTGAGGCATGATCTCCTGGGTGATTCCACTGATCTGCCGGCAGTTGAAGTCGACGATAACGGTAAGATTATCAAGCCCATATTTCACGGCGAATCGTCGGGCCTCTGTGATCTGTCCCTTCTGTTGTTCGCCACAGCCCATGGCGACAAAGACATAAAATCCTCTCTTCAAGATCTTCGATCCAAGGGCCAACCCACATCCGGCTGAAAGTCCCTGGCCGAGGTTTCCGGTATTCCATTCGACGCCTGGAACGCCTCGCTCCACATGGCCCTCGAAGGCTGACCCAGCCTTTCTGAAGTTGACAATGGCCGCTTCAATGGGGAAGAAGCCTGTCCTCCCAAGAGCGGCATAGACTCCCGGAGAGGTGTGGCCATGGCTGATCACAATCCGGTCCCTGTTCGGGTCCGAAGAAGACTCGGGGTGGACGTTGGCATAGGAGTAAAAATCGGTCGATGACATCGACCCCCCTGGATGTCCGGACCCAGCCAACGTTGTCATTTTTATTATGTCGCCCCTGGCCAATCTTGATAATTCCTCGAGCTGCTTAACAGACGCCGCATCCAATTTCTCAGCCTGAAATCTTTTTCCTTGCATTCGCAACCTCCGCTACCGAATTAATCACCAAATTATAATTGAGATTGAATTCTTTGCAAGCCTCTTTTATGATAGGCCCACGAGTGAGGGTAGTTGAAAATGATAGGGATTAAATGTAAAGGCAAACCTATTCCCTGCCGCCTCATTATTTTCGACAAGGACGGGACGCTCATCGATTTTGCAGCGACCTGGGTTCCTTTGATTCGAAAAAGGGTTGACTTCCTTTTGAAGGCGCTGGGAAGAAATGATCAAGAATTAGGAGACTTTCTTCTAAAGTCTTGGGGCGTCAATCCAATCACTGGAAGGGTCGATCCAAGAGGACCCTGTCCGGTTTCTCCGAGATCAGATGAGATCGTCATCGGAACGATGGCCCTTTACCAGATGGGGTATCCCTGGGACGAAGCCAAACAATGGGTAGCGCAGGCTTTTGATGAGGCGGATGCTGATGCTGATTGGCGAGAGAAGGTCGTCCCCATCAAAGGTGTCCAGACTTTCCTCTCCCGATTGAGAAAACACGGATTTCGGACAGCTCTCGCCACAAACGACGAAAGAAAAGATACAGAAGCCATCCTGAACCACCTTGGCATGGAGGGCCTCTTCGATATTCTCCTTTGTGCGGGAGAAGTGAAATTACCCAAACCCCATCCTGAAACTATTTTTACCATTTGCCGAAGACTCGGCATCGATCCGAAAGAGTCCGTGATGGTGGGGGATTCGGTGGCCGACATGATGGCAGGAAAGCGGGCAGAGGTCGCATTGACAGTTGGCGTCCTCGAAGGAGGGGTAACGCCGCGGGAAGAGTTAGAGAAGATGGCAGATCTCGTGGTCAATTCCATCCAAGACCTAAAATTTTTCTAATTGAAAAGTTTTTAGTTCGGAGTAATGAGTTCGGAGTATTCGTATCTCTAAAATCTACAAAGCATAACCTACAATCATCGATTAAAGATTTGAAGAATGATGATTCAGCATTCCGAGTTATTCTATTGTCCTTTTCTCCCCATCACCCCATTTCCCTATCTTCCCATCTCCCAATCACCGCGTCTCCCCGTGTCCCCCCATCCCCCTATCTTTCCATCACACCTTCACTTTTTCATTCAGGGGATCATAGAGCGGTTCTTTTTCGACGGTGGCGTCATACCTCTTGGCGGCCACTTCGATTTGAAGCCGGGTCCCGGGTTTTGAGTAATCGATGGGCAAGTATCCATAGGCAATGGGTTTCTTGATCGTGTGCCCATACCCACCACTCGTGACGATGCCGATCACCTTATCTCCATCGAGAATGGCTTCTCTGCCAACGGGCATCAAGGGTCCACTCTGAATGGTGAGGCAACAGAGGCGGCGACTAACTCCCTTCTCCTTTTGAGTTAGGAGAGCGTCCCGGCCGATAAAATCGCCCTTATTCAGCTTCACACAGAAATCGAGCCCTGCCTCGAACGGGGTATATTCAGGAGAGATATCCCCGCTCCAGTATCGATATCCCTTTTCTAATCGCATCGATTCGATACACCGGTAACCCGCATTGATCAGGCCAAAAGGTTTTCCTGCCTCCCAGAGACCATCATAGACATAGAGGGCATATTCAGTCGGGAGATGTAATTCCCATCCCAGTTCCCCAACATAGGTGATGCGGATGGCGAGAACCGGCGCATGCCCGAGGGTGATCTGCTTGCAAGTCATATAGGGAAAACCCTCATTGGAGATGTCGTCTTTGGTCAGTTGTTTGAGAATGTCTCTTGCCTGTGGGCCGCAAAGGGTGATGCAGGCCCTGGAGGAAGTGATATCGTTCACTGAGACAGAGTGGTCGTCGGGCAGGTGTTTTTGGATCCAGCTGAGGTCATGCTTCACGAAGGCTGTTCCCGTCACAAGATAGAAATGATCCTCGGTGATCCGACTGACAGAAAGGTCACACTCAATTCCACCCTTTTCGTTCAGCATCTGGGTATAGATGACGCAACCAACGGGCCTATCCATCTGGTTATCGGTGATTCTCTGGAGAAGGGGAAGTGCCCCAGGCCCTTTGACCTCAATTTTTCCAAAAGAGGTTTGATCGATGATGCCGGCTCTTGTCCTAACGGTTTGATGCTCCTTCCCCACATGCTTAAACCAGTTTGGGAGTCCCCATCCCAAAATATCCTTTGGGGGGACACCCTTCGGGGCAAACCAATTGGGCCTCTCCCAGCCCGACTTCTCCCCGAAAACAGCCCTCATTCTTTTGAGGCGATGGTAGAGAGGACTCATTCGCAATGGCCGAGCCGATTTCATCTCTTCATAGGGCCAGCTCATCGAATAGTGGTGGGCGTAAACCTCAATGGAGCGGTCTAAGGCATACTTTTGGCTTGCATGGTGAGCACCCAGACGCCGGATATCCAATCGCCAGAGGTCGAGACTCGGTCTGCCTTCAATGATCCATTCAGCCATCATTTTACCCACCCCTCCTCCTGCGGCAATCCCGTGAGCACAAAAACCCGCAGCGACGAAGAAGTTCTTGACTTCTGCGGCCTCTCCCATGATGAAATCCCCATCCGAGGTAAATGCCTCAGGACCGTTGAGCAGGGTGATGATCTCGGCTTTGCCAATAGGAGGCACCCGTCTCATCGCCAAACGGGAAAGGGGTTCGAAATGCTCAAAATTGGACTTCAGTAGCTTTTTTGTAAAGTCTTTAGGAATTCCATCCAGTCCCCAGGGAATCGGATTGTGTTCATATCCTCCCATGATGAGTCCGCCGACCTCCTCACGAAAATAGACGAGAAGGTCAGGGTCACGCATCGTGGTCATTCCCCTGCGCACGCCGTCAATCGGTTTGGTGATGATGTATTGATGCTCCATGGGGACAATGGGAATGGCGATACCTACCATTTTCCCTATCTCAGGGGCCCAGATACCGGCTGCATTGACCACGACCTCGGTTTTGATCTTCCCTTTTTCTGTGATCACCTCATAGACGGCTCCATTCTTTAAGGTGATGCCAGTCACTCGAGTATCTGTATAAATCTCCGCTCCTCTGTCCCGGGCCCCTTTGGCAAGGGCATACGTCACGCCGCTGGGGTCGATCTGCCCGTCAGTTGGAAGAAAGGCGGCACCAACCATCCCCTTCTTCTCCATCACGGGGAAGAGATCGCAGGCTTCTTCGGGACTGATCAGTTCCATGGGCAAGCCAAACGTCTTGGCCATGGCTGCGGATCGGCGAAGCTCTTCCATCCGATCTTTTGATGAAGCAATTCGCAAGCCACCCACTTGGCTCCATCCTGTATGCTGTCCTGTCTCTTTTTCCAGGCGCGAGTAGAGTTCGATGCTATATTTCAGCATTTTGGTGATATTGACGGAAGCCCTCAGTTGACCGACCAGGCCCGCAGCATGAAATGTAGCCCCGCTTGTCAGCTCCCCCTTGTCAACGATCACAACATCCTTCCATCCCATTTGTGTCAGGTGATAGGCGATGCTACACCCTGTAATGCCTCCCCCTATGATGACGACCCTTGCTTGATTTTTCATCGTTTGTTTCCTCCAGTGGATAAGCATCAGATGTGTGTGCAAACCAGTAAATTAAAAATACTTTTTTGTCAACAGCAAAAACATTGACAACGGATCTTGATTTCGATATAAAAAGGCTGTTAGAAGAAATGGTATTTGGTTAATGGACGGGAGATTCTAGAAGAGAGAAGGGGGGTGGTCAGAGTTAGGAAGTGACCGATGGGGATGGAATCGGGCAAAAAACCATTTAACTCATTAAAGGAGGAGAATCATATGAAGAGAAGATGGGTGTCATTCATTGTAAGCATCGTGATTGTGCTGTTCCTTTCTTCAACAGTGATGGCCAAAGACAAGGTAACCGTCTACACCTCGCTTGAAACCGATGAGACGGTCAAATACCTGGAGGTTGCCAGGAAAGACCTTCCAGACCTTGACATCGATATTATCCGGCTTTCCACAGGTGAACTCGGGGCGCGAATGCTGGCAGAGAAGGATAATCCCCAAGCGGATTGCATCTGGGGATGGGCTGTAACGAACATGGAACAGTTCATTCCGATAGGAATGCTGGAGCCTTATAAAGCCAAGGGAATCGAAAAATTGGATAAGAGGTTCGTCCATCCACAAAACCTCTACGCAGGAATCGACATGTACATCGCTGCGTTCTGTGTCAATACGAAAGTGGCCAAAGAGAAGGACCTTCCCATGCCGAAGGGATGGAACGACCTGCTTAATCCGAAGTTTAAGGGACTCATCGCGATGCCAAATCCTGCAGCGTCAGGAACCGGCTTCTTACAGATCGCCAGTATTCTGCAGATGTACGGCGCTAAAGAAGGCAAGGAGGACGGTTGGGAGTTTTTGAAGAAGTTAGATAAGAACATGGGGCAATATATCAAGAGCGGATCGAGACCGGCCAAGATGACCGCCCAGGGCGAGTTTGCGGTGGGCTGTTCCTTCGATTTTGTTGTGGGCGAGCTGAAGAAGCAGGGTTTCCCTGTGGAATTTGTATTTCCGGTGGAAGGGGCCGGTTATGAGGTTGAAGCGAACGCCCTGCTGAAGAAGGCAAAGAATCCAAAGGCAGCCAAGAAGTTTCTCGATTGGGCGATCAGTGCAAATGCGATGAAGGCTTATTCCGAATTCAAATTGGGTGTGACGATGCCGGGGATTCCCTCGCGGCCGGATATGCCAAAACTCTCAGAGATCAAACTTTACCCCATGGATTTTGCATGGCAGGCGAAGAATCGGGATGATATCTTAAAGAAATGGGAGAGTCTCTTTTTGAAATGAGCGGAGGGGATTCGGTGAAGAGGGGCATCTCGCTTCATGTGGGATGCCCCTTTTTGTTGACAAATGATTTAATTTAAATTAAAAGGGCTATTTAGACAGGTGAACACCTTTAACGGAAGGGCGAGGATGGGAAGGAATCTCAAACTGGAGAATCTCACGAAGAAATTTGGGTCATTGGTCGCCGTCGATCACGTAAACTTGGAGATCGAAGAGGGTGAATTTATCTGTTTCTTAGGACCGAGCGGATGTGGAAAGACCACGGTGCTGCGGATGATCACGGGTTTTGAGACGGTGACGGAAGGGAAAATTATCTTCGATGGAAAGGTGATCAATGACCTCATTCCCCAGAAGAGGGAGTTCGGAATTGTGTTCCAGTCCTACGCCCTCTTTCCCAATATGACGGTTGAAGAGAACATCGCGTTTGGCCTTCGCGTGAGGAAAATGCCCAAGAAGGCCATCGGCGAGCGAGTGGATCAGATGCTTGACCTGATCGGCCTGAGGGATTGGAGGCATCTCTACCCTGCTCAACTGAGCGGAGGGCAACAGCAGCGCGTGGCTTTGGTTCGAGCGCTGGCGCCTAATCCTCAGGTCCTTCTTTTGGACGAACCCCTGAGCGCTCTGGACGCAAAAATCCGTGTCCGGCTCCGGGCCGAAGTGAAACGGCTTCAGCAGGAACTGAGGAAGACGATGATCTACGTCACCCATGACCAGGAGGAAGCCCTCTCGATCGCAGACCGCGTAGTGGTCATGGAGATGGGACGGTTTCGTCAGGTCGGAAAGCCGATCGATATCTATAAGTATCCGGCATCCAGTTTTGTGGCGGACTTTGTCGGGACGTCCAATTTTTTCAAGGGGACTCGAACCGAAGACCGGGTCCAGACCGGAAAGAGAGAATTCCGAATTTCGAAATCAGCACCTTTCCCCCAGGAAGAAGTCTTCGTGGCGATTCGACCCGAGAAGATAGAGGTCTTCAGACGCGGAGAGCCCCCCAGGGACTTGGAACGTTCGAATCTCGTTCCTGGCCGGATCGATGTCGTCACCTTCTTGGGAGCCGCTGTCCGTCTGGTGGTCAATATCGAAGGAGAAGAAGTGATCTCCGATGTGATCGAAAAAGAATTTGAGCAAAGACAATTGAAGCAAGGCGAGGAAGTCTTTCTCTATTTCCCACCCGAAGCCTTTATCGTTTATCCGGCGAAAGAGCGTCTCTGATGAATCAAACAGATTCCGTACCCATCACTTCGCCCCCTTCGATGCTCGTTAGTGACCGCTTGTTAACCGGGATAACGATGGGGATTCTTTTAGCGATTCTCGTCTTTTTTCTGCTCTACCCGGTTTATGAGATCTGCAAGCTCAGTTTTTACAAAGAGGGGATGTTGAGCCTCAAGAATTATGCTTCCTACTTCAGCAATCCCAGAATGTTTCGTTCGCTGACCAATAGCCTTTATGTCTCCGTCGTCACCATGGTCATCACAACCGTTTTGGCTTTCTTTTTTGCCTATGGATTGACTCGGACCACCATCCCGGGGAAGGGGATCTTTTATACGATTTCAACGTTTCCTCTGATTGCGCCCTCTATCATCCAGGGATTGGCACTGATCCTCTTGTTTGGACGAAACGGACTGGTAACCCGTTACCTGCTCCAAACGGATTGGAATATTTACGGGGCCACAGGCATCATTGCCGCTGAATGTCTCTACTGTTTCCCAAATGCTCTCTTTATTCTTTATACCACGCTCTCCGCGGTCGATACGCGATTGGATGAAGCGGCGCAGAGTTTGGGGGCTTCAGCCCTGAAGACATTTTATAAGGTAACCCTGCCGTCCGCCAAATACGGGATTGCCAGTGCCGCGGCGCTTGTTTTTAATTTGACGATCACCGATTTCGGTGTCCCCGTCGTCATCGGCGGAAATTATAGTGTCTTAGCCACGGAGATCTACCAACAGGTGATCGGGATGCAGCGGTTTGATCTCGGAGCCACCATCAGTGTCATCCTGCTCATCCCCTCTGTGGGCGCGTTTCTCCTGAACTACTATTTGACCAAAAAGAGCTACGCCCTGATCAGCGGCCAGGCCCGTCCTTTTCTGCAACCGTCCCGCCCCTTCAAGAAATGGGCATTCACGATCTACTGCTGGATTCCCTGCATTCTGATCCTGATCGTCTTTGTTTCTGTTTTCTTGGGCTCGTTTGTCAAGACGTGGCCCTATGATTTTTCGCTCACGCTGAAACATTATGACTTTCCCTCCTTGGGCGGACATGCCCCCCTCTGGACCCCCTTCTGGGCTTCTGTCTTCAAAGGAGAATGGCGGTCCATCATCGCCTACAAATATGCACCAATCTGGAATAGCCTCTGGGTGTCTGTGTTGGTGGCCATTGGCGGCGCTTTCCTAACCATGTTAGCGGGATACATTGTTGAAAAAAAGAGGCCAAGAGGAGACCAGGTTCTCTATACGCTCAGCGTGCTGCCCGCAGCCATTCCCGGAACGGTCATGGGTCTTGGATATATCCTGGCTTTTAACAAACCATACTTTTTCATCTACGGCACCTTCTGGATCATCATTATTAATATCATCATTTGTAATTTCACCCTGGGCGTCCTCTCCAGCATTGCCAATCTGAAACAGATTGACAAATCGATTGAGGAGGCGTCGGTCAGTTTGGGCGCCAATCCCATCACGTCGTTTACGCGAGTGGTCTTTCCGCTGGCGAAAACCGCCTTCTTCTCAAATGTGGCTTTCTTCTTTATGAGAGCCATGACGACCATCAGTGCGGTGATCTTTCTCATCTCAGCAAAGGTGAAGCTCGCCGCCATCGAGATCATCTTTCTTGACATCGACGGTCGGACCGCCAGCGCCAACGCCATGTGCACGATCATCATCCTCCTGGTCGTGGGGATGCTTGTGGTGATGCGGTTGATCACCGGGAGGGCGGGATTAAAGGGAATGGGAGCGTCAACCTGAGGGGTGTCGGAGAAGGATGGATGCTTGAGTTCCATTTAGAATCAG
>FWPV01000436.1_pt1 | contig 12479 bp, 14 predicted proteins | sample 2228371 | NCBI WGS metagenome assembly FWPV01 (sample SAMEA103939776, study PRJEB20133) | metagenome | reverse complement strand
TGGGGGTCAGCGGAGTCGGCTCCCGCGAGGAGTGCCCGACAACAACGACGACCTACACCCTGCGGGTTGTCCTGCAGGATGGCAGCGTGACGGAGCGTTACGTGACGATCAACCGTCTGGCCATCCTTACCCTCCCGCCGCTCTTCACCCTCCCGCCGATCATCACCCTGCCACCACCGCCCGGTCCATAAGATCGCCACGACACACGCGGGCGACCTCCGCACGGGGGTCGCCCTTTCTGTTGTGTCGCCAGTACCGCTGGAAACGACCGCAGCCCGTCTTCAGTACGGACGGTAGTAGGTCAGCGTGGGGACTTCCCGTTCATCGGCGAAGGTCAGCGTGGTGATAGAGGCAGTCTCCGGAAAGGGATCGATCAGAAACTGGGTTTCCAGCGTAAAGGGCAGGCCGCGCACCCACAGATGCATCCACAGAAGCAGTTCGCCGTGGGAGACCGCAACCACCTCCCCGTGGGGAAAACGGCGGCGCACCCAGCGGATAAAACGCTGCGCCCGGTTGAAGATGTCTTCCGGCTGCTCGTAGTGAGGCGGGATATTCGTGAACATGTCCCAGCCGCTGGCTTCCAGTTCGGCCAGGGGGCGCCCCTCGTGCGGAGTGTGTGTTTCATCCAGCAGATGGGAGATACGTACGCGCAGACCGGGATGATGGCTGGCGATGATACGGGCCGTCTGGAGGGCACGCAGGCGCGGGCTGCTGAACACCGCCGCCAGCGGGCGCCGACACAGGTATATCGCCGCGGCTTCCGCCTCCTCCCGACCTGCCGCGCTCAACGGAAAGCGGGGCAGCCGTCCATAAAGGAGACGCTGCGGGTTATGAACCTGGCCGTGCCGCACAAAATGGATGATGGTCATGTGTCCATCCTGATCCTGCCGCCGGTCAGAAGGCCGCTCAATATGGCCGGCAGTACGTCAGCGCCGGCAAAGGCGCCCCATCGGCGAACTGTAGCGTGGTGATCGAGGCCGGGGCCGGGTACAACGAGCGGTTCTTGGTTTCGTCGGTAAATGGTACACCCGCCACCCAGAACTGCACGGCCAGCACAATATCGCCATGAGTCACGACGGCCACCTCCCGACCGGAATAGGCGATCCGCAGACGATCGATCAGCCGCTGTACGCGCGCCAGGATATCTTCCGGCGTCTCATATCCGGGTGGCAGGTCGCGGTAGAGCGGCCAGCCTTCGGCCTCCAGTTCAGCAGCAGGGCGACCCTGGTGTGGGCTGAGCACCTCGTCAGCCAGCACCGACAGGCGCACCGGCAACCCATGCGGGCGGGCGATGGCAGCGGCGGTCTGTCGGGCGCGCAGGCGTGGACTGCTGAACACCGCCGCCAGCGGCCGATCCTGCAGACAGGCTGCGGCGGCAGCAGCCTGCTCGCGGCCCCGCTCACTCAGACGGAAGCGCGGCAGGCGGCCATACAGAATCTGGTGCGGGTTATGCACCTCGCCATGACGGACAAGATGAATGGTTGTCATCCGATCTATCGGGATAGCTCAGGCGGTGAGGTAACACGCAGACCGCCAGATACAAGCACACAGGCGCATTCGCCGGGGATAAGCCCACACCCGGCAAAACCCAATTGTACCTGTCTAGGCCGCGCTTTCAAAGGCAGCGACGATCCGCTCCGCTTCCTGATACTCAGGACTGCCGGGCGCGGCTTTCTCCAGGATGGCGGTTGCCTGGATGTATTGCTCAACGGTGATCGCCTGCCCGGCGCGTTGCAGACGATTGTGCTGCTCAACGGAAAGCCACAGGCGCTCCTCAGGGGTCAGGGCGCCCAGCTCGCGCTCGACCTCGATGACCTGTTCTTCCTGCAACGTCCCCTGCAGGTCAAGCAGCGCCTTCAGTCTCTCAAAGGCTTCGGTCATGCAGCTTCCTCCGCGAAGACGATATGCGCTCCCCTGCCGGTCATCATTCCCGGTCAAAAATGCCTGCTGGCGGCATGCCTCGACAACCATGCCGGGCAAAATTCAGCCTAGCGCACATCCCCCGGCCTGACAACAGACCTTTATTCCTATTTTTCCCTCCCCCGCAACCCGCTCTCTCCGGGACACGTATAATGAAGCAGCAGCACTCACACGGCCCTTCGGGGCGATTCAAGGGGGAGAACACGATGCTTCAAGATCCGAGGAATCGGGGGCGGCTTGTCGCCGGGGCGGCGCTGATCCTGCTGGGCCTGGCCCAGATCATCACCAACAGCGTCGATGCCACCTGGGAAGTCTGGCTGTGGGTTGTGGCGCTGGCGGTGTCAGCGGCCGGTTTTACCTGGCTGTACCAGGCGGAGCGTGAGATCTGGCAGGCGATCGTCGGCTATATCTCCGCGGCGGTGCTGGTCATTGTGATTATCGCCGCAGTGCTCAAGCTCAGTGGTGTGTGGGTGCCGGTCATCACCCTGCTGTTGATCGCCGCGCCGTTCGCTTACGCCGCTTACCGCACCCGTCAGTGGGGACTGGCCATCCCGGCCTATGTGCTGGTAGCGATCATCCCGATACTGTTCCTGGGGGAGGCAGGCAACGAATCGAACCTCGTCCCGGCTTACGTGTTGAGTGTGATCGGCCTGCCGTTCATCGTCGCCTTCTTCATCACCCGCCAGTGGCCCTTCCTGATCCCCGGCGGGATCATGCTGCTGCTGGGCCTGGCCTTCCTCTTCAGCGCTATTGAGACCGTCGGCCCGATCGTCAGTGTGGCGGTGGCGCTCGCCCTGATCGTCGCAGGCGTGTACATGCTCGTCGGCAAACGTGATGAAGGCAAAGCCAAGCGCGAAGGCTAAACGCAGCGATACAACAGGACACACAACTTCCGGCGGGGCGATCGACGGTGATCGCTCCGCCCTGTGCTTTCTCATCCGATTCTTATAAAAAGGACTGGATTTGTCCTCAAATATGTGCTACTGTAAGGCTGGTTGAGCGTGAAAACGCTTGATCGGCAGAGTCCACCATCCCCCCCCATTGCTGCCCGTGGACTCGCCTGCACAGACGAAGCTACTGACATTGACCCTCAATGTTCAATCCCCCCCTGTAGCGTCGTCTGTTCAGGCGAGTTCACCACTGAAGCCCCATCGCTGTCCGAACTGGCCAGGCATCGCCATAGCCGCCTCACGACCGCTCGTCGCCCTCTGCATCGCAGATCGTCGCCGCCCCATCCTGACTGACGATGCCGCCCCTGACAGGACAGGCCCCACATTGTACTGACACCCCACCCGGGGGCCTGTCCTGCCAGAGTTGATCCCCCCATTCTCCGCAGAACAAACTGAAAACTGGCAGCCCTCCGTTTGGAAGACGGCCAGTTTTGCCCCATCTCAGATGGTCATACCGGGGATCATGTCCCTGGCCCGACCTGCCATAGCGCCCTGCTTCAACCTGCCAGCTGGACGTAGGTCTCCGCTACCCAGGCGCGGATGGCATCCCAGTCGCGGAAGTCGCCCTCCGGGGGCTTCATCATACGCATCATCATCTTTTCCAGCAGGCCCAGCCGTTCCGGCTGCATCACCCCGGCGAAGAACCCTTCCGCCTGCGGGGTGAAGATGGCCCGCACCGGATCCAGGTAGGCCTGGACAGTCTGGCGATTCTCCGGCGTATCCTCATTGAGCGTCAGGCACACGGTGAAGAAGGCCGTCGGGCGCTGGCTGAGGGCCTCTTTATGCGTCTGAACGAAGGTCACGGCTTCTTTGAGCCACTGGCCCACGCGGATCGCGCTACCGACAAAGGCCACATCGTAGCCGTCCAGGTCGCGCACCTTCTTGATCGGCACCACATCGACGTCAGCGCCTGCTTCCCGCAGGACTTTCCCCATGAAGTCGGCCACTTCAGCAGTGGCCCCGGTCTTGCTGGCGTAGGCGACCAGGACTCTTTTGCTCATGCGTTTGGTATGCTCCCTGTGCTGATAATCGATTCGGAGGATGGCTATCCTCACCAGAAAATACGCTAACATAGCCCTGCCGGTTGCACAATGTGTTCTTCTACCCTTGAGCGCCTGTCATATGACGTGCTGGTTAGCCTCTCCAGCCAGCGGCAGCGGATGCGCGTTATAATCGCCCGCCAGAACACAGATCCTGCCACAGAAACGAGGATGCACCATGACGCGTGCGTTGATCACCGGCGGGGCCGGGTTCATCGGCAGTCACCTGGCCGAACACCTGCTCGCCCTGGGCGATGAAGTGACCATCATCGACAACCTTTCCACCGGCCGCTTTGAGAATATCGCCCACCTGGAAGGCCACCCGCGCTTCCGCTACGCCATTGAGGATATTCGCAACCTGACGGTGCTTGACCGGCTGGTCAGCGAGTGCGACGTGATCTTCCACCTGGCGGCGGCGGTGGGGGTGTTTTCCATTGTCTCCCGCCCGATCGACACCATTGAGGTCAACGTGGACGGCACGCAGATCGTGCTGCGCACGGCCCGCCGTTACCGGCGCAAGGTGCTGATCGCCAGCACCAGCGAAGTCTACGGCAAGGGCGTCAAAGTGCCCTTCAGCGAGGATGACGACCGTCTGCTTGGCCCAACGACCAAGAGTCGCTGGAGCTACGCGGCCAGCAAGGCTCTGGATGAATTCCTGGGCCTGGCCTATTACCAGGAGATCGGCCTGCCCGTGATCCCCTTCCGGCTGTTTAACACGGTCGGGCCGCGCCAGATGGGGCATTACGGCATGGTGCTGCCGCGCTTTGTTGGCTGGGCGCTCAGGAACGAGCCGCTGCAGGTCTTCGGCGACGGCCAGCAGTCGCGCTGCTTCTGCAACGTCAGGGATGTGGTAGACGCCATTCACCGCCTGAGCCAGTGCCCGGAGGCGGTAGGCGAGGTCTTCAATATCGGCAACAACGAGGAGATCACGATCCTGGAACTGGCCAAACGGGTGATCGCCCGCACAGGCAGCCATTCGGAGATCCAGCTGGTGCCCTACGAGCAGGCCTACAAGCCCGGCTTTGAGGATATGCGCCGCCGCGTGCCGGACATCCGCAAGATCAAGCGTTATGTGGGCTGGGAACCGACGACCGGCCTCGATCAGACGATCGACCAGATCGTGGCTTACATGCGCGAGCATCAGGGGTAGGAACAAGCAGCGGGCTATGCGCCTGCTCCTCCCAAACAGGGACAGCCTCCCCGCCTGTACAAATGAAAAGCCGGCAGGGAGGCTGTCTCCTTCCTTATGATATTTTCATGGTACTGCCAGCCGGACGGCCCGGCAATAGCCTTACTGCCCGGCTGGCCCCGTTTTTACGAATTTTTCACGCCGCCTAGATCGCGTTCAGATGGACAAAGACCATTGGCCGGCGCTTGGTCTCCTGCTGGAAGATGTACTTCAGCGCGTTTTCCACCTTCTCCGTGCGCTTGCGCATGCTGGTCTGGCCGTTGGATTCCTGCAACACCTGCCGGATGCGATGACGCGCCTCGGCGAACAGTTCCTCAGCGTCGGGCAGGTACACGAACCCGCGCGAGATGATCTCCGGCTCGGCCAGCAATTCGCCCGTTTCGCTGTCGATGGTGACGATGACCAGGACGAACCCATCCCGTGCCAGAATTTCGCGGTCGCGCAACACCGCCGGGCCGATGTCGCCCACACCCGCGCCATCCACAAACACATAACGGCCGGGCACGCGCTCGCCGATCGTCATGTGCCCGTTGTGATCGAACTCGATCACCATCCCGTTTTCCACCACGGCGATCTTCTCGCGGGGGATGCCCAGCGACTCGGCCAGCAGGCCGTGCTGGGTCAGGTGGCGCAGCTCGCCATGGATAGGGATGAAGTGCTCCGGACGCACCAGGTTGATCATCAGCTTCAGCTCTTCGCGGCTGGCGTGGCCGGAGACATGCACCTGCTCCACCGGGTGGTAGTAAACGTGTGCACCACGCTGGATCAGCTTGTTGATCGTGCGGCTGACCATCTCCTCGTTGCCGGGGATGACATGGGCGGACATGATCACCGTGTCCCCGGGTTCGATATCAAGCTGGCGGTGGCGGCCCTGGGATAGACGGCTGAGCACTGCCGACGGTTCGCCCTGCGTGCCGGTTGAGAGGATCACAACCTGGTTGGCCGGCATGCGCTTGATCTGATCCAGCGGCACAAACAACTCCGGCGGCAGGTCGACATACCCCAGATTGGTAGCCATCTTGATGTTTTCGATCATGCTGTAGCCGGTCACGGCGATCTTGCGTCCGTGACGCATGGCCACACGGGCCACCTGCTGAATACGGCTGATGTGGGAAGCAAAGGTCGCCACCAGGATGCGCCCCTGCGCCGCGCGGAAGACGCGCTCAAAACCGTCGTCCAGCGAGCTTTCGGAAGGCGTCCAGCCATGGCGGTCAGCGTTGGTGCTGTCACTCATCAGAGCCAGCACGCCGCGTCGGGAAAACTCCGCGATGCGGCCAAAGTCGGGCGCCCAACCATCGGTGGGCGTGTGGTCAAACTTGAAGTCACCCGTATGGATCACCAGGCCAACCGGCGTCGTGATGGCAAAACCGACGCAATCGGGGATGCTGTGCGTCTGGTGAAAGGTTTCCACCTTGAACGGGCCGATCGTGAACTGGTCGCCAGCCCGGAACACCTGAGGCCGGACGCCGGCCAGGCTGCGATTCTGCTTGAGCTTGACCTCCAGCAGGCCGGCCGTCAGGCGCGTGGCGTAGACCGGCGTGCTGGGAAATGCTTCCAGCACGTGAGTGATCGCGCCAGTGTGATCTTCATGTCCGTGCGTGATCAGGATGGCCAGGATGTTCAGATCCGTCCGCTCAGTCAGGTACTGAAAGTCCGGGATGATATAGTCGATCCCCAGCATATCGTTCTGGGGGAACATCAGGCCAGTGTCGATGATGATGGCATCAGTACCATATTCGATCGCCATCATGTTCTTGCCGATCTCCCCCAGGCCTCCCAGGGGGATGATCCGTAGTTTGTTACTCATCATTATCTCCAAAACTGCTAAACACTGCGGTTAACCCAAAAAGCTTCAAGAATCATCTTGTGCTGTTTATACCTGCCTCCCCGCCAGACCGCTGGCGGGGGCTGATTTGCATTCAGGCCCCGACATGGCATACTTAAAGGCGCAACAGGCTGGTGCGCTCATCGATAAAGGGCCGCCCCATGACACGGTGGGAAATTCTTGAAATTGTCGAACGGAATGGTGTTCTCGTCAAGGCTAATCTTTACCGTCCGCTCGGCCAGACGGGTGAGGGCAAGAGCGCTTACCAGCTTCCCTTCGCGCCGGAGGATGATGCCGTACAGCTGATTGGCGCCGTGCTCTTCGATGGATTCGAGCCGCTGGCGCACACCGTGATCGCCCTGCCCGATGGCACCCTGCAAAACCACTGGGTATTCCGGATGCAGGAACGATTGGCAGGATCTGACACCTAACAGGACAGCCATTCAATAAGACTACAGTAGCGGAATTTGAGCCTGAAAGCAAGGGCGATTTTTCGGCAGGTGGGTGGAGCAGCGCACAACGGTGGGGCCAGGAACAACGATCGTGGATGCCAACACGCGGGAAATACACCTGAGCCGGCTGCCAGCCCATGCGCGGACGCTGTTCGGCCTGGAACTGACAGCGGAGCAACAACGGGCCTTCCGGATCATGGCGGCGGAACTGGTGGACTGGAACCAGCGCGTCAACCTGACCGCCATCACCGAGCCGGAGGCGATAGAAATCCGCCACTTCCTCGATTCCCTTTCCGTCCTGCGGGCAGTCAAACTGCGGCCCGGCTGCCGGGTCATCGACGTGGGCACCGGGGCCGGCTTCCCCGGCCTGCCCCTGCGCATCGTCCAGCCCCAGATCGCCCTGACCCTGGTGGAAGCTACCGGCAAGAAGATCGAGTACCTGCAACATGTGCTTGAGCGGCTGGCGATCCGCGATGTCAGCCTCGTCTATGCCCGCGCGGAAGAGATCGGCCAGCAAGCGGCACACCGCGAGCAGTACGATGTGGCCCTGGCTCGCGCCGTGGCCCGCCTGCCGGTGCTGGTGGAATACCTGCTGCCATTGCTGCGTATCGGCGGGCGGATGGTCGCCCTCAAGGGGGAAAGCGCCGCCCAGGAAGCCAGCGCAGCGCAGGCAGCATTGCGTCTGCTTGGCGGCGAATTGCAGCGGCTGATCCCGGTTGAATTGCCGGAGGTCGCTGAGACTCATTATCTGGTCGTGATCGACAAGATCGCTGCCAGCCCGGCCAAGTACCCCCGCCGCCCCGGCGTCCCGGCCCGCAAGCCCCTGTAAGCAAGGAGTCGCACATGAACAAGAAGGGCAAAGCGCCCTACATTGGCGTTGATCTGGGTGGCACCAAGATCCTGGCCGCCGTGATCTCCCGCAAAGGCAAGATCCTCAGCGAGGCCAAAAGCCCCACCCCTGACCGCGAAGGGCCAGATGCCGTGATCGCCCGCGTGGTAGAGACCGTCCGCCAGGCTGCCAGGGCCGCTGATCTCGACCTGGAGGACGCTGCCGCGATGGGCATTGGATCGCCGGGCGTGGTCGAAGCGGCGACCGGCGTGGTGCGCTTCGCCCCCAACCTGGCCTACTGGGATGAAGTGCCGCTGGGGTCGCGGCTGAGCGAAACGCTGGGCCTGCCGGTCGTCGTCGGCAATGACGTGGATGTCGCTACCTTTGGTGAATACGCGCTGGGCGCAGGGGCCGGTTGCCGCAGCGTGGCGGGCATCTTCCCCGGCACCGGGATCGGCGGCGCGCTCATCCTGGACGGCAAGCTGCACACCGGCGCGCGCGGCTCCGCCGCCGAGATCGGGCATATCACCCTGCTGGCCGATGGGCCGGTGTGTGGTTGCGGGCGGCGCGGCTGCGCGGAGGCGCTGGCCAGCCGAACGGCTCTGGAACGCGACCTGCGCACGGCCATCCGCTTTGGCCGGCGCACTATCCTGACCGAGCTGATGGACGCCGATGGCCGCATCCGCAGCGGGGCACTGGCCAAAGCCGCCGCTGCCAATGACCTGCTCGTGATGGAAGTGCTGACACGCACTGCCCATTACCTGGGCCTGCTGGCCGGATCCATTGCCAACCTGATCGATCCGGAGGTCATCATCTTCGGCGGTGGGCTGATCGAGGCCTGCGAGGAATGGCTGATGCCCACCATCCGGGCCACTGCTCAGCAACACTTCATCAATCGGCTGGATATCGAGAAGGTGCGGATCGAGGTAGCGACGCTGGGCGATCACGCCGGTGTGCTGGGCGCAGCCATGCTGGCCCAGGCCACCTACAACAACAACGCCTAAGCACCGGCAGGCAATTCAACAGGGCGCAGACCGCCAATCGGGCAGGCGGCCACACACTCCAGACAGCCCTGGCAGCGCCCGGCAACCAGACGCGGCGGCTGGCCGCGCGGCGTTTCCTCCAGCGCCCCGGTCGGGCAGACCCGGACGGCCAGGCAACGGGCGCACCCTTTACAGGCCGCCCGTTCCACAACCACGATCAGTCGCCGCACCGCCGGTTCGCTGTCCATTCCCCCCTCCGCTACAGCAGGCGAGTCTACCCCGGAATGTTCTCCGGGGCGCGCTCACGGTAGCGCATGATAAACGCCTGCAACTGGGCCCTGTCCGGCTCGTCCAGCGTCAGCAGACGCCCCCAGGCCGCTGCCGCGATGCGGGTATCGTTCTGCGGACGGTAGGTAACGATCACGTAGTCCGGGTAGAAGCGCTGCAGATCGCGCAGGACGGCCAGCGCTTCCTCATCGTCAGCGTCCCGGTACGAGAGCCAGACATGCCCGTGCTCCAGATTGTGGACAAGCTGTTCATCAGCCAGCGCCTCGGTATAGACGCCAGTCCGGGCGGTCTGGGCGTAGTGCCAGCCGCCAGTCGGCGGGTTGGAGTTGTAGGGCGGATGCTGGGCGCCGGGCTGAATATGATCGCGGCTCTGAATGGGGAAGCTCTGGCTGTTGTCCGGGACGGCAGCCAGGTCGACGTCGGGCGGCGCGTTAAAGATGCTGCCCATCACCATCGCCGCCAGAAAGATGATCGTAAAGCCCACGGCGCCGCCGAGGATCACGCGCTCGACGCTCAGGTAGCGGCGGAGACCGGTGGCAGGAGTACGGCGGGAGGATCTGGCTTTGGCGGGCATGTGGTCTGCTCTCTCTGTAAATCAATCAGCGACTAAAAAGCCCATCGTTATCTCAAAAATACCCGACGTACACCCTCTGAGGCAATCGCGCTACCCCTTTCCACGCCTGACTCTCACCATCTTCTCATGCACTGTGAGCGAGGCCGGCAATACCGGCCCTTAGCGCAACAACAGGGAAAAGCCACTGTAGGTCAGCAGAGCCAGCATCAGCCACTCAAAGGCCTGTCGGTTGATACGTGTCATCAGTTGCTTGCTCAGCCAGACGCCCAACGGGATCAGCGGCAGCGCCCAGAGGGTGTGCAGCAGCTGGTCCGCGTCAATCACGCTGGCCCCCAGAAAGAACGGCAACTTAATCGCATTGACAATGGCGAAGAACAGCGCATTCGTACCCAGGAAAGCCAGCGGCGACAGGCGCTGCAGCAGCAGATAGATCGTGATCGGGGGGCCGCCAGCATTGGCCAGGGCGGAGGCAAAGCCGGAGACACTCCCGGCGAGGGCACCATGCCAGGGATGAGGGGTATAACGCAGAACGCGCAGGCGATCGCTGCCCAGTTTGTAGGCGACAGCCACCAGGGTGAACACCCCCAGAATGCGGCGCAGGGTCACGTCCGGCAGGCGGGTCAGGAGGGCGACGCCGGCCAGGATTCCGGCGACTGCTGCGGGCAGCAACAGGCGCAACAGCCGTCCATCCCACTGCCGCCAGAAGGCGCGCAGCGCGAAGACATCGCCGATCATGAGCATGGGCAGCGTCAAGCCGACAGCCTGCGGGACGGGCATAGCCATGCTCAGCAATGGCACCACCAGTCCGCCCAGCGCTCCGGCCAACCCACCCTTGGAAAGCCCGACCAGCAGCGCGGCCAGCAACAACTCAGGCGATGCAGCCACCAGGGATCATCTCCGGGAACGAGATCAGCGCAGCGTCCGCCAGCAACAAGCACTGCCAGCGGACTATCGCGTCTGACTATACCCGATCCGGAGCAGCTGCACCGCATTCCCGCGCCGCTAGAAACTGGCCGGGCGCTTGAACACGCAGAAATAAGCATGCGTCCATTGCCGGGCAGCATCCGCGAAAACCATCACATCGTGGTTATTCCCGGCATAGACCGGCTGCATGTGTACCAGTTCCCAGCCCTCGGCGCCCAGAGCATCCAGTTCCGGGATCAGGTGCTGGGGCGCGTAAATCGGTAATTCCCGCTCGTAGCTGTCCTTGCTCTTACGCGATTCCTCCGCCCACAGGATGCACGTCCGGTATTCCCACCGCTGTCGTTGAGTCATCGCTTCCCCCTCTTTTTGTGCCTGCCAGCCCGGAGAGCGCCTGACGCCATACAGCAAGACGAAGCGCTCAGGTGCTGGCGTGCTCAACGTTGCCGTAGATAGGCGTCAATGGCCTTCGCGGCGCGGATGCCCGCCGCCACCGCCCGCCCGACCAGATCCGGGCCGACCACGTTGTCGCCACCTGCAAAGACGCCCGGCACTGACGTCTGGCCTGTTTCCGGATCGACCGTGATCAGCCCGCCATCATGCGTTTGCAGGCCGGGGACAACTTCTCCCAGGAGCGGATCGGGCCAGTAGCCCAGGGCCAGTACGGCCAGATCGGTTTCCAGCGTGAACTCGCTACCCGCGATCGGCACCGGACGGCGACGGCCGCTGGCGTCCGGCTCACCCAGTTGCATCCGCTGGCACTCGACAGCGCACAGCCGGCCATCCGCGTCGGGCAGAAAGCGAACGGGCGCCGTCAGAAACAGGAACTTCCCGCCTTCCTCACGGGCCAGCTGGCGATCATGGCGGTTGCCGGGCATTTCCTCTTCAGTGCGGCGGTAAACACAGGTCACATCCAGGGGGTAACCGGCCTGCTGTTGCAGGCGCAGCGCGCTACGGACGCAATCCATCGCGGTGTCACCGCCGCCGAAGACGGTCACCCGGCGGCCCACAGGCGGCGGCCCTGGCGGCACACTGCCCGGCCACAGTTCCGGGGGCAGGTTGGCCTTGATCAGGAAAGGCGTAGCCTGCAGGACGCCGGGCAGGGAAATGCCCTCGATCCGGGCAGTGGCATCCACACTGGCCCCACTGGCGATGAAGACGGCGTCATGCTGCTGGTAGACGGCCTCAAAAGGGACATCCCGCCCCACACGGACGTTACAGATCAGGGTGACGCCCCGCGCCCGTAGACGGTCAATCCGCTCGCGGACGATACGCTTGTCCAGCTTGAAGGCCGGGATGCCATAAACCAGCAGACCACCCGGCTCCGGCAGGGCTTCATAGATGGTCACAGTATGACCGGCCCGGCGCAGCCAGTCAGCCGCGGCGATCCCGGCCGGCCCGGAGCCGATCACAGCCACACGGTAGCCGGTGCTCGGCCCATCAACCACGGACTGCCCATCATGCCTGCGCTCGTAATCCGCCACGAAGGCTTCCAGGCGACCCAGGGC
>FWPV01012531.1_pt1 | contig 12480 bp, 11 predicted proteins | sample 2228371 | NCBI WGS metagenome assembly FWPV01 (sample SAMEA103939776, study PRJEB20133) | metagenome | reverse complement strand
TACTCTTGCTCGGTCAGAGACCGGCAAGAGCCTCGGTACCGCAAAGCTAGAGCTGGTCTCCAGACCGCGCTCGTTCACCGCAAAGGCGCGGAGAGCGCAGAGGTTCCTTTGGCTTTTTCTGCGTCCTCAGCGTCTCGGCGGTGAAATGGCGCCCATCTGAACGGTTACGCAGGTATCCTTAGGCCGGCCGATGAACAAGGAGGTCCGCTTGTGCATCTGCGAGGATTGTGTTATAGTCACGCCCGAATCTGCTTCCTCGAGGGGGAAAATATGCCTGCTATAGACACTGCGCCGGATGAAAAATCTTACAAGAGAAACATCAATGCCTGGTGTATGTACGACTGGGGGAGTTCGGCTTTTTCCACGACGGTCGAAGCGGCCGTCTTGCCGGTCTATTTTGAAAAGGTCGTGGCGGCCGGTCTGGCCGGCAACCTGGCAACGGTTTACTGGGGCTATACCAATGCCATCTCGCTTTTGATCACGGCCTTGCTGGCGCCGATTATGGGGAGCATTGCGGACTATACCGGAGGGAAAAAGCGGTTGCTGACGTTCTTTGCCGGTGTGGGGATTTTGGCGACGGCGCTGATGGTGTTCATCGGTCCGGGGGACTGGTTGTTGGCCCTGTGGCTTTTCTTGTTCGGTAGTATTGGGCTGGGGGCTTCGTATGTGTTTTACGATGCGCTCTTGCCGCATATTGCTCGCCCTGAGGAGATTGATTATGTTTCTTCCAAAGGGTATGCGCTGGGCTATCTGGGCGGCGGCCTCTTGTTGGCGGTCAATATCTTGATGATTCAGGTGCTTTTCAAAGAGAGCGAGGACCTGGGGCCGCGCCTGTCCTTTCTGACCGTTGCCATCTGGTGGGCCATTTTCACCCTTCCGTTATTGCGCTGGGTGCCGGAGCCAACCGCCAACCTGGCCGGCCTTGGCGCGGGCATCAATCCACTGACGGCCGGTTTCCGCCGCTTGAGTCAGACCTTTCACGAACTGCGTAAATATCGCCAGTTGTTTTTCTTCCTGGTGGCTTTTTGGCTTTACAATGACGGGATTGGCACCATTATCAAAATGGCGACCATCTATGGCTCCGAGATCGGGATTGGGATGATTGACCTGATCGGGGCGTTGCTGCTCACCCAATTTGTGGGGATTCCCTTTTCGCTGCTCTTTGGTAAATTCAGCGGCCAAATCGGCACCAAGCGGGCCATCATGCTGGGGCTGGGCTGGTACACGCTGATTGCCATCGCCGGCTATTTTATGAGCGTGGCCTGGCACTTTTGGGTGCTGGCGTTCATGGTGGGCATGGTGCAGGGCGGCACGCAGGCCCTCAGCCGCAGCCTGTTCGGGCTGATGGCGCCCAAAGCGCGCAGCGGCGAGTTTTTTGGCTTTTACGATATTTCGAGCAAGTTTGCGGGTATTGCCGGCCCGGCCCTGTTTGCTCTGGTCGGACAGCTCTTTGGCTCCAGTCGGTTGAGCATTATCTCACTTATCATCTTTTTCATCGGCGGCATCGTGTTGCTCTCGCTGGTGGATGAAAAAGAGGGTATCCGGGTCGCGCAAGAAGAGAACCGTGCGGCCGGGTGGGCGTAGATGGGCGAGATTGTCATTCGACCGCTGGTCACTTATGATGAATGTCAGCAGGTGCGCGAAATCCAGCGCCGCTGTTGGGGTTTTACGGAGGAAGACCAGGGGCTTTACCCGCCGCTCTTGCTCAGCGTGGCTCACAACGGCGGCACGGTGTTGGGCGCCTTTGAGGGCGAGCGGATGGTCGGTTATCTGTTCGGCTATCCGGCTTTGCACGACCTGCACGGACAACGCCGGCTCAAGATTTACTCGCAGACTATGGGCGTGCTGCCGGAATATCGCAATCGGGGCATTGCCGAACGTCTCAAGCGGGCGCAGCGCGACCATGCGCTGGCTTTGGGGATCGAGCTGATTACGTGGACCTTTGACCCGCTCGAAAGCGCCAACGCTTATTTGAATCTGCACAAACTGGGTGCTCTGGCCCGCACTTATAAACGCAATCTGTACGGCGAGCATTTCGGGAAACTCAACGAGGGACAACCGACAGACCGCTTTTTGGTCGAGTGGTGGCTCAACAAGCCATCCTCCGTCGTCCAGACATGGTCAGGGGTCTATTGCATCACGCAGGTTGAAGGGACCGGTGCGGAACAGAGGCTGGTCGCGTATGAGCTGGACCGGACGGACGAGGCGGTGATGGTGGAGATACCTGCAAGTATCCAGGCAATTCGCCGCGTGGACCTGGCGCGGGCGCGCGCGTGGCGATTCAAGACGCGCGAGATTTTCGAGACCTATTTTGCGCGTGGCTATGCGGCGGTGGACTTGATACGCTCCGAGGCGGACGGCGAGCCGCATTGTTATTACGTGCTGACACACTGTGTGGAGGTAACTGGCTGATGAAAACGACCCTGGTCATTATCATGATTGTTTTGCTGCTCGTACTGATCGGTATCTTGTTAGTTGGTCTGGAAGTGTTGCTGGCCACCGGTTTGGGCTGGTTGCTCTCCAGGTTTTTGCCGTTCACTTTGTACGAGGCCGCTTTGCTCAGTTTGCTTGGGTGGGGCGGATTGATTTGCTTTTTGGTTCTTCTCTCCAGATTGCAGATTCCGCTCCACGTGAGCGACTCTGAAGACGAAGGGGAAGATGAAGAGGATGAAGAAGAAGAGGAAGACCAGGAGGAAGAAGAGTTTATCCCTTCGATTCCACGTTGGCGGCAGCCGCTCAAGCGGGCCGATCGCTTTGCCCATGTCAACCCCGATGATCGTTGTCCGTGCGGCAGCGGGCGGAAATACAAAAACTGTCATGGGCGAGGCAAAGTTTAGGCCATGGTTTCTGGCTGGGCCAGGTCAGGTTTAAGGAAACCTGTCACATGGTTCTGGTGTCATGTAACACTTCATGCCCAGGCTGATTTGTGGTATGCTTGAAGCAAAGTGAGCACCATCCAACTCAAGCGTCGCGGCTGTGCTTCACTTATACTCCTCCCTTGGCTGTGACTCCCGCCAACCACCCTCGGCGGGAGTCAGCATTTAACGCGGTGATGAGCTGTTTACTTTAGATGGATCACGCGGAAGGACTCGGCGTACCATTCGCGTCCATCGTCTTCGACCCGCCGCAACCGGTCGCGCATGCGTTGTTCCAGCAAAGCCACATCTTGGATTTGACTTTTGTGTTCGCGCAACGCGGCCAGTTTAATCTCCAAAGTATCGCTCACATCTACCCAGACATTGGGTTCGTTGGTCAAGGCCAGCCACACTTCACGCGGCGTGTGGGGCTTGAATCCTTCGGCCAGCAGCTCGGGAAAGTACAAAGGGTTGCCGGCGGCCGGGAAGATAGCATCGAGCGCGGCCGCGCCAATGGTTCGATGGTCGGCATGGTTGATGTAAGCGTTGGCGCGAAAGAACGTGGTCGGGTCGCACGTGACCACGATGTCAGGTCGGAAGCGCCGGATTTCGCGTGTCAGGTCACGGCGCAATTCGGGCGAGTTGACCAGTTCGCCATCCTGATAAGCCAGGAAGATGACCTGCCGGGCGCCAATGATGGCGGCGGCGGCTCGTTGTTCTTCCTGACGATTGAGACACAGTGCATCCGGGGTCAGGTCGGGATTGTCGCTCCCCTTGCTACCGCACGTGGCTAACAGGTAGGTGATGGATTTTCCTTCCCGCGCCCATTTCGCCAGCGTCGCGCCGCAGAAAAATTCAGGGTCATCGGGATGGGCCAGGATTAAAAGGATTGGGTCGCTCATCGGGATTGGTTAACCTGGTATTGCAGCGCAACATTCCGCGCACGCCGCCATCCCCGGTGGCGTGCGAGCCGACCTTGCGCTGTAATGTGAAAATCAGGCGGCAGGATGTTTGTGGCGTCTCCTGCGGCGACGTGGTGTTGGTTCGGCGGCGGGTGTTTCGGCCTCTGGTCTGGGCGGTCGTTCCCTGGCCGGGCGTTTTTTGCCGGCTTCTTCACGCGGCGGAGTGGCGCGCCGGGGCAGGGGTTCATGTTCCTCCATGGGCAACAAGTTGGTGCGGGCAACCCGGAAGCGTTGCTCGCCGATTTGAACGATCACAGCGTCTTGGAGCGGGAGGACCTCGACGACGGTCCCCCGCCCGTGCGGTGTGCCAACGGGTTTGCCGACTTTGGGCAGATTTTTGCGCGCCTGGGCATACTGGTCGTATTCATACGCCAGGCAACACCGCAAGCGACCACACATGCCGGTGATTTCCTGCGGGTTCAGGCTGATGCCTTGTTCTTTAGCCATCTTGATACTGATGGAGCTGAAATCGGTCAGGAAGGTGCTGCAACATTGCAATTCGCCGCAGGCGCCGTAACCGCCCAGGCACCTGGCCACGTCGCGCGGGCCGACCAGGCGCAGTTCCACGCGGGCGCGGAACGAGTTGGTCAGTTCCCGTTTCCATTCCTGGGTGTCTACTTTGTCTTCGGCCGTGTAGAGGAACATCAGGCGCGTGCCGTCCAGGCTGTATTCGGCGCCGATGACCTTGAGCGGCAATCGGAGCCGGCTGGCAATTTCACGGCCCAGGGTCAGAGCCGGGGCTTCTTTGTTGCGCCAGTAACGTCGGAGCGCCAGATCGCGCCCGGTGGCTATGCGTTCGATGGGACGCAAGGAGGCCAGATCGGTTTGCTCGGTGGGCGGCGTCAACGTCATCACCCGCCCGATTTGCCGTCCGCGTGTGGTCTCGACAACGACCAGGTCGCCTTTTTTCAAGGTCGGCAGGTGGGTCGCGTCAAAGTGATAGATTTTGCCAACGGCATGGAATTGCACGCCGGCCAGCATGGTCACGCCAGTCTGGGACATCTTTGGCCTTTTTCAGACCCTACGGGTTCTTTTCTTTCTTGGGCTTTTCTTCGAGCGCCTGGGCGGAGGGGTGAATCTGATAGTGGTATGTGTCGGGCTTGAGCAGTCGGTCTTTCTTAAAGACCAGTGTCTTGAATCGCTCAAAGGCGGCCAGTTCATAATCGTGGTCCATTTTGATGGCGTCGAAGGGACAGAACTCGGCGCACGAGCCGCAGTTCATGCAAATCGTCACGTCAATGGCGAATTCGGCCGGCTCGGACTTGGGACGTCCGCTTTCCGGGTCTTTGGCACGTACGATCCAGATGCATTGGGGAGGACATACTTTGGCGCAGATCCCACAGGCGGTGCAGCGCGGCTTGCCGGTGGCCGAATCCATCACCAGGAAGGGCGTAAAGCGAAAATGCTCCGGCACGGGCAGGCGTTCCCTGGGATATTGAACCGTAAAGACGCCTTCCTTCTTGGGCGACTGGCGTTCGGCTACATACTCCTGACGATACCGCCCACCCTTGAAGAGATACCGCACGTCTTCTACATAGGTTCCGATAAAATGCTTGAGAGTAACCCCCAGTCCTTTGAGCAGACCAAAACCGTACATTGTTTATCTCCGTGAAAGGGATATGGGGCGCGTGTCGGGTATTCCGTGTTGCGTATCGCTTCACTCGCCACGCTCTATGCTTCGCGTTCCACGCTTACCGATCCACTTCGCCCAGGACGATGTCAATACTTCCGACGACCACGACCACGTCGGCCACTTTGGCGCCCTGGCACATCCGGGCCAATGGGGTCAGGTTGATAAAGGTTGGGGCGCGCACGTGGTAGCGATAGGGATTGGGGCCGCCATCGCTGACGATGTAAAAGCCCAGTTCGCCTTTGGGGCCTTCCACGCGGCCATAGGCCTGACCGGGCGGCACGCGCACGGTGTGTTGCTTTTTGCCGGTTTGAATCTCGCCGCCGGGCAGCTGGTTCAAGGCCTGTTGCAAGATGCGCAGGGATTGGCGCATTTCTTCCATGCGCACCATGTAACGGTCATAGACATCGCCGTTGGAACGGGTGACCACATCAAAGTCAAAGCGGTCATAGATGCTGTAGGGATCGGCGCGGCGCAGGTCATAGGGAACGCCCGAGGCGCGGAGCACCGGTCCGGCCGCGCTGTAATTGATGGCGGCTTCCAGCGGCAAGACCCCCACGCCGATCGCCCGTTCGCGGAAAATCTCGTTGCTGGTCAGATAACGCTCAAAGTCGTCAAGGACTTGGGGCAGCCGTTCAAAGACCAGTTCACGCGCCAGCGGTACAAAAGGTTCCGGCAGGTCGCGCGCCACGCCGCCAAATCGAAAGTAATTGCACATCATCCGCGACCCGGAGGCCATTTCAAACAGGTCCAGGATGCGCTCGCGTTCTTCCAGCCCGTAGATGGAGGGGGTAAAAGCCGATACCCCCAGGTCGTTCCACAGGAAGCCGATGGCAACCAGATGGCTGACGATCCTGGTCAATTCGGCCATAATGACGCGGATATATTCAGCGCGTTCGGGGGGCTGGATGCCCATGAGTTTTTCCACCGCCAGCGCGTACCCAAAGTTGTTCGACATCGAAGTAATGTAATCCAGCCGGTCGGTATAGGGCATGTTTTGGGCATAGGTGTTGCGCTCGCCGATTTTTTCGTGATTGCGGTGCAGGTAGCCAAAGACCGGTTTGAGGTCTGCGATCGTTTCGCCGTGCAGGCGAAGCACCATGCGGAACACGCCGTGCGTGCTAGGATGTTGCGGCCCCATGTTGACGATGATGGTGTCGGTAGGTATTTCTCCCGGGGCGGCGGCGTGGCCGGCCAGCCCGCTGTAAATCAGGGTTTCGGCTTCAGGGGTAAAATCCTCGGGCGGCAGCCAGCCGGGTGGGTATCGCACATTATCGCGCCAGGGCACGCGGTCTTCGGCCGGCACGTGGTGGCCCTCCGGCCAGCGCGATTTGAAAGGTTTGACATCTTCGTAATATACTTCTTTCCAGTCCTTGCGGAGTGGATGGCCGGCAAAACCTTCCCATAGCAGGATACGGCGCAGGTCGGGATGGCCTTCAAAGCGGATGCCCATCAAATCCCACGCCTCGCGTTCCTGGAATTCTGCTCCGCGCCAGACGGGCGTCAGTGACGGCAGGGTGGCCACGTCACGCGGCGTGCGGGCCTTGAGAACCAGCGGCGGCCCCCCCGCCAGGTTCGAGATGTGATAGACCACCTCGAAGTAACCTTCTTTGATATAGTCCACGTAACTGAGGGCCGACAGATAGTTATAGCCCATTTCATCGCGCAGGCAGGTAGCCACTTCGACCAATCGGTTCGCGTCAACTACCAGCCCCTCATATTCGGCCGGTCGAACGGCGTCTCCAAAGCGCGCTGCCAGTTGTTCCAGTTCAGGTGTCAGTTGAGCCAGAGGCGGTGAGGATGTTTTCTCGGCCATGTTTCCCCTTGTGATTGCCTTTATTCAGTGGATGATTCGGTGTGATTTTGCAATTCTTCTATTCGACGCATGTCCAGCAGGTCTGGCCCCAAAATGGGAATGGGGATACCTTTGTCCCGGCCTTTTTGATACCAGGGGACGGTGCGAATGGACTGGCTGTCCATCTTTTCAAACAATTTGAGAAAGCCGTTGAGCAACGATTCGGGTTTGGGCGGACAGCCGGGGATATAGACATCTACGGGGATAAATTTGTCTATCCCGGAGACAACGTTGTAGCCTTCTTTGAAGGGACCTCCGGAACAGGCGCAGGCCCCCATGGCAATCACATATTTGGGTTCAGCCATCTGATTATACAGACGGACGATTTGGGGGACCATTTTCTTGGTTACCGTGCCGGCGACAATCATCAAATCGGCCTGGCGCGGGCTGGGCCGGAAAAGTTCCATGCCGAATCGGGCGATGTCGTAACGCGATGCGGCTGTGGCAATCATTTCAAAAGCGCAGCACGCCAGCCCAAATCCCATCGGCCATGTGCTGCGCTTGCGGCCCCAATTGTAGAGTTTATCCAATGTGGTGATCAAGATGTTGTTTTGCAATCCTGCTGAAACAGTTTGCTCGTCCATCAGGTATTGTTCTCCTCGAGTAACTATCTGTTTGCGAGCTGCTCCCTTCGGTTTCCCTTTGGTCAGGGGATTGCTTTGCGCCCTCTGCGAGGGCGCTCGCGATGACAGAAGGGTAAATAGATTGTTACCTGCACCGAACTTTGCTCGGGGCGGAAAGTGGGATATATTTTACTACTATTTAACTCAATCGGCAACTTTATGGATGCGCCCGCTACATTGGCCATTTGTCGTCAAACGTTCTCGCTGCCTGTCCGCCCATTGTGTGGTAGAATCGGTAAATAGGTAACCGTTCAGATAGAGGGCCATGTTACCGCCGAGACGCTGTGAGGACGCAAAGCCAAAGGAACCTCTGCGCTCTCCGCGTCTCTGCGGTGAAAAATCCGATAAAGGCTGAACGGTTACGTAAATAGCAATTCAAAGATAGCGTATGAGCGAATGGACATTGTGTCGCGTCGCGATTGCCGGCGGCGGGCTGGCCGGCTGCGAAGCGGCCTGGCAGGCGGCCGAACGCGGTGTGCCGGTTGACCTGTACGAAATGCGCCCCGGCCGCACCACGCCTGCCCATACCACCGACAAGCTGGCGGAGCTGGTGTGCAGCAACAGCCTCGGCTCGGACCTGCCCGACCGCGCGCCGGGCTTGCTCAAGGCCGAATTGCGCCGGCTGGGTTCGTTGATTATGCAGTGCGCCGACGCCAGTCGCGTCCCGGCCGGCGGCGCGCTGGCGGTGGACCGTGAACAGTTCGCGCAACAGGTCACGGCGCGCATCGCCGCGCATCCGCGCATCACGCTTTACCGGCAAGAGGTGACCTCGATTCCTGCTACGCCAGCCGTCATCGCCACCGGGCCGTTGACCTCGGCCGCGCTGGCGGCCGCGATCGCCCATCTGACCGGCCAGGAGCATTTGTATTTTTACGACGCCAGCGCGCCCATCGTCAGCGCAGATTCGATTGACATGACCATCGCTTATCAGGCATCGCGCTATGGACGCGGCGAAGCGGACGAGGGCGATTATATCAATTGCCCGTTCACGCGAGAAGAGTATGAGGCTTTTGTGGACGCGCTGCTTTCGGCGCAAAAGGCCACGCTTCATTCTTTCGAGCGCGACGACCCGCATTTTTTCGAGGGCTGTTTGCCGGTGGAGGAAATTGCCCGGCGCGGACGCGACGCGCTGGCGTTCGGTCCCTTGCGCCCGGTGGGGCTGCGCGACCCGCGCACGGGCCAGCGTCCATACGCGGTGGTTCAATTGCGCCGCGAAAACGCCGCCGGGACAATGTACAACCTGGTCGGCTTTCAGACCAATCTGACCTGGCCCGAACAGGAGCGCGTGTTTCGCATGATCCCCGGTCTGGCGCGGGCCGAATTTTTGCGCTACGGCGTGATGCACCGCAACACGTTCATCCATGCGCCTGCCCTGCTCGAACCGACGTTGCAATTCCGCACCCGGCCCGGCTTGTTTTTCGCCGGGCAACTGGCCGGCGTCGAAGGCTATATCGGTTGCGCGGCGACCGGCTGGCTGGCCGGCTTTAATGCAGCGCGCGTGGCGCAGGGACAATCGCCGCTGGCGTTGCCCGAAACGACCATGCTGGGCGCGCTGTGCCAGTACATCTCATCGGCCGACCCCAAAACGTTCCAGCCGATGAAAGCCAATTTTGGGTTGTTGCCGCCGCTGGGGGAATCTATCTGCAACAAGCGCGCCCGCTATGCGGCGTATGCGGGACGCGCCCTGACGGCGCTGGCAGAGTTTATGAGGCTGATGGTTGAACAACCCGAGTCGCAGAGTACGCAGAGATGCTTTTCAGGGCCGCAGAGAAAAGACCTTTAGAGTCTGCGAGACCTTGAAGGTCTGGAAGGGCCGCTATGTCATTGCGAGCCGCCCCCTTCGCTTTGCTCAGGGTAAACTCCGGGCGGCGAAGCAATCTCCCCGCCAACAAGGAGATTGCTTCGGCAAAGGGGCTGCAATGACATGTTGCTTCGGCAGCCGGTGACAAAAGACCTTTAGGGTCTGCGAGACCCTAAAGGTCTGGAAGTGTAGTATAATCGGTAGAGACCTTTAGGGTCTGCGAGACCCTAAAGGTCTACTATAAAATCAAGGAGTTTTACAATGTCTATCAAGAAAATGCACCTGCCCGGTCCCAAAGCTCAGGCCATGCTCGAGCGCGATAAACGAGTCACCTCGCCGTCGTATCCGCGCGATTATCCATTCGTGATGGATTATGGGCGCGGCGCGGAATGTTGGGACGTGGACGGCAACCGCTTTATAGATTTTGCAGCCGGCATCGCTGTATTGGCGACGGGGCATGCCCACCCCGAAGTCGTCAAGGCGATTCAGCAGCAGGCTGAAAAGTTTATCCACATTTCGTCCGATTACTATCACGACACGATGATTCGCCTGGGCGAAAAGATGAACGAGATTGCGCCGATGAAAGAAGAGGTGCGCGTCTTTTTCGCCAATTCCGGCACGGAATCGGTCGAGGCCGCCATCAAACTGGCGCGGTATGTGACGGGGCGGCCGCGCTTTATCGGCTTTTTGGGCGGCTTTCACGGCCGCTCGATGGGCAGCCTGGCTTTTACCGCCAGCAAATACACTCAACAAGAACGCTTCTTCCCCGTCATGCCTGGCGTGACGCATGTGCCGTATCCCGACCCTTATCGGCCGGTCTTGCTCCCGCCGCCGGATGGCGATGTGGGCGATGCCGTCATTCATTACCTGGAAAATGTCTTGTTCGCCAACGTCATTCCGGGCGATGAAGTGGCCGCTTTTCTCATCGAACCCATTCAGGGCGAGGGCGGCTATATCGTGCCGCCGCCCAACTTTTTCCAGAAATTGCGCCGCCTGGCCGATAAATACGGCATCTTGCTCATTGCCGATGAAGTGCAGAGCGGCACGGGGCGCACCGGCAAATGGTGGGCGATTCAACACTGGGATACCGAGCCGGATATTATGTGCGTCGCCAAAGGCATTGCCAGCGGCGTGCCGCTGGGGTTGATGGTCGCCCGCGCTTCGTTGATTGACCGCTGGAAGCCCGGCGCGCACGGCAATACCTACGGCGGCAATCCGCTGGCGTGCGCCGCCGCGCTGGCGACCATCAAACTGGTCGGCGAGGAGTATATGCAAAACGCGGCCGAAATCGGCGAGTATTTGCTGGATGCAATGGTTGAGATGCAGGGACGGCATCCCTCGATTGGCGATGTGCGCGGCAAGGGCTTGATGATTGGCATCGAATTCGTCAAGGACAAAGCGACCCAAGAGCCGGCCAAAGAGTTGCGCGATGCAGTGGTGCATGGCTGTTTCGAGCGCGGGCTGCTCACGCTGGGCTGCGGGCGCAGCGCCACGCGTTTTATGCCGCCGCTCATGCTGCCCAGGAACCTGGCCGATGAAGCGCTGGAAATCCTCGAAGATGCGTTGACCGAGGCGGAAAGCCAGTATTTGTGAGGCGTAACGGCTCAGAGGCGGAGTGCGCCGAGATGCTTTTGGGGGTCGCAGAGAGTCGTTTTGACCTCTACAAAAATACAAAACTCTGTTCTCCGCGTCTTGGCGGTAGGATTAGCGTATGGGTGAGCAGTGACCGTGAGGCCATGTTGGTTTATGTCTGGAAACCGGCCCGATGGATTGGTGAGTGGTGAGAGCAGGTTGCGGCACGTGGAGCATGTTGCGCTATGGAATTGTGCTCGCTGTTTCAGGATTTGACCTATTCGCTCGAAATTGCTGCGCATGATGCCGGGCTGGAACACTATGCGCCACACATGGATTTTGATGCGGTCACGGCCGTTCAGCGCTATCACGAATGTTTTGTGCCGGAACACTGGACGCCGCCTTTTGCCATCCATGCCGAAGTAGAGTTTGCACTCAGCGCGTTGGATACGGCGCGTTCGCAAATGTCCGAGCGGGCCATCATGGAATCTTTGGGAGTGATGATCGAGGCGGGCGACCAGTTTGCGCCGCTGGTCGTTCGTCTGGTCATCCAGTTTGTGCTCAAAGTGAGCGCGCTGGCGCCTCCCTCTGAGGCATGGCAGGCCTACTGTTACCGGGTCGCCGGGCGCGATTCTTTGCAGGCCGGTCTGGAAAATTTGCGGCGCAGGTTGCAGCGCGCTATCGGGGATGAGCCCCATCGTCCGCCACTCCTGCTCGAGGCGCGCACCACATTGAGCGCGGCCGGACCATTGACCCTCCGTGAGCTGGTAGGGTCTTGGGAGACACTGATTGACGCCAGCAGCGGGGACGAGGCGCGTCAGGAGAGGCTGGAAAACATTATGAACCGCATCCGCGCCGGGCTTGAGGCGATGGAGGAATTTGCGCAGGACATTCAACAGGATTTTGCCGGGCATCTCCAGGCCAGCTTCTAACAGGGGAATGCGCTTGTCTCTTGGCCTCTTTTATCCTTGACAATGCAGATATTGTCATGGCGACGACGAAGCAATCTCCTTTCGGGTGGGAATTGCTTCGCCGCCCTTGGGGCGGCTCGCAATGACATGTTGCTTCGCCACCCGGAGTTTACCCTGAGTCGAAGCCCTGAGCGCAGCGAAGGGGAAACGAAGGGGCGGCTCGCACCAACGAATGTGACATTGCTGAGTATACGTTCGTAGTGAAGGCCAT
>FWPV01013202.1_pt1 | contig 12483 bp, 6 predicted proteins | sample 2228371 | NCBI WGS metagenome assembly FWPV01 (sample SAMEA103939776, study PRJEB20133) | metagenome | reverse complement strand
GCCCGCCACCTCGCCCGAGCCGGTCTGGAAGGTGACGGCGATGTCCACGGGATGGGGGTTGGGGTTCTGCACCAGCACCCAGGTCTCGAAGCCGCTCGCCGTGGCCCCCTCGGGGAGATACCATTCCCGGCCGCCCACGGTGGCCCCGATGGAGTCGTGGCCCACCGTGCGGAGGCCGGGGGAGGCGGGGGATTCGTACATGGCCCGCTCGCAGGCCACCGCCCCGCCCGTCGAGGTCACCAGGGTGGAGACGTCGAAGGTGTCCACCCAGTCGTCCACCCTGTAGGACTTGCGGGAGCGGCCGGGGATGGATTCCGCCGGCCCCTGCACCTCGCCCGTGCCGGTCTGGAACTTCATGTCGATGTTCACGAAGTCGGGGTTGGGGTTCTGCACCAGGACCCAGGTCTCGAAGTTCCCCGCCGTGGCCCCCTCGGGCAGGTACCAGGCGCGGGAGGGGCTTACCACCCCGATGGAGTCGTGGCCCACCTCCCGGGTGGCGTAGCCCTCCGGGGTGTAGTAGACGGCGCGCTCGCAGACCACGTCCCCCATGTAGGAGGTGACCTGGGTGGAGACCTCGAAGGTGTCGGCCCAGCCGTCCACCAGGTAGGACCTGCGGGAGTTGGCGGCCAGGGTCTCCTGGGGGCCCTGCACCGGGCCGCTCTCGGTCTGGAAGACCACGTCCACGTTTACCGGGTTGGGGTTGGGGTTCTGCACCAGCACCCAGGTCTCCCAGCCCCCTCTGGTGACGCCCTCGGGCAGGTACCAGGTGGAGGCGGGGTTGACCACCCCGATGGAGTCGTGGCCCACCCGGCGCACGGAGGACCCGGGCGAGGTCCAGTACACCGCGCGCTCGCAGATGACGTCCACGTGCGCGGAAACCCTGGTGGAGACGTCGAAGCTGGTGACGTAGTTGTTCAGGAGGTAGGACCTGCGGGAGTTGGCGGGGATGGTGTCCGTGGGCCCCGCCACCGGTCCACTCTCCGTCTGGAAGGTGAGGGTAACGTTGGTCGCCAAGGTGTTGGGGTTCTGCACCAGCACCCAGGTCTCGAACCCCCCGTCCGTGGCCCCCTCGGCCAGGTACCAGGTGGTGGAGGACTTGAGGGCGAAGAGGTCGCAGCCGGTTGCGTTGTTGGAGGTCCCGAGGAAGAGGCGGTTGTTGAAGATCGAGGCGCTCTTGATATAGATGTTGTTGGGGTCCCCGAACCCCCTCGCCGTGTAGGTGCCCGGCGCTCCCCCTCCCACCTCGAGCATCCAGATGTAGCCGTCGTAATAGGCCACCATGCATCCGCTGCCGTTATGGATCCCTACGAACAGCCGGGAATCATAGACCTCGAGCCGCGTGGCCATATTGCTGCCGGCATACCCGAAGCCGGATCGCGGGTGCGGGCCGGGTTGGTTGCCCACCTCCTGGGTCCAGTTCGCGCCGTCGAAGGCCCATACCTCGCAGCCGGTGTTCCAGTTGCTCGTCCCCGCGTAGAGCGAGCCTTCGTAGACGGCCATGTCCATGACGTCGGTGTTGTTGGCGTCCCCGAAGCCCACTCCCAGGGGAGCGGAGGGGTCCGCGCTCACCTGTGGCGTCCACCCGGCGCCGTCGAAGGCCCACACCTCGCATCCGCCGAGGCCGCCGGTGCCCGCGTAAAGGGCGGTCCCGAAGACCTGCATGGATTCGACCACCACGCACGCCGTCCCGAAGCCCGGGCCTATGAGCGCGGTGGGAAAGGAGCCCACCGTCTGGGTCCAGTTCGCGCCGTCGAAGCTCCATACCTCGCAGCCTCCCCAGGAATAGGTGCCCACGTAGAGGTCGAGGCCGTAGGTGACCATGGCGCTGGCGCTCCAGTTGCCCGGGCTGCCGAACCCGGAAGGAACGGCCGATCCGCCCCCTACCACCGCCTCCCAGGCGGTGCCGTCGTGGCGCCAGATCTCGCAGCCGGTGGTGTTGTTGAAGGTCCCCACGTAGAGCTGCCCGCGGTAGACGATCATGGAGGCGGCGCTCAGGTTGTTGGGGTTTCCGAAGCCCCCGGCGGTGAGACCCGGACCTCCCCCCACCTCCTGCGTCCAGTTCTCGCCGTCGTAGCTGAATATCTGCAACCCCGTGGCGGAGTTCTCCGTTCCCACGTAGAGCCTGGAGTCGTAGACGGCCGAGGAAGCGGCGATCACGTTGGCCGGGCTCCCCAGGCCTCCCGTCGCCTCCAGGCTCCAGCCTCCCTGGGCGAGGGCGGGGCCGGTGGAGGATAAGGGGGGGATCAGCAGAGTAGCGGTCAGGACCAGTACAAAGAGCAATGGGCGCTTCTTGACCTTCACGAGGAAACCTCCCTCCATGTTGCGAGGCCACACCGACGGGACCTTTAAAGTATCCCCACCAGCCGCTCCAGCCAAACAACGGGGTCTACCGCAGGGGGATTCAATCGCCATGCGAGCCGTGTCGAAGAATGTAGGGAGGCTGTCTGCAAGATGCCATGGAAGAGGTCGAGAATGGCGCCCGTCCCGGGAGGAGGTGTTTGGCTTGGCGAGGATAAGGGGTAAGAAACCGCCGCCCGAGGATGCCCTGCGTGCCAGGGCAGAGCAGCGGGTGGTCCGCAGGACAGGGCTTCTTTGGTTGTTGTACTGCGCGGGCTCCTATGTGGCGGTCAACGCCTTGCTCATCGCCATCTGGGTGATCTCCGATTCCGATTATCCCTGGTTCCTGTGGGTGCTCGCCGTGTGGGGATTGGGCCTGGCGTTCCACATCGCCGGCTACGTCATAGGCTTCCGCCACGGTCGTTCCCGGGAGGGGATGATCGAGGAGTACATGGAGGGGCTCCGCAAGAGGTACGGGGAGCCGGAAGCCGCCGCGCCCGAAACTTCCCGGCCGGGGGAAGGGACGGGGCCGGCGCCGTCCCCCTGATGATCGATGAGGCAGGACAGAACGAGAGGCCGCCCGCGGGTGGGCGGCCTCTCCGGAGGCGGTACGTCTCAGGTGCCGTCGTTGAAGAGGACGGTGCCCTTGCCCACCGCCCACATGTGGGTGGGGTCGAGGATGTCGATGTCCATGATGTCCACGTCCGAGCCCGCCACTTCCTGGACCACCCAGTCGGAGCCGTTCCAGAAGTGGATGACCCCGTACCATCTCCCCGTCCACACGCGGTCGGGGGCCAGGCCGGCCACGCTCACCAGGCCTTCGGTCCAGCCGGAATAATGCATCTCCCAGCCGGACCCGTTAAAGTGATACAGGTTGACGCCCAGGACCCAGATATTGTTCGCGTCCTTGACCCAGATGTCGCCCAGGTCGTCGTCGGGCGCTCCCGACACCTTGCTCCAGCCGCTGCCGTTGTAGAAGAGCATGGTGCCGTTGGATCCCACCGCCCACACGTGGCCGGCGTCCAGGGCATCCACCCCGTTCAGATACTCCGTTGTCCCCGACGACTGCTCATCCCAGTTCCCGGGGCCCGTTCCCCCGCCTCCCCCGCCGACGTTGAAGTTCTTGCCGTTGGAGGTTACCTGGATGGTGACCGGTCCCCACCTGTGGAAGATATGGGTCACCTTGACCTGCACCGTCCCCGACACCCCCGCGGGCACCCTGCACTTTATCTCGTTGGCCTTCCAGGAGGTGTACTCGGTGGCGGCCACGGAGCCGAACTTCACGCAGGAGTCGTTCTCGCGCGTGTCGCCGAAGCCCGAACCCTTGATGGTCACCTCCGTTCCCTCCCCGCCCGAGGTGGGGGAAAGGGAGTCTATCTTCACCGCGTTGGCCAGGAGCATCTCCCATTTCAGGGCGCCGTCCCATTTCTCGTCGAAGAGCTCCAAAGACCACTTCCACTCCAGGGTCCCGAAGAGATAGGTTTCGGCCTCGAACTCCAGTTCTACCTCCGCCTTCACCCCGATGTCCACCTCGATGCCCACGTAGACCTTCCACAGGGGCGGGGTGGCGGTGTTGATGACCAGGCGCACGAAGGGCTCGAGGTTGAGGTAGGGCCCGCATATGCCGTAGAGCTTGATGCCGAACTGCGGCCCGGCGTAGACCTTGACGTCGGCGTTGATGTTTCCGCTGGGCGGGGTCCATTCGAAGCTGAAGTCCTTGCCCGTCTTGGGCGTCCACTTCGAGCCGTCGTAGGCGACCCCCGCATAGACGCTCCCCTTCTGCACCGCCCCGAAGGAGATTCCCGCGGACACCGTGCCGTCCACTCCCACGTGCACGTTGATGTAGGGCACCAGTACCACCGGCACGGGTCCGATCTGGACGTTGATGGGGGAGAACTCGTGCTCGACGATGTCCTTCTCGTACTCGAGGTTCCTGGTCACGGTTGCGGAGCCCCGGATGTCAGCCGCCTCCTCGACGGTGACGCCGAAGTCCGCGCTCTTCAGTTCCACGTCGAGCAGGACGTCGCCGCCGGGGAGTTCGTCCAGGGACGGCCAGTCCACGTCTATGTCCACGTTGAAATCGGCCTTGAAGGTCAGCCCCACCTTGCCGTTGAGGAGGAGGTAGTTGGGATCCGTTCCCAGCTTCACGTTGTTGAAGTTGTAGGTGAAGGGGAGCTCCATGTGGGCGGCGTCGCGGAAATCGCCCCCCTCCCGCGCGCCGCCGGGCACGAACTCCACCCCCTCGGCCAGGATCCTGGTGGACGCCAGGCGCGCCGCGCTCAGGTCCAGGGGCTGGTAGAGGCGTCCCCTCCACACCGCCTCCTCAAGGGAGGCCGAGACGGTGTTCAGCACCACCTGCCCTCCCGCGCGGCTCACCCTGCTCACTTTTTGAAGGATGCCGTAGGGAGTTTTGGAGGTGATACCGCCGACGATGACGTCCCCTGGCTCGATGTCCTGCAGCGCGCCCACGTCGGCGCTGAAGGTCAGCACCAGCTCCTTGCCGTCGCCGCTCTTGGCCGCGCCGGTCAGGTGATCCAGCTCGGCGCCGTCCAGGACCTTGGTGGTGTCGGGTATGATGGGGGGCTCGTAGAGGGCCCCCGCGGAACAGTGCCCTCCGTCCCTGCCCCCGTAGTTGAAGTACATGGCGCGCTCCGCCACCACCGGAAGGCTGGAGGTGACCATGGTGGATACGTCGGTAGCATCAAGCCCGGGAAATCCGTCCAGGTGGATGGACCGCCGTGTGCCGCCGGGGAGGTCGAACTCGAAGGGGGGAGCCGACGAACCCGGCGGGAGCTGGAAGTCCAGGGTGACGTGGGCGTTGGCGCCGCCCGGGTTCTGCGCCAGCAACCAGGTATCGAACTCGCCGCCGGTATAACCCTCGGCCAGGTACCAGGTCAGGGCCTCCCCGTAGGGGGTTTCCGTGTCCGACGGCGCCAGGGAGGCGGAGGGCTTTCCCTCCGCAGCAGCTTCAACGCCTTCAGCTCGGGCGGGAAGCTGCGCCGTCACCAGCGCCAGTGAGAGCAGTGCGGCGGCGGCGGCGAACCTGGAAGCGCGGCCGATGTAACCCGGTCTGGTGGAACGTGTAAAGGCGTTAGCGCGGGACATCCTTCGCTCCTTTCGACAAGCGTTGCTTCCATATCCGGCAGGCAGAAAAAACACGATCCCACCCGCCTTTTATGCGTATCCAGCGGCGGCGACCCACCCCTGTTCTCCTCGAGCTTGAGACCTTATAGCCCGGTGTTTGTTTATTCCAACTCCGGAGGCGCCGCGTGTCATTTCATCAGAGTTTCGGAGGCAGGGCCTCTCGTGTCGGGATGGGGCTGCGAAGGGACTCCTGGTGACGGAATAACGGGCTCTCTCCCGCCGTCTCTCCCCGCGGTGTGATGGCGCAGGGGGTGGAGGGTATGATGGGCGCCCGCCGGAGTTCAACCGGGGTACGTGGTGGGTGGAATATCGCCCTCAAGGCGCGCGGAAATGGCCTGGATGCGCGTTGTCGCCGTTTCTCGTGCCTTTCGATATCGGCAAGTCAAGGGCTTTCCCAGAATGACGCTGAGCCCGTGGAGTAAAGAGGAGGCCCCTCGCGGACTGTGCCCCGGTCAGGGGCGCTTCTCTCCCCGCCGTGCAGGGCGCGCGCGGCCTCTTCCAGCCCCAGGGCCTCGAGCACCCCTGCCTCCGGGAACCCGCGTTCGTCCAGTCCCCGTAGGCAGTAGAACTCCTCGAGCATGTAATCGAGGTCCACGTCCGCCGTGGATGGACGCCCCGTCTCAGCCCCGCGCCCGCGACGTTCGCCGCGCCAACGCGAGGGCAGGAGCCTTCCGGCCACGCTCACGGTCCTGTAGGCGTTCGGCAGCAGGGCTCGGGCGTTGAAGAGCTTGATGTACTCCAGCAGCTTCTCGCTCCTGATCATGCCCAGGAGCCGGTTGTTCGCCCTGATCAGGGGGTTGAGGGCCCCCAGGTAGCCGGAGTCGCCGCCCTTCAGATGGGGCTCTATGATGCGGCGCGGGACCCGGTCGTCCGCCCGGGTCGCCCCGCACAGGTTGCAGATAGACCTCTTCATGTACCAGATGCGGTTCCCCGTCTCCAGGAGATCCTCTATCTCCAGTCCGTAGCCGGTGACGGCGTTGAGCATGTCCCTGAGCATGGCCAGGGATGACCCCGCCCCCTTCCAGGCGAAGACGCACAGTATAGCGGCGTCGCAGATGGAGGCGATGGCCTGGGAGTGGATGGTCATCATCGCCTTGCCCTCCCGGCGGTAAGGCCTGGTGCGAGGATAGCCGATCTCCTCCAGGTCGTCCATGCCCATCTCCAGGCCGAGGTTGGTGTCCCGGTTGTGACAGCCTCCCCGGATGCTGGTGGCGTAGCTCAAGGCCATGGACCACAGGGCTCGGGGGTCGTGCATGGGGCACTCCATGCCCTTGACGTGGATGGCGTATTCGCGTCCGCCGTACCTCTCGCTCAGGGCGCGGCAGCCCTCCGCCAGCTGGGCACCGAACCCCTCGCGGCGGGCGATGGCGTGGATGAGCGAGACGAGCTGTTCCGGACGGTTCCAGTCCAGGGATACCCCGCCCGTAACGTCCTCGTCTATGAGCCCTGCCTGGAAGGCTTCGATGGCGTAGGCCAGCGTACCCCCGGTGGAGATGGCGTCCATGCCGTAGGAGTTGCAGAGGGCGTTGGCCCTGGCAACGGCGTGCAGGTCGCTCACACCGAGCAGGAAACCCAGGGATCCCACGCCCTCGTATTCCGGTCCCGGGCCTTCCGGCATGGCATATTCTCCCTCCCGGATCTCCACCCGGCGCTTGCAGGCGATGGGGCAGGCGTGGCAGGAATGCCTGGCGCTGAGGATGGTCTCGGCGATCCTCACCCCGGAGAGCCTCTCCATCCCCTCCTTCCATTGCGCCTCGCGCCAGTTCTTGACCGGAAGGTCGCAGATGGCGGTGGAGAGGTCCACCCCTCCCGCGGTCCCGAAGAGGCGGAGGCCCTCGGCGAAAAGGCTCCTCGCGATGCTGGCGAGGGCCCGGTGGCGCACTTCTCTGCAAGCGTCCCCGTCGGCGGGGCGACACTTCAGTTTCCCCCGCAGAGCCACGGCCTTGAGGTTCTTTGAGCCCATCACCGCGCCCAGCCCGCAGCGGGCCGCCAGGCTACCCCGGTCATGGACCAGGCCGGCGAACCTGACCAGATTCTCGCCCGCCGGACCGATGCTCGTCACCGCCACCCTCCCGTCCCCCACCTCTTCCTTCAGGGCCGTCTCGGTCTCGAAGGTGTCCAGGCCCCAGAGATGGGAGGCGTCGCGCAGCTCGGCCCCGTCATGGGTCAGCAAGAGATAGACCGGTCGCCGGGAGGCGCCCCGGAACATGATGCCGTCGTACCCCGTGCCTTTTAGCTGTGGTGCGATGCGCCCTCCCATGCTGGATTCCCCCCATAGCCCGGTCAAGGGGGAGCGCGCGCATACCGCCAGGCGGGAGGAGCCCGGCAGACCGGTGCCGGACAGGGGACCGGTCATGAAAAAGAGGGGGTTGTCGGGGGAGAGGGGTTCGGCCACATGTCCGCCGAGGGCGAAGAACAGGCGCGCGGCCAGCCCGGATCCGCCCATGAAATCACGGTACAGCTTCTCATCCACGCTCCAGTCCGCCATCTCGCCCCTGTCGAGATCGACCGCCAGCAGCCTGCCCCAGTTGCCGTGCATGTCCCGGCCCTCCTTCCGGTCGCGTATCGGGTAAGGGTCCCCGCCCGCCGCGGCGGGGGACGACCCGGCCCGCGCCGCTCCTATGACACGCTTCCCCCCACCTCTACCGCGGCGGTGAGAGCGAGGCGGGATCGCCATCACCGCAGGCGCGGGAAGAGGCTCCCGGCGTTGCGGTGGAAGACCGCCTCGAGCGCTTCCGCGTCGAAGCCGTCGTATGCCTCAAGGCCACTTATGGTGGCCGCGGTAGCGAGCTCGGGGGCGAAGGGGTAATCGCTCCCGAAGAGGATGTGCGAGACGTCCACGAGTTCCTGCAGGGAACGCAGCGCGAAGGGCGCCGCCGAGAGGGCGGTGTCGTAGAGGAGACGTTGCAGGTAGTAAAGGACCCCCCGCGGCACGCTCTCCTGCAGCCCCGGCCAGAACTGGCCCAGGCAGAGCCTCAAGGCGATGTAGGGGACCGTGCCGCCGGCATGGGGAAGGATGATGCGCACCCGCGGGCATCGCTCCAGGGTGCCGCCGAAGAGCAGCGAGGCCACCGCCCGCGTGGTCTCGAAAACGAACTCCAGCAGGGAAGCGGGAAGGCGCATCCCGGGCGCCGCGCACTCGTCCGGGGCATGGGGGTGCATGAAGACCACCGCGCCCCTGCGATCGAGCTCGTCGAAGAGGTCGTCATATGCGGGGTCCCCCATATAGCGTCCGTCCACGCTGCTGAGCAGGGAGACGCCGTCCAGCCCCAGGATGTCCAGTGAGTAGGAAAGCTCTTCCAGGGATGCCTCGACGTCGGGAAGAGGGAGGACGGCGAAGGCGCCGAAACGCCGCGGCTCCTCCTTCACCAGCTGCGCGAGGGACTCGTTGCAGGCACGGGCGAGGTCCCTTGCCTGTCCGATGTCCCCGAAGAAGACGCCGGGAGCGGATATGGAGAGCAGGGAGGTGGCGATCCCGTGCCTGTCCATGAGCGCCAGCTCGCCCTCCGGGTCCCAGGAGGGGAAGGGCCTTCCGCCCGTGCTCTCGATCCCCATCTTTTTCAGGGCCGCCACGTAATGGGGGAACGCCACATGGCGGTGGACGTCGATCTTGCTCCGCGCTTCGCTCATCCTGCCCTCTCGCCCGTGCTCCCGCGCGGCACCTGCCTGAGTACGGCTCCAACCCGGCGAGATGCCGACCTCTCCGCGCCGCTTGCCGTCGTGCAGGCCCGCGTCCTAGCCGTATTCGATGACCACGCCGGTGCCGCCGGCGGGGTAGGAGAAGTCTATGGCCCCCGGCTCGCAGATCTCGGCGCAGGCGCCGCATTCAAGGCAGAGCTCCTGGTAGCGCACGGCCAGCTTGGCCTTGTTCTGCTTCACGGCCCAGAGGCCGAAGGAACACACCATGGCGCAGAGCCCGCACCCGTTGCATTTCTCGCGATCGTACTTGATGAAGTCGCCCATCTTGTCGGTATCGACCCGCTTGACCAGCTCGAAGAAGTCGATGTCCTCGAGGCTCATCTCCTCACCCCCTTCTCGAAGACCTCCCTGGGAACCGGCGCGTCCTGCCGGATATTCGGGTCCAGGTAGGGAGCCAGCCCCCTGGACAGCCTGGCCACTACCTTGAAGAAGTTCTCGTCCGAGAGGCGGCGCAGGGCGGGTATCCTTGGCTTTATCGAGAGGAGGATGCGCTTGACGTTCTTGGGCCAGATGCCCCGGGCGAGGGGCGCGATGTAGGTCTTTCCGAACTCGCTGAACTCCGGCGCCAGGTCGAGGAGGTGTTCCAGGTGGTGGTTGAAGCAGTCCATGTGGGCGTCGCCCCAGTCGAAGACGATGGAGAAGGGGTGGAGCATGGAGAACTCCAGCAGGAGCTGGATCTGCCTCGCCATGAGCTTGGGGTCGAAGATGGAGGAGTTCCAGAGCTCCACGAACTCGGGCCCGAACTCGTGCTCCTTGCCCAGGTCTGAGGCCTTCCAGCGCCGCTCGTACTCGGCGAGGGCCTTTTCCGAGGCGTCCCCCCTGGAGATGGCCCAGGCGGCGGTCTCCGCGGCTATCTTCCCCGAGGTGATGGCGTGCCAGATGCCCTCCGCCTCCAGGGGGCAGGGAAACCCGGCGGCGTCTCCCACCAGCATCATGCCCCCGGTGTAGGTCTTGGGCGGCTTCTTAAGCCATGGCAGCATGTGCGCCTGGTACTCCCGGGGCCTGGCTTCGATGGCGCGGCACATGGCCTGGAAGCCGGGTATCTTCACCACCTTTTTCATCATCTCCAGGGGTTTCTCGTCCCAGTCGTCGCGCAGCCACTGTCCCGCCCCGATATGGAAGCCGTCCCGGAAGTTCACCTGGTAGGTGCCGTAGAGGGGCCCGAACCAGCACCACTCGGCGTTGCCGATGATGTCGTCCATCTTGTCCTCGTTGCAGCCGAAGTCGAGCTGGGGCACCAGGGTGCAGCCTCCGCCCCAGCGCTTGCGCATGCCCGCCTTCTTGGCCATGGTGGACATGGCCCCGTCGGCGGCGATGACCACGTCCGCCAGGATGGGCTCCCCCCTCTCCGTCTTCACCCCGCGCACCTGGCCGTTTTCCATGATCACGTCGGAGACGAGGGTGGAGGTGCGCAGCTCCGCCCCTGCCTTCACCGCCAGGTCGGCGAGGAAGGGGTCCAGGTCCCTGCGGTAGATGCTGATGCCGTCCATGCCGTGTGGCCAGCGGTTGGCGCAGAGGTCTGACCCGGTAGTGCCGCAGCGGTAACGCAGGCGGTCGTGCTCGTCGATGAGGTTGATCACCACCATCTCCACCTTGCGCACCGAGGGGAGTCTCTGCAGCTCCTCCATGAGCTCGGGGTAGTCACGCCACCATCTCTGACCCAGCCCGCAGCCGGAGGAGTTCTTGTCTCCCGGCCTGCGCCCGCGTTCGAAGAAGACGGTCTTCAGACCCGCCTCGGCCGCGGTCTTGGCGGCGTATGAGCCCCCCGGGCCTCCGCCCACCACCACAACGTCCCACTTCTCCATCTTCCATCCACCCCTTTCCAGCCAGACGTGCACCTCTCATTGCGCGGCCGGTTTTCTTGCGTGCTGCCTGCGCCCGCCCTGGCGCCACGGCGCCTCCCCCTGTGCGGGCGCGGTTCCGGTTCTGCCCGGTCAAGCCCTACCGGGCGGGCCGTCCTCCGTCCAGGTGAGCTCCCTGACCAGGCGCTCCAGCCTTTCCCTCACCTCCGGGTCCACCTTGCTCAGGTCGAAATCCACCTCGTCGCAGTACATGCCGGTGTCCGCGGCGCGGTTGGCGTCGAGGGTATGGGATATCTTTTTCTGCCAGGCGTTGTAGTGCCCCATCATGGGGCTGATGATCTCGCGCAGGCGGGCGTCGGTGACGGAGAGGGGCTCCATGAACATCTCCATGGCGGCCACGGAGAACTCCACGAACATGGGCTCCAGCGCCGCCAGGTGCTTGGGGTCCCGCGCGTTGTACTGGAAGATCTCCTCGCAGTGGCCCCAGCAGTTGTTCTCGTAGAGGGCCATGAAGGGGTTGTCCGCGAGGTCGTCCAGGATGCAGCCCCGGTCGATCCACTTCTGCTTGATGGCCTCTCCCGTCTCCGCCCAGTCCATCTGGGTCTTCCACGCCTCGTTCCTGGCCAGGGCGGTGCTGAAGAGGCCGCCGGCGCGGAAGACCATGGGGATGGCGCTCACCCGCAGGAAGTTCATGATCATCATGGGCCCGATGACCCTGGCCTGCGTGGTCTCCATGCAGAGCCCCCCGTTCTTCGCGACGATCTCCTTGAGCACCCTGTCCTTGTAGGCGATCTCGTCCTCCGAGTCCCCCACCAGCACCACGGTGCAGTTCCATTTCAGGGTCCGGCCGATGAGCGCCCGCAGGGAAGCGGTCTTCGCGATGCGCTGCAGGAGGTGGGGGGCGAAGGTGTTGATATAGGCGGCGACGGCGGTGCGGGTGAAGATGTAGGGCAGCTCTTCCTCGCCCATGGCATAGACCGCGTCGTCCAGGCTGGCGCGGTCGGGGAAGAAACAGAGATGGAACCTCAGGATCTCCGGCGGTTCCGTCTGGTTGTCGAGCAGGACGCCCTCGCTCTTCATCTGCGGCGGCCCCGGCCAGTTGTAGAGCTTGAGGGCGCACCTGGTAAAGATACCCAGGCCGGATAGGGCGCCAGCGGAGCCGCGCATGATCCCCCGCAGGGAGGGACCGGGGCCGTCGGGATTGAACCAGCCCAGGCCGGAGTCTATGGACCCCACGCGCAGCACCTCGCCGTCGGGGAGCACCCACTCCGCGCCCAGCAGGTTGCGGTGGCCGTAGCTCATGTAGACCCCGTCCCAGCCCACGCCCCATCCCGAGGTGGCGCTGGCCAGGGGGGAGCAGGCGGGCCCCGCCCCGATGATATGGGCGTTGAGGCCCAGTTTCATGGCCTCGGCCTGGAGTTGGGCGCCGCACACGTAGGGTTCCACCACGGCGTACATGTTCTTCTCGTCGATCTCCAGGATGCGGTTCATGCGGCGCAGG
>FWPV01013200.1_pt1 | contig 12484 bp, 10 predicted proteins | sample 2228371 | NCBI WGS metagenome assembly FWPV01 (sample SAMEA103939776, study PRJEB20133) | metagenome | reverse complement strand
ATCTTGACGACTAATATCTGGTTAATATACTGACCGAGAGTTGTTTAATATTATTATTACCGGTATCACCAGCCTCTTGACCGACATCGCGACCGAGATGGTCTATCCGCTGATTCCCCTTTATCTGGCCACTCTCGGCGCCCAACCGGGGGTATTGGGTTTAATAGAAGGGTTTGCGGAAAGTTCCGCAGCAATCTTAAAGGTTTTTTCGGGGACAATTTCCGACCGGGTCCGCCGACGGAAGCCAATTGCGATTTTAGGGTATGCCGGTTCAAGTCTGGGAAAACTGTTACTTTATCTTTCCCGTAGTTGGAGTTTGGTTTTTGCCGGAAGGATGATTGATAGAATTGGCAAGGGGGTTCGGGTGGCGCCAAGGGATGCGTTGATTGCTGATAGTTGCGAGAAGGGCACGAGGGGAAGGGCGTTTGGTTTGCACCGGGCAATGGATACTTTGGGCGCAACCGTTGGTGTGATGATAGCAATTGGGCTGGTTAGCATCCTGGGGAAAGATTTAACTCGGGTTGATTATCAGCGAATTTTCCTTTTTTCCCTTATCCCGGCTTTGTCAGGGGTGGTGGTGCTTTTTTTTGTTAAGGAAGGGCGTGTCAGTCGTTCGCGTTGTTCAACCGGCCGCTTTTCCTGGCGCGGTCTGTCGCCGAAACTCCGCCGGTTTTTAGTTCTTGCCGGGATTTTTGCCTTGGGCAACTCTTCTAATCAGTTCCTTTTATTAAGGATGAGTAAACTTGGCTGGGGGGTCCTGGGGGTCCTTTTTCTCTATCTTTTGTATAACGGGATTTACACGATTTTTTCCTATCCTTGCGGACGGCTTTCTGACCGAGTTGGTAAAAAGAGGTTGCTCGTTTTTGGTTATGTTTTATACGGGCTGGTCTATTTTGGGTTTGCCTTACTTTCATCAAAGGGTTATCAGTGGCTTCCCTGGCTGCTTTTTGGGGTTTACGGTCTTTACAGTGCGTTGACCGAAGGTCTGGAAAAGGCGCTGGTTGCGGACCTGGCACCAACAGAACAGCGGGCAACATTGTTGGGGTTGCATGCGACGCTGGTTGGGGTTGGTCTTTTGCCCGCCTCAATTATTGCCGGGGGACTGTGGAGTTTTTTTGGACCAATGGCGCCATTTCTATTTGGCGGTATTCTAGGTACCAGCGCCGGAATCGGGTTGGCGTTGCTCTTATGAGCCTTGCCAAAAGGGAAAATTTTGCTATAATTTTAAGCTCGGATAAGTCTTATAAGACAATATTATGAAAAAATCGCTTAAATAGCATCTTCTTTTCCCCGGGATATGGGTATAGATTTCTATTTTAGATAAATATTTGAAAATGATGGCACTCAGACGATTTCGTATCCTCAAAACCGGACGTCCCCGGTATAGTTGGTTAAAACCATTTTTCTGGGGGGTGAGCGTTTTTGTTTTATTGCTACTGGTGTTGGTTATTCTCTTCCAGGGTTATCGCATTACCTGGTTCGGGTTTGAGCCGAAATTGATTCAAATTTTGTCATTCATTGGCGGATTGGGAACCCTAATTGAAATTGGCTTAATCCAGTTTAGGTCCGATTCCGGGATGACGAAAGGAAGGCGGTGGTTTTACTTTGTCATCGGCGGGCTTATTTTGTTAACTTTGGTCTTACGGCAGTTTATCCTTCCCTTAATTGTAGTTTATCAGGTTGTGGCGGTAGGCGGTCGCATCTCCCGGACGAGGTTTTTTTCTGCCATCCTCGGCGATTTGCGCCAGCGGAGTTTCCGGCTGTTGGTGCTCACTTTTACCATTTTGATTGCCTTAGGCACAATTTTTTTAACGATGCCGCTTGCGACCACGGATGGGCACGGCGCTTCTTTAATTAATGCGCTTTTTACCGCCACCTCTGCAACCTGTGTAACCGGATTGATTGTTAAGGATACCCCGACCTATTTTTCTCGGTTCGGTCAGTTGGTTATTCTAACATTGATTCAGCTGGGGGCGTTGGGGATTATGAGTTTCTATGCGGTTTTGGCGGTGGTTTTGGGACGGAGATTTGGTTTGGGCGAGCGCCGGGCGGTTGCTGAGCTGATTGAGGAGGCGAAGAACCGGGATATTATTCAGGCGGTGCGTTATATTTTACTTTTTACCCTAATTGCTGAAGGGATGGGTGCAGTGGTGTTATTTCTGCGATGGTTATTTGATTTTAACAGTCCCTGGCAAACAGTTTACTATGCGGTATTTCATTCAGTTTCGGCGTTTTGCAATGCCGGTTTTTCCCTTTTTTCTGACTCCTTTGTTCGGTATCAGTCGGACCTCATTTTTAATCTCATCATTATTGGACTTATTGTTTTCGGCGGTTTGGGCTTTACCGTGGTCCACGAATTGATAAGTCGCCGGGTGTTGCGTCAACCACTTAAAACCACGGTTCATCTGCTCAGCACTCATACCCGGTTGGTCTTGACCACCAGCGGGGTGCTGATTGTCTTGGGAACGCTTTTTTTCTTTTTCTTAGAGTTTGATAACGTTCTCTCTTCTTTGCCCATGGGCACAAAGCTGCTTGCCAGCCTTTTCCAATCGGTAACCGCACGGACTGCGGGTTTTAATACGGTGGCGCTGGACTCACTCCGACCGGCGATAATTTTTATCTGGGGTATTTTGATGTTTATCGGCGCTTCACCCGGTGGCACCGGTGGCGGTATCAAGACCACGACCTTTACAGTTCTCCTCTTAACACTCCGAGCGCGGTTAAAAGGAGAAGAGGAGGTCTCTTTTGGAAAGAGGTTTATTCCTAAGGATGTGATTTATCGGGCGGTGGCGGTTGCGGGCGGAGGGGTTATGGCGGTCACTTTAATTTTTATTATTCTTTTGATTACTCAAAAAATGCCTTTTACCTCGCTTTTGTTTGAAACATTCTCCGCATTTGGGACGGTGGGACTTTCTACCGGGATAACTAAGGATTTAACCAACTCGGGTAAATTGGCATTGATTGTTTTGATGTTCATCGGCCGGTTAGGACCGGTAACCCTTGCCTTAGCGCTGGGGAGGAAAGAGAAGATAAGGAAGGTGGTTTATCCCCAAGCAAGGGTAATTGTGGGGTGAATCAGTTCTTAGTTTAAACTATGAACTATTTGAAAAGGGGGATGTTATGAAGCAGTTCGCAGTAATTGGATTGGGGACATTTGGTGCCCGGGTGGCACGGGCGCTGATGGAGAAGGGTGCCGAGGTGATTGCGATTGATTCCGACCCCAAGCGGGTTGAGGCGATTAAGGATGATGTTACCCAGGCACTCTGCCTGGATGCGACTGATGAGGAGGCGCTGACCCAGTCTGGGGTTTTGGATGTTGATGCGGTGGTGGTGGCGATGGGGGAGAGGATGGAAGCGGCGATAGTTACTACCTCACTTTTAAAAAAGCTGGGTGCCGGGCAGGTTATCGCCCGGGCGGCATCTTCTCTTTATGCCCGGATTCTTAAGGATGTCGGCGCCGACCGGACGATTTTAATTGAGGAGCAGATGGCTGAGCACCTGGCTAAAACTTTAATCACCCCGGATTTGTTAGAGCAGATCCCACTAACCGGTACCCGTAGTTTAGTTGAGATGCGTGCCCCACGATATATGGTTGGGAAGAAATTGGGGCAGTTGGATATCCGTCGTCGGTATCGGGTGAACATCATTGCAATAAAACGCCGGGTGCCAATTGTTACACCTGAGGGCGAAAGCGGGTTTGAGGAGCAGGTTAACGACCTACCCGGTCCTGAGGATATCATTGAGCCGGAGGATATCTTGGTGGTGGTAGGTTCGGATGAGGACATTGAACGGTTAGCCCAGGGGAAGTGAGATGGTGACGAGTTCCAAAAACCAGGGGTCAAGATTGGGTTTCTCGCTTCGTAGTCGGATTGCGCTGGCGATGCTGGTTTCGGCGGGTTTAATCCTCCCGGTGACCATCCTGGCGTTGTATTATCTTAACCAGATGAATACGATAACGATTAGATTGGTTGAGCAGGATATTGGACTTTTACGAGTGGGGCAGGGGATTGTGCGCAACATTCTTGATGCCAGAAGGTCGGAAAGGAATTTTCTGCTTACCGGTGATACCACTTATCTAATCACGGCGCAACTTTTGCTTCGGGAGACCGCTTTGCTTGCTGAAGAGGGACGGCGTGAAGACCAAATTTTGCGACCGCTTTTTGACTCCCTTAATGACAATTTGATTGCTTACAGTGCATTAATAGATTCGCTCGCCCGGATGCCGCGATTGCGATTGACCACACCGGATGAGAAACTCACCGAGCTCCGGAGTCGCTATCAAATGCTTTTGCAACAGGCACAAACTACCGCGGAACCGGTGCTCCGTGAGTCCCTCTTTTTTAACAGTGAGATTCTCAGACAAGAAATTGAGATGGCGGAGCTGATTGGCACCGCCCGGACCGCTTTTCATGAGCGGCTCCAGCAGCGGTTTAATGGGAGTATCCGGGCAGGAGAGAGGGTTATCAGTCGGGCCAATCAACTCATTAGTGAACATCGGGCACGAATTAATCGGCTCTTCGGTTGGAGTCAGCGGAACATCGTGACCGCTTTAATCATGCTCACGATTTTAATTATTTATTTAATCTCGAAAATTCCCCGGGCAATTATTCTTCCCGTTAAGCGAATTAGCAACGCCCTGTTAAGAGCGGAGAAGGGGGAGCTGGATATCAATATTACTATTAATGCTAACGACGAATTGGGGAATCTCGGCCGGCAACTTAACCGGGTCTTTGGACGACTACGGGAGTTTGACCAAAAGAAGGCTAATTACATTCTTGAATTAGAACACCGCTTCCGGGCGATTGCCGGGAGTATCAGTGAAGGGGTATTGGTTGTCAACCGAGATAACAAGATTGTTTATGCCAATCCGGCAATAGAGCCGCTGTTAGGGGTTAGTGCAAAATCCGCAATTGGACGAGGGGTTGAAGATTTCGCCAATTTAAGACCGCTCCTTTCCGAACTGGAACTTATATTTTCCGGGGCGAGTAGTAGGCAGGAGTGTGAAATTATCCCGGCACTCTCCGGCTCAGCGGTTTGCTTTCAGGCGTTTCGTGACCCTAATGGTACTGTAACCAATGTGTTAGTGGTGGTCACTAATCCGACCGCACCAACTGAGGGAGACGCGGAAGCTTAGTAATGGTTTCGGCGCTATTGGACCTCGATTGTTCCCGGAGTGCCAGGATGAACCTCGCCAATAATTTCGGCAATGATGTCCTCATCCCGTGCCCGTTTTTGAAATTCTTTGGCTTTTTCTGGGGGTAAGGCGATTAAAAGCCCGCCCGAGGTCTCGGATTCAAAAAGGATATTTTTCAACTCCTCGGATACCGGGTTAAGCCATTGAACCCGGTTACCAAAGGAGGTTTCGTTCATAAATACCCCAGGGTCGGTAAAAGTTTTTGCCAGTTCCCGAACCTTGGGTAAGAGCGGGACCTTTTCCGCATAAATCCTAATCTTCACCCTGGACGCCTCAGCCATCTCTTGACAATGTCCAATCAGACCATAGCCGGTGATGTCGGTTGCGGAATGGGCAAAGCAGGCAAGCATAATCGTTTTTGCCTGACGATTGAGCTGGGTCATAACTTTAATCGCGGACTCGGTCAGTTCCGGGTCAACCTCGTCTAAGTTCATTATCGCCTGGGCAAAGACGCCGGTTCCTAATGGTTTAGTTAGAATCAGCAAATCATTGGGTTGGGCATTGGCATTGGTAATTATCCGGTTAGGGTCAATTTTCCCCGTAACAGCCAACCCGTATTTAATCTCCTTTTCATTAAATGTGTGTCCACCAACAACTATTGCCCCGGCGGATTTCACCGCATCCTGTCCACCGCGGAGGATTTCTCTTAAGATGGTTTTATCTAAGGCTGCGGGGAAGCCGACGATGTTGAGCGCGGTCAATGGCTCTCCACCCATCGCATAGACATCCGAGAGTGAGTTAGTGGCAGCAATTTTGCCGAAGATGTAAGGGTCTTCGACTATCGGGGTTAAGAGGTCAACAGTCTGGACTAATGCCAAGCCCTCGGTCAAAAGAAATACCCCCGCGTCATCCGCAGTGTTGATTCCCACCAGTAGCCTGGGGTCAGAACTTTGCTCCAGCCCGCTCAATGCCTGCGCCAACTGCGCCTGGCTTAACTTTGACGCTCAGCCGGCACAGGTGACTGTTGCCAGTATTCCTCGCTTTGCCATACTATCCCTTTCTTTCTTTTAATATTCGCACATCACCCTTGCGTTGGGTTAAACCGATTGAGTCAAAGTAGTTAAGCAAAGGCAGGGTAAACTTCCGCGTGGTATTTAGCGCCTCTCTGACTTCGGCGGCGGTCAACTCGTTTTTCTGGGCAAAAAGGCTCTTGATAATTTCTTCTGCTTCTTTTACCGCCTGGGAATGCATCCAGACCCCTTCGCCAATATCAACCAAAACCCCTAAGTCCAAAAGCGCCGATTTTACCCTTTCCTTTACCCTCGGATTTACACCCAAAAAAACCTCCTCGGGAGCGGGCGGGCGCCACTTTGCCTGTTCAAACAATTTGGCTACTTGGTCAAACAGGTTTTTCTCTTCAACGGTGAGGTGTAGCTGATGGTCGGCTTTGCGCACGCGTTGGTTTTCAACAACCACATCTTGGTCCGAGATTAGCCTCTTAAGGACCACTTCAAACAGCAGCGGCGCCATTTGAACCTTTGCCCGTAGTTCCGCTATTTTCATTCCGAGCCGAAATGGGTTCTTCTGGTGGAAGTCACTCAGTGTCACCTTTATTGCCTCCTGCGCTTTTTCTATAACCGATTGATGGAGATAATACTCTTTACCTTCGTGTTTTACCAATTCAATTTCTCCCCGGCCGATTAGCGTCTCAGCGGTTTCCCTTACTTTCTCTTCAGAGATTCTTAAATCCCGGGCGAGGACAGGGATTGGAGGGATTTGGGTATAAGCGTTGAGCAAAAACTGCTTCAAGACCGCGGTTTTCTCTTCGCTTTTTTCCAGTTCCTGTAATCGGCTGATTATCTCGGAATGGAATCGTTTGACCTTTGGGGCATTCGGCTCTAACACCACGCCACCACCAATCGTTTCCTGAGGAGCGAAGTGTCTGATAACAAAATGGTCATTCAAGTCACAGACAACCGGCTTTTCACAGCGAATTTGAACATACCCTTTTTCTTGGGGTAAAAGTTCCTTTTTATCCAGAAGACAAACCCGGCACATCACCTCGGCAGTGCCGATATGAAGATGAACTCGGGTCATATTCCGCAAGGGTTTAGGGGTATTTTTGAGCAAATTCAACACCGCATTAAAGGATGTTGTTGGCCTATAATAATTGGGTGTGGCTAAGACAGCGCCCCGTTCTACTAATTGATGTTCTATCCCCTGGAGATTCAAAGCCGCCCGTTCGCCGGTAATTGCGATTTCTGCGGGTTTATTGTGTTTCTGAATCCCTCGGACTCGCACTTCAACCCCTTGGGGTAGAAGTTCCAATCGGTCGCCAACCCGACAGCAACCAGAAAGAACTGTTCCGGCAACAACGGTCCCAAAACCTTTCACCGTGAAACACCGGTCAATCGGTAGGCGAAAGACCCCTCGGTCGGATTTGGGCTCAATTTCAATTAATAACCGGCGAATAGTTTCCTTCAACTCCGGTATTCCTTCCCCGGTCTTTGCAGAAACACCGACAATCGGGGCGTTCTCCAAGAAAGAGCCTTGCACTAATTCCAGCACTTCCGCCCGGACCAACTCCAATAAATCCTTATCAATTAGGTCAATCTTATTAATCACTATCACGCCCTTCTTAATTCCCAAAAGTCGGCAGATTTCAAAATGCTCTTTAGTCTGAGGCATCACGCCGTCATCGCCGGCGACAACTAAAATTACCATATCAATTGTGCTCGCTCCGGCGACCATATGTCGGACAAACCTTTCATGCCCGGGCACATCAATAAAAGTAATATCATCACCCCAAAAAGCAAAGCCTAAGTCGGTGGTCATCCCTCGCTCCTTTTCTTCCTTAAGACGGTCGGGGTCGGTGCCGGTTAAAGCCTTTATCAGGGCGCTCTTGCCGTGGTCAATGTGCCCAGCGGTTCCAATTACATAATGCATATCGCCTTTTTCCGCCGAAGGCAGAAGTCAATGAGGTTGCTTCGGGCTTCGTCTTCCCAATGACGAAGGTGGGAGTTTCTCATCTAAACCCTTTCCGCTTATTCGCCGCCAAAATTCCCAACTCCTCCCGGTACTTGGCCACGGTTCGGCGCGAGATATTAATCCCTTCCTCTCTTAACTTCGCACCAATCTCTTCGTCGGTCAAAGGGTTATTTTTATCTTCGCCTTCAATCAGCACCCTGATTTTTTCCTTCACGCTTTCCCGGGAACTTTCTCCGGTTCCCAATTTGAAAAAGAACTTTAAAGGGAAAATTCCGTAACTACATTCCAGATACTTTCCTTTAATTGCCCGCGAGATGGTTGAGGGATGGACACCAAGCGTTTTCCCAGCTTCCAGGAGGGTTGCCGGTTTCAGGTGCTCTGCTCCTTTTAAAAAGAACCCCTCCTGTTTCTTTAAAACAAACTCCATCAGCCGACGCAGAAGACTTCGCCGGGATTCAATTGCTTTAAGAAACATAACCGCCCGGGAGACCTTTTCTCGGGCGAAATTCAACTCCTCTTTGGAAAAACTCGCTGGCGACCTCAGCATTTCTAAGAAACGGTGTGCCACCCGTAAAGTGGGAATATTCTCCTCCCTCATTACCACTACTAACTTATCTCCCTGCCACTCTACCGAGAAGTCCGGGGTAATATAATTTACCCCGGGAGTGGTTAGCTGACGAGCTGGTCTGGGTTCCAGTTCCAAAATTCTACCGATTGCGGAACGCACCTCATCCTCACTGACATTGAAGGTGCTTGCTAACCCGAGGATGTCTTTTCGTTTCACCAACTCCCACCCATCACGAACTATTAGCCACTCCAGCGTATCCTCACCAGCCCCCTTTAACTCCAACTGGACCAATAGCGCGGAGCGAACATCCGGAGAGCCAAATCCGCCGGGTGGAATTCGAGCAAGGGTTGCTAAAACCCGCTGCACCCGGTGCATCTCCACCCCAAGTTTCTCCGCTATCTCTTCCGCACTTATTGTTAAGAACCCATCCTCGTTGAGCCATTCAATTATCTCCTCAGCAACACCCCGGTCCTCCTCCCCGAGCTCAACCAATAATTTTGGCAAGAGCACCTCACGCAAAGTTTTAATCGGGCTAACCGCAAGCTCAAATGGGTCGGTGTCATACTCTTCGGTGGTTGATTCTAAAGCCCAGCCTTCGGTTGGTAGAAGTTCGTCAAAGGAGAACTCTTCAGAGGGATTAAACAGGGGAAAGCCTGCGGTTTCTTTGCCTGTTGTTTTCACCGCGCTCATTTCCATTTCAGGTTGGGTGCTCTCTGTTGCTTCTCCGTTGCGACTCACTCCTCCCTCCGGGCTATCACCTACCACCTCCAAAGCGGGGTTTTGTTCCAACTCGGCGGAAATCAAGCCTTCTAATTCCATCGTCGGCAACTGGAGGAGTTTCAGGTTCATAACCAGCTGTGGCGTCAAAGTTTGTTCCAGTCTTTGGGAATGCCTTAAGTCCATATTCATATCCGGAACTTCTCACCCAAATAGACTGTCCGTGCCTTTTCATCCCTAACCAGTTCTTCGGAAGTGCCAGAAAGGAGAATTCGGGCGTCATACATAACATAATCACGGTCAGTAATCTCCAATGTCTCCCGGACATTATGGTCGGTAATCAGAATCCCTAAGCCCTCCTCTTTTAGCCGGCGAATGATGTCTTGAATTTCTGCCCGGACAATCGGGTCAACGCCGGTAAAAGGTTCGTCCAATAGAAGGAAGGTTGGGCGTGGGGCTAAGGCTCGGGCGATTTCCACCCGGCGGCGTTCACCACCGGAAAGGGTTCCTGCCCGCTCTCGGCGAAGGTGGGTAATGTTTAGCTTTTCTAAAAGTTCGGCGGTCTGGCGGTCGGCTTCTCCTTTGGAGACACTCAACATCTCCAGGATTGCTCGAATGTTCTCTTCTACGGTGAGGCGACGAAATACCGATGGTTCTTGGAGGAGATAACCCATCCCCAGTCTCGCTCTTTTGTAAACGGGCTGGCGGGTGATATCCATCCCGTTGAGAAGAATTCTCCCTGAGTCCGGGCGAATAAAGCCGATAATCATATGGAAGGTGGTGGTCTTGCCGGCACCGTTAGGACCTAAGAGCCCGACGACCTCATTCCGGGACAACTCCAAGTTTACCCCTTGAACCACCCGGCGTCCCCGGTAATTTTTTGCTAAGTTTTCTGCAACAAGTTTCATCTGCTTTCCAGTTTGCGGATAAGCCGACCGGAAGAAAGGTGGGTAATCTCAATTTGGTCAATAGTAGAGTGCGTTAGGAGTAAGGTGATGGTTTTGCCTTTGACTTCCACTTTTTCGCCTGCGGAAGTTTTATATTTGCCCTCGGCCGAGCCGCAAAAGGTGACTTCTCGGAGAGAGCGGTTAGGAGTTTTAAAAATTAGCATCTCACCCCTTGCTTCGCCGTTGGTATCTTGAGCCATTGGTGCGCCCCAGGCTACTCCGGAATCCGCACCGAGGAAAAAAAGTAGGGTATCGGCGGAGATAATAGTTGCCTCAGAGCGAACACAGACCGCTCCTTCTGCCTTGGCCACCCCTTTGTCTTGAAAATATAAGAACCGTTTTGCGGTGAGTGTGACTGGTTGTTCCTGGTCCGTTTTTCTGTATTGGAGAACCGGTTCCGAATCCACAACCCCGAGTTTCAGATTGAGGTCATAAAAGCCATGTCTGCCGGTGATTTCGTAGTCGGGCATTTCCCCTTTTTGAGTTCCGTAAATCTTTACATTTTGAGGGGCGATAATCAGTCGATTGGAGAGGGAGAATTCAATTTCCGGGGCGCGAATTTCGGTTGACTCCTGTTTTATCAATACTTCATTGGGTTTGTTCGCGAAGAGTTTTGCTATCTTTTTCTTGAAGTCATAGACCACCGAGTCCGACCAGATTAGCGCGGAAGGGGTTGAGATGAATACCTTTTCGGTAAGGGCGGCCTTGCCTTGGCTTTCCTGAATAAGCGCCCGACCGCTGAGGAGTAGAGTGGCAGAGTCTCTAATTACCACACTGTCTTGGAGGAGTGTTGCCGGTCCGGTAGGGGTTCGGAGAATCGCCATCTTCCGAGCATAAATTTCGGCCCCGGTTGTTAAAGAGTAGAGGAGGCATAACACATAAGGTAGAAGGCATAGGGGATGACGCCGGGGTGGGGTGGGAAGCGTTAAGCGGGGTGCGTTTGATGGATAATGGATAATGCTGAAGGCGTTAGTGGAGTGGAAACTCATAGTTTGAACTACCCCGGATTTCGCTCTGAACTTCTATTCTTTTGAGCCCAGCATCAGAAATAAGCCCTTGCCCCAAAATCGTCCCTTTGGGCGAGACGATGGTTACCTGCGCTTGGGTGAGGATCTGGCGTCGGGCGTTGCTCCACATCAGGGAATCGGTTAAGAGGATGGTGGAGTCCGGAGTTTCTACCCGAACGCTATCACGGGCTACTAAATCCTGGGTTTTTGTCCACATCACCCCGGTAATGGCGGTGAGGACCGCGGTAGGGGTTTGATTTTCGTCGTAGAAGATAATCCGGGGGTGAGTAACCGCTACGCACCCTTCAGACTCAAATACCTTGGCCTCATCGGCGGTTAAGATATAGAGGGATTTGCCGCTCATAGTTTCGTAGAGGATGAAATTTTTTACTATTTCGTCCGGAAGTCTTGGGGGAGATTCTTCTTGGTTGGTTTTCTGGCAAAGAACACCGGAGAGAACGCATACCGCATAAAGTATTAGACATAACGCATTCCGATGGCGGGGGGTCAAGTGTGGAATGTTTAATGGGTAATGCATAATGCTTAATCCCTTATTGCACTACTTTTCCCCCAGAAAACCCATTCTTCCGGTTTATTTCGGACTACGGACAGAAGCGCCCGTAAGGCATTTGCACTATCACCCGGCGGGAAGATGTGAACTTTTAGTTTACCGTTTTGCAGGTAGCAAAATATGGGAATTGGAAGGGTTGAGTTCCGTTTTTCGGCGAGATAAAAAGGGAAAATCGGGAGGCGCAGTTTTATGCCTTCACTTTCAATCCATTGTTGCTTTCCCCGACGGGTATTGTCAAGGACAAAGCCGATAATAGTTCTTGGTTCGTAGTTATTAGTGTTTGGTTTTAAACTATGAACCGTTCCGGGCGGAGGGAGGGAACTCTCCGCGATGAGGTTGCTTCGGGCTTCGCCCTCGCAATGACGAAGGGGTGAGGCTCGCAATGATAGAAGGAGGTGGTTCAAGAGATTGCTCCGCTGTTTTGAGGTGGTGACCTTAACATTAAACCCCATTTTGGTAAATATTTGGGGCAAGAATTCCCAGAGTCCGTAGTGAAATGAGACCATAATGAGCGATGAGGAGTTTTGAGTTATAGGCTCCGTTCCGGGCGGA
>FWPV01013198.1_pt1 | contig 12485 bp, 11 predicted proteins | sample 2228371 | NCBI WGS metagenome assembly FWPV01 (sample SAMEA103939776, study PRJEB20133) | metagenome | reverse complement strand
CGCGCCGCCGCATCGTCCAGGATAGGGTCCAGGAAGAGCGTCAGACGGGCTTGCCGCCAGCCACACGATTCTACCCATAGCACACCGTCTAAAGCCCCCAGTCTGCCGGGCGCAGGCAAGATCCAATGCTCTTTGGGTGTTCCCAACAGGCCGCTGGCGATGTCGGCTGGCTCAATGGGGCGTGTCCAGGCCATACCGCCCTGCCGTGCGCGATTGTAGATCAGGTCAGACTCTGCTGCTGTTTCGCTCCCCCGACGCATCCGGACAGCTTGGGCGTACCCATCCGGTGCTGGCAGGCGGTCCGCATACAGGCAGTTTGTCCGCCACTGAGCCAGTGTCTCAAAGCGCTCAAAACCGAGGCTTTCGTACAGTGCAAGAGCTGCTGTGTTGCCAGTTTCAACTTCCAGTGCTGCCCATCTCCCATGCCTAAAGGCCATGCGCAGTGCCGCCTGCATGAGGGCACGGGCGATGCCTTGCCGACGGTAATCGGGATGCACAGCCACGTTGGCGATCAGCCAGCCGCGTCCCAGATAGGGATGTGTGCCTCCCTGATAGATGCTCAGGCTGATTATTGAAAAAACAACGCCCCATCCCAGACTCGCCGCAAGCGCCATGCCTGCAAAACCGTCAAGCACGGCTTTAAGCGCAAGAATCTGAAAATCGCCTTTAATTCCATCGCTCAGCGACCCGATGATTGCCATTGGCCCTACACAAAAAAGAAGACTTGCAGCGATAAAACCTTCAGAAAACGTTGATTGCTTGCTGCCGATAGTTTTTTTCACTTTTTCAGCAAACCTCTCAAGCATACTTTCTATATCGAGAAGTTCTCCAATAACTCCTCCTATCAAAATTGCAAAAAGAGGAATGAGAATATTTTTTGACTTTGACGAATACTGAATACCTATAACGAGTGTAAATAACCCGAGTGCATAAAGAAGTGTGGTTCTGATCTTTTCCTGAAATTTAAGACCTATAAGAGCACCTATAGAACCGCCTATAAGAACGGTAATAATGTTGATTAATGTGCCTGCTCCTCTCACGTTTGCCTCCTGAGCCTCAAGCAAATAAAATAATCAAATAATTTTATGATAACGGAGTGTAAAAATAATGTATAAATTTCAGGAAACTTTTTCGCCGGCACCCTCAAGGGTTCACGAGATCGACTGGTATAACTACACAAACGGACTGAAGAAGGCGATGGCAGAAAACAAGCTGATACTCCTCGTCTCTTCTGCTTCCTGGTGTTACTGGTGCCATGTGCTCGATGAAACTACTCTCTCGGATCCTGAGATCATCGAGATAATTAAAAGAAATCTGATTGCTATAAGAGTAGATGTAGACAGGGAGCCAGATGTAGATATCAGGTACAATCAATCGGGTTTGCCTCTCGTTCTCGTTCTTTCTCCTCATGGAATAACGCTCGGAGGCGGAAACTTCTTCACGGCAACAGAATTAAAGACTCTCATAGAAGAAGCATCTCGTTTTATGAACACTCAAAGAGCTTATTATTTCCAGGTTAAGGAAGACTTCGAAAAAAAGGTTGAAGAGCTGAGAAAAGAGAAAGCAGAAACACCTGAAGACTTTTCACCAAACAGAACTGTTAAAGATGTAATAATTCAGGCTTTGATGTCAATAGATAGCGAAAACAGCGGATTTGGTGAGGAGCCTAAATTTCCTTTTTCTGAGATGCTCGATTTTCTGCTTTCTTACGCTGAGAAAGCTGATGAGCCAGAATTGTACGAAATGCCTGTGGCCATACTTGAGAAAATGGCTTCGAGTGAATTATTCGACCGAATTGAAGGTGGTTTTTTCCGTTACTGCAGAGGAAAAGACTGGACAAATCCACAGACTGACAAACATCTATTTGATAACGCCTATCTTATTCAGGTTTATTCAAAAGCAGCTTCACAGAGCAACAGAGAATTATTCAAAGAAATAGTGGATTCAACTATATCAATGCTTGAGAAAAATCTCCTGAATGAGTTCGGTCTCTTTGGAATTGCTATAGATGCCGGTGACGAATACTACTCCCTTAATGCAGAAGAAAGATCAAAATCCTCTCAAAAGCCCAGATGTGATCTTATGCCGGTAACCGCTTACAACTCAAGACTTGCAGCGGCTTTGATTGAGGCCTCAAGAGCTTTTAACGATAGCAGCTATTATGAAAAAGCCCAGCAGATTTTGGATAGATTGATTGAATTGCATCTGAATGACTCTGAACCTTCCCTTCCTTTCAGGAATCCAGAAATCAAAGGGTTTTTCCTTTCTGATACAGCAGAGTTCATAAATGCACTTCTTTCAGCAGGGCTTATCACAAATGAAAAAAGCACATTGAAGCTCGCTGCAGATATTTACAGAACCGCAAAAAATTACTTCTTTGACGAAAAGAAAAGGCTTTTTCTCGATCGCTATCACAGCACAGATGACATCGGTGCTCTCGAGCTCCGCTACACACCTTTTTATGAAAACTCTCTCATGGCACAAAATGCAGTGCGGCTTATCAAAGCAGGTTTGCTACCGGAAGCAGAACTGAGTACTGCAAAAGACGTGCTGGCTATCCTCTCGCTTCAAATTGAAGATCTAAAAGCTTACTCAGGATCGATAGGGCGTGCTGCACTCGAATTATATGAAGAGGAAACCTATAGCAAGCCGGATGAGGTTGAGGTAAATTAAGAATGACTGAACTCAGCTTTGACGAATCTATCTCAATCATTATCGAGAATATAAAAAGGGTCGGAACCCATAAGCTGAAAGGATTGAGCCGTGAAGAGCTGATGGATGTTATCTGTCTGGGGTGCCCCTTCTACCATCCTGAGAAAGAAAAGCTCGAATGCGGAGCGTTTCGGATTCTTGCCGCATTGATTGAAAAAGGCCTGATCGATGAATACACAATTCTTAAACTCGAAGAAAAATGATTAACGAACACCACAATTCTTTTATTCCAGATTTTTTCACCTCAATAAAAATTTATCACGGTAAAATTTTTCTTTTTAATTCAAAAACAGATTGCCTGTATGAGATAGATACTGAACTCTACCATTTTTTAAAAGAAAGCTCACATAAAGGATTTTTGAAAAAGGACTTGCCAGATGAGATTTTTAAGTTCCTTAAAGAAGAAAGATTGATTGATAAAAAATCTTTGGCAGGGCTTCAGAAGAAAGAAATTCCAGAAGGGGTTTTTAATTTCGAGGGTGAACCGCCGTTAAAATACCTTCATCTGATTACAACGACGACCTGCGATTTCAACTGCAAACACTGTTTTTTAGACCAGGAAAATGTCCATGCTGAGATTGAAAATGTTGAAAAAGTTATTGATGAGTTTGCACGCAAAGGAGGTTTGAGATTAATTGTCTCAGGTGGCGAACCACTTTTATACCGGTATTTCGAGAGACTTAATCTATTTCTCAAAGATTACCCACAGATAAGAAAAATTCTTCTCACAAACGGGTACTCACTCAGCAAAAAAAGTGTGGATTATTTTTTAAGGTTAAACTTTGATGAGATTCAGTTTTCTCTTGACGGACCTGAAGATGTTCATGACTTCATCAGAAGACCGGGATCATTCAAGGCTGTATTAGAAGCAATCTCAAAATCAAAGAATGTAAAAATCGATGTCTCAATTGCAACAACATTAAGTAGCCTTCTTTTAGAAAGATTTGAAGAATTTCTATCGCTGCTTGGAATAATTGAACCTTTCCGCTGGACGATAGATTTTATGTGCCCCGTCGATAATGCTCGCCAGAATAACTTGGTCCCCCCTGTTGATTTTTCTCACCTGCTTTTATATGCAAAAGATTCAGGACTCCACAGCCCGGAAATCGGCTTTGCATGCGGTTCAAATTTGGCCACTCTCCTTCCAGATGGAACACTCGCAAAATGCGATTATTTTCCTGAAATAAACGGAGGAAATGTTTTTGACTCAGGCCTCGTAAGAGCCTGGCTGAATCTCCCTAAAATCAGGATCGAAGACCTGTGCTCTGAGTGTCAGAACTGCATTCGAATAAATGATTGCAGGGCTGGTTGCAGGTATAGAGCACTGTTATATAATGGTATAGCTTTTCCTGACCCGATTATGTGTCAGGTATATCTGTCCCGCGAAGGGACAAAACCCTAACGAAAGGGGGAATTTTTATGAAAATCGTAAAGGTCTCAACCGCCTCTTCCTCAACCTGCAAGTGTTCTGGAAGCTGCTAGTTTATTGTTGCAAGCGCCAGCCGCTTAGCGGCTGGCGCTTGCTTAAATCATCCCCTCAATTACCCCGATTATGCTCCTGTAAGAATCTACAAACTTCTTTTCCCCATCAACAAGCAAATAATTTCCAACTTCATCAATGGAAATGCCCAATTCAAGAAGCTTTGCGATGACAGATTCCTGCTCATAAAAGTCTTCAGGTGCATATTCTGCATTTCCATGATCTTTGAAGGCATCGTAAGTCTTACCAGGAACAGTGACCACACTATCTCTGTAAATATAACTTTCGATATATTTCGTATCCGAGTACTCCGGATTTTTAGTTCCTGTAGATGCCCACAATGGTTTCTGCAAATTCGCACCCTTTTCTCTGAGATTTAAAAAATCTTCAGAATAAAAAAGCTCCTTAAACTTCTTATAAACAAGCCTACCAACGGCGACCGATGCTTTACCCTTAAGCCCTGCGGCTTCTTCTCTTTTTGCTTCAGAGTTATTGCTATCTTTAATAATCTGGTCCAGTTTTTCGTCTACGAGCGTATCTATGCGGCTCATAAAAACAGATGCGACTCCTCTTATGTTCGCCGCGTCTTTCCCTTCGTTTATTCTTCTTTCAATACCTTTAATATAAGCACGAGCTACTTTCTCGTACTGTGCAACAGTAAATATCAAGGTAGCATTGATGTTGTATCCCAGATAAACGAGCTCTTCGATAGCCTTAATCCCCTCTTCAGTTGAAGGGATTTTAACCATCATGTTTGGAATATCAAGCTCGGCAAAAAGCCTTCTGACTTCTTCGATAGTCTTTTCGGTGTCGTGAGCGTACTCGGGTGAGAGCTCCAGGCTGACAAAGCCTTTCTCTCCTTTACTCAACTCGAAGATATCCTCAAACACTTGAGCCGCCAGTTTTATATCTTTAAAAAGAAGTTTGTGATAGATTTCTTCGGGATCTCTTAATGTGTGAGAGATATTTCTTATATCCTCAACATAAACCGGATCGTTCTTAAATGCATTTTCAAATATCGTCGGGTTTGATGTTATTCCACTCAATCCATCCTCATCAACCATTCTTTTGAGCTTTCCGCTCGTTATAAGATTTCTGCTGAGATCATCAAACCAGATCTCCATTCCCAATTCGGTGAGCTTCTTTACGGGGTTTTTCATTATCTGCTTACCTCCAGAACTCTTATTATTTCTTCTGCAATTGACTCGGGATCAAGCTTAAGCATCCTGTAAAGATCGTCTGCCCTGCCTGACGGAGAATAATCTTCAACTCCCTTGAGAATTAATTTTGTCTGGATGCCCCGAAGAGCGATTTCTTTTGCAATCTCTACTCCAAGACCGCTCTTTACATTATGATCTTCATAAACAAGAACAATCCCTGTCGAAACCGCCTCTTTAATTAATTCCTCCGAAAGCTCCAGCGGACAGGGAACATTTATTACTTTAACGTTAACTCCTCTCTCCAGAAGAATTTCCCAGGCTTTAACTGCGCGAAAAGCAGTCGATCCGTAACAGAGAATTGTTGCATCAGAGCCATCGCGTAGCAGGTTAAACTCTCCATATCTGAATCTGTAATCCTCGTCAAAAAAGGGCTCTCCCGATAAATCAGTGATCACCGGAATTGTTGAGCGACCCATTGCCACTACAAAATTACCGAGAGTTGTAGCCGCATACCGGATTGCTCTATCTGTCTGATTTGGGTCAGCAGGCACAATAACTTTAAAACCATAGAAGTTTCGTATTGCACCGACATAATCAAGGCAGTGATGTGTTCTCCCGTCTTCCCCGACGTCAATCCCGCAGTGAGTCACAACCACTTTCAGATTGGTTGCATTGATATCATTCAGTCTCTGCTGATTATATACTTCATCAATACCAAATACACCGAAATCAGCAAGAAAAGTAACCACACCCTGAGAAGAGAGTGCGCCTGCAGTTGCCGCTGTATTATGTTCGCTCACGCCTGCTTCGAAAAAATAATCAGGAAACTCCCTCGCAAACATATTTACTTTAACTGAGCTTGCAAGATCACAGTCAAAAGCTGCTACTGCAGTGCCTTTGTCAATATTTGCCCTTCCCAAATCAAGCAAAGCATTACCGAATGCTGTTCTATTGTCGAGTTTCTGATCCGTTGTGTACTGTCTGATATTTCCATGGTCAACTACAAGCGGCGTCTGGTACGGTAGGTGTTTTTCAGGTTTTTCATAAACATAATCTTTCCTCATTTCAGTCCATTTATCGAGTGATGCGTCAAAGCCGAGCTCCTTCATTGCTTTCTCAAATTCCTCGGCTGTTAACGCTCTTCCGTGATATTCTGGATTGTTTTCCATAAAGCTTACGCCTTTACCCATCACGGTTTCAGCAAGGATACAGACCGGCTTATCTATTTCAGACGCTTTAAAGATAGCATCAATTATTTCGTGAGGTTTGTGCCCGTCGACCTCGATTACTTCCCAGCCATCAGCAAGATAATTTGCCTTAATATTGACGGGCATCACATCCTCAACGCGCCCGCTTATCTGCATGTGGTTATAATCGATAAGCACAGTAATATTATTTAAACCGTATTTAACGGCAAAACGCCTTGCTTCCGCTACCTGACCCTTTGCCTGCTCTGCATCACTCATAAGAACATAAACGTTGTACGGAACGCCTTTAACTTTTGAAGCAAGCGCCATACCGCAGCCGGCAGAAAGCCCTTGTCCGAGATTACCTGTTGTCCATTCAATCCCGGGAAGGTGTCTTTCGATATGACCCTCAAAGCGCGAACCGGCAAGCCTGAATGTTGCAATAACCTCATCAAGGTCAAAAAATCCTTTCAAAGCAAGTGTGGTGTAAACAGCTGGTGAGATGTGGCCGTGGCTTACTATAATCCTGTCTCTGTCTTCTGCATGATAGTCTTCGGGTGAGATTCGTGCGATTGCGTAAACTGAAAGCAGGAGATCTATTGAAGACATTGAACCGCCCGGATGCCCCGACCCGGCAACCGATGTCATTTGCAGTATTGAAGCCCTTGCAAGTTTCTCAACGCTTTCAACCCATTTTACAGCTTCTTCTTTGAGTTCATTCTGAAACATTCAAACCACCTTTCCAGCTTTTTCTAAAAAATCTTTATATGCTTTTTCCGGATCTTTCGCTTTCATAATCGCGCTTCCTACGCAAATCTTTCTTACCCCAGCCCGAACAAACATGTGTAAATTATCAAGCTTGGCAGCTCCGTCTGCTGCTATCAAGATATCAGGGTGCATTCTAGAAAATTTCTCAATCTTTTGAAAAACCTCTGTTTCAAGCGGACTTCCGTAATAACCTGGTTTCACAGTCATAAACATTACGAAATCAATTTTATCTACAAGTTCTTCAAGCAGACTTATATCTGTTTCAGGATTGAGTGCGACTCCTGCCTTAAAACCCACATTTTTAATCAGCTCTAATAAACTTTCAGGATTCTCATCAGATTCCAGATGAAATATAACTGTCTTCACACCGGCTATTTTCAGGTCAGCAAGATACTCCGAAGGTCTTTTGACCATCAGGTGAACTTCTACCTCTTTTTTTGAAAAATCAAGTCTTTCTGAAGCCTCAATAATTGATTTGCTCTGCACGCTTTTTGATGGCACAAAAGAACCATCCATCACATCGATTTGAATGACCGGAGCAAAAGAGAACGCCTTAGAAAGAAGTTTAAAGAATTCATCATCTGAGCCACTTAGAATAGCAGGAATAATTGATATTGAGATGTCTTCACTCTTATTCATGAAGTTATATTTTAACTTTTGAATGTTCCATTACAAAACATAATATAGGACCGACCGTCCCAGCTCATACTTCAGCCAGGCGCAGCTTTAAGAAGAATATCTGATGGAGCATCGAACGCAACTTTACAGCCGAATTTTTCAAATGATTCCGGATAATCTGTGAAGAAATAAATCGGAAGATCAGGATAATGAGCTCTGATACCCTTCAAAAGTGATTTTAGAATTTTTATCTGAACTGAATCCTGAGGCGGTTTTATATAGAAAGGACCATTCAGCTCTGCATAATCTTTGTCAAAACGCAGATACCCAAACCCCTGATATTCGCCTTCCTTTATTATGACGAATGCATGCTCGAGATCCTCTTCGAGTAGAGCTACGCACTGATAATATGCCTGTTCAAGGACGCGCTGTTCATATTCTTTCGAATATTTCTTTATTTTGTAAGCCTCTTCAACTAATCTTTTCATATACTAACAGATACCTCCTTATCTATGTCAATAACGGAACAAATCGATTTTTTTCTTCGAAATTGTAGAAATTTATTATCGGGGATCAAATTCACCAGAATCTAACTTCACTTCAAATTCCTCAAGTCCCTTTTCCCAGGCACGATCTAAATCGATTTTTAACAGTGATGATAGTAAGAGGAGATTAAACAGGACATCAAAAAAAGCATCTTCAATTTCTGATTTCTGTCGGTTTCTAAACTTTATTCCGAGTTCACACATCAATGCGTTCGAAAGCTCTCCAACTTCTTCGACCAGATTCAGCATAAAGTGTTCCGGTTCCCACTTTACATGAGGATATCTTTTCTGCATCTTAGAATAAGAGTTAATTGCTTGCTCGACTTTTTCGGAAAAAGTCATTCGAAAAACCTCTGATAGTTGCGATAAAATTTTTTATTATGAGTTTAACAGATATTCAGATATTTAGCAAAAAGCAGAGTTCATCTTTTTGCGTTTTCACTGCTTATCTGACTTTCAAAACCGAAAAACGTTACCAACTTATCAGAATAACACCGGTAATCAACAAACTGGTAGTTGAGTCCGGAATTCAGGAAGGCTTGTGTTTTATCTCTCCCATGCACATTACGGCAAGTATTTTTATTAATGATGATGAACCAGGACTCCATCAGGATTTCATGGACTGGTTAGAAAAGCTTGCACCTTATGACCCGAATGGGTACAGGCACAATCTCACCGGTGAAGACAATGCTGATGCTCACTTAAAAAGAACAGTAATGGGTAGAGAAACAATCGTTGCCATCACGGAAGGAAAACTTGATCTTGGAACATGGGAAGAAATTTTTTACGGCGAATTTGACGGACAGAGACCAAAGAAAGTTATAGTAAAAATTACAGGCATTACCGGAGAAAACAGATGAGCATATCTTTTTTCGGAACTGCTCTTGTAGATATCCTTTTACAGGATATCAGCGAAAAGCTGGAACATGAATCTCTTTATGCATCAAAAATTCATACATACAGCCCCGGCGGGAAAGCTCTTAATCAGGCAACATGTGCAACTGTTTTCGGAAGCACATCAATTCTACTAGCGAAACATGGTGAAGATGAGTTTGGTGGACTTATTCGAGTTGAGCTTGAAAAGGCAGGAGTTCAAACGGATTGCCTTCTTGTCGATCATGCACTGCCAACCGGTTTTGTTATCCTCGTTCCTGAAAAAGGCGATTTTAAATCAATACTCATATCCTACAGCGCCTCGATTCGAGTTTCAGATACTGACTGGAACGCAAAGAAGAATACTTTCCTTGAAAGCAGAATAGTTGCAGGCGGTCTCGAGTTAAAACTGGATATCTGCAAGCAGATACTTGAAGAGTCAAAGAAAGCAGGAAGGCTTGTAATTGTTGACCCCTATCCTCCCGAGAAAGCTGATACTGAAGTTCTTTCATTCGCTGATATTCTCACACCAAATAGAGATGAGGCTATGGTAATCAGCGGACGCTCTATAAACAGCATCTTTGCAGCAAAGCTAGCTGCTCAGGATATCATTAAGATGGGTGTCAAAAATGTATGCCTTAAGCTCGGCGCAGATGGCGTTATTGTTGCAAGCGATGATACAGTTGAGCATATAAAACCTGTTAAGGTTCAGCCTTTAGATACGACTGGTGGCGGTGACGTTTTTGCCGGAGTTCTTGCTTCTCTGATTGATAGAGGAATTGATCTTATCAATGCCGCAAAGATTGCCAACTATGCTTCTGCTCTTTCGGTTACCCGAAAAGGTGCTTTTGCTTCGATTCCAAAACCAGCTGAGCTTTTTGAGTTTATGCTTCATCGAGGCGCCGAAGATAGGCTGGTTAGAATAGTTTCTGATCTTCTTGAAAAGAATCAGGCTCAATAATGTTAAGTGGCTCTTTATCTTTGAGGACTCCAAGCATATCAGCCATCATCCGCGCGTTTTTTAGAGCGTAGTATGCAAAACAGTTGTTGAAAAAAAGAAAGGTTCTTTCTGCTTTCAGGCTGAGATCTTTTATTATTTCTGCCCACTCTTCAAGCTCTTCTTTGCTGTATAAATACTTAAACCTCTCCTGCACGGTGATATCTTTTTTAAGCCAGACTTCCGTATTCCTTCCGTGAAATCTAATGTAAGAATCTTTTGATGTGAGTCCAATTAATGCGGGAACCGAACCATAGATTCCAACCTGCGGCTCATCAGCAATACAGTACACCATATCGAGCTTTCTCAGAATGGAAAAGGTATCTTCTGCCTCAGAATTTAAAAGCCAGCTTCCATGTCTGAACTCTATGGCTAAGGGCCATCCTTGAGAGAGATTCCTGATCTCATGCAGATATTCAATGTTTTCATCATTCTTTTTAAACCATGGTGGAAATTGAAAAAGAACATATCCGAGCTTACCAGCAGCCCTCAAAGGGAGGAGAGCGCTGAAAAACATTTTAAAACAGGCGAGTTTCAATTCTTCATTCGGTATACCTGACACCCAGTCACCATCGAAATCAGCAGGCAGATATCCTCTCAGGGTCCTTCCAAGGCTCGATACCGGAGCCCCGTGCAGAGTCATCAATCTGAAAGCTTTAAAATTGAATACGAAATCTGCAGGAGTTCGCTGGATAAAAAGCAGTGAATTTCTCTCAGAAGGTAAAGCATAGTAACTGCTATCAATTTCAACGCTGTTAAAATATCTTGAATAAAATGTTATTCTTTCGCCAGGTTTCAATCCCTGTGGATAAAAATATGGAATTACACTAGGATCGGCAAAACTGCTTGTGCCGATGTATATTTCAGTCATCCAGTATCATTCCCTGTCAATTCTTCCTGAAAGCCTTTCGTATAGAATAACCCAGACAGAAAATATCATAAAGGAGAGAGCATACCCACCCAGAACATCAACCGGCCAGTGGTAACCCAGATAAATTCTTGAAAAACCCACGCCTACCGGAAGCACAAACAGAATATATGCGATAAACTTCATGAGTCCCTTGCCCTCTCTGAGCGCAATCCAGCCAAGAATCCAGAAAATAATTGAGGAAGCAACGACATGACCGCTTGGAAAGCTGAACCCTGCCTGCGGCTCTGAAATAAGTGGAACTTCTGGCCTTGTAGTTCGAAGGATGTTTTTAAGAACTAAACTGAAGGTATTTGAAACCACAATAGTTGCCAGGAATATAAGCGCATCAAAAAGCCTTTTGCGTAAGAAAAAAATAGCAATCGAAACCAGGGATAGAAACACGATAAAGTACCCTGAACCGAAAGTTGTTAAGATAATTGAAACAAGGTCAAGTCCCGAATTCCTTATTCCAACTAAAAAATCTACAATCTTTTGCTCGAGCTCGTCAGAAGGCTTGCCTGCAATATTTCCGAGAAATATCAACAATGAAGCGGAAACTAAGAACCAGATGCTCAGTAAGAATTCAAGCTTGATTCTCTGCCTGACAGTAGTAATAAGTCCGATACCGGCCCGTATTATGCTCCTGCCTGTAAATATTGAAGCTACAACTAAGATTATGACTATTCCAATTCTTCCTGTATATTTCTCTATGAGGCTGAAACTTTCGCCAAGGTAATAGCCTGCATAAGTGATAAGAATTGCCCACAGCACAGAACCTAAGAAATCGAAGAAGATGAAGTCTCGAAGTCTTGTTTTTGATGCACCGGCAAGAAATGGTGCACCTGCTCTCAAGAAACCGACAAAACGGGCAACCAGCATTGTGAGGGCACCGTATTTTTGAAAAAAACCTTTTGCAAGCTTTACGTATTCTTCAGAAAATTTAAATAAACGGTTAGAAAGAGTGAAGATATTTTCGCCAAACCGTCTGCCCATATAGTAACCTGTTATGTTACCTAAAAATAAAAAAAAAGCGGCAAGTGGAATGATTACTTCAATCTTTAAAATTCCCTTAGATGCAAGAAAACCCGCAAAAGCAAGAGCAGTTTCACCTGGAACTACAGTGCCCAGAAAAGCAGCGCATTCAAGATAGACCACCGCAGCAATAATAACGTAAACAGACCAGGGCGGAAGTAAGCTAATTCTTAATAAAACAGATGCGAGAAAATCGCTTATGA
>FWPV01013197.1_pt1 | contig 12485 bp, 14 predicted proteins | sample 2228371 | NCBI WGS metagenome assembly FWPV01 (sample SAMEA103939776, study PRJEB20133) | metagenome | reverse complement strand
CCGTAGCGGAGAACGCAGATTGAGATAGAGCCCCACAGCGAAGTCTCTTGCAATCACCTTTAAATCAAAAAATTCTCCTTTGCTCACTCCCCTCATTCGGTCGAGTCCATTCCCTAATTTCGGACCTACCAATAACTGTGGGCTGGGGCTGAAGAAACCAGGTTTTGAGCCGCGACGGCCAATGGCTCGGGCTCCGTAACCTATGCCATGCGGACTTGGCTTCGACCCATTCGCCTTCGGTGAGCGTGGTTTCGGCATAAACCTCCTTGTTGGAAGCCATGATGATCGAATCGATCTCTTCGTTCAGAGATGGAAACCTTTTTTCAGCCGTAAACCGTACCCCGTTGGGGTTTCACTTAGAGCATGGGGAAGACGGCTTCGACGTCTCCATGTTCGGAGGGCCGCAAAGAGTTGGATTGCGGCTACGCGATTTCGCCTGTAGGTCATCCATGCCCACAAAGAGGCTAAGAGTGCTCGGCATCTTCCAAGCCACAATGAAAAGAAATGCCATGGCCTTTCTCCACCGCTGCCGGAAGCGGTTCTTGAAAGCAGCCATCGCACCAAGAAGAAGAGTGCTCCGCATGAAATGATGACAAGGGTGAGTCCCAATAGGCTACCGAAGACCCAAGTGAGAATCTTTTCGAAAAGTTCTGTCCCCCAACTGCTTTCTCGGGGAGTCATCAATTCTCCCATCCCGCCTTCGGCTGTGCTCGAGGAAGGCTCTGGCCGAACGGCTCGCCCCATGAATAGGAAACGCAGAATGCTGACCAGAACGGGTCCGAAGGGCTTCCCTTCCCGTTGGGAGGGCCAGGAGTTGAAGAGGTAAACTATTCTTAAGCCTACGAGAATGAAACCAAATACCTGAGAGCTTAGAATGTAAATGACCCGCCATCCCCTCCCCTTCGAAAGAAAGGTCGTTGCTGCCGCCAATGCAAATGTGACAACCGCCTCCGGAAAAGGAAAGGGCCGATGCAAATTTGAAGTCATAAGGAAATTGGCCCATGCGTAGCGCCAACTCAGCTCCATGCCCATCATCGCCCAGAACTGAAGATGCTCTTTTCCCCTTTTCATACTTTCCCGCTTTGTTTGACCACCATGTCAGAGATGGAGTAAACCTTATACCAAGCCTCGGTACGTTTTTCTCCAGCGGCGAGCCGAGGCCTGCACACAAAGAATATCACGGGGGTTTTGGGGTGCTTAAAATAGTGCTGGACAGTTTCGATCGTCCCGTCCTCTTGATAGGAAAAGTGAAGACAGCTCATGCCCCAGTAGATCTCCAACCCGCGGCCCACTACGTCAAGGAGATCTCCTCTCGATTCCATTCGGAGCCTAGCCAGGACCTCCAAAATGGCAGGCAACTGCTGACGATTTCTTCGGATGGGCACAATGGTTGAATTTCCCCCCACCACAATTCCATTCGTTGCCAATCCCAAAGCGTAGCCCCGCCTGTCCATCATGACAGCGAGGGATGCGACGATTTCCAGGATGGTTTCAAATTCTTCCTCCGCCTTAGAACTCGCGAATTGATCCACATCAACGACGAGCAGGACCTTCTCTTGTTCCGTGGGTTCAAACACCTTCTCCTGCAATCGGTGGTGGCGTGCGCTTGCTTTCCAGTGAATATAGTTGGCTGGCTGGCCGTGTTGATAATCTCTGGTGCCGAGGATGGAGATCGGGTCCTGGACCGGACTCTCGGCTCCTGGGACACCAAAGAAATCGCGCCTGGGCAAAGGAAAGGATTTCAGAGGCAGGATCTTAGGATAGACGATCACCTGGTGAAAAGCTTCCTCTCTCCTTTCCCTGACGAAAAAGTCGAAAAGATCGCCTGCCATGAGATGAAGGGGCCCTATCTGGTGAACCCCCCTCCGCCGCGCGATGAATTCGTATTCGAAACGTGCCCCTTGATACCACCAAAGCTGATCCTGACAAATGCATCTCTCTTCCCCAGAGGACGGATAAAGATGGCGGCTGATAGGGACCTCCGTTCTAAGCCAGATCGGGAGGAACTTCTTATTCTCCGCATGAACCGTGAGCGTCAGCTTTTCATCCGGGAAAAGTCTCTCTTTGTCAACGATCAAACGAGATCTAATTTTCGAAAGGCTTGCCCTTGCCCAAATTCTCGCGCCTAAAAAGAGTCCTAAGACAAGGAGCGAAAAGACAATCAGATCCTTCTGACCATGCAATAAGGCAATGAAAAGAACCGCTCCCAGAAAGAACCGTCACTCGGTCGGAATGGGGATGGGTATCTGATGGAGGATCTCTTCCAAGAGATGCTCCGAGGTCCCCCCACGCAGACGGGCCTCTTCTTTCACAATGAGCCGGTGAGCCAGGACAGGGAGGACCAAGGATTGGATATCATCGGGTAGCACGTACGGCCGCCCTCGGAGAGCTGCCAGCGCCTGGCCGGCGCGCATCAAGCCAAGAGAACCTCGCGGACTGGCGCCGGGACGCAGGGAACGGTCACTTGACGTTCTTCCATCGCTTCCAAGAGACTCGACTGCGTCCGCGGAATCGTTCGGTTAATCTCGTCAGCCAGTAGGATATGCGTCATCACCGGTCCAGACTGAAAAGTGAATTGCCCTGTTTGCTGATTGTAGACATTGAACCCCGTTATGTCGGCGGGCAAGAGATCGGGCGTGAACTGGACTCTTCTGAAAGATCCGCCCATGCTCCTGGCCAGAGATTTGGCCAACAATGTCTTTCCTAAGCCTGGAATGTCCTCAATCAGGACATGGCCATCCGAGAGGAGGGTAACAAGAAGGAGTTCAATCGATTGTCGTTTCCCTACAATCACCCGAGCAATATTTTCGACGATCCTTTGACAGAGGCTGAAATCCAAAACATTCCCTCCGAAAAGCGGGCATCTTTCCACTGACAGGCTCAGTTTAGCCACACGGTCGGCTAAGAACATAACCTTTCGATTTTGTAAACCATGCTAAGGTCGGAATTCAGAGGAAGGTAAGGATTGCTTGACGCACGGACACGTGATATCTAAGATCCTACTGATTGAGTCCTTGAAAATCAAAAAATTAATCCCTGACCAAGAGAACACCGAGCTCGTGCGATCGAAGCTATACTGACGACGAACCTCCCCCCTTGCTATCATTCGCGGCAGAAGAAGCCATGTCAAATACAGGAGAAGAAAGCCTGACGACGAATTTTAGTGCATCTTCCAAACTTCCAGGATCGGCTATCCCCTTTCCCGCGATGTCCAATGCCGTCCCATGGGCGGTTGTTCCACATATGACAGGGAGTCCCATATAGAGCGTCGTTCCCTTTCTCGTCGTACCCAACTTCCTTGCAATATTGACTTGATCATGGTACATCCCAACGACAGCATTGAATCCTTCCCTCACCGCTCTCACAAATATGGTATCAGCAGGGAACGGCCCCTGAACTTTGATGTTCAATCTTTCGGCCTCTTCGATGGCAGGTTTGATCTCTTCGATCTCTTCTCGCCCGATCAATCCTCCCTCACCTCCATGGACGTTCAGTGCAGCCACTGCGATCTTGGGATCGACGATTCCTACCTTCCTCAATATCTGGTTCATTAAAAGGATGAACTTCAGGATTCGATCTTTTTTAATCTTACTTACGATATCTCTGAACGGGATATGGGACGTGACGCTAACTGTCCAGAGCGCATCCATCACGCCTACGACAAAAGGGTCAGAGCTCCTTGAGATCTCGCCTAAGAACTCCAACTCGTCAATATGGGAGTATCCGGCACGATGAAAGGCTTCCTTATTGATAGGTGCTGATATTACTCCGTCGACCTCCCTTTCTAATGCCATCCTGAACGCTTTTTCCAGACAGAGGGCGGCGGTCCTCCCGTTGGCAGGAGACAGCTTTCCCCACTCAATCTCTCGGACCTCTACCTGTTCCGGACATAATACTTCTACGGAAGAAAAGAGAAACCTTGCCTCTGATATATCTTGAATGGCCTTGATCTCCAATTTTCCTCCTACTATTTTAGATGCCTCCCGTAAGACCTTTGGATCACCGATCACAAAGGGGCGACAACGTTCATAGGTCTCCTTTTTTAAAAGAACCTTCAGGGTGATTTCAGGTCCAATTCCACTGGGGTCGCCCATGGTCATCCCAATAATTGGCTTCTTCACGATCTCCCTCCTTGTTGGTGGTGTAGCTTAGGTAGTGCCGTGCAAACTTTTTTTTGGGTTATTTTTGGTTAAGACCGTGACAGTTTAGTAACAGAACCTTAACCGAGTTTGTGTTGAAAGACAAGGGATAAGCCTCGGGCAAGGCCCCCAGAGGCCCCCTCCCCTAAGAATCACCGTCCTCTCCATCCTTTCAGGTTGTCCTCCGAAAGCCTCCCAACTTCCGTAGAAAACAGATCCGCTCCGCCTCCCCCCACCCTCTCATATCCTGAAGGTTGACTAGAGAATCCCCTTTCATGGTGAGAGGCTTCGGCTGAAACTCATAAGGGAACTAATGATCTCTTACCGCAAGATCTTGCACCTGTCTATCCGTGTGCCGGCTGTATAGCTGTAAAAGGCACAAGACATTACTGGGTTCAAGATCTCATCTCGTCGATTCGGGATTAAACGATGGCGAGCAGCATTGACAGAAACTCTCTCTTACTCTTTGAGGCCCCGGAAGGTTTGCCGGGAATAAATGGGACGATTTCCTTGAAACATTATTCCTTCGCCTGATTTCCCACTGTTCTTTGCTGATGTCTTCTCTTTCCCCAAAGTGCCTGGTCTTGGAAAGTATTTACGACACGATATGCTGGGGAGTGGGAGAATAAGAGGAAGACTACAGATGACAGGAGGCGTTCAGAAATAGATAAAATAGGGCGAGTCTTTGGGTCAAGGAAGATCCTCGAGGATTTTTTCTGAGCCATTTGGTCGCAGTCTACTTTTTACACGCCCCAGGCAAACATCGGAAAAGTGAGCCAGGCCGACAAGGAGATTTCGAGCCGGGAGTAAGGGCCTAAGCTTGAAACCGTAAAATGGTATGTCCCCCTATACTAAGAGTGGTCGAATTGGATCCGAATGGCCGGCGCCAATGGAGCGGAACTGGTAGCGAGTTTGGAAGGGAATCAGGTGGCTACATCATTTCGGAGTGCCGGATTTTGCAATTTTCAAATAATCAATCGGATGGGTTGTAGGCCATGCCGAAAAACCCGCAGATTTGTGAGCGTAGGATTTATCGCATCCTTTGGGGGTGAAGCTCGCAGCCTTCTCCGACATGCTTCGTATGGTCCAATGTCATCGTTGAGGTGCCCGAGGCCTAAAATCCCGAGCTTTAGCCCGGAGGGTTGGTTTTCAATTTCATGATTCGTTTTGCATTTTCTTCATAAATTGACCTTCGCTCCTCCCGTGTGATATCAAGGCCATCAATAACCTCTATCGTCCATCGGATATAGGCCGATCCTTTCTCGGGGTCAAAGGGAGAATCCGAAGCGAAGAGAACTCTGTCAGGACCAAAGAATTTTAGCCCACAGCGGGTTGCCTCTTTTGCTCCAAAAAGTGCCGTGTCCGCATAAAAAAGCTTGAAATAATCTAAGTGGTGCCTTTTCAGTTTTTTCAAGACAATTGTGTAATCCTCATCAGAAGTCCTCGTTCCTAACTGATCCCAGCCAGGCCCTACACGACCCTCGAAATAGGGGATCATTCCACCCATGTGATGGGTAATGATCTTAAGATCGGGATGCCGATCAAAGAGCCCCGAAAAAACAAGGTGTGCCATTGCCACGCTTGTCTCATAAGGCCAGCCAAAAGTCCACCAGATCTCATAACGGCTCTTTGGTTCACTCTTATAATCAGAAAAATCGGCGCCCCTTGCCGGGTGCATCCAAATGGGTTGATCCATTTCTGCCATAAGGTCGAAGAGGAGCATGAACTCAGGTTTATCCAGGGGTTTCCCTGATACGTTCGTAAAAATCTGAACCCCCACTGCACCAAGCTCAACAATCGCTCGCTTCGCCTCTTCCAAAAGCCCTTCCGGATCATTCATAGGTAGGGACGCCACAAATCCAGGGAAACGATCAGGATATTTTGTCACGAGCTCAGCCATCCCCTCGTTCGCTATTTTTGCCAACTCGATAGAAAGGGGAGAAGGGGCTAAAGACTCAATAGGGGGGTTGGGCAAGCAGATAACCTGCACGTAATCTTCAAACTGGTCCATGATTCGGAACCGTTCGTTGAGATCGACGATACAAGGTATGTTCCTTACGCGTTTGTTGATATCCTTGGCATTTGGAGCGATCTCGATCATTTTCTCATAATATCGCCTGGGGAAAATGTGATTAAAGATATCGATTTTCATTTACTCCCCCAATGTAACGTTTTTATATTTTCGATTTTCTCTCCATTCCCATAGGATGATCGGGAGAGTTATAAAAAGACCAACCAGGTCAGTCGACCAACCTGGAATCATGCAACCTACCCCTCCAAGAATAAAGAAAAGCCTTTTCACCCAATTCAGCCTTCTAAACAGAAATCACTCCGCTCCAATGGCAACAAGTACGATTCCAATTATTGCAGTTAAAATAGCATGAATCATTTCGAAAACGTTCCCCCGGAGTAACAACGATGGATGATAGGCAAACAGAAATGGAACGATATACGCCGCAATCCCCAGTTTGATCGCTTGCAAGGCTGTTTTCATCATATCTGCACCAGCCAGAGAGGCAGCAGCGTAGACGGCCAGACAAACCGGAGGGGTGAGGAATGACATCACAGCAAAGTAAAAAACGAAAAGATGGGCACTCAAAGGAAGAACACCCAGTTGAATCAGTGCTGGAGCGATCAGGATCACCATGAGAATATAGGCAGCTGTAACTGTCATCCCCATTCCAAGAATGATCGCTCCTACTGCTCCGAGGATAAGGAGCAACAGGACGCTTCCTTTTGCCAGGCTGACAAGTGTCTGGGAAAATGTAAAACCCAAACCCGTAAGGGAAATGATCCCGATGATTATCCCGGCAGCAGAAGCGATGACGCCTATTTCAATCATCCCTTCCCCCGTTCCCTTTAAAATCTTAAGAATCTCTGTAAGACTCAGACGATCGTTACTCCGGAGAAGGCAGACGAGAAGAACCGAAGCGCTTGCATAAAGACCTGCCTTATCCGCCTCGACCATGCGGATGAAAAGCGTATAGACCAAAACGAAAAAAGGAAGGAAAAATATCCATCCTCTTTGAAATACGTCAAATAATTTGGGGACCATGTCTTGTGAAAGCCCTTTCAATCCAATCTTAGTTGCCTCCAGATCCACCTGAATGAAGACGGCGATATAGTAGAGGAGGGCAGGGATTGCAGCAGAGATGGCCACCTTCGCGTAGGGGATACCCAGAAAGCTTGCCATAAGAAATGCAGCTGCACCCATAATGGGCGGCATGATCTGCCCACCGCTGGAAGCGGTTGCCTCAACCGCTCCAGCAAAATGCGGAGGGTATCCAGCCCTTTTCATTAAAGGAATGGTTACTGAACCCGTAGTAACCACATTGGCCACAGCGCTTCCTGACATCGTGCCAAAAAGAGAGCTCGCTAAGATGGCGACCTTCGCAGGTCCTCCTCGGAAACGGCCCATGAAGCTCAGGGCGGTATTAGTGAAAAACTCGCCTCCCCCGGTTCGCAAAAGTGCCTGCCCAAATAAGATAAAGGCGAATACGACCGTTGCGGTCACTTCCATAGCAATGCCAAGGATTCCCTGTGGATCCACATAGAGAAAGTTGGCAAGGCGAAACCAGCTTACACATTTCCCGTAGAGTCTCCCCGGAAATAGGTAGGTAAAGAGAGCATAGAACATGAATATGAGGACGATCGTCAGAAAAGGCCATCCTAAGACTCGCCTCGACGACTCCAGGACCAAAACAACAGCAATCGTTCCCAGAACTATCCGCCAAGGAGTAAGATGTCCCATTTCGATGACAATTTCTTTATAACAGAGAAACAGGTACACTCCGACCGAAAGGCCAAGAACGGAAAAAATCAAGTCATACCATGGAACTCGGCCCGTAGGCTCTCCTTTCCGTATAGGAGTAAGTAAGAAAACGAGCCCTAGGATCAAAGCAAAGAAAAGGGCGAGGTACTGCTGAAGATAGAATGAGAAACCAAAGTATAAAGGAAGATTAAGGATCGAGATAATTCCAATAAAAGGCAACAACAGCAGAAGGGTTTCCATGAAACGGCCAAGTATTCCTTCAGGCCTTCTGAACTTCGATCCCTCTCCGAACTCTGCCATAAGACCCTTTTTTTCTTAAAATCCCTCTATCTCCTCTTCGCGAGCAGCGCCTCTTGCAGCTTTGCCATCTCATCTGTCCAGACGCCTTTTTCCTTATAAAACCTGATCGCCCCTGGGTGGTAAGGGATAAGCGCCTCTTTCGAAACAAATCGATCTGGAGTCCATTCTTTCAAAAGCACAGAGGCGAAGGGGTCAGGTCTTGCAATCATACATTTGACCTTATCCCCCTCCGCGCGTTTTATTGCTCGAATTATAGAAGCATAAGGACTACACAAATGAAGCATTTATTTTTACGGAATTGCGATATCGCAAGCTCGACCCGCTCTCTACAAAACATCATTCAAATTGCAATATTGCAAGCCTTACCCAGATTCAGCCTTATTACTAACTAAAAAGAGAAATGGTTATTTGAAAAGAAATTCTAATCCTTAAAAAGTAGCTCAAAATCTCTGGGAGATACAATTCGAAGTCTTTTAAAGGCCTTTAATTCAATCAAATCCATGTCTCCCGTGACAAGATAATCCGCCTTTGCTTCCAAGGCGCATGCCAAAATCGCATCATCGTCTGGATCTCGACATACGGATTGCTTCAGCTGGGAAGGATGGATGGTACTATGGGTGGCCTCCAATACAACCTGAAGAGCATCTCGTACCTCTTCTCTTATGGCGAAAAAATTTTTGAGCAAAACCCGTCCAAATTCTTGAAGGATAATAGGACATACAACTAGATGAAATTGTGTTTTCTGAGCCCGTTGCAATATCTTCGAACAGACGCCCTCCACCACAAAGGCAGCCACCAGACCATTCGTGTCAAACACGACCCGCCCGATACAACCTTAAATACGTCATTCTCGGTCACGACGCCGTTTTTTTTGCCTTGGCGGTGAGGCGTTTTTTCATTTTACGAAACTTAGCTTCCCAGAGATAAAGACTGATTGACTCCTCAATGATATCACTCTTGGAACGACTTGTGCTCTTTGATACCTTCTCAAGTTCATCGGATAACTTCTCCGGCAAACTTACAGAAAGAATTGGGCGCATGGTCCACCTCCTGTATTACAATGCACTAAACTCTATTTGCCTCTCAGGATCTCTCTTCATCGCTCTGGAATTCTGCCATGTGGGAATTGGAAAACAAAGGCATTAAAGTGATTCGTTTACCCCATATTGAGATGATGCAGATGTTTTTGTGTTTTTGATAATTAGTTCTTGAAGAATTGCAATATTGCAAGCCTGACCCGGATGCCTTATTACGAGAAAAACTCGGCCTTTAAGCTAAGGAGTTTCATTCGGATATCTCGGCTGACACGAAATCAATCTTTCTTAGGAAGCTCGTCTCGGAATTCGTGAGATGGGTGACCTTTTGGAGCACCTCAAAGGCTCTCCCCGAATCGATAGACCAGCTGGCCATCTCAATCCCCTCTTGAAAATTCTTGGTCCGCCCGGCGACCATGAAAACAGCCGCCGCATTTAGAAGGACAATATCCCGCCTTGCCCCTCGAGCTCCTCTCAAGATCTCTAATATGATCCCCGCGTTTTGCTCCCTCGTTCCCCCCTTGATCTCTCCAAGTTCCGTCTTCCTTATCCCAAAATCCTCGGGTTCGATGAAATAGCTTTTCAATTCTCCATTCCTAAATTCAGTGACCTTCGTCTTTCCGGTGACGCTTATTTCATCAAGTGTGTCCTCTCCATGAATTACAAGGCCCCTCTCCACTCCCAGGCCCATGAGAACGGTAGCCATCGTTTCCGTTAGATTGGGATCGTAGACCCCAAGAACCTGTACCTTTGCTCCGCCCGGATTGATGAGGGGATCCAAAAGATTGAAGAGAGTTCGGATGCCCATCCTTCTTCGGATAGTGGTAACTCTCTCAAACCCCCTATGAAGCAAAGGCTCGTGAAGAAAACAGATTCCCGCGGTCCTATAACACCTTTCGAGTTGGGTCGACGTCATATCAAGATTGATGCCTAAGGCCTCAATGACATCGGCACACCCGCAGAGGGGATGAAGAGATCTCCTCACACACCTCACCACCTTCAGACCCGCTCCCGCAACGACGAATGAGGTCGCTGTGGAGACATTAAAAACAGTCGTTCCTCCCGCGAAGCCCCTTGCTGTGCTAAGGATGGTTTCCCTCTCCACCGTAATCTCCTCCCGATCAAGACAGACCGGGTCGCCCTCGAATCTCATCTTCAAAGACTTCTCCCTGAGCACCCTGGCCGCTGCCGTTATCTCCTCTGCCGTCTCCCCCTTCATCCTCAACGCCGTGAGGAATGAAGCAATCTCTTCCGGAGACGCCTTCGCCTCCGCAATCTCCCGCATCACCTCTTCCATTTCTCTGCTTGATAAATTCTCCCTCAAAACGACCTTACCTGTTGCCTCTCTGATCATCTTCTTTCTCCTTTCATCTGGATTTACGAAACAAAAAAGGCTATGGTTGGTTTCCATAGCCTCTTGCGAATACTTGGCAATAAAAAAGGCCATGGGAAGCAGGAGTGCCGCCCATGGCCTCACCGAACAACTCGAATCTTTACAGTGGCACCGGGCAGGCCTCCCTTGAGCTGTCCTCCCAGCACCACCAATTACCGATTCGTATCGAAATCCCCTTCACTTTCCTCTCTCCCTTAGATGGCCCTATTCTTATCAAGGTTTGAAGGATATGTCAAGAACTTTTCCGAAGACCTCTTAATGAGTGGGGGGCTTGTTGAATTCCCTCACCTGACTCTCCTCATCACTCAGACCGGAAGGCTCTTGGACAAGTTTTGTCTGGATGATAGGAAGGTAACCACGAAGGGATGCGAACCGCGAAAGAAGAATCGAGGGCAAAATGGGATTGGCGCTTGTTTTAATCCGCCATTCGCCGAATTGAAATGTGAAATGGGGTCAAATCTGTATTCTTGAGCTTTCTGCAATGCCCCCCTCACCCTTTCGATCCTCGCTGATAAATGTCGATCCTTCTATCTCAACTCCAATACCCTCTTCCTCATCACACTCACCGAATGTGTCACAAACTATACCCATAATCCTCTCCGGCTCCACCTGTAACACTATCCTCCTCACCGCCGGAAGCTCCCTTGACCTGGCCCTTGACTCAATATACTTCTCTCCAATCCTCTTAATAAACTCCCTTCCCCCTATTATCCCATGACCCTTGCCCCTCTCCAAAGGATTGAGCATCCCTTTGCATGCCCCCTCCATCACAAATTCCTCATACCTCCCCCTCCCTCTCGCCGTATCCCCACCAAAATAAGCCAGCACCCCCTCCACTTTTTCCCATCTAAGTCCATCTCGGACCGAAGTCCCACCCGAATGGGGTTAAGATATATGTATCGAGAAACCTCCTGAAGATAATTATCCGCATTCATTCACAACAATTTGTAACGACCCTGATAAAGATGGTCCCGCCTCTCATGCTTCCAGTTGTTATCAGACGTATACGAGATATTAAAATGCCACCTGAATTCCTGAAGGTTCCCTAAGGGGTTTTAACCAAGAGATGGAAGTGGTTTGACATCAAGACATAGGCTAAGATTTCGGTCTGATAAATATCGCTGGAGCGCCCTAAAGGATCAAGAAAGGTAGATCGATCGGCATCACTTGAGGAGATTTCTTGCCCACCATTCCCACGACAGGTCCCATGATAGTAGGCATTCTCATATCGGATTCGAAGAGGTCTCGCCGTCAAAAAACTTTTAAATAAAAGAGGAAAATAAAGTCAAGGATAAAGATTTGACCCCATTTTTATGAATTACTTTTTACTTCACCTCCCTCTTTTGTTAAGAACGTGTCCGTGACCGTGGAGCCTGGGACTGAGAAGCACAAATCGTGAATCAAATCGTTTAGTCTTCTTCTATTGCCTCACGCAATGGAATAGGCGTCAGTGCAGGGGGTGAATGTCTTTGAGCAAATGTTTGAAAGACACCGCCCGTATTTTTTTATCTAATGGAAAGGTATGCTCTCCTACATGGATCACATCCAGGGATTGAAGATGAAGATCGGACAAGGCATGACGCATGGAAGGAGTGATCTGTGGAGAAGTCGTCCGCTTGATCTCAAACCCTATCCGCCTACGCCCTCTGACAATCAGAAGATCCAATTCTGCTCCTCCATGGGTTGCCCAGAAGAAACATTCCTCCCAACTGACGCCGAGATGATTAACGACCTGCTCAAGAACAAAGCCCTCCCATGAGGCTCCAACCTTTGGATGGCTCTCAAGATCCTTAAGCGTTCTGAGGCCTAATAAGGTATGCAGCAAACCACTGTCTGCAATGTAGATT
>FWPV01013196.1_pt1 | contig 12485 bp, 8 predicted proteins | sample 2228371 | NCBI WGS metagenome assembly FWPV01 (sample SAMEA103939776, study PRJEB20133) | metagenome | reverse complement strand
CGAAGTGGGGACCATAGATCAGGGGGATGAGCCGGTCGCTGCCTGCCCAGAGGACATACATCAGCGGCAGGGCGGCGGCCAGCAGCCAGGCTGCGGTCTGGCGGGCCAGAGGGCCGATGGCGGCCCGGTCTCGGTGCCAGAGGTTGACGAAGACCGGGTAGAGGATGTTCTGTAGGACCAAGTTGACCACCAGGCCGGAAAAACCGTCCACCACCTGCCAGGCGGCGCTGTACTGGGCCACCGCCTCGCTGCCGCCGTGGCGCTGCAGGAAAAAGAGATTTGCCTTGTTATAGACGCTGGCGGTGATTTCCAGCAGGCCGAAGAGCAGGCCCACCCGGAACAGGGCCCGGAGTTGGGCAGCGCTGGACCGGTGCCAGCCGGCGGTGAGCTGTTGGCGTAGCAGCCGGAAGCAGAGGGATAGTTTGATGCCGCTGTCCACCAGCTTGAACAGGGCCACCAGCAGGGGCGGCGCCCCGGCGGCCAGCGCCGCCAGGCCGAAGCCGAAGCCGCCCAGGGTTCCCATAGCCCTGATCTTGGCCTCCACCTCTTGGCGCCCCTCCACCTGCAGAACCGCAAAAAAACTGCTGGCCAAGGCCTCCAGGGCGACTCCCAGACCGATGAGCCACAATAGTCCGGCCAGATGCCAGCTGTAGCGCTGCCAGAACACCAGGGTAAGGGCGGCCAGACCGGCTGCCCCCAGACACCAGGTTTTCAGGGTCAGGACCCGGCCCAAGAGCACGCCGGTCTGCTCCCGGTTGCTGCTCACCAGGCGGACCAGGGGCAGGTTGAGGCCGAACTCCGCCACCATCAGCAGGATGCTGCCCAGCCCCAGGGCCATCATGAATTCGCCGTAGGTGGTGGTGCTGGTCCGGGCCAGATAGATGAAAAACACCGTCTGCAGGCCTTCCTGGAACCAGCGGGCCCCCAGCAGGTAGCCCAACTTACGCAGGAGGTGCAGCGGCGGGCGGGGTGCCACTGTCTGGGGGGGAGGCTCCTGGGGGGGCGGCGCGGGCCTGGTCATGGCCGGGGCGTCCGTGCCGTCAGCAGCCGGGCCAGGGTCTGGGCCACCATGACCCGGCCGGCGTCCAGCAGGTGGACGCCGTCGGCCTGATAGACAGGTTCGGTCCGCGGGGTGAGGATATTGCGGCAGTCCACAAAATAGGGCCGATGCTGCAGGTGATCCACCAGGGTCTGGTTGACCAGCCGGACGTTCTCCCGGAAGGCGGCGAACCGCTGACTGCGCATGATCATCCCCAACTGTTCCTGTTGCTGCACGGCCGGGTGCACCTCGCCGGTCTCCACCCACCAGAGGGGTTGCCAGACCAGGAGAAAATCCGCCCCATAGCAGGCTGCCAGGCGCTCCACATGGTCATAACGCTGCCGACAGGCGGCGGCGAACTCCTGCAATTCGGGCGAGTCGGGCCCCAGGGGCGCAGCCACGCCCCGCAGTTTCTGGAACAGCTCTCGGCTGAAGGAAGCCTGCCAGGCGGCATTCAGGGGTTTGAGGAGCCCGAAGAAGCTGGCATGGTAACTCTCAATCAAGGCCTGCAGGCGGCGGTAGCCCAGATGCGCCCCCCACCGGCGGTATTGGACGAAATAGGTGGCATCATTGGCGCCATCGTAAAAGATGACCCGGGTGGGCTTCAGGGGCTGTTCAATGAGCAGTTTCTGCAGGTACTTGGTCTCCAACAGGGAGTTGAAGGAATTTTCCCCGAAATTCACCAGATACCACTCAGGATGCTCCCGGTTCAGGCAGGCGGCCAGCAGACTGGGGATGGTGCGGCCGTCATCCTCGGTGGCCCCCCGCATGGTGGAGCCGCCCAGCAGCCAGACCACTTCCCGGGCCTGGTCCGGGGGCGGGTTATGCCGCGTCGGTCTCACCCCCGCCACGTTCAGATACAGGGCATAGGGATCGTAGACCACCCGGCTGCCTTCCCGGGCCTTGCCGAAGATGAGATAGTTGCTCAGGGTGATGCCCAGGAAACTGGCCACCTCCAGGCTTACCAGGCAGAGCAGTAGCCAGATCACTACCCGTTTGAGCAGGGTACAGACCTTCAGGACCATGGCGGTTCCCAGGACGTGGCGGCCGGCCCGGCGCAGTGTCCAGACCAAAGCAAGGAAAACTGTTGAAAAGCAGGTTTTTTTTCTGATATATACAGCTTGACTACCATATATGACCGCCTCCCGGGAAAGGGGACCCGGTTGCCTCAACCCGGCGCCACCCGCCTATACGTGTGCGGCAGGGGGGAAACGGGCATCCGGAGTGGCAGACGGCAGGGAAGCAGGTGGCTGCCCGGCAGGTTGGCGGACCGACCCGGAACGGCCGTCCAGCACAATCTACCATGGCGGCCGCCGACGCACAAGCCGTCACCGGCCCGGAGATGGGTTGCGCGGGAGGTCGTCAGCCAAGTCCATCCCGGCAAGGATAGGGTATGAGAAAATTATTCGGCACTGACGGCATTCGGGGGGTCGCCAATACCTACCCCATGACCGCTGATCTGGCCCTCAAGTTGGGGCAGACCATCGGCCACGTGATCAAGGCTGACCGCCAGGGGGGACGGGTGGTGGTGGGCAAAGACACCCGGCTTTCCGGCTATATGCTGGAGTATGCCATCGTCTCGGGCATCTGCTGCATGGGAGTGGACGTATTGTTGGTGGGCCCGCTGCCCACCCCGGGGATCGCCTTCATCACCAGCTCCATGCGGGCGGACGCGGGTATCGTCATCTCCGCTTCCCACAACCCGTACCAGGACAACGGCATCAAGATCTTTGCCGGCACCGGCCTCAAGCTCCCCGACGAGGTGGAGGAGCGCATCGAAACCATCATGCTCCAGGAGGACATGGAGAAGCTGTCCTGCTCGCCCACGGAAGTCGGCCAGGCCTTCCGGGTCGACGATGCCGCCGGCCGTTATATCACGTATCTGAAAAACACCTTTCCCAAGGATCTCAAACTGGACGGCCTGAAGATCGCTTTGGACTGCGCCCACGGGGCCACCTACCGGGTCACCCCCACCGTGTTGGCCGAGTTGGGGGCCGATGTCATCCCCTTCGGGGTGCGCCCCAACGGCCGCAATATCAACCGGCAGTGCGGCTCCACCTATCCTGCCATCCTCCAAAGCATGGTGCGGCGGCATGACGCCGACCTGGGCATCGCCCTGGACGGGGACGGTGATCGGGTCATCCTGGTGGATCATCAAGGCGACCTCGTGGACGGCGACCACACCATGGCCATCTGCGCGGAGTATCTGCTGAAACACCATGCCCTGCGGAAAAAAACCCTGGTGGGCACGGTCATGAGCAACCTGGGCCTGGAAGTGGCCATGAAACGACTGGGCGGCAAGCTGCTGCGCACTCAGGTGGGCGACCGCTACGTGATCGAAAAAATGCTCCAGGGGGGCTACAACCTGGGGGGCGAACAGTCGGGTCATATCATCTTCCTGGATCATAGCACCACCGGCGACGGTACCCTCAGCGCCCTCCAGGTGCTGGCCATCATGCAGCGCACCGGCAAGACCCTCCGGGAGTTGGCCCAGGTCATGGAGGTCTATCCCCAGACCCTGATCAACGTGCCGGTGCGGGAGAAGCGGGATCTGAAAGAGATCCCCCCAGTGGTCCAGGCCATCCGGAACGCGGAAAAGCACTTGGGCCAACGCGGCCGGCTGCTCATCCGGTATTCCGGCACTGAACCCAAAGTGCGGGTGATGTGCGAAGGGGAGGATGCCGCGGAAGTGGAAACCATCGCCCAGGAAATCGCTGCGGTGATCCACAGCCACCTGGGCCGGCCGGATTGACCGGCCCCCCTTGCTGCCGGCGGCCACAGGTTCTGCCACCGCCGGGGCACTGAATCCCACAGATGAGGTTATGCCAGTGCTCATTGTGATGGATGTGGGCAATACCAATACAGTCATCGGAGTCTTTGAAGACCAGAAGCTCATCAGCGATTGGCGCATCCGCACCGAGAAGGAGACCACGGCGGACGAGTATGGCATTCTGCTGCGCAATCTGTTTCAATCCCAGAACCTGACCCTGGAGCCCGGCACCGACCTGATCATCTCCTGCGTGGTGCCGCCGATGATCAACACCCTGGACAAGTTCAGCCGCCGCTACCTCCAGGTCAAGCCCCTGATGGTGGGTCCGGGGATCAAGACCGGCATGCCCATTTACTATGACAATCCCAAAGAGGTGGGCGCCGACCGCATCGTCAATGCGGTGGCGGCCTATGAGCAGGTGAAAGGGCCGGTCATTGTGGTGGACTTCGGCACTGCCACGACCTTCGATGTGGTCTCCAGACAGGGGGAATATCTGGGGGGCGTCATTGCTCCCGGAGTGATGATCTCCTGCGAGGCCCTGTTTCAGCGGGCTTCGAAACTGCCCCGGGTGGAGATCTTCAGTAAACCCAAGAGCATCATCGCCAAAGACACCATCAGCAGCATGAACGCCGGCATCATTTATGGCTATGCCGGCCTGGTGGACGGCATCGTGCGCCGCATCAAGGAGACCCTGAAAGAGTCCATGCAGGTCATCGCCACCGGAGGACTGGCCTGCCTCATCGCTTCGGAGACCCAGACCATCGACTACGTCAACGATTACCTGACCCTGGAGGGGTTGCGCATCATCTATCACCGCAACCGGCCGAAACGAGAGGACCGCTCTTAGGAGGGTGTTGAAAAAGTGTTCGTAGGGGAGGGGGTCAGGGGCATAGCCCCCTGACCCCATCCCTACAACCCTCCCCCAACCCCGACAGCAGCTTTTGGCGGCGCCAAAAGCTAAAATTTAGGGATATCCTCCCACCATCAATGATGGCAGGGAGTTTTGCCACAGCCTTTTAGGAGGCGGTGACCACAGCCCCGGTACCGGCCACAGCCTGCCTGCCGCAGCCTGGCTGACAGGAAAATCTTACGATGAGGAGCATACGCATGGGCGGTGAATTGATCGAATTGGAAAAAAATGCCGGCTACCAGGCGATCTTGGGCTACCTGCAGGAATACAGCCGCAAGATCAGGGATATCCAGGAAAAATATGCCCTCAGCAATCGGGATATCATGAGCCCCCGCCTGGTGGACAATCCCAAATTGTCGCAGGAGGAACTGGCCGCCCTGGCTGATCTCAAACTGCGTCTGGACGCCATCATTAATGAAGTGGCCGAACGGGTGGAAAAACACCGGGTGATGTCCTATGACGATTTCACCCAGCGCTATGAACTGAATGCCTATGACCGCCTGCGGGTCAACACCCTCATCGGGTCGGTCCGGAATATCAATAAATCCATCCAAAAACTGAAATTCACCGTGGAAAATTTCTCCCGCTGCAACCGCTACATCATTAATGAGCTGGACACCTGCCTGGCCCAAGGGGAGGTCAGCAAAAGCCGCCTGCTGGTCCTGGGCAACATCCTGCTGATCTATGAACTGGCCAACTACATGATCAATTTCCTGGAAGCCTTTCAGCTGGAGGGAATAGAGGAGATTTCGTCGCTGTCCCGCACCGAGCTGGAAAAGATCAGCCAGACCCTGGCAACCGTGGAAAAACTGAAACTGGACGCGGCCTCGCCGGAGATCGAACCGAGGGTGCGGGAACGCATCCTGGCCAACCTGGAGGATCGGCAGCAATCCTTGGAGAGCTTCCGGAGTGAATGGGATACTTATCTGGCCGGCATCCAGGATGTGCAGGGCAAGGTAGGCTCCCTGAAGGATAAGATCCCGACCCTGAAGCTCATCCGCGACAACGCCCAAAACCAGTTGGATTTTTTTGAAATCATGAAGATCTTCGGGGTCATGATGGTGGCCGAGGCCGTGCGTCAGAGTCTGGAGACCATCGAGAGTGTGGCCCTGCCCCTGGATGAACTGGAATTGATCTCCCTGCCGCCGCATCGGGTCCACAAACTCATCGGGCTGACCCAGGAGGCGGGGAGCAGCCAGATAGGCTGATCCCGCCCGAGTCCGGCAGAGGGAGGGAGCTGGCGCCATCGACGACAAATATTCCCGTTATAGTACCGAACAACTGGAGGTCCTCCTGCCGCACCTGACCGATCCCCAGGAGAAGGAGGCGGTCAAGGAGGAACTCAGCCGGCGGTATTATGAACATTACCGCCGCCTGGGCCAGGAGGCGGGGCTCAGTGCCGGCCGGCCGCCGGCAGAGGATACGGCCCCGGCCCCTCCGACCGAGCAGCCGCCGGCCGCCGAAGCGGAGGCGCAGGACGGCGCCGGCCCTGATCTGGCCACCGCCCTGGAGGAGGTGACCACCGTAGCGCCGTTCTCTCCCGGCGCCCCGGGCCAGAAACCTGCCGGCGCCGGGCAACGGGAGGCACCACCGGCCGGGACGAAGAAACGGTGTTTCATCGCCACTGCGGTCTACGGCTCCCCCCACGCCCCCCAGGTCCTGCGGTTGCAGCAGTTCCGGGATCGCCGTCTCGCCGGCCGTCCTTGGGGTGAGGCTATCCTGCGGCTCTACTATCGGGTCAGCCCGGCGGTGGCCCGGTTCCTGGAGGACCACCCCCGCTGCTGCGCCTTGGTGCGCCACCTGCTGGCCCTGGGATGGCGTTGAAGTGGTCAAAGAGGGAAGAGGGAAGAGGGAGTAGGGATGAGAGATCTTAGGGCCGCCTGCCTTCCCCTGCCTACCGCCTCCTGCCCACTGCCCTCTGCCTCCTGCCCACTGCCCTCTGCCTTCTGCCTACCGCCTACCGCCTCCTGCCCACTGCCCTCTGCCTTCTGCCCTCTGCCTACTGCCTACTGCCCTTTGCCTTCTGCCCCTGGCGCCAGGCTGAGGTGGCTGCAGCAGTTTTCCTTGACAGGCAGAAAGGTCTGTGGTAGAGGAAGGGTATACAGGTTCCTTCGGGATAAAAGGGAAGACGGTGCAAATCCGTCACGGTCCCGCCGCTGTAACCGGGGACGAAGCCGGCAGAAGGCCACTTGCCTGGGGGCAGGGAAGGCGCCGGTGGTAGAGTGATCCGGAAGTCAGAAGACCTGCCTGTAGAGCGATCGGGAAGTCTTCGCCGAGGCAGCGAAGCTCCGCATTGAGGACCAAGAAAGCAGGGTGCAATCCTCAATTCTCCTCCGGGAGGGTTGAGGTTTTTTTTCGCCTCACCTTCCCATTCTCCTTATTCTTGGCGCCCTGCCGGTCCGGATTGGCGCATTCGGACCGGCAGACCTTTTCCCCCTCCCCTTCGGCCGGCGGCGGTCCCACTCTTGTCGGCAAAAAAATTTTCCTGACAAAGACCTTGCAATGGCAGGGGTACTTATTTATATTTCAATAAATTATTGCTTTTCTGGGCGGAGGACTTATGCCACTCACCAAGGCTTCCCTGGTGCAGGCCCTCTATGAACGGGAGATCCTCTCCAAGACCGAAGCGGCCCGGGCCGTGGATATGGTGTTCCATCTGCTGAAACAGACCCTTGCCAACGGAGAGGACGTGTTGATCAGCGGCTTCGGGAAGTGGGTGGTGAGGGAAAAAAAGGAACGCCGGGGCAGAAATCCCCAGACGGGGAGTGACTTGATCATTGACGCCCGCCGGGTCGTCACCTTTCGCGCCTCCGGCGTCTTGCGCCGCCAGATCAATGAGGCAAAACCCACCCAACCTTAGAAGGTTGCTGGGGGATCGTCCAACGGCAGGACAGCGGCCTTTGGAGTCGCCGATAGAGGTTCGAATCCTCTTCCCCCAGCCAGCTCAACCCTGCGGTTACCTGTCAGCAGTTTTGCCATCCTTGCCAACCTTGCCACCAACAGCCGGAGATTCCCTGGGACCTTGGCCCTACCGGCAGCCTCAGGGTCTGTCCCTGGCCGGCAGCTGGGTGCCGACGCCGGTCGGCGGGCCGCCTGGGGGGCCAAGGGCTGAGAGGGGCGGCCGCTGGGCCTCCTCTCCGGCGAGCAGCTTTTCCATCCCAGCAGACAGTTGAGGACTATGAGAACTATCATGGCGCCCCAGGAATCATCCCGGTTGCAGAATAAGCCGCAACCCGCCGTCCCGCTCATCTCCCTGCGGGGGGTGACCAAGACCTATCGGCAGGGCAGTGAAGAAGTCCGGGCGTTGCAGAAGGTCGACCTGGACATAGGGGATGGGGAGTTCGTGGCGGTCACCGGCAAGAGCGGCTGTGGCAAGAGCACCCTCCTGCATGTAATCGGCGGCCTGGAAGGGATCACCGCGGGCAGCATCCGTTTCCGGGGCCGGGATCTGAGCCGTTACCGGGAGGAGGAACTGACCCGCTACCGGCGGGACCAGGTGGGTATTGTCTTCCAGAGCTTCAATCTCATGCCCCTGTTGACCCTAGTGGAGAACGTCGCCCTGCCCCGGATCCTGAAGGGCACCCCCTCTCCCGAGGCCTTGCGCTTGGCGGAAGACTGGTTAGATCGGGTCAATCTCCGGCATCGCCGGGACCATAAACCTCACCAGGTCTCGGGGGGGGAGATGCAGCGGGCCGCAGTGGCCCGGGCGCTGATCAACCGGCCGGCCCTCCTCCTGGCCGATGAGCCCACCGGGAATCTGGATTCCACCCATGCCGGTCAGGTCCTGGAGTTGTTCGCCACCCTGCAGGCCGAGGAAAAACTGACCGTGGTGATGGTGACGCATGCCCAGGAGGGGGCCCGTTATGCCGACCGGGTCATCAGGATGCAAGACGGACGGCTGTTGCCATGAAGATCTGGCTGCTGCGTCTGCCGTTCCGCCACCTGCAGGAACATCCTGGCCGCAGTCTCCTGGGCATCCTCAGCATTGCCTTGGGCACGGCGGTCTACCTGAGCATCGCCCTGGCCTCCCACAGTGCCTTGCAGAGCTTTCAGGCGGGGGTGCGCGCCGTGGCCGGCAAGACGCACCTGCGCCTGCAGAGCCCCGGGGCTCCCCTGGATGAAACCCTGTTGCCGCTGCTCAAGGGCCATCCGGTGGTCCAGGCGGCCGCGCCGGTCCTGGAAACCATGGTGGAGATCCGGGGCCCGGAGACCTTTTCGGCCCTCCTCCTGGGCATCGACCCCTTTGCCGAAGCCCCGGTGCGGGATTACCGTTTCCTGACCGCCGCGGGTCTGGATCAGGAGCACTTCCTGGAATTCCTCACCCGTCCGGATCGGGTGATGCTCAGTGCGCCCCTGGCGGCCCGCCTGGGGGTGGCGCCGGGAGATCGCTTTACCGCCGTGGTGGGGGCCCAGGTGCGGACTCTGACCGTAGCCGGCACCTTCCGGACCGCGGGCGATCTGTATCCCTTGGGCGGTGCCCTCATGCTGATGGATATCGGGCAGGCCCAGGAAGCGCTGGAGCGCCACGGCCGCCTGGATCATGTGGATCTGCTGGTGGAGGGCGATCTGGCGGCGGCGGCGACGCGGCTCCGGGAAGTCCTGCCCGCCGGGGTGGATGTGACCACCCCGGGGGCTCAGGCTGAATACATGCAGGGGCTGGTGGCGGCCTACCGCCTCAACCTTTCGGTCCTGAGCGCCATCGCCCTCTTCGTGGGGATGTTCCTGATCTACCAGTCGGTGACCCTGTCTGTGGTCCGCCGGCGCCGGGAGATCGGCCTGCTGCGGACCCTGGGGATGACCCGGCGTCAGGTGCTGTTTCTGTTTCTCAGTGAGGGCGCCCTCAGCGGGGCCCTGGGAGGGCTGCTGGGTCTGGTCCTGGGAGGCGTTTTGGCTCAGGCGGCCTTGCAGATGGTGGCCCAGAATCTCACTTCCCTCTACCAGCCGGTGTCGGCCCAGGAAGTCTGGCTGGAGGGACGGGTCTTCCTGCAGGCCTGGCTCCTGGCCTTGACCGCCACCTTGGCGGCCTCCCTGGTCCCGGCCCGGGAGGCTTCCCATACCCGGGTGCGGGCGGTGTGGTATAAAGAGGAGCTGGAAGAGAAACTGGAACGCTGGGCCCTCTCCAGCGCCTACCTGGGGGTGGGCGTCCTGGGCTTGGCAGTGCTGGGGGCCTTCATCAACCGCGGCGCCGGCATCCCTTGGCCCGCCTTTGCCGCAGCCTTCCTGTTGTTGTTGGGCGTTGCCCTATTCACGCCCCTCACCGCCTGGGGGTTGGGCCGCGCTCTGGCTGCGCCTTGCCGCCGTCTGTTCGGCTTTGCCGGAGAGATGGGCTGCCGCTACCTGGCCGGTTCCCTGAGTCGCACCGCGGTGAGCATCGCAGCCTTGGCCACCGCCCTGGGCCTGGTCATCGCCGTGGTGGCCATGATCGGCTCCTTCCGCCAGACGGTGGATCAATGGGTGCACAAGTCCATCAGCGGCGATGTCTTTTTCGGCCCGGCAGTGTTTTCCACCTCCAGCTATGACCAGTTTCTGCCCCCGGAAGTGCTCCGGCAGTTGGAGCAGGACCCCCGCATTGCCGATCTCTACCATTACCGCTGTGTGCGCCTGCCCTATCAGGACCGCTACATTTTGGTGATCGGCGGCAGCCTGGAGGTGCTGGCCCGGCGAGGCGGGTTGTGGTTCCGGCAGGGCGACTCCCAGGAGACCCTGGCCCGGGCCCGGGCCGCAGGTCAGGTCCTGATCACCGAACCCTTCGCCGAAACCTTCGGCCTGAAGGAGGGGGATTGGCTGACTCTGCCCACCCCCAGCGGCCCCCAACGCCTCCAGGTGGCCGCGGTCTTTTATGACTATCGTACCGACGGCGCCGCGGTCTGGATGGATATCAAGCTGTTTCAGCACTTCTGGCGGGATGAGCAGATCAATGCCGTGCGCATCTTTCTGCATGATCGGGGGCAGCTGCCGGAGCTGCAGCGCGAGCTGCAGCAGACCTACAGCGAGCGCTACCGCCTGGTGGCCCTCTCCCATCAGGACCTGAAAGACGGCATCCTGCGGATCTTCGACGAGACCTTCGCCCTGACCTACGCCCTGGAGGGAGTGGCCATCCTGGTGGCGGTGTTCGGCATCATCACCACCTTTCTGGTGCTGGTAATGGAGCGGGAACGGGAGCTGGCCCTCTTGCAGTCCTTGGGCGCCTCCCGGGGGCAGATCATGGGGATGGTATTGGTGGAATCGGGTTTGGCCAGCCTGCTGAGCTACCTTCTGGGCGCCCTCTCGGGCACCTTCCTGGCCCTCCTGCTCATCCTGGTCATCAACAAACAGGCCTTCGGCTGGACGATCCGGGTCTTTCTGGAGCCCGGGGTGTATTGGCAGACCCTGCTGCTGGTATCGGCCCTGGGATTGGCCGCGGGCGCCTATCCGGCCTGGCGGGCCATTCAGCCGCACGTGGCCGCCATCCTGAAAGAGGAATGAGGCGGCTCGGGGAGAGAGGTATCCCCATGCCAGGAAGCCTTGAGGGGCTGGCAGTGCGGCTGCCAGTCCGACCACCTTTAACCCTCAGACCAGATACCGCAGGATACTCATCAGCACATTGATCAACCCCAGGGCCACCAGGGACGTCACCGCCCCCTGAGAGGTCCGCTCCACCAGGCTCTCCCAATCATCTCCCGTCGTCAGGCCGTAGAAGATGGTGATGCTGCCTATGGCCATGCCGAAAAGGAGGATCTTGGCGCCGCTGATGACCACATCGGTCCAGGCCAGGGCACTGAGGAAAGAGCGCCATAGCTTATTCCAATAGATGTCGGTGAGGACCTGACCAAAGACGTAGCCGCCGATGATGGCGCTGAACAGGAAGACGCCGAAGAGGATGGCCAACGATAGGCTCAGGCCCCAGAAGCGGGGCGCGCCGATGAAGATTTCCGGTTCGATGCCCATTAGCTGGAGGGATTCCAGTTCCCGGTCCAGCTTCATGGAGCCGATCTCCACGATCATGGCGGCTCCAGAACGCAACAGGACCAGCAGGGCAGTGAGGATGGGGCCCAGCTCCCGCACCACCACGATGACCAGCAGGCTGCCGATCAGCTCCTCCAGCTGGATTTTCCGGAGTTGGGCGGCGATATAGACAATGATGGACAACCCCAACAACAGGCCGGATAGGGCCACGATGGGCCAGCCGCGGGCCCCCAGACGGTGGACCTGCCGGGCATACTCCCGGATCATCAGCCGCCGGTTGCCGAAAGGACGGCCGAAGGTGGCCAGCAGGCGGTAGAACAGGGCACTGATGCCGATCAGGACAGCCCAACGGGCCGCCCAGAGCCGCCAGAAGGCGCCGAAATAGTGCAGCGGATCTGGAGCCACGGGCCTCCCCACTTTCACCCTACTTGCAGGTTGTTGAAAAAGTGCTCGCAGGTGAGGGGGCCAGAGTGCACAGCCCCCTGCCCCCTCCCCCAACCCCGACAGCAGCTTTTGGCTCCGCCAAAAGCTGTAACATAGGGATATCCTTCCACCAGCAACTGTGGCCGGGAGTCTTTCCGTTTGCGCAGGTGAGGGGACCAGAGAATAGGTGATCAGAGAATAGGGGTGAGAGATCATGGGTCCGCCTACCCTTCTCCTGCCCTCTGCCCTCTGCCTACCGCCTTCTGCCTACCGCCCTCTGCCTACCGCCTTCTGCCTACCGCCCTCTGCCTACCGCCCTCTGCCTACCGCCCTCTGCCTACCGCCTTCTGCCTACCGCCCACTGCCCCCCAAACCCGCCCCTACCCCGACGCCGGCAA
>FWPV01001496.1_pt1 | contig 12485 bp, 7 predicted proteins | sample 2228371 | NCBI WGS metagenome assembly FWPV01 (sample SAMEA103939776, study PRJEB20133) | metagenome | reverse complement strand
CATAGACCAAAATTTCCTTCTTTCTGGAACCGGAAAAATTAGTGGTACAAAACTCCGGTAGTTTAGACCGTTCAACCACCACTCCTCTGTCGCGACCCAAGCTGATATCCAGCGTATCTCCTGTAATACCCGGCTCAATGTAGGTATCGCCAAGGTATGTCGACTCAAAATAGATATTGGCTACGCCGGGTAGAAGCGATAAATCCTCCCAGCCGGTGATGCTGGTTAACAGAAAAGCCGCCAGGTCTTTCTTCGGTACACTGCGGTATGAAAAGCTACCATTGAGCTGGTGTTCGGCTAGGTCAATCAATAAACCTTCCGGATTTGAAGGCACGCGCACGGCAGTATTCACTTCAAACTCAAAATTCATGGCTAACTCGTTTTTCCTGACTTCCTCAGCCGCTTCTAACTTCATCCCGTCGTATTGAAAGGAAGAGTTATCCATTTTTCTATACGAGTTATATACCCCTTTACCACTTGGTTTTTGCGGGTCTGTATAGATAAGCCGCTGCGGCTGCAACTCAGGAGGGATACCGGAAAGATTAGGGTTGCCAGACGATAAATGCAATTTAACCGTCTCCCAATTTTCGCCTGTATTGTTGAACAAACGAGCCTTATACTGAAGCTTAACCGGGGATTTAAGGTCGTTCACGCGAATGTCGTAAACCGGACTCCACGAGGCCTCTTGCACAAAATAACTCACCTCAAACTGGGCACTGCGCTGAGCCACCTTACTGGATACAGTCAAAACAATTTCATATTCACTCTGGGTATTGCTGTATTCAAATTCTTTTAAGCGAGCCTTGGTTTCAGCAATTTCCTCTTCCAGTTTACTTTGTTTGATTTTGGAATCTAGTTGTCCCTTTTTGATTTGGGTAAGCTGTTTTTGATAGATGATTAAGGCATCTTCCAAATCGATCAAGACTACCCCTTTATCGCCTTTAAGCTCTTTATTCACGAGCAAAAGCGACTCTTGCTGTTTCAATACAAACTCCGTGTTTTGCTCTTCAGCCAAGGCATACTGCAAACCTTGCAAGGTGTCTTTTAACATGCGGATGATGGGAAGTTTCTTTGCATTGACGGCTGTTGTTTGTTTTGAGCTAACCGACAAGATCAATACATTGCTCTTCGGACTCACTTGGATGGAAGCGGGATCCAGTTTACCGGTCAAGCCGGCTATAACTACCCGAGATACGCCCGCGGGTATAGCCACATCCGCTTTGCGCAATACCTGGGCCCCACTTAAAAAGAGGTTGACTTTTTCAATTTCCGTATTGGCAGTTAAATTTTCTTGCGCTGAAACTGTGTTAACAGCCAACAAAAGCACCGTAAAGTAGTAGCTAAGTTTGTTCATTTTATTGTCCCATTAATTGCTGAGCCTGTCCGTAGAACTTTTGGGCATTGGCATTATCGCCCTTCGCTGCATAAACCTGACCAATGTACTGGTAGACTTGTGGATCATTCGGATTCATTTGCATGCTCTGTCCGAACATCTGCAAGGCCTGATCCAACTGATTTAAGTTCATGAAGCACATTCCCAGGAGTTTATAGAACTCAGGTTTATGTCCGCCATACCGAACTGAATTTTCAAATTCCTTCACGGCATCTGCAAATTTGCCCATATTAAATAAGGCCAGCCCGCGGTTATAATGGGCATTGGTATAGTTTACTTTGTACGAGATAGAACGCTGGAATAGGCTATCGGCCTTTTCAAAATTTCGCTGATTGAAATACAACATGCCTTTGAAGTCATAAGCGATAAAGTTCTCCGGTAAAATCTCAATCGATTTATCCAAGGCCTCGATGGCTTTAGCATGGTATTCAGTGCCCATATTCAAATAAGCCAAGCCTAACAAACGCCAAGCCTCATCGTTCATTGGATCGTAGGCTACGGCCTTCTTTAAAGGCTCTATAGCTTCAGCGGTCTTACCGGATTCCACCAAAGAATAGCCCAGCGGAACATATTGATTTTCTCGTTTTACAATGGCACAAACCGGCACACCGTCTACATCAATGGTGTGAATGGTGCCTTTTGGCGGGAATCCACCCTCGGTTAAGGTTGTCTTAGACATCGTTCTGGTATTGAAGATGGCGTAGTCCGTTTCTTTCTTGGTCAATTCGTACTCGCGTGTCCAGATCACATCCACACTGTCTGTATACTGGTCGAAATACCATTGTGCAGTGAGCGGCTCGTTGTTTACTGCTATCACAATATTCTTGGAATGCACATCCACATGCTCTACCATCCATTCGGCTGCCTGACGTAAGGTATTGGAGTAGTAATCCAGCTCATAGTTTCCATAAGCTCCGGCTGTGCCTCCTGTCAATTCATTGAAGTAGAGGTATTGGTTCGGGTGTTCTTTTACCATCCAGTAAGCCACCCTTCCGGATCCTACCAGGATTAGCGCTACAGCGGCATAGTTGAGTATTTGGTTCTTCGCGGTGAGCAACCAAGCCCATCCGGCACCGGCAAGAATCACTATGTTCACGTAAATAAACAAAGAGTGACGCCATGCATTGTAGAGCATGGAGTCTTTGTAAACTGCCCAAAAGAGCGGAAAACCGACCATAAAGCAGAGCAAAAGACTGAGCCACATGCGATCTTTTCTCATGCGGAATTGTCCCAAGAGCTGCAAGGCAAAACCCAACAAAGCCACCAATGGGGCACCGATACCAATCAGCTTAACGGAATAGTACCAAGGCAAATCTTTCATGTTGGTGCGAACGCCCTCAAAGGTTTCGTAGGTGGTTAAGAAGCTGAAATTACTCATCTTATTGAGCGATTCCAACACGTTACCAATAGGCGCTTTTAGTGCAAAGGGCCAGAACAAAATTCCAAGCAACCAGCCAAAAACTAAAATAGGTAAGAAAATAAAGAGGTATGTTTTGAAGCGTTTGATGGCTTCGGCTTGGCCTTGCTGCTTCCAGGTATTGAGCCAATTCAGGCCCATGCCCATCAGTAAATAAGCGAAGAGCAAAAGCGCACCTACCCGTATGCTTAAAGCCGAGGCAATACTCAAGGTGAGCAAAAACTTGGTAGCGAAGTCGGGTTTAGGTAATGTCTTTAATAGCCGAATGATATAGTAGGTGGATGCCACCATGCCGGTTGCAAAAGGAATATCCTTCGGGTTGTTCATGGCATGTCCGAAGTAAGAAGGCGACAAAAGCAGCAGGAAAAACGACATAAAGCCGGCGGTCCAAGAACCCGTAAGGGCTTTCGCACTAAGTCCGCAAAAAAGTATGCCCATTGCGCCATACAAGGAGTTAACCACGTGTCGGGCCGCGTATTCGTCTTCAATGCCAAACCAAGTATTGATGGCTACCGTGAGTAAATCGAAGAAGGAACCGTAGAACTGCATCGGCGCCCAAAGGCCTTTTTTGGTATCAAAAACCGACTCATCTTCACCCCAAGTGGCGAAGTACTTGTACATGTCTTTGGCAAAATTGTACTGCAGCGATTCGTCCCACGTAATACCGTAATCAAAGCTCAGTAGAGGCATGCCAAATAGGGTGAGCAAAAAGAAACTAGCGAACAAGAATCGCGAGAGCAGCTCTGTTTTAGGTGCAAATCCACTGGCTGCCTTCCATTGCTTGAACGGCGCTTTGAAGAACCAATAGGCATAATCTTTCACACCAGCGGCTACCGCCTTGCGAATTTTCCCGGAACCTTTACCGGCATACGTTATTTGTTGTGCTTCAAAATCGCCTCTCGTATCGGCTAAGAGGGAAACCTGATTTTGTAAACGCGTGCTATTCTGATTTGGGAAAAGATTGAAGGCTTGGAGAAGCAACTCCTTCTTCGCTACATAGGTTTCTAAAGCCGCATGGCGGTGGGTAGAGGGCGAAAAAAAAGCCGTACTTACGCCAAACAGAAAATCCTTTATCAGATTCGCTAAGCCCGGTTTCTCTTGTGTATGAGCCTTAGAGATGATGTACCAATCCTTGTCTGGTGCCGAAAACTCGGTCAAGCTCTTAGCTGGGTTGAACAGGGTTTGTCCGTTGCTCAACAACCAATAGTCTATATCACTGGCTTGCAAGGCCTTTGCGAGTGTTGCTTTATCGGCAAAGACCTGAACCTTCTCCTGTGATGCCTCAAAATCGCCCAAAGCCAATACCGACTTCACGGCAGAACTTTGGTACAAGGTCTCCTTTCCCTTCAGTCCATCTTGTGGATTTACGGGTAAATACACTAAGCCAATAGCTAGGTTGGAGCTCTGTGTTTCCGGAATCGGTTTCTTTTTAGTGGAAGTGGCCATATGTTTTCTTAGCGAGACTGTGATTCAGAGCGCCAAAATACGAAAGCCTTGCTAATTGAAGAAATTAATAGACAAGTGATTCCGGTGGAATACCGAAGCGTGAAGAAATTCAGAGCTGGGCTACAAGCGCTCAACATAAAAAGGCAATTAGCTATATTTGACCCATCTTCTATGAGCACAGCATTTGACCAAGACCAGTTTATGAGCATTTACCCGGATGGGATTGCAAAGCATTACTGGACTATTGCCCGAAATGATATTATTTACAGCCAATTGAAATCGGCCGGACTTCACACCAAAAAAATAGTGGAAGTAGGCTGTGGACGAGGCGTGGTGGTGCAATACCTCTTGAATAAAGGAGTGGATATAACCGGAGTCGAATTAGCCGACACGCAAGCCTACCCGGGTGCAGAAAACGCGGTATTACTCGGTCAAGATGCCTTGACGCTTCCACAAGATCAGCGCGAGACATTTGAAGTCATGATGCTGTTAGATGTAGCGGAACACATTGAAAAACCGGAGGCGTTTATTCAGATGATGCTGGAAGCCTACCCGAACGTTAAACATATTCTGCTTACTGTTCCGGCTTGCCAAGAGCTGTGGTCTAACTACGACGTTTTCAACGGCCATTACCGCCGCTACGATAGGGCCGCCTTGGAGGAACTCGTTCAGAAATTCAATTGGAAAAGTCTGGGTTCCCGTTACTTCTTTCATGCTCTTTACCTGATGATGAAGCTTATCATCAAGCTGAGTAATTCCAGAGAAACCACCATTAAGGCGCCGAATGGATTTGCGTTGGTGATCCACCGGATTTTCCATGCCATCCTAAACCTTGATTTCCGTTTAATTCCGGGAAATTGGAAAGGCTCCTCTTTGATTGTTATCGCTAAAAAAGCTTAGTCGATATTAATCTCATCTGCCACGATAAACTCCGGTCGGCCTTTTACTTCATCTAAAATATTCCCGATGTATTCTCCGGTAACGCCAATGGTTACCAGCTGAACACCCCCAAAGAAGATGATGGAAATCAAAGTAGAAGCCCATCCTGGTGTGGTATTGATGTTGGTAAATTCGGCGATGAGTACCCAAATGGTGAGCAGCAAACCAATGATTAAGCTTGAAACTCCTAGCGTAATAGCCATCTTCAGTGGCTTTTTAGAGAAATAGAACATCGCTACCGAAGCCAGTTTTAGCATCTTGCTTAATGGATATTTTGTTTCGCCGGCCTGACGTGGATCTCTGTCGTAGTAAATAGGCTCTTGTTTGAAACCCATCCAGCTGATGAGTCCGCGGATGTATTTGTTCTTCTCTCCCAGTCCCTTGAAGGCATTGATGACTTTCCGGTCAATCAAGCGAAAATCGCCTGTATCTACGTTTAAGTTCACATCGCTCAAACGATTTAAAATACGGTAGAACCACTTGGCTGTCAGTTTTTTAAACCAGGTCTCCCCTTTTCGTTCCCTTCTCACACCATATACCACGTTAGCACCTTTCTCCAGATGCAGCTTGACCATATCCGGGAAAAGCTCCGGTGGATCTTGCAAATCAGAATCGATGATAATGGCTACATCCCCTTTGCAATAGGCAATACCCGCACTTACTGCAGCTTGGTGTCCGAAGTTTCTAGAAAAATTCAGCACCTTAACACGCTGATCACGAGCCGCTTCACCTTGAAGAATTTCAAAGGTGCGGTCCATACTTCCATCGTTAATGTAAATGATTTCGTAGCCTTTATGCCAATCGCCTTCCAAGGCTTTGTTCACCCGCTCAAAGGTGAATGGCAATACCTCTTCTTCATTGAAGCAAGGGATGATGATGGAAACCAGTGGTTTACTTTGCATTAGAGTGGAATATTACCGTGTTTTTTGCGGGGCAAGTTTACCGCTTTATTTTCAAGTGCTTTGAATGCGCGAATCAGCCTTTCCCGTGTTTCTTCCGGGTAAATGACTTCATCTATAAATCCACGCTCTGCAGCGCGGTAAGGGTTAGCGAAGATATCGCCATACTCTTGTTCTTTCTCTTTCCAAGCCACTTCTGGGTCTGCTGCCGATTGAATTTCTCGTTTAAAGATAATCTCTGCCGCCCCTTTAGCACCCATCACGGCAATCTCAGCACTAGGCCAAGCAAAGTTCATGTCGGCTCCAATGTGTTTGGAGTTCATTACGTCGTAAGCCCCACCGTATGCCTTACGGGTGATTACCGTAATTCTCGGCACCGTCGCCTCGCTAAAGGCGTAAAGCAATTTAGCTCCATTGGTGATAATGGCATTCCATTCTTGGTCTGTTCCCGGCAAGAAGCCCGGCACGTCTTCAAATACCAACAAGGGAATATTAAAGCAATCGCAGAAGCGAACAAAACGCGCAGCCTTGGTAGAACTGTGAATATCCAATACGCCCGCCAAAAAAGCCGGCTGGTTCGCTACAATGCCGATGCTGCGTCCGGCCAAACGGGCAAAGCCTACTACAATGTTCTCAGCAAAGTTCTTATGAACCTCGAAGAAGCTCTCTTGGTCTACTACCCCATCAATTACCTCACGGATATCGTAAGGCTGATTGGGGTTATCCGGAACAATGCCTTTTAAAACCTCACGGGTTTCATTTGTTGGGGTATAGGGCAAACTAGGTGGCAGGTCTTCGCAGTTTTGCGGGATATACGACAAAAGCGTTTTAAGGTAGTTTATCGCTTCTAACTCATTGGCACAGCTGAAATGGGCCACACCCGACTTAGACGAGTGCACACTGGCTCCCCCTAGGTCTTCTGAGCTAACTTCCTCGTGTGTTACAGTCTTCACTACGTTCGGGCCGGTCACGAACATATAGCTGCTCTTTTCTACCATCAGAATGAAGTCGGTCATGGCCGGCGAATACACCGCACCACCGGCACAGGGTCCCATGATAGCCGAAAGCTGGGGCACTACCCCACTGCTCATCACGTTTCGGTAAAAGATATCGGCATAGCCGCCGAGCGAAACCACTCCTTCTTGGATACGGGCTCCGCCAGAGTCATTCAATCCTATAACCGGAGCGCCATTTTGCATGGCCATCTCCATAATCTTCACAATCTTTTCGGCATGGGTTTCAGACAGCGAACCACCAAAAATGGTAAAATCTTGAGAAAAGACATACACCACTCGGCCATTCACTGTGCCATAACCGGTTACAACGCCATCGCCTAAGAACTGCTGCTTTTCCATGCCAAAATCGCGACTACGGTGTTTCACAAAAGCCCCAATTTCTTGAAAGGAACCTTCGTCCATCAGCAAATCAATCCGCTCACGCGCTGTTAACTTGCCTTTTTTATGTTGGCCTTCGATACGCTCAGCGCCTCCGCCTAATAAAGCCTCTGCGCGAAGCTGCTCCAGTTTTTCTCTTCTATCCATGTTTAATCAAATAGGCCGTCAAACTCCTCCCGGTAAGCCAGGTTGTGGTAAACGGCTTTAATGTCGTCATCGTTTTCTAAGTTGTTCAGCAATTTAGCAATCTGCGCGGCTTCTTCCCTAGCTAATTCTGCATAAACTTTGGGAATTCGCTCGAGTCTTGCGGCCTCCACGTCGATGCCCAGCTCAGTTAAGGCCTTTTGCACCAAGCCAAAATCTGTTTTCTGAGCGAAAAGCATCCAGGAATCTTCCCCTTTTTCTACGTCTTCCACACCCGCGTCAATCAAACTCAACTCCAGCGATTCACTCTGTTCAATCTTTGGTGCAGCAATGTGAAAGACGGCTTTTTCATCGAATATAAAGTCGAGGCTTCCATTGGTAGACAGGCTGCCGTCAGCTTTTTTGAGATACGATTTAATGTTCTGAACCGTGCGGTTTTGATTGTCGGTTGTGCACTCAATGAACAAAGCCACACCAAAAGGACCATAGGCTTCGTAGCTCAAATCGAGGTATTGCTCCTCTCCGCTGCCGCTGGCTTTGTTAATGGCTCGGTCAATATTTTCTTTCGGTACACTGGCGCCGCGGGCATTTTGTATGGCCAAACGTAAACGCGGATTGGAATCCGGGTTATCGCCACCCACGCGCACAGCCACCATGATCTCCTTTACTAACTTGGTAAAGAGTTTAGATCGTCTAGCGTCTACAACGCCCTTGCGGTGTTTGATATTGGCCCACTTACTATGTCCTGCCATAACGGAGGGCAAAACTACCGAATTTTAAAAAATCCCAATTCGCTAAAACGAAAAAAGTCCGCCGAAGCGGACTTTTAAACTTTAAAATCGTTAACAAATTAGTGATTTACCACGAGCTTAGTTGTTTGAATAAAGCTGCCTGAGCTCACTTCAACAACATAAATACCATTGGTCATATCAGCAACGTTCAAGTTATGTTCTACTGCATTAGAAGCAGTTTGTTCTGTTCTAACCAATTGACCTTTCATATCAAATACTCTTACAGTCGCTACTTCAGCTCCTGCAACAGGTGTTTTTAGCGTTACTGTATTAACCGCTGGATTTGGATAAAGGCTAAGCGCCTCAACTTCCATGTTTTCAACAGCTAAAGGCCATTTTTCAGCATTAAACCAAGTGTAGATGTAACCTCTTCTGTTATTCGTAGTTACCGGGTCGTTTGAAAAATCCTGACCAGTTGCACGGTTTAACACGTATACACCACCTTGACCAATCACTTGCAATGTAGTTGTTGCGCGTACTGTTAGAATTCCGGTAGCAGTGAACATTACTGTGTCACCAGGACCTAGGTCTTTCGTTAAAACCGTACCAAAACCAAATGAATTTGGGTTTTGCTCTGTTGGGTAAGCACGAATGAAGGTTGGTTGAGAGGAGGCGGAGTAAATTGCAAAGTTGTACAAGATGGAATCACCTGCAAAAATACTATCCGTGCCGTTGTTACTGCACTGGAATACCACTGAAAAAGGAGTACCACCTGTTGTAGGGGTATTTAATTCATACGGAGCATAAATGGAATCCAATTTGAAATCCACTGAGCGCTGAGCGAAAACAGCTGAACTGATTGCAACAGCTGCGAAAAGGGTAAAGAGTTTCTTCATAATAATGTTCAATAGAATTTAGCGTGTCAAATAAATGAAAAAATATGTTCAACAAAAAATTTTATTCACCTAGTAATTCTTCCAAATCGACTAGATCCATGTTTTTAAGGACATAATCGTCGGTATCGATGATTTCACTTGCCAAGTCCAACTTCTTCTTTTGCAGAGACACTATTTTTTCCTCAACGCTGTTTTTGGTTATAAATTTATAGCTAAAAACTTTTTGGGTTTGTCCGATGCGGTGCGCTCTGTCGATGGCTTGCTGCTCAACTGCCGGGTTCCACCACGGATCAGCCATGAAGACATAATCAGCGCTGGTAAGGTTTAAACCGGTACCGCCAGCTTTAAGCGAAATTAAAAATAGTTTAATCTCCGGATTTTGATTGAACTCTTCCACTTGTTTTTGGCGGTCCTTCATGGGGGTTGCACCATCCAAGTAACAATAGTCAATCTTTCTTTTGGCAAGGTACTCCCGGAATAAACTCAGGTGTTTTACAAACTGGGAGAAAAGTAAAATCTTATGGCCTTCTTCTATCGCCGTTTCAAGCATAGAGCAGATTTCTAAAAACTTGCCCGACTCCCCCAGGAAATCTGGGTCGGCCAATTTAGGGTGATTGGCCATTTGCCTTAATAAAATGAGGCCTTTTAGAATCTGAAGTTTCGACTTCTTAAACCCAATCTCGTTAACCGTTTGAAGAATCTGATTCCGGAATACGCTTTTGGTTTCATCGTATACCTTTTGCTGCTCTTCGGTCATTTCGCAGTAGTAAATCTGCTCATACTTATCCGGCAGATCTTTCGCTACTTCTTTTTTGGTTCTGCGCAGTACAAAAGGCGATATCAACTGGTGCAGGCGCGCTCTTCGCTTTTCATTCCCTTCTTTTTCAATTGGGATAACGAAGCGCTTTTGGAAATACGAATAGGATCCCAACAAGCCCGGGTTAACAAAGTGCATCTGCGACCATAAGTCGTTTACTGAATTTTCGATTGGCGTGCCTGTTAAAGCCAGCTTGTGTTTAGACTGCAGCATCTTTACCGTTTTAGCCGTTAAGGAAGCCGGGTTTTTAATCGACTGACTCTCGTCTAAAATGATGTAGTGAAACGCGATGTCTTTGAATAAATCGATATCCAAACGCAATACGCCGTAGGTGGTGAGCACGATGTCGGCTCCTTTGAAGGATGAGGCCTCTTTGCTCCGACCTGTTCCCGTATGTACAACCACATGCATGTGCGGAACAAATTTGGCCGCTTCGTTGGCCCAATTGTAGACCAAAGAAGTAGGCACAACTACCAAGTTTTGCGGGAAATTCGCTTGTTTGATAGCGGCTGTGCGGGTTCCTTTCTTTTCTTGCAAATCGAATAAGGAAATTTGCGCCTTACCTTCTGAATGCACGTTGTATTCAGCCACTTCCATCAGGGCTTCTTCTTGTTTGCCTTCAATCAAGCGCTCATTGGCCAAAAGCGCTAAAGCCTGAATGGTTTTACCCAAGCCCATATCGTCTGCCAAACATCCCCCAAAATGGTTGTTCTTTAGAAAATAGAACCAGTGAAAACCGTCTAACTGATACGGGCGCAGTTCACCCGAAAACTCCGGTGTTACCGTTGCCGGAACTTGCTTTACCCACTCTTCTTGCGAGGAGTATTTCGCTAAATTTTCATCTGAATCCGGTGAAAATTCTTCCAAAAGCTTCCAGTGATGCCGGTGCACCTTAAGGCCGTTTTCCTCTTTACTGAGTTCCATCAACTCAAGGAATTGCGTAAACCAAGCATCCGGAATGATGGCCAATTCACCGTTGGGTAAAGTGAACTCTCGCTGTCCGTCGAGAATATAGCGACGCAGCCGGGTAAAAGGGATTTCGTAGCTTCCAAACATCACCTTCGCTCGAATATCAAACCAATCCCCTTCTTCATCCGCAATGACCTCAATGGTGCGTGTGCCGAGAAAATACTTTTTACTCGGGTCTTGGTGAATGGTGAATCCCAGCTCGTCGAGTTGATCTTTCTGGGCATTTAACCAATCCATGGCATTGAAATGTGCACCCGGATTTTTAAGTACGAAGGAGGATCCTTGCAAGAGCTCCAATCCTAAAAACTCCAAGGCATTCCGAATTTCTTCTTCCCAATCGCGTTTCCGTCTGAGGCGGTGAAAAACATAGTGGTTCTCTTGTTTCTCTAGGAAAACAGAAACCTTTTTAGCCGTGTGGTATGGAAATAATTGCTGATTGTACTGAAACGATAGGTTAAGCCGAATGCGGTCGCCCCACGAATTATCAATGCTCAATACAGGCGAGCTGCTTGTGGATTCAGACACAATATCAAATCCCACCGCATACACATCAAACTTCTCCACCAAAGGCACCACAAACTTTTCAAAATAGGTTTCTTCCGTTGCTTTGGGTATATGTATAAACTTCTTCTGTAAAAATGGCTTGAGTTTATTGCCGTCTACGTTCTTCTCAAAACTGTAAAGTACCCCTTCATTCAATAACCAAGCGGGTTGGTTAACGAGGAGAATACCATTTTTTCCCTTAAACTCCACCCTGTCTTCCCCGCATTTGATGGTAGGAAAGTAATTGGTTCCCTGCTCAGGATCTCGTCTGAAGTGAAACAATACCGAGGCCCTTTGTTTCTCCAGCCTAACGGGAACCGAAGCCGGATTGCCATCTTTGCCATACAAGAATATTGGCTTGTCTTGCAGCAGTGGGATGGCCTCCCCCAGTTTCTTTTCTATAAATGGGCGAATGATCTTTTTGAATAGCTCAGGGTCGAAATGCTTTTTGAAATATTCTGCCGGACGAATAGCCGATTTGGTATAGTATTTTTTAACGATGCGTTCCTGCTCTATTTCCTCCAACAAACGAACAGCCTTGCGGTCTAAATCGTCTAAGCCACTGGCATAGTAGTCGAAATTAGCAGAAAAGAGTTTTTGATGGGATAGGGTAAGGTGTCCTAGACTATTCACCTGAACCACATGCGGTTCAATAACAAACCCGAGGTGGGCATGCTCAAGGATGGAATATACCAATTGAAACGCTTGGGTATTGACTACTTTCAAAGCTGAAATGCAGGGTTTTTAAAGGCCTAGAAACTGCGCAAGTTACGGCAAGAGGCGGCTACCCACAAGCAAAAAGAATGGAATTTATACCTGAGTCCGATTTGGTAACCTAAAGTAGAGAAAAGCAAGGATAGAGCCTTGTTTGCTCCAGGTAGTTGAAGGCATAAAGCG
>FWPV01013183.1_pt1 | contig 12486 bp, 13 predicted proteins | sample 2228371 | NCBI WGS metagenome assembly FWPV01 (sample SAMEA103939776, study PRJEB20133) | metagenome | reverse complement strand
CGCAGGGCGCTTTGGATCGTGCCAAAATGCGCGTGCGGGTGTTTGCCGACGAACAGGCCCGCCGGCAGCTGGAGGCGATTCTGCACCCGATGATCCGCGAGCGGGTCGACGCTGAACTCCAGCGCCTCGCTCCCCTGCATCCGTTTCTGGTGTTGGTCGTGCCGTTGCTCATCGAAACCGGCGCCTACCGCGACCAGATCGACCGGGTGTTGGTGGTCGATTGTCCGGAAGCGCTACAAATCGCACGCGTGCAGGCGCGCTCGGGGCTCGCTGAGGAACAAGTGCGTGCGATCCTCGCCGCGCAAGCCAGCCGAGTGCAGCGTCTGGCGGCGGCGGATGACGTCATCGCCAATACCGGAACGCTCGCCGAGCTCGAAACCGCGGTCGACGCGTTGTTTCAGCACTACCTTCGTCTGGCCCAGGCCGAAGGGGACAGGCGATGATGCTCTTTGAATTTCCGCTGGTGGAGTCGGTGCGCACATGGCTGCGCCTGGAACACGTGTGGCAACGCTGGCACCACTTCCTGGCCAAGGACGACCCGCACGACCATCACGTGGCGTTGATGACCTTGTTCGAGTGTGTCGACATCGCCGGGCGCAGCGACCTCAAGCGCGATCTCGTGGCGTTTTTGCAGCGCGCGCGCGCCCGTTGGCAAGATGCCGCGGTACAAGAAGCCGAAGCGCAGCGGCCACGCCGGCTCACCGTCCCGGCCAAAGCGCTGGAAATCGACCGGCTGCTGCAAGCGCTCGCCAACCAATCCGGTCGGCTCGATCACTTGTTGCGCCTACACCCGCAGCTCAACCTCATCCGCACGCGTGCGCACGTCGCAGGCGGGTTGTGTGCCTTCGATCTTCCATCGTATCATTACTGGCTGCAGCAAGATGCCGAACGTCGTCGCGCCGACTTGCTGACCTGGAGCGAATCGGCGCGCGTGATGCTCGAGGCGGTGAGCGAAGCGTTGGCGCAGTTACGCCACAATGCCGAACCCTTCAGCGGCATGGCTGCGGGTGGGGTATTTCAGCGGCCGCTGGACGGCCAATTGCCCTGGCTGGTGCAGCTGCGCCTCTCGCCCGATCTTGGCGTCGTGCCCAAGGTTTCGGCCAACAAGTACCAGTTCAACGTGCATTTTTATTCCGTCCCCGACGAACACTCGCCGCAGGAGCAGGTCGCACGCGTGGATGTCGCGCTCAGCGGCGCGTTGTGCTGGGGATGAAGCGGCCCGCTGGCGCGATGTGCTGGGGGGTAACAAGCCGCCAGCCAATCGCCCCTTTTGCGGCAGCTTTGCCCGCGGTGAGCGACTGGTTGCCGCACGGCGGCCTGGTATCGTGGCAAACCCCGTGATTGACCCTCACCAGTTCCGAATCGCGGCGATGCCATGCGCGCCGTAGGCGCGCGCGCGCGCCAGGTGCGCTTCGCTCAAGCCACCGATCGCATAGACCGGCGCCGGCGCCTCGGCCGCCAGCTGCGCCAACCCGTCCCAACCCAGCGGCGTTGCCTCGGGATGTGTGGCGGTAGGCAACACCGAACCCACCAGCCAGTAATCCGCCACCAGCCATCGCGCCACCTCGCGCTCGGCCGCATCATGCACCGACACCCCCAGCCGTCCGCCCCACTGCTGCCAGCATCGGCGCTCGCTTTGCGCCTCGCAGTCCTCTGGATCGGCCCAGCGCCGCGCCCGCTGCGCCGACAGATGCACGCCGTCCGCGCCAAGCGCCTGCGCCTGCGTCACGGGGCCGTTGACCCACACCTCAGCAGCCCCCAGCGTGCGCGCCAGATGCACCACCGCCTGCGCCGTCGCGATATCTTCCCCTTCGCGCACGATCACCGCAAAAGCCCCCTGTTCCGCCGCCCGCTCCAGGCGCGCGCGCTGCCGCGCCAGCGCTGCTTGCCACGCCGCTGCGCCGACCGGCGCTGAACCCGCGTCGTTGCGCACGTTTGTCACCACCACCCGCGGCGGCAGCCGCAGCGCTTCCAGCACCGGTGCGTTAGCGGGCAACATCGGCGCCACCGACCAGGCGCCAGGTCGCTGCCACGCGAGCGCCGCATGTACCTGCGGTTGTGGCTGCCCGCGCCACCCCCACACTTGAAAAAAACGCAAACGCACCGCAGCGTGTTCATAGACGTGCGGGCGCACCAGCCACGGCGTGATCACTGCCGCCGACAACTCCAGCGTCAGTTCTTCAGCAAGCTCCCGCCGCAGCGCTGCCACCGGCGTTTCCCCGGTTTCGACTTTGCCGCCGGGAAACTCCCAGTACCCAGGATAAAAGGTCCCCGCACCGCGCTGCCCCAACAGCACCGCCCCGTCCTCGCGCCACAGCACCGCCGCGACCACCTCGACCCAGCACAAGCCGGTAGCCAGCGCGTCGGCCTGGGCGAATGCCGGTGACGGCGGCGAGGTGAGCCCGACCCGACACCCTTCGGGCCGGGTCTTAGGGTTGTCGTTTTCAAGAAGTGATTCTGGACGTCGCCCCCCCTTAGCTCCGAGGGACCTCATCGGCAAGCCTCCTGCCTTGCCGACAACGCGCGCCGGCCCATCCAGTCGCGCGCAAACTGCTGCGCGACGCGCCCCGACCGAGAACCGCGCTCGATCGCCCACACCAGCGCCTGTGAGCGCGCCGCGGCGATCTCGGCTTCGCTCGCCCCCAGCGCGCGCAACCACGCGGCGACGATCGCTAGGTACTCCTCCTGCGAAAAGGGATAGAACGACACCCACAAGCCGAAGCGTTCCGACAACGACACTTTCTCCTCCACACTTTCCGCCGGATGCACCTCCTCGCCGACGTGCCGGGTCGCTTCGTTTTCGCTCAGGTACTCCGGCATGAGGTGTCGCCGGTTCGAAGTGGCGTAAATGAGCACGTTGTCCGGTTGTCGCCACACCGACCCGTCGAGCACGCTTTTGAGCGTCTTGTACGCCGGCTCGTTGCCCTCGAACGACAGATCGTCGACAAAAACGATGAAACGCTCTGGCCGCCCTTCCAAGCGTTCTAAGAGAAGCGGCAACGCCATCAAGTCGTTCTTTTCTACCTCGATCAGCCGCAATCCGCGCTCGGCGAATTCGCTCAACAGCGCTTTGACCAGCGACGATTTGCCCGAGCCCCGCGCGCCAGTAAGTAGCACGTTGTTAGCGGGCACGCCGGCCAAAAACTGCTCGGTGTTGCGCACCACCCGCGCTTTTTGCGCGTCGATGCCCACCAGATCGGACAAACGCAGCCGATGCCAGGTCCGCACCGGCTGCAAAACCAGCTGTCCGTCCTGGCGGTGCAACCAGAACACCGCACTCGCGGTCCAGTCCGGTTCGGGCAGTTCGCCCGGCACCAACCGCGCCAGATGCGCGGCGATGTGACCCAGATGCTGCTCGATGCAATGAAGCGTCTGTGCCAAAGGGTGCGTCATGTACGTTCCTTTCCCAATACTCACGTTTACGCACGGCCACCGTAGTGTACCAAGCCCAACCGGGTCATACAGCTCACTTGACGCCCATCGTCATGGCGCAGGATACGCACAACGCCATCCGCGGCCGGCTGCGCAGCGATTTCTCTTGGGGCAGCGGTGCGGCCGCCGGTCAACGCGCCGGCCGCACCCGCGCGCAAGCTCAATGGGGGTGGTTGTGGCCGCGCAGCGTCTCTTGTCCGGTGACCATCGCCAACGGCCAGAGCAGCTCGAACACCGCCCCGGCTGGCTCGCCGCGCCAGTAGCGCACCGCACCGCCGTTGGCTTCCACCAGCTGCTGTACCAGATACAGCCCCAACCCCGTTCCCCCGGGGCGCTTGCTCACGAACGGGGTAAACAAATGCGCTTCGATCTCTGGCGCCACTCCCGGACCATCATCGCGAATGCGCACGATCACCTGCGCACTGGCCGGCGGCACGTACGCTTCGACGAGGATCGCACCGGGGCGCTGGGTGGCAAATGCCAGGGCATTGGAGAGCACGTTGTCGATCGCGGCGCGGAAATTTTCCGGATCGGCCCACGCGACGGCATCGGCCTCGATGTGCGCCTCGATCCGCTGCCGGTCTCGTTCGGAAAATTCGGACACAAAACGCGGCCACCATGTCGCCAAGGCGATCGCCTGCGGTTGCGGGGCTTTGCGCCGCCCCAGCACCAACACGTCTTCGACCAGTGCTGAAATGCGTGCGATGTTGCGCTCGGCCACGGCGAGCCACTCGCCGCGCTCCTCAACGCTCTCGGCGTCGCGGACGAGATCGAGCGCCTGGGCGATCCCCGCGAGCGGATTGCGTAACTCGTGCGCCACTCCGGCGACGACCATACCAAGCGCCGCCAGCCGCCGCTGTTGAAACTCGCGCTCGGCGGCAGCGAAATCGGTCAAAATCAACAACCAACTGCCGTCGGCCTCCGCAGCGCTGGCATGCAATCGAACCATCGAGCCGCCGCGCCGCATCCACCGTTCCTGACCCGGCGCGATCTCGCCCGCCAACGCCTGCGTCAGGGACTGTCCGGAGGGATCGGCGCCCAGCAACTGCACCGCTTGGGCGGAAGCGTAACGCACTACCCCGTCGGCATCCACCCACAACACCCCATCGCCCAATGCCCTGGCGATGCGATCGTTCAATTGCGCTTGCCAGCGCGTCAGCGCTTGTTGCTGCGCCAGTGCCTGCTGCGAGCGGCGCAACCGCTCCCCCAGCCATTGCGCCCCCAGCGCCGCCGCGAATGCTCCCCCGCCGGTGAGCCCGACGAAAAAGGGATCGGCCGCCTTGTGACCCAGCCACAAGCGCCAGAGATTTTCCCCCAACAGCGCGGTCGCGGCCAGCGCCGCAGCGAACGCCGCCAGCCGCCGATCCGCCTCCAACGCCAGGGTAGCGACCGTCAAGAGCAAAAATACCGCCAACCCTGAGGCAAAGCCGCCGCTGGCGTACATCATCAAGGTCAGCGCGGTGACGTCGGTAGCGGCCGCGAGCACGTAGCGGGTTTGCCGCTGTAATTGTGCCAGGGGGGTCCACACCGTCAAAACGACCCCCATCGCCAGATACGCCGCCGCGGCGAGCAAAAAAATGTTTGGCGCGTCTTGCCCTAAACCCATGCCGGGGCCACCGACGAGCAGCACCCCCGCCATCACGAGTCGCAGCGCGTCAGCGGCGCGATGCAGCGTCGAATCCGACGAGTGAGGGCTTACCTCGAGGACGGCATGAGTCCCCATTTTTCCAACCGATAACGCAATTGTCGTTCCGTCAGCCCCAGCCGCTGGGCCACCGGCGCCAGATCGGACGCACCCGCAAGCCAAGTGCGCAACACCTGTAGCGCCGGCGCTGGCTGTAATGACGCCTCCGCCTGTAGCGGCGGCCGCAGGTCGTTGCTTTCCCCCACGCTCAATGGCAGAAACAGGGGTTCTGAGCATTCCCCTACCGCCACGCCCCGGGACGTCGCAACGCCGGAGGCAGGCGCGCAAGCTTCCAGCACCTCGCGCGTCACCGCGCCTTCGGCATAGACCAGCGCCCGCTCGAGCCAGTTTTCCAGCTCACGCACGTTGCCCGGCCAGGCGTGTTGCTGCAAAAACGCCAGCGCTTCGGCCGTGAGCTGCGGCGCCGCCATGCCGTTGCGTCGCGCTACCCGCTCCAGCAGCGCGGTGGCAAGCAGCGGGATGTCTTCCACCCGTTGCGCCAGCGCCGGAAGCGTCAGCACCAGCACCGCAAGGCGATAGTACAAATCTTCGCGAAACCGCCCCGCGGCCACCGCCGCCGCAAGATCCACATGCGTGGCGGCCACAATGCGCACATCCACCGCCCGCTCTTTGGCCGCACCGAGCGGCCGGATGGTGCGCTCTTGCAGTAAGCGCAGCAGCTTGGGCTGCAATGCCAGCGGCAGCTCGGCGATTTCGTCGAGAAACAGCGTGCCACCTTCGGCCTGAGCCACCAGGCCGCGCCGATCGCTGCTCGCGCCCGTATAGGCCCCTTTGAGCGCACCGAACAGCTCCGCTTCAATGAGATCGGCCGGAATCGCCCCGCAGTTGATCGCGACAAACGGAGCATCGCGGCGCGGCGAAAGCTCGTGCAATAAACGGGCACAGCACTCTTTGCCCGACCCCGAAGGCCCCTGGATGAGCACCGGGGCGAGGCTCCGGGCAAAGCGCACCAGCTGCTGTCGCACGGCAACGATCGCCGGGCTTTGCCCTACCAATCGTTCCTCCACCCATACGGGCACCTCGGGGGGAGAAAGCGTCGAACCCGAGCGCACTTTGGGATCGGAATCCGGGGCCGGGAACGGGGCGTGCTGAGTAGTGGACACTGGGGCCCACAGCGCGGTTTGCGAAGAACTGGCCCCTGGCGCCCAGGCTGACGCTTGGTGCCCTTCGGCCGGCTTGGGCACTACCACGTCGGTCGAGGTGAGGGACTTGCCCGCTTGAGAAAGGGCCTTCCCAGCCCCGCTTTCGCCCACGACCTCCCAGCGGCTGGAAATCCGATCCCGCCGCAGCGCCGCCACCGACAGTAGGAGCTGCGCCAGCCGTTCGCGGCTGACCGGCTTGGTCAAAAAATCCACTGCGCCGTGCTTCATCGCCGCGACCGCCGTGTCAATGTCCCCGTAGGCGGTGAGCACTGCCACCGGCAGCGTGGGGCGTTCCTGCTCGATGGTCAAAACGATGTCCATGCCGCTGCCATCCGGCAGTCGCAGATCGGTGATCACCAGGTCAAACGCCTGCGAACGCGCCGCCGCAAGCCCCGAAGCGACATCCTCGGCCGTCTCGGCGCTCGCGCCCAAGCGCTTGAGCAAATGCGCCAGCGTCAGGCGCACGTCGGGTTCATCGTCGATCACCAGCACGCGCATGACGCGCATTGTAGCGCCAGCGTGCGGTATCATCATGTCAAAGAGCTGAAACGGTTGCGGAGGCATCCATGGACGTCGGTTTCATCGGTTTGGGCCTGATGGGGCGCCCGATGGCGCTCAACCTGTTACGTTCCGGTTTCCGCGTGTGGGTATGGGCGCGGCGCACCGAAGCGATGACACCGCTCATCGACGCCGGTGCCAAGGCGGTCGCTTCACCCGCGGAATTGGCGCACGCCGCGCCAATCACCATCTCGATGGTCGCCAACGCCCCCGACGTGGAAGAAGTCACCGTTGGACCCAATGGCGTTGTGTATGGAGCGCGCCCCGGGCATCTACACATCGACATGAGCACGATCGCCCCTGGCGCCGCGCAGCGCTTAGCGCTCAAACTCGCCGAGCACGACGTGCGTTTTCTCGACGCCCCCGTCTCGGGCGGAGAAAAAGGGGCGATCGAAGCCACCCTCACCATCATGGTCGGCGGGGACGCCGACGCGTTCGAAGAAGCCCGGCCGCTTTTTGCGGCGATGGGCAAAAGCATCACCCACATCGGCCCCGTCGGCGCGGGACAGGTCGCCAAAGCCTGCAACCAGATCCTCACTGGCGTCACCGTCGCGGCGGTCGCAGAAGCGCTCAACTTCGCACGCGCGAGCGGCGTGGACCCCGCGCGCGTGCGCGAAGCGCTGCTGGGCGGTTTTGCCTACTCGCGCATCCTGGAGTTTCACGGCGCGCGGATGCTGGCGCGGGATTTCAAACCCGGTTTCAAAGCCTGGATGCACCAAAAGGACATGAAAATCGTGCTCGACGAAGCCCACCGGCTGGGCGTGCCGGCATTGACCACGGCGGTGGTGGCGCAACTGTTCAACGCGCTGGTCGCCAGCGGCGCCGGCGAAGACGACTCCATCGCCGTGCTGCGGCTGCTCGAGACGATGACGAGCCCCCCGTCCGACGCGTTGCCGCCAGCGCACCCATCCGGCGCTCGCCAAAACCCCACGGATTAATCCTCGTTCCGGATCGCGTCGACCTCATGTGGAAATACCTTCTCCTTCTTGCGGTGCTGGTGGGTGTTTTCCTGTGGATCACGCGGGGAAAGCGCGGCGCCATCAAAGCTGACGGCAGCAACGCCCATCGCTGCGATAGCGACGGATTGGGACACTCGCCGCACCATCGCGCGGCGGCGCAGCCGCTTGTGCCGTGCGCGCACTGCGGCGTCTATGTGCCTGCCGACGAAGCGCTGCGGCAAGGAGAACTCAGCTACTGCTGCGACGAACACCGCCGCCTCGGGCCCAAGAGCCCCTCCCGATGATTTTGCACCCCCGTTTGCGTTGATGCCCCATGCAAAGGGGTGATTGCAGAAGGAACCGCAGCGGTTAGCCGGATGAGCCATGCAATACAAGGACATATTCCGATGAGCTTTTCCAGAACACAGACCGATCGGTTATCCCGCCAGGCATCCCGTGTCTGCCTGAACCCAAAAGCCAACACCCTTTCATGCCCACCACTTCTGACTCGGAACTGACCCCCACATCGGAAGACCATCGCATCGCCCGCTGGGCAGCGCTGGCCATCGCGCTGTCGATCACCGAAGCAGCGATTCCGCTGCCGATTCCCGGCGTCAAGCCGGGGCTGGCGAACATCGTCGTGCTGTGGGTCGCTTGGCTATACGGCTGGCGCGATGCCGCGTGGGTGGCGCTATTGCGCGTGTTTGCCGCGAGTCTGGCGCTTGGTCAGTTCCTCGGACCCGGTTTTTTCCTCGCACTTTCGGGCAGCATGGCGAGTCTTGCTGCATTGGCGCTGGCGCTGCAACTTCCCCGAAACTGGTTCGGACCGGTGACCGCCTCGCTCCTCATGGCCTGGGCACACATCCTCGGGCAGCTGTGGCTTGCACGGATTTGGCTCGTGCCCCACGACGGGCTGTGGTACTCGCTACCGCTGTTTTTGACCACCGCCACGGCGTTTGGCCTGGCCAATGGGCTCATCGTCGCGGCGCTGCTCGCGCACGAGGGCGAAGGCGTGGTAGGATAACGGTTCCGTACCCCTTCCGCTGATTGTGGTTTTTTGACACCGCAAGAACGTCCTTGGGCTACAGGAAGCCAGGCAACGGTTCCTGCCCCACACGACGTTCGGCCACGGCAGCGCTCAGTACTTCTGAATCGAATCAAGAAACACAACGTTGGAGGACATTCATGAACGTGGCTGAACTTGCCCGCAAACGCTACACCTGCAAAGCCTACGATCCGCAGCGCAACATCGCGCCGGAACTCATCGCGCAACTGCAAACGTTGCTGCGCTATGCCCCCTCATCGGTTAACTCCCAACCGTGGCATTTCATTTTCGCCGCTAGCGATGAAGCGAAAGCGCGCATCGCCAAAGCCACAGAAAATCCCATCTACGCCGCCAACGGCCCGCGCATCCGCAATGCCTCGCACGTGGTGGTCTTTTGCGCCCCGACCACCTTTGACGACGCGCGCATCGAGCGCATCACCGAGCAGGAAGTGCGCGATGGCCGGTGGACGACCGAAGACGCCAAAGCCACGCAACTCAAATCGCGACGTTTCTATTTCCATCGACATCGCTTCGATCTGCGCGACCTGCAACCGTGGATGGAACGGCAAGTGTACATCGCGCTGGGGATGCTGCTCTTTGGCGCCGCGGCGCTGGGGATCGACGCCACCCCGATCGAAGGGTTCGACACCGCAGTGCTCAACGACGAACTGGGCCTGCGCGAGCGTGGTCTGACCGCCGTCGTGCTCGCCGCGTTGGGTTACCGCAGCGACGCGGATTTCAACGCCAAACTGCCCAAATCGCGCCTGCCGGCCGAGGAGGTGATCAGCGAGATCTGAGCGATTCCTAATCACGCTCAACTCGATCAACTTGACACCACTTCAGGGTCGACCTATCCTGAATCTAGGATATGAAAAAAGGGAGACCCAGAGATGACGCAGGCTCCAACCGATGCGCAGCAAATGATGGGCGTAATGGCCGAATGGGTGCGCATGCAAGACAATCTGGTCAGGCACACGCAAAGGATGGTGGCACGACAGCAGGAATGGCTGCGCGCAATTATAGGGGAAGGGTTGGCGATCTGGCAAACGGCAGCTACCGTCAGTAATGCAGAGGAGCAGCGAGCAGCGCAGAAACAGCTGTGGCAGCTGCTTCAAATGCAGTCGATGGCCGCCTTCAACGACATGTTGCGCGAGATGGTGAGCCTACAGGCCGAACTCAACCAGCAGATGAACAAAATATGGCAAATGAGCCTTGCCGCCAGCATGCCGCAAGGTTCGACTTCCCAGGCATTCCCTTTTTGGTTGCCCCTGCCACAAGAAGCCAAGACCATGCCTGCCGTGTCAACCGATCCGGCTGCAGCGGCAGCGGCATTCCAGGAAGTCATACAACAATCTTTGCAAGCCGCGTCGCAAATGACGACGGACGCATGGCAAAGATTGATGGGAATGACAGACAGCCCCTCTTCTTCCAGCAGTCAAGAACAGCCGAAACACAAGAAGAGCACTGGATCGCCTGCAAAGTCCCCCTCGTAGGAGTCGCGCGGGACGTTTCGCCAATCGCTCCGACAGAGACGGCAGCCGCTCGCCTCTGTCGGATTCAGTCCGTTACCACCGCGCCGCGCGCGCCTCGTCGCTGGCACGCGCTTGAACCCAGCGAGCACCATCGGGCGTTTCCTCGCGCTTCCAGAATGGCGCGCGTGTTTTGAGGTAGTCCATCAAGAACTCGCACGCGGCAAACGCATCGGCGCGGTGCGCACTGGCGCAGCCAACGAAGACGATGCGATCGCCAACTGCCAGGCGCCCGTAGCGGTGAATCACCGTCACGGCAGCAAGCCGCCAACGCGCGCACGCTTGCTCGATGATCGCAGCCAGCGCCTTTTCCGTCATGCCGGGATAATGCTCGAGGGTCATCGCTGCCACGGCGCCATCCGCACGCACCAGCCCCAAGAACGTTGCCACCGCCCCCACCTCCGGGTTCGCCGCATGCAGCCGCTGCGTTTCGGCGCCGACGTCGAAATCCGCCTCTTGCACCAACACGCGCAGGCGCACGCCTTCCGAGAATGCCGCCGTTCCCGCTGTCATTTTTTCGCTGTGTTCCGCCGCACCCGCGGCATCGCCGCGCTGCTGACCTTGACCTTCCATTGCTAGCCTCCCGTCACGGGCGGAAACCACGCGATCTCGTCGCCATCCGCCACGGCCGCATCCAACCCCACCATCTCGTGGTTGCGCGCACATTGCACGTCTGGCGCCGCGATCGCCGACCATGCGCCGCCGCGGGCCACCAGCGCCGCCCGCACGTCGCCGACGCGACGCCAGCTGCTGTCAAACGGCAGAGTCTCTTCGCTCATCCCCAACGCTTCGCGCAGGCGGGCAAAATAACGCACGGTGATCATCGCTTCTCCTTCCTGACGGTGGTTCGACCCTCAAATTCGCCCCTTCAAGCCGAGTTGCACCTCCCATCGCTTGGTCACTGGCCAAGCTCGGTGCCAGTCCTACCCCTCGACCTTTTGCCATCCCTTGGAGCAGTCAAGCCAAAAGCTGGGCCAACGGCCAGTAGCGCAACGGCTCACCGGCGCGCACCGCCGTACTCTCCGGCACTTCTGCCAGGCCGTCGGCCCACACCAGCGATGCGATGGTGGCCGAGCCCTGGTCAGGAAACAACGCCAGCCGTCCCTCCTCGCCCAACCGCACGCGCAAAAACTCTCGCCGCGGGTCGGGGCGCGGCCAATCGAACCCGGCCGGCACCCGCCACGGGCGCGGCAGCGCTTCCGCCACCCCCATCAAGCGCAACAGGAACGGCCGCACCAGCAGCACGAACGTCACGAAGCTCGACACTGGATTGCCTGGTAATCCCACAACGTGCGCCGCGCCGATGCGCCCAAAGGCCAGCGGCTTACCCGGCTTGATCGCCAAGCGCCACAGCGCCAGCTCCCCTTCCGCTTGCACCGCCGCTTTGACGTGATCTTCTTCGCCAACCGACACCCCGCCGGTGGTCAGGATCACGTCAGCGATCTGGGCGGCGCGCCGCAACGCCGCGCGGGTGTCTGGCAACGTATCGGGCACGCGCCCCAGCAAATGCACCTCGCAGCCCAGCCCCAGCAATAACGCTTCGAGCTGGTAAGCGTTGGAATTGTAGATCTGCCCTGGCCCCAACGGTTGCCCCGGCTCGATAAGCTCATCGCCGGTGGCCAACACCGCCACGCGCAGCCGCCGGCGCACCGTGAGCTGCGCGTAACCAATGCTCGCGGCGATCGCAATGTCCTGCGGCCGCAGACGCTGCCCCGCCGCCAGCACCCTCTGACCGATGGCCACCTCGCGCCCAGCGCGCCGCACCGCCTCCCCCGGTTGCGGCACGTGCCAAAACGTCACGGCGCCGTCTTGCACTTCGGTACGCTCCTGCATCACCACCGCGTCCGCCCCGGGCGGCAACGGCGCGCCGGTAAAAATGCGCGCCGCGGTGCCTGGCACCAGTGGCACCCCGACGCTTCCTGCCGGAATACGCTGGCTGATCGGCAGCGTCGTGCCTTCCTTTGGCACATCGGCGGCGCGCACCGCGTAGCCGTCCATCGCGCTGGTATTCTCAGATGGAATCGCGATCGGCGAGACCACCTCCGCCGCCAACACGCGCCCCAGTGCTGCGACCAGCGCGACAGTCTCCTCTTCCCGAACCGGTGACGCCGCGCTAAGTAACGCGGTCAAAGCGTCG
>FWPV01013192.1_pt1 | contig 12487 bp, 16 predicted proteins | sample 2228371 | NCBI WGS metagenome assembly FWPV01 (sample SAMEA103939776, study PRJEB20133) | metagenome | reverse complement strand
AGGCGAGAAGGGATAAGGGGTTGAGGGAAAGTGGTTTGGAGCGGAGTTTATTTTAAATATACATAGTTAGGGGTAAGGATTTTTGGGATAAGGAATAAGGGGCTGTATATAAAATAATAAAGTTCGCTCCGTGATAATAAAGTAAGTTCTGTGATAATAAAGTCGATTCTGTAATAATAAAGTTAGTTCTAAAATAATAAAGTTATATTTTTGAAAATGCATATCATTTCAGGCGTGTTGGGGAGTTTCAAGTATGCTATGGGTGTATAAAATAATAACTCATGTTACGCATAAAAAACTCGTGTTAAAAATAAAAAAGTCATGTTAAAAGTCATGGTGAAAATAGGGTAGAAAACCTTATTGAGTCTATAGGATTAAAGGCCAAGGTATAAGGCTAAAAGTATTAATTTTATTGGCTTTGAAGGGAGTATTGATGAAAGATATTGATAAAAACTTTCCCCTTTTCCCTTTTAACTTTTCCCTATTCATGACACGACTTTTTTATCTAAAATGAGAGGGAAAATAGGAAGAAAATAGGAGATAGGGATAAGGAAATAGGGTGATTTTTGACATGACTTTTTTATCTAGAAGTAATTAGAAGAATAGGGTTAAGGATAGATGGGGCAAGGGGTTGAGGGGGGTGGGAGGATGACATGAGTTTTTTATTTATATACATAGTTAGGATTAAGGTTTATTCTAAAAAGGGTAAAGGGATAAGGGATAAAATAAAAAAAGTTGTGTCAGAGATAAAAAACTTGTGTTAAAAATAATAAAGTTGTGTCAAATAGATAATAGATAATAGAGGTTGTGTCGAGGAATTTAATGTATAATGATAAATATAATCTTAGATTATATTTGCAGTAATATACGCTTAAAATGAAAGGAATACCATTTTTATGAAGAATAATTATTCATGCTATTTTTGGACAACAACAATATGAGGCGAACCATAGTTTATTCATAATAAATTTTTGTAGAATTGGAGGAACAATAATGCCTGTTGAGCGAAATAAAGATGGCAGTGTTACTATTAAAAAAAATAATGGTGTAACTGTTATTAGCAGAATAGTAGGAGTTACAGATGATAAACGCAAGGGAAAATACCAACAGTGGGTTGAGGACTGCGCTAAATTGGTAAACGCTTGCGCTCATACACTTAAGGAAACAGAACAGCATTTTTTGCAGTGTTGTGACGCTCTACCTCTTGCCAAAAATGATAGACGTATGAAAATTTTTCAATATAATGTGGTTATGAACCATTGTAAAGATAAACTGGAACATCAGCCATCAGAGTTTTCATTTGATATGACAGATGAAGAAATAGAAAAATGGCACAAAGAACAAAATGCTATGCGGGAGAAAATAATGAATTCTTCTCCTGAGGATTTTGGACTTAATATGCGGGGATACTATTTGCCTCGTACTGAACGTAATGCAGTTTTTTATGAAGAGGCTCACCTTGAAGCACAAAAGTTGATGAAACATATTGAATACAACCCTAAGCAAATTGAAGAGCAGGATATTTGTTTCTTTTTTGAAGAAACTACGGGCCATTGTCAGTCCATTGGTGGAGGAGATAGTCTAATGAAGCAACTGATAGTTTTTAGAGGGGTGAGTGAGGATGATATCATAAAACGTAACCCACGTTTTCTCGGGTATATCAGTACACTGCGTGAAATGGAGATTTTGCCTGATTTCACAAAGGAATAACAAACCTTTACATAATTTTTAAGGTTGTAAGTACATTCATTGGCTATGGTTGGTTCGCACTTTTTATATGTAACGATAGATATGTAGAATAACACTAAGGAGTATAAAGATGAAAAACAGTGGAGCAACAATTGGAATTATAGGGATACCTGACGAAGAAACTATTGCGAGGCTAGAAAAAGAATGGGGAAAGCCTATCAAAAAGATTGAAAAAGACAGGAAAATTATTTTATCGGTTGGTAGAGGGCTATTTAAAAAGAAAATTGTAATTCCATTTGAAAAATGAGCATAATTGATAATTAAAACTGAGCCACATTATTCTTATTATTTATGTACATTAATTGGAGGGATTATCATGTTTGAATACATAAAATTGCAAAGAACAATGTGTTTTGGGACTTGTCCTGTCTATAGTGTTATGGTAGATAATGAGGGCAATGTAAATTATTATGGAGAAATGTTTGTATATAAGAGCGGAGAGCATCATTGGAAGATATCAGGGAAAAAAGTAAATCAGTTAAATGGCTTGATTGAGGATTTTGGGTTTAAGTCTTTTATATATGAACCAGGGAATGAGTTCATTACCGACCAGCCTTCTTGTATTACCACAATAAAATATTCAGGTGGAGAAACTAAAGAAATTAACCACTATTACGGACATGTTTTGATAGATGATAGCCTGACAGAATTTGAAAAGAATATAGAGAGAATAATAGGTACTAAAAAATATGTAAATCCCAGATTATACATATATCAGATGGAAGAGAAAATTCCAGAGTCGCCAATTAAGTATATAGTTGTTTCTGATTCAGAAAAAGAAGCCATAGATTTAGTAGAAAAAGATTGTTTCAGGCAGGAATTGATTGAATGGCGGGTGCAGAAGATAGGGATTGCTGCAGATAATTATTACGGACCTGCAATAATTATAAAAGGCGTTTAATTGCTGATAATAACAGTTAAAGGGAACTCAGCACGGATTCCTTGTTCATTGCTCAGGGTTTGCGAATAATATCAAAATCACAGATAGTAATAGAATGAGCGTCATAATCGATGAGTCCATCTTTTTTCATCTTATTTAGTTCACGGGAAAGAGAAGTTCTTTGAATACCTAACCTTTCGGCCAATTCCTTTTTTGTCATATTAAGTTTTATTTCTTTCCTTTTTTGAGTGTAATACTCATAATTTAAGAATTCAATAATAGACTCCCTTATAGATTTCATGGAGATTGACTTAATTTTGCTTGTTAAGATAGCAGTTTTATCTGATATACAGGTTAAAAACTTAACTAAGAAATCCTGGCTAGTCTGACAAAGTTGCAATACAAAATCTTTAGGGATATGTAAAATTTCAGTATCTGATTTTGCTATCACACTCATGGGATAATAAGGATACTTTGAAAACAATAGGTTGCCACCTATGTTATCTCCGATTTTAAATTCTGCAACAGTTAACACATTTCCCTTTTCATCAATCTTTTGAACAAATACCTGGCCTTTTAAAATAATATCCCAGTAATTGCATTTCTCACTTTCAAAATGGATAATGCTGCCTTTGTTGTATTTAGAGATAATATAATTATGCGTTTTAAAAAGATTAAGCAGTTCTTTAGCAGAAAATTCGTCAAATAACCCTGTTAGTTTTAAAATGTCCAGATAGTCTTTTATGTTCATAAATATCACCTTTTTTAAAATTAGTTACCGTGGTAACTGTATGCCGCTGTGATTTATTATAATATAGATTCATACATAATGAAAGGAGAGTTTTTATGCTGGAGAAAAAATATGTATACAGTCTTGCAGATGACAAAATAATTGAAAGGATTGTGGATGATGAGAATATTCACTTGAATCATATGATTTTTATAAAAGGTACAAATCTTCCTGAACACTATTCCAATTCCAACGTGTATATGATAATTGTACGGGGGAAAATGACTTTGCGGTTAAATGAACAAGAACCTCATCATTATACTAAAGGAGATATTATTAATATACCGTACAAAACAAAAATGAATGTTTATAATCAGGATGAAGAAGTATTGGAATTCTTTGTGGTAAAGTCGCCTAACCCTAAGAACTACAAAGAGAAGGAGTGATGAGGGGTGGACGTTTTTACAGTATCGTTATGGGGAATAACAGGGGCTGCGTTTATCGCATCCCTTGTTAAAAACAAGCAAAAGACATTTAATTCTATGAAAATGGCAAGAAGTATGATGAAAAATATGATTGGAGAGATTGCAGGTATATTATTTCTTATAGGATTGATTTTGACTTTCATACCGCCTGAAGTTATAAAAAATGTTTTGGGAGAATCCAATGTGTTTATTTCAACAGTTATTTCTGCCTTAGTAGGCAGTATTACATTGATTCCAGCCTTTGTAGCATTTCCTCTTGTAGGTTCTTTTGTAGATGCAGGTGCTAGCATTATCCCTGCCGTTGCATTCTTAACTACTTTAACAATGGTTGGAGTAGTGACATTTCCATTGGAAAAACAAGAATTTGGTTTGAAATTTGCTGCTATCCGTAATGCTCTTAGTTTTGTGTTTGCACTTATAATAGCACTTACGATGGGAGTGATTATGTAAAATGATTGAAATAATTAAAAAGAACAAACTATTGACAGCAGTATCTCTGGCATATGTTTTTCTATTTATGGCAATGCCCGATAAGGCTTATTTATCTGTCAAAAACAGCATGTATTATATTATAGAAATGCTTGAAATTATGCCTGTGATTTTTATACTTATATCAATTATTGAAGCATGGGTTCCTAAAGAAGTAATCATGAATGGATTTGGGGAGAAAGCAGGAATAAAGGGGAGTATATTCTCATTCTTATTGGGCAGTTTTTCAGCAGGACCTATTTATGCAGCATTCCCAATCTGCAAAATGCTTTTAAAGAAAGGTGCCAGCATCGCAAATGTAGTTATTATATTAAGTGCATGGGCAGTAATAAAAGTACCCATGCTTGCCAATGAAGCAAAATTCTTAGGGCCGAATTTTATGGGGCTAAGATGGATATTGACAGTAATGTCCATACTGATAATATCATATTTAATGACTGTATTTGTAAAAAAGGAAGACATTCCTATTGGAGAAGAGAAAAGTTTAAGCAAAGCAACTGGTATTGATATTAAGGAGCAGTATTGTATTGGATGTGGACTATGTGAAAAATTAATGCCTCAGCATTTTAAGGTAATAGATAAGAAAGCAAAATGGAAAGAGTCTACACTTAATGATACACAAATAAATGAATTGAAAGCGATAATTGATAAATGTCCTGTTAAGGCCATAGATTTTAGATGATATTTTTGCCGTATACCCAAAAAACTTGTGTAATGAATAAAAAGTCTTGTTAAAAATCATGGTGAAAATAGAGTAGAAACTTTATTGGAGCCATGATTTTTGTTTAGCATGAGTAGTTTTAAGGAGAGATGGGATAAGGGTATGAGGGGGAGTTTTGACATGTTTTTTTGGTTACATCAGAGCATATATGTTATATTTATATTAAGATATTTAGATAAATAAAAATTAATGCTTAATGATAATAGAATATTGTTTTACTATTGCAGAATATAGAGAAATGATAAAATAGAAGTGCATAAATACATGTAAAAGGAGCCGTGAGAGTATGAAAATTCTTCAGTTGAAAATAACATTAAAAGACGTAAAGCCTTCTGTCTGGAGGAGGGTATTGGTTAGAGACGATATCACGTTTTATAAACTCCACAGGATAATCCAGTATGCAATGGGATGGTTTGAATCCCACCTTTATGAGTTCAGGCTGGGAGAAATGATTATAGGGGAAAAAGGTGATGACTGGGACTTTTACGACAGATATGAAGTAAAAAGTGCAAAAAGGGTAAAGTTAAGCAGCATGAACTTTGCACCAAAGGATAAATTCAGATATGTTTACGATTTTGGTGATAATTGGAGACATGACATTGTTGTTGAGAAGGTGCTTGACCCGGAAGAAGGCGTTAAATATCCAGTATGTATCGGTGGTAAAAGAAACTGTCCTCCTGAAGATGTAGGGGGACCGTGGGGATATGAAGATTTCCTTGAAGCAATTCAAGACCCGCAGCATCCAGAGCATGAATCCATGCTTGAATGGGTGAGGGGGTCTTTTGACCCTGAAGAATTCAGCATAGATGAAGTCAATAACATGTTGAAGATGATAAAGTAAAAGCAGATAGGACGTATTTTATCGGACTTTGTATGGAGGAGATAAGGTGATAAAAGAGGGGGAAAAATAATATGTCAGATAACAGTAATAAAGTAGTTGTTATTTACAAATCAAAATATGGCAGTGCACAACGCTATGCACAGTGGATTGCAGATGAAGTCAAGGCGGATTTATTTGAAAGGTCTGAAATTACACTAAACGACATGCTCAAATATGATACCATTGTTTATGGCGGTTCACTGTATGCTGCTGGTATTTTGGGTATCTCGCTCATAAAAAAGAACTTTGACAGAATGAAAGATAAAAAGGTTATAGTGTTTTCTGTAGGTGCGTCTCCCGCACATCCTGAAGCAATAAATGATATTAAAAATAATAATTTTACTGAAGAAATGAAGGAGAAAGTGCAGTTCTTTCACTTGCGGGGTGGCTTCAATTATAAAATGTTAAATCCAATTGATAAGGTTTTAATGTATCTTCTAAAGAAAAAAATTGAGCATAAAAAACCTGATGAACTTACTGACGATGAAAAAGGAATGCTTGCATGCTATAAACTTCCTGCTGACTGAAAAAATAAAAAAGCGATACGTCCCATTGTTGAGTGGATAAAAAGTGACAGTCCAAGGATAAGAAGAGAATCTTAGGCATTTATTAATTTTACAAATATTGCATTGTATATTATTAAAGTGTGATACAATAGTTGTTAAGCAAATTTATAGGGGGTATTTGAAATATGAAATTTAGAAAGTCTATAAGTTTACTGGTATTATGTATTGCCGCTCTGTCATTGATTGCAACAACATGTGGGATTTTTTCAAAACAAGGTCCTGGAGAATTTAAATTTACATCAATATACGGCCAGACAATAACTATTTACGGCAAAGGGATATATGGCAATAATTCTGTATCAGCAGCCCTGCAAGCCATACCGCAGGATATTGTGACATTGTGCATAGGCATTCCGATTCTTGTAGTCTCGCTCTTTCTGGCAAGAAAAGGTTTAATAAAAGGAAGGCTGCTTCTGGGTGGAACATTGGGATATTTTTTAATTACATATATGATGTATACATTTATTGCAATGTATAACAGGCTGTTTTTGGTATATGTAGCGCTTATGTCAGCAAGTTTTTTTGCATTTGTTTTGACTTTGCTGGCATTTGATATTGAAAAAATGAGTTCTTATTTCAGTAATAAATTGCCAGTTAGGTTTGCAGGAGGCTATCTAATGTTCTCTACGGCAATTATAGGCCTCTTGTGGCTTGCGAGAGTCATACCAACACTCATTGACGGTTCTGTACCTTTGGAAGTGGAACATGGTACTACACTAACAGTTCAAGCATTTGACCTGGCATTCTTTCTGCCTGGGATTTTTTTATCGGGGCTGCTTTTGATAAAGAAAAAACCGTTTGGTTACATGTTGACGCCGATTGCGACTGTCACTAATGCTTTGATAATGGCTGCGCTTTTATCAAAAGGAATTTCAATGAACCTGGCCGGAATAGAAGGAACTCTTCCATTGATTATTATGACGTCCTTATTTGGCTTGTTAGCAATTGTATCTTTGCTTCTGATATTCAGGAATGTAAATGAGCCTGTATGAGAATAAATTCATATTTCGTAGGAAGTATATGCCATAGCAGCATTTAAGATTTATCAATATAGAATAACACCGGGACATATGGTATTTTAAATGCAAGATACTATATAACTGGAGGGTTACCAAGTGGTAAATACAGTTAATTACCAGAAAATCATGAGTTTGCATAATATGGTAACGAAACATGAGTCAAAACCCTTAATAATATAAAAGCAAGTAAAATCAAGGGTTAGAGGTCAAAAGGGCACAAAAACTTTTGACACTACCACTGAAAGAATGGCGGATAAAAAATGAAAGTTAAGAGAAAAAACATTCTAATTGTTGTGATTTTGCTGGTCATAATTGCTGCTGCAAAGATATATTTTGATAATAATTTTTTGGAAGTATCGCAATATACAGTAAAGTCAAATAAAATTCCAACTTCATTTAAAGATTTTAAAATACTGCAATTATCAGATTTGCACAGCAAGAACTTTGGAAATCGCAATAATAAACTTATAAAGAAAGTTAATAGTGAAAACCCTGATATTGTCGTAATGACAGGTGACATGGTTAATACGAAAGATACCGATTTTGAAATCTTTATTAATTTAGCCGAACGGATAAGCAAAAGATATGATACATATTACATAGTTGGTAACCACGAACAAAACTTAAATGATGATAAAAGAAAAATATTAATAAATAAACTTAATGAAATTGGAATCAGGGTACTTGATAATGAAAAAGTTACAATCACAAGAGGCACGGATAGTATAAATTTATATGGATTATGGTTTGCTCTTAGATATTATAAAGATTTGAACAATGAATATACAAAGGATGTGTTTTTTGGAGCAAAACAAGTTCAAACTATTTTAGGCAATTTGGATATTGATTCATATAACATCTTACTAACCCATAATCCACTATATGCTGATACCTATTCCAATTGGGGAACAGATTTGACTCTATCCGGACATATTCATGGGGGTATGATAAGAATACCTTTTATTGGAGGACTGCTTTCTCCTGAAAGAAAGTTTTTTCCTAAATATGATGCGGGTAAGTATCAAGTTAATGGCAAAATATTAATTGTAAATAGAGGATTGGGCAATGGTGATTTTGGAATTAGAGTATTCAATCGGCCAGAAATATCGGTAATTACGCTTTCTGATTAATCGCACATATTATGCAAATCAAAGGTGAGACCAAAGGAACGGTTATGCTTGTAAGATATAAAAAGGGAAAAGGTATGAGCATATGAGAATTAATATGTATGAAGAAGCAAGAAAAAAGTTTTCTATAAATATAGAGTTGTACATAAAAAACATTTCAGTAAAGGAGATAAGCAAAATGACTAAATTAAGTGATATGCCAAATATAGGCAAAGAATTGGAAAAGCAATTAAAAAAAGCAGGAGTGGAAACACCTGAGAAGTTAATGGAATTAGGAAGTAAAGAAGCATTTCTGCGGATTAGAACTATTGATAGTAGTGCTTGCATAAACAGGTTGTATGCCTTTGAAGGTGCTATACGAAATATAAGATGGCATTATTTATCACAGGATATCAAGGATGAATTGAAAGCATTTTATTTATCGTTAAATGTCAAATAATAAAATGCTGGAAGTTTTTTAAGATTTATTGGTTATATGTGGTAATATGGGGTTAAGTAATTTTCCAATTAGTTTATTAGAGGGAGTAGATAATTTTGCTTTTTAGCAGTGAACAGGTTAACAGGGGCAGGAAAATCGTAAATACAGGTATAATTATTTTAATTTTTCTTTTACTTGCAGATATTGCTATAAGTTTAGTATCTAACGGCATTAAAGGATTAACGGGAAAAACATTTATTAGCGGAATAATTCTATTTATCATATTTTTGTACTGTAAAGGCAACAGGATAGCATTTAAAATAACAATGTTTTTACTTTCAGGAGTTTATATTTTTATCTTTGGTTTGCTGCCTGTTTATTTAGTTTTGGGACTGCTGCATATGCTAAATATTTTGGACGCTTTTGGCGGTGCGTTATATTTAGTTGTCCCAGCCATAATTATCACAGTAGTAAGTATTTTGATATTTAAAACGGAATTTTATGATGATGTTTTGGCTTTTAAAACTTGCTGGCTAGAAAAGATAAAAAAGTGAATTAGTATATTAAAGAAGAAAAATTAGAGTCAAGGTATGGTGGATATCTTAGACAGCAGAAGAAGTAGGGAAAATGGAACAGAGTGCATTTTATGCATGGAATGTGTGAAAAATTGTCCTAAAGGTGCTGTTTACTTTAAACAGGATAAAAAGGTGTTACATTAACCAGGGCTAAGGGAAAATATGTTAACGCTGAACCAAAATTGTATTTTGAATATAGATTTGTACTAAAAAACAGTTTGCTAAAAAGATAATAACATATAACAAGGAAGATAGATTTTATGAAGAGAACAAAAGTCTTGGCTTTTATTCTTATATGTATTTGCATATGGGTATTTTTGCATTTTGAAAATAATTTCATAACTATTACAAAAATCACTGTTGAATCTCCTAAGTTACCTAATGCTTTTGATGGATACAAAATAGTTCATTTGTCAGATTTGCACAGCAAGGAGTTTGGTAAAGGGCAGAAGAATCTTGTTGAGAAAATTGAAGATGCACAACCAGACTTAATAGTATTTACAGGGGATTTGGTTGACAGCAGGCATTTTGATGCAGAGGTTGGCTTGGAACTGATGAGACAGATTGTAAAAATTGCCCCGACCTATTTTGTGACAGGAAATCATGAATGGTGGTCAGGGAAGTTTGAGTTTCTGGAAAAAGTTATGAAAGAAAATAATGTTCATGTTTTACTAAATACCTGTGATAGAATAGGCAAAGGTAAAGATGGTATTTATATTACGGGAATAGATGACCCTGCGTCAACTCAAGCGATATATGAGGAAACAAAAGTAGTTGAAAATGAAATCAAACAAGCGGTAAAGGAAATAAAAGAAAACGATGTATTCAAGATTCTTTTAGCCCATAGACCCGAGATGCTTCCATTATATAGTGAGTATGGATTTGCTTTAGTTTTATCTGGACATGCTCATGGCGGACAGGTAAGGCTTCCATTTGTAGGTGGATTGATTGCGCCAAATCAGGGATTTTTCCCTCAATATACATCAGGAGAATATAAAAGAGGGAACTGCACTATGATTGTAAGCAGGGGGCTTGGAAACAGCATTATTCCCCAAAGGCTTTTCAACCATCCAGAAATAGTTGTTTTGACGCTGTCAAAAGGAACGTAAGCAGTATTTGCTGAAAAAACATTGAAAATTAATAAAGCAAATGTTAGGATTTATCGGATAAAAAAGTACTCTACACATTGCGTATATTTTTGAACTTTATACAAAATAGGTATTGACCATCACCTTAGGTGTTAGCCTATGATAATTATGAGGTGATAAGAATGTTAATTAAAGATGTTTGCAAAGAATGTAAATTGACGAAGAAAGCAGTTGAGTATTATGAACAGGAGGGACTTATATCTCCAAGTGTAGAGGATAATGGTTATCGGAATTACAGTGATGAAGATATTTTTGTATTAAAAGAAATCGGAGTTTTAAGGAAATTAGGCATCAGTATTGCTGAAATCAAAGATATTCTTGCAAGTAAAAATAAAGCCGCTGCTCTGGTAAAGTGCAAATATAAAATGGATTTAGAAGTTGAAAAATCAATGGCTAAGAAAAAATGCCTGGAACAGTTAATAAAAGACTATGACATCGAGCAGGCAATTACCTATATTGAAGAAGACATTGAGAAGCATTTTACAATCAAAGAGAAACTGCTGCAAGCATTTCCAGGAGGTTATGGAATGTATCTATGTGTACATTTTGGACAGTTTCTTAATGAGAGAATTGATACAGAGGAAAAAGAAAGGGCATATAATAAAATTGTTGATTATTTGGATAAAATTCAAGAAATAAAATTTCCCAGAGAACTGGAAGAATTTTTGCAGCAGGGTCTTGGACAAATGGAAGAAGCAGATATGCAGAGAATTAATTCATCTATAATAGATTCAGTAAACAATATAGATATGTATTTAGAAGAAAATAAAGAAGACATTGAGAAATATTTAGAATTCAGAAACTCAGATGAATATAAAAAATCACCTGCCTGTAAAATACAGCAATTATTATTGAAATTTCAGCAAGAGAGCGGATATTACGATATATTTATTGAAAATTTAAAAATATTGAGCGACTCATATCGGGAGTTTTTTAAAAAACTCCAGGCTGCAAATAGAGCATTTACAGACAAATATCCTCAGTTTGATAATATTTATAAGGTGTAGTTGTACAATAGCAATCTTATGCCACACAAACTTATCAAAAATTAAAGAATTAGTAAAAGTCACGGTAAAATAAGAGTAAAAACCTTATTTAAACCGTGACTTGTTTTTATCTGGAAAGAGTTGGGGGAATAGGGTTAAAGTGAGAGGGGACAAGGGTTTTAGGAGTGTGGGGGTTTGACATGATTTTTTATGTGTATATATAGTTAGGATTAAGTTTTATTATAAAAAGGGTAAAGAGGTAAGGGTGGAGAATAAAAAACTTGTGTTAAAAATAATAAAGTTGCATCAAATAGATAATAAAGTTATGTTAAGATTTTAATCACATAATTATAGTTAAAGGTTAAAAGTCCTTTTCTTTTAATGATAGAAGAATAATTACAAAAATAAGAATATACTGTCATAAAAAATATACTATCAAAAGGAGCAAAACTTGTTTAATTGAAAATGAAGTTATGTTATATTAAGGTCATAATAGTATTATAGTGCGAAATAATGAAGGTGAACTTGATGATATTGTTGAGCATTTTTATTTTAATTGTAGGCCTTATCATGTTGATTAGTCCAGATACATGGTGGCAAATTACAGAATCATGGAAATCTTATGCGTATTCCGGATTATCCGGACGGCAGTTCCGGAAACATCCGGACATTAAACCGGACTATCCGGACACCTTGTCATTTAATTTGATTTTA
>FWPV01013191.1_pt1 | contig 12488 bp, 8 predicted proteins | sample 2228371 | NCBI WGS metagenome assembly FWPV01 (sample SAMEA103939776, study PRJEB20133) | metagenome | reverse complement strand
GCCCTGAACAGGTCTGGATGGAAAATGGGCGCTGGTTCGGGGCGCTGGACGACGGCACGCGGGTGCGCATCCCCGGCGCATTTTCTGACTGGCCGCCAGACGATGGGCAGCCGCTCTGGACGGATGTCACGTACCTGCGGCTCTACGATCATCCTGACTTCAACTACATGGCCTATAACACCCTGCGCATGTACGACACCCGCCTGGCAACCCCGGCCCATGTGAACCAGCCGTTGTGGGATGCCATTGCCGGTGTGATCCCGTACTACCAGGAGCGCTTCGGGATCGATGGCGTGATGCTGGACATGGGCCATGCCCTGCCGATGCCGCTCAAGCGACGCATCGTGGAGGAGGCGCACCACTTCAACCCGGACTTCGCCTTCTGGGAAGAGAACTTCGCCATCGATGATGCCAGCCGGCAGGAAGGCTATGACGCCGTCGTCGGCTACATGCTTTTTGCCCTGCATGACCCGGACGCCCTGCGCCACTTCATCGAACGCTGGGCACGGGAGCCGGTGCCGATCCCCTTCTTTGCCACGGCAGAAAATCACAATACCCCTCGCGCCGCGGATACCGCCCCCAATGGCCACATCTACAGCTACTACACCCTGCCGCTGTGCATCGCCATGCCGGGCATCCCGGTCATTCACAATGGCTTTGAACTGGGGGAAAAGCAGCCAATCAACACCGGCCTGAACTTCCGGGCGGAAGCCCTGGCCCGCTACCCGACGGAGAAGCTGCCGCTCTTCAGTGCCCATGCCTTTGACTGGACGCGGCCCGACAACCTGATCGAAGGTGTGCGCTACGCCCTGGAACTGCGCCAGCGCTATGCCGACCTCCTGACGCGCAACGATCCGCGTTCGTGGTATGTCGGCATGTCCAACAACCCGCACATCCTGGTCTTCACCCGGCGAGAGGGCGATCTCTCCCTGACCTTCATCGCCAACACCGACCAGCGTCATCATCAGAGCGGGCGGGCGCTGCTCAGCGGCCAGTGGCACCGCACACAGGGCGTGTGGGGGACGCCAGACATCATCCAGGTGCACAACGGTCTGGGCCTGAGCGTGGAGCTTTCACCGGGCTACGTGCTGATCCTGGAAGGTGAAGACCTGCCGCTCAACGGTCTCTAACTGCCTCCCGGTTTCCTGCCACCGGTCAGTTGGCCTCCTGCAGCTTCAAGCGCATAATCAGCGGTATGCGCAGCACGGTTCCCCGGAGGGCAGGCTATCCATGGACAACTTTGTGGCGCTGGCCGAGCGGCTGGCGCAGATCAGCGGCGCGATCATCCTGCGCTACTTCCGGTCGAGGGTGACGGTGGACGACAAGGCTGATGGCTCACCGGTGACTGCCGCCGACCGCGAGGCTGAGGCAGCCATGCGGGCAGCCATCACCACCGCCTTCCCTGACCACGGCATCATCGGCGAGGAGTATGGTAACGAGCGCCCGAACGCTGAATTCGTTTGGACGCTCGACCCGATCGACGGCACCAAGAATTTCGTGGCCGGGAGCTTTCTCTTCTCGACACTGATCGGCCTGCTGCAGCATGGCCAGCCGGTCCTCGGCGTCCTGCACCATCCCCTGACCGGTCACCTGTTGATCGGCGACGGTCAACGGACGCGCCTCAACGGTCAGCCGGCCCATGTCCGGCCCTGCGCCCGGCTGGAGGACGCCATCCTGCTCACGTCCAGCCATACCGGCGTCATCCGCCTCCGCGATGGAGCGGCCTATGACGCGCTGATCCGCCGCGTGCGCTTCTACCGCACCTGGGGCGACGGGCACGGCTACTTCCTGCTCGCCACCGGCTACGCCGACATCATGGTCGATCCGATGATGATGCTCTGGGACGTGGCCCCATTGATCCCGATCGTGGAGGGCGCGGGTGGGCGCATCACAGACTGGCAGGGCGGGCCGGTCTTCAAGTCGCTGGAAGCGGTCCTGGCCAGCGGGACAAGCGCCGTCGCCACCGCGGGCGGCATACACAACACGGTGATCGCAGCCCTGAATCCACCACCCGCCTGAGGGCGCGGCAGGCGCAGACCTGAGGCAGCCCTGGCTCAGGCTTCGTCCTCCGGCGGCAGGTCGATCGTGTCTTCGTCATCGCCGGCATCGAGGAAGCCATCCGGGTACTCGCCGGTATCAACTTCCAGGAGGGCCAGCGCCTCCTCGTAATACGGTTCCAGGGTCAGAATCTCGATCGTACCCAGCGGGCCGACGTTCATTGGCAGGGCCAGCCCTGCCGACTCACGGTAGGTCACGACCGGGATATCGGCGGTCTGCAGCACGCCGGTCAGGATGGCGGCCTCCGCCTCCCCCAGGGCCACCGCGACCCGGTACCAGAGCTGGCCGTCTGGCCCCTGGCGCTTAACAATGTCATCTGGCATGGGACGCCTCCCTGTTTGCCCCCGATCGTTACCTTCAGTATAGCATGGCCATGACCGTGGCCGTCTCAGCATCTGGCCCGCGTTCGGGTTTATAATGCAAAAGAAAATGCCGTGCTGTCGAAGGGCCGACGGCACTCAGGAGGGGATAGTCATGCAAACTTATGGCAGGCGAAAAAAGTTGCTGGCGGCCCTGCTGATCCTTACAGCGGGTGTGCTTGTTGCAGGCGTGTACCCGGCCATCGCGCAGGCCAGCGGGCCACTGGCCGGTAGCTTCAGCGCGGCACTGGCCCTGCGCCGCGTGCCGATGAGCGATATTGAGGGGGAAAGCGGCGCGGCGCTGCTGCTGACGCCGGATGGCCCTGCGGTGGCAGCAGCGACGCTGGCGGAGAATCCGCGCCAGTTGCACCTGCTGGGCTGGCGGGCTGACGGCAACCTGCTGTTTGTCCAGGCCGCCGGGGAAACACTGGACGCCGTGGTGCATGATCCCCGCACCGGAAGCCAGACCATCCTGGCCGGCGGTCTGCCCGCCGATCGGCGCTACGCCCTCACACCGGACGGCACACGGGTGATCAGCTGGCCCTTTGGCCCGGAAGCCCCGCTGACAGACCTGCAGGTGTATGATGCGCTGACGATGGCGCCACGGGCGCTGCACCGCCTGGCCGCAGCCGGTCTGAGCGGGGCGGCGCTGGCCGGTCTGACCGCCGGGCAGGCCATGTTCTTTGCTACCCGGCCAGCTGATGCGCTGCTGGGCGTCGACCTGGCCAGCGGGGAGATGCAGGGGCCGGTAGATACTCTGGCCGCCGGGGATGGCGCGGAGACGATCACCGGAGCTGCCCTGTATCCTGGCGGGCCGCTGATCGTGATCGGTCGCGCCTCCGCCAAGGCCCTGCCCACCCTGTACAGCCTGGCCCTGGAGACCGGCAACTGGCCGGCCAGTGCCCCCGCCGAACCCCGCCCGCTGGCCCCAGCAACCGCGCATGACAGCCCCGGCCATGTGCAACATGTGACGTGGGCGCCGGATGGCATGCGGCTGGCCGTTGTAGTGGCCACGCCCGGCGACTTCAGCGCCAGCAGCATCACCCTGACCACCGGAGATCTGAGCAGTTATACGGCACCGATCCGGGCCGCCTTCAACTCCTGCGCCCTCTTCACACCGGATGGCAACTGGCTGCTCTTTGTGGGCATGGATGGCGGCTCACTGCTGGCCGTGCCCGTTGACAATCCCGGCGCCGAACCGCGTACCCTGTTCAGCGGCGACCCACTGCTTGACCTGTGTGAAGCCGCCTGGCAGCCTGCCCCCGCCGGCGTGATTGGCCCGGAACCGACCGCTCAGCCCGCGTCAGAGGCGCTGGCGGTTGGCAGCACCGTTATCGGGACGATCAACGCTGCGCAGCCGACAGTGGACTACCCCCTGACTCTGGCAGCGGGCGAGACGGTGACCATCACCCTGGAGCGCATGAGCGGCGATCTTGACCCGCTACTGGTGCTCCTTGGCCCGGATGGCGCGGAACTGGCCCGTAATGATGATGCCGCCCCGCCAGCGGGCGACAGCGACCTCAACGCCCGGATCGCCGGGTTCTCCGCCCCGCAGGCTGGCACCTATACCGTCCGCGCCACGCGCTTCTTCGAAGGGCAGGGGCTGAGTGGCGGTGACTTCCGCCTGAGCGTGACCGCTGGTCTGCCGGTTGCTGCCACGACGCCGGTCCCCGCCGCGGAGTCGACGCCGATCGCCATTGGCCAGACCGTAACCGGCACCCTGGATAACACCCGGTACACTGCCAGCTATGTAATGGCCCTGCAGGGCGGGCAGGCGGTGACCATCAGCCTGGAGCGTCTTAGCGGGGATCTTGACCCCTACCTGATCCTGTACGGCCCGGATGGCACCGAGGTGGCCGCTAACGACGACGCTGAAGTGCCCTTCGGCGGGATTCCCGTTAACGCCCGGATCGACCGCTTCACAGCGCCTGTGATGGGCGAGTACACCATCGTGGCCACGCGCTTTGCCGTGGAAAACGGTTCCTCCAGCGGCGAATACCGGCTGAGCGTGACCGAGCCAGCGCCGCTGACGGCGGTCGGCCCCGGCACGATCCGCGTTGGCGACACCGTGGAAGACACCATCACCGACGCCCGGCCAGTCGTCGAGTACACGATCCAGCTTGAGACCGGCCAGATGATTACCGTGACCATGGAATCGCTGGATGGCGTCCTCGATCCATATCTGGCGCTGCTGGATGCCAGCGGGCGTGAACTGGCCAGCAATGACGACGCGGCGACACAGGTCGGCAACAATGCGTACAATGCCCAGATTGCCGGCTTCTCCGCCCCGGCGGACGGGTTGTACACCATTCGGGCCACGCGGTTCATGGAAGCGGACGGTACCACCACCGGCCCCTACCGCCTGAGCGTAACCGCAGGCGGCCCGGAGGGCGGGCCACCGCCTGCCACACAGGTGATCGACGGCGGCGAGTTGAGAGTGGGCACCAAGGCCAGTGGCGAAATCGGTGGGCAGACCTACGCTGTGGAGTACACGATCGTGCTGGCCGCCGGCCAGACTATCGCCGTGACCATGGAGACGGAGAGCGGCAATCTGGATCCGATGCTTGTCATCTACAACCCGGCCGGTGAATTGGCCGCTTATAACGATGACGCGGTCACCCAGGTGGGCGGCAATCGCTTCAATGCCCAGATCACCGGCTATACCGCCCCGACCGGCGGCGCGTACACCATCCGCGCCACGCGGTTCAACATGGATACCGGCACCACTGCCGGGACCTTCACCATCAGTGTGGCGCCGGGGCAGCCGGTTAGTGCCACAGCAGGGGGGGCGATCACGCTCGGCCAGACCGTCACCGGTGACCTGACAGCGACTACCTTCGCCGTCGACTACACGATCACCCTCGCGGCGGGTGAGCCGATCACGGTCACGCTGATCGCGCTGGATAACCGGCTCGACCCGACACTGGTCATCCGCGATTCGTTCGGTAACGAGGTCGCCTACAACGACGACGCTGAGCCACAGGTTGGCGATTCGGCCTATAACGCGCAGATCGTGGGCTTCACCCCGCGCCTGGCCGGGCAGTATACCATCCGGGCGACGCGCTTCCTGCAGGAAGGTGGTACCTCGGTCGGGCGCTTTGAGCTGCGGGTGGAAGCCGGCGGCGCGGAGGGAACCAGCGTCACCAAGTAGGCGCGCGGACGGCGAGACGGGCCAGAAAATCGAGAGGCTGGAAACCCGGCAGGGGGCGAAGTGCGGCGCATCCCGGTCAGGCGATACCATCACCTGACCGGTGAAAGGCCCATCCCGGATGGCAACCGGACGTCCCCATCCCCACCAGGCCGCTTCCGGCGTCCTGACGGTCAATCCGATCGGATAGTCCCGGCTCACCCTTCGAGGGGAGGAGCAGCGATGAGTCGTCCCAGGGCATTTATCTCCTATCGTCGCAAGACCAGCGCCATGCTGGCTACGCTGATCGCCCATGAACTGGAAGGGCGCAGCATCGAGGCCTTCGTTGACACACGCCGGACCGATGGCGGCGGCCCATTCCCGGATCGGCTGCTGCGTGCTATCGAAGGCGCGGATGTGTTCGTCTGTCTCCTGGCGGAGGGCACATTCGACTCTGACTGGGTGAAGCGCGAGATTGAGCATGCCCACACGATGGGCAAAGTCCTGATCCCGGTCTTCCAGGAGACCTACCTCGCCCCGAGCGCGCCGGATACGCACATCCACGCCCTGCTGCAAAGCGACGGCGTGCATGTGATGGATGTCAAGAACATCTATGTGGACGAGGCAATCAACCAGCTGGCAGAGATGATCCGCCGGTCCGTCCCGGTGAAGCGATCGTCACGCCGCCCGCTATGGGGCGCAGCAGCGCTGGGGATTGCAGCCCTGGGAATCGTGGCGCTTATCGCCAGCGGCACCCTCGGTGGCGGGGGCACACTGGACGCTGCCGGGGCAATCGAGACACTCACCGCAGCGGCGCGGCAGGCGGCCATCCTCAGTGAGCAGACGGCTACCGCTGGTTCCTACCTCGCTACCGCCCAGGCCCAGACTCTGGTGGCCGGCTATCTCCTCTCTACGGCAGAAGCCGAAACGCAGGTCGCCATGGCGGCTACTGCCACCCCAACCAACCCCCTGACACCCACCAGCACACTCACAGCAACCGCAACGCTTTCCACCACGCCATCCCCCACGACCCCGCCAACACCGACCGCTACTGCGTCACCGGATCCGGTGACACTGGCCCGCGCTTTTCGCGGCAGCAACGTGGACTGGCAGCCGGTCACAGCTACGATCCAGGGCATAGCGGTGGTGCTGGTTCCATCACGTTGCGTGGGGCCGGTCTGCTCTGAGCCATTCTGGATCAGCCGCACGGAGATCACCAACGCCGATTACCAGCGTTGTGTCGACGCAGGTCTCTGCACACGGCCTGTTTACGGCACCGAGAACATGTACGCCGCCGATCTGCCAGTCGTCGGCCTGAGCTGGCAGGCGGTCAACACCTACCTGGACTGGTTGGGCGCAGACCTGCCGGACACGACCATGTGGACATACGCGGCGGCTGGCCCGGACGGCCGCCAGTATCCCTGGGGAGATGCTCCCCCGGACCTGAACCATCTCAACTACAACATGAACGTCGGGCGGGCGACACCCGTCGGGACCTACAGTCCGCAGGGTGATTCGTGGGTTGGCGCAGCGGATATGGCGGGCAACGTATGGGAATGGGTGCTGGCAACGCCCGGCGTCGATCGTCACCGGGTCAATCCAGTTAACGGCTCGGCTCTGCGCGGTGGCTCCTGGCTGAACGGCCCGGTCGACGCCAGCACGACCTACGCTGATCCGTACACGACCGACTACGGACAGGGGTTGATTGGCCTGCGGGTGTGGTTTCCGGTTGAGGCTGCAACAGGCAATACGGCGACAGGAGATATCCAGGCAAGCGAAACCATACCCGCCATCATGGAAGCGGCTTCACCTGGCGCGACGATCCCGTCCTAACCTGTCTTGAGGGGCATACTGCCCCGATCACAGGCATCGCTTTCTCACTCGCTGGTTCCTTCATCGCCACCGGAAGCCGGGATGGTACCGTCCGCCTGGGGGCGGTTCCTTGAGCACCCCCGCGTGCGTCAGGAAGACCCAACGTTCGACTACCCCGGTGGCCCGCTTGCCTTCCTTTGCGCGCTGCCCTACACCCCCCGGCCAAAATCGGCTACAATACCCTCCTGCCATCGAACAAACGAGCCATCACCGGGAAGGCCTGACTCATGCCTGAATCGCCGCTCTTGGACGGACTCAACCCCCAGCAGCGTGACGCTGTCACCGCCGGGACCGGCCCGCACCTGATCCTGGCCGGGCCGGGCAGCGGCAAGACGCGCGTCCTGACCCACCGCGTTGCCTACCTGGTGCAGGCGATGGGCGTCGCGCCCTACCGGATCATGGCTGTGACCTTCACCAACAAGGCCGCGCGGGAGATGCAGCAGCGCGTCGAACGGATGCTCGGCGGGCAGGAGTTGAGCGGGCTTTCGCTGGGCACCTTCCACGCCCTCTGCGCGCGCATCCTGCGTATTGAGGCGGAGAACACCCCCTACACCAGGGACTATGTGATCTTCGATACCCGCGATCAGCTCGCCGCCGTCAAACAGGCGGCCACCCAGCTCAACATCGACATCAAGCGCTTCACCCCGCGCAGCCTGCTGGATGGCATCTCCGCTGCCAAGAACGAGCTGCTCACCCCGGAAGTCTACGCTGACCGGGTGGATACCTACTTCGGCGAGATCGTCAGCCGTGTTTACTTCGTCTACCAGGAGATCCTGCTGGGCAGCAATGCCATGGACTTTGACGATCTGCTGATGCAGACCGTTCTGCTTTTCCAGCAGTATGCGGATGTGGCCGCCAGGTACCAGCATCGCTACGAGCACGTCCTGGTCGACGAATTTCAGGATACCAACTTCGCCCAGTACAAATTGATTCATGCCCTGGCCGCCCCGCAGAACAACCTCTTCGCCGTCGGCGATCCCGACCAGAGCATCTACGCCTTCCGTGGCGCGGACTACCGCAACGTGCTGCGCTTCCAGCGCGACTTTCCTGACGTGCGGGTGATCCTGCTGGAACAGAACTACCGCTCCACGCAAACGATCCTGGACGCCGCCACGGCTGTGATCACCCCCAACCCCAACCGCACGCCCAAGCGCCTGTTCACCGGGCGCGGCAGGGGCGAGCCGATCGCGCTCTACGAAGCTTACGACGAAGACGACGAGGCCCGTCATATCCTCAACACCATCCTGCGCCTCAACGAAGAGGGCCGCTACAACCCCGGCGAATGTGCGATCATGTATCGCACCAATGCCCAGTCCCGCGCCCTGGAGGAAGCTTTCCGCCGGGCCGGGGTGCCCTACCGCCTGATCGGCGCAACCCGTTTCTACGACCGGCGCGAGATCCGCGATCTGCTGGCCTACCTGCGCCTGATCCACAACCCGGACGATAGTGTCAGCCTGGAACGGATCATCAACGTGCCTACGCGCGGCATCGGCGAGCGCACGCTGGGGGAGTTGCGCGCCTGGGCGGAATCAGTCGGTTTGTCGCCGGGGCGCGGGTTGCTGGCCCTGCTGGAAGGCGCAGAAGCGCCCTTCAGCCCGCGTTCCCGCCGCGCGCTGGAGGCCTTCGCCGGGCTGCTGGCCCACTGGCAGACTCTGGCCGCCAGCAACCGCCCGCCGCTGGCTATCCTGGATGCTGTGATCGACGATACCGGCCTGGCCGCCTACCTGCGCGATGGTTCCCCTGAAGGTGAAGATCGCTGGGAGAACGTACTCTCCCTGCGGGAAAGTGCCGCCGACTATGAGCATTCCGACCTGGCCGAATTCCTCACCCAGGTCGCCCTGGTCAGCGATGTGGATGTGCGCGACGACGGCGTCGAGGCCCCGGCCCTGCTGACTCTGCATAGCGCTAAGGGTCTGGAATTCCCGGTCGTGTTCCTGTGCGGGCTGGAGGAAGGCACGCTGCCTCACCTGCGCAGCCTGGAAGCCGATGCCGAGGGCGATCCGGACGCCCTGGCGGAGGAGCGCCGCCTGCTCTACGTGGGCATCACGCGGGCCAAAGACCTGCTTTACCTTTCCTATGCCTTCCGCCGGACGCGCTTTGGCGATTCGGAGCCGAGTCTGCCCAGCCGCTTTCTGCAGGATGTCCCCCCGGCGTTGCTGAGCGGCGCGCCGCTGGCGGGGGTTTCCCGCGCCGCGCAGGACAGCTTCGCCCGGATGACGGCCTGGCTGGATGACCTGCCCCGCGCCCGCTCAACCCGGAGCAATCCACCCCAGCCGCGCTTTCAGCCGGGCATGCGGGTGGTCAACCCGCACTTCGGCGAGGGAGTGGTGATCGCCGCCAGGCGTTACCACGACGCCGAAGAAGTCGATGTGCAGTTCGACCGCGCTGGGCGCAAGCGTATTGACGCCAACTATCTGGAACCGCTGAGTTGAGCGCACCGGGGGCCGGTTGCCCCCGTCGGCAGGGGCGCTTATACTGAGGGTCAGACCTGGCCGCGCATGCAAGCCGGAGGCCCCCCATGAACGAGAGCGATCCCTATGCCGCGCTGGAGCAGTTCTACCCGGCGCTGATCGCCCGGATGCCGCCCCGTTTCAACTCCCACGAGTTTATTCTGCGCCTGGCCTACGAGCATCAGGGGCTGTACATCCGGGCGCTGGCCCAGTACGCCGACAGCGATCACCCCTTCATGGCAGCCCATGCCCGCCTGGCGCGGGCGCTGGCTCGCTTCCCCGACCTGGTGCGCTATGTCGGTGACGAGCCGAGTGTGGACATCTTCGGTCACACCGGTCAGGCTGCCCTCTGGCGGCGGGTGAAATAGGGAGCCAGGGGCGTACTGTCCCTGCTTCACCGGTCAGAGGGATGGCTTTCCCTGCCATTGTGGGGCGCTTCCCGGCGCATAGCCGCCAAAAGTCTCCCTATCCAAAGCGCTTTTCTGCGCTATAATTCTCAGGCTATATTGCATGGGCGCGCTTTCCCCGCCGGGAACGCAGTCCCTGCCAGTGGGGAAAGGAGATAACCAACATGGCCCCCAATACTGTAAAGAATGGTCTGGTTGTCAGCGTGCAGTACACGTTGAAGCTGGACGACGGTGAAATCATTGACGAGTCGACCGCGGACGATCCGCTGCTGTACCTGCACGGCGCGGACAACATCATCCCCGGCCTGGAACGCGCCCTGACCGGCATGGCCGTCAACGAAACCAAGCACGTGACAGTCGCCCCGGCTGACGCCTACGGCGACTACGACGAAGACGCGCTCGAATCCTTCCCGCTGGCCTTCTTCCCGGCGGAACTGGAGCTGGAGCCGGGCCTGATGCTGGACATGAGCGACGAAAACGGCAACCTCTTTGAGGCGACGGTCGTTGACATCAACGAGGATGAGGTGCTGGTCGACTTCAACCACCCGCTGGCCGGTGAAACGCTGCACTTCGACGTCAAGGTGCTGGCCCTGCGGGACGCTACGCCGGAAGAGCTGGCGCACGGCCACCCGCACCTGCCGGGCATGCATTCCCACTAGACCGGCAGGCCGATCGCAACACAGCACAGGGGGCGCATATCCGGCGCCCCCTGTTGCGTTCCCTCCATCTGTGGACAGTCAGCGGCCTACGCCACCAGGTTGTAGAAGAAGTGGATCGCGGTGGCGATACCCCGATCGAAATATTCCAGAATCATGTGCTCGTTCGGTGCATGGACGCCTTCACCGGTGCCATAGCCCAGGGAGGTCAGCGGCATGCCCAGTTCCCGCTGGAACATGCCCATGATCGGCACAGAGCCACCCGCCCGGATCAGCCGCGCTCGCTTGCCCCAGGTGGCTTCGTAGGCGCGCTGGATGGCCTCCACCTGCGGGCCGTCAAACATCATGGTCACCGGCCAGCCCAGCGGCCCCGTCCGCACGTCGATACTGACGGTCGGCGTGGCGAAGCTTTTGACATACGCCACGAACTTCCGCTGCACATCGGCGGGGTCCTGGTCGGCCACCAGGCGCATGGTGACCTTGAAGCCACCCCGCGCCGGGATCACGGTCTTGGAACCAGGCCCCTGGTAGCCCCCCCAGATGCCATTGACGTCCAGGGTGGGCAGGGCTGTCGCCCGCACACTGAAGCTGCCCAGCGGCTCCGCCCAGAAGGTCTGCAGGCCGGTGTCCTCGCGGGCCATGGCGACAAAGTCCGGCTCGTAGGAAGCCAGCAGGGAAAGCTCTTCGGGTGGCAACGGGCGCACGTTGTCGTAGAAACCGGGGACAGTCACCCGTCCGCTGTCGTCGTGCAACGCACCAATGATCCGGCCCACCACGTGCAGCGGGTTGTGCACCACACCGCCATACAGGCCGGAATGCAGGTCACGGGCCGGGCCGGTGACGGTCACTTCCGCCTCGATGATCCCCCGCGCAGCATACATGATCGTGGGATCGTCAGGGCGGGAGCCGCCGTCCGAGACGAGCATGAAGTCGGCTCTCAGCAGGTCACGGTGCTCACGGATGAACGGCTCCATACTCGGCGAGCCGATCTCTTCTTCCCCTTCAAAGAAGACCTTGACATTGACCGGCAGCCGCCCCTCCGCAGCCAGCATGGACTCGAACGCCTTCAGGTTAACCCACACGCCACACTTGTCATCGATCACGCCGCGGGCGTACAGTTTGCCGTCGCGGATGGACGGCTCAAAAGGCGGCGTCATCCACTCGTCCAGCGGATCGACCGGCTGGACGTCATAGTGGGCATACACCAGCACCGTCGGACGGTCGGGGCCGGCCTCCAGCCATTCGCCGTAGACAACCGGACTGCCAGCGGTGGGATAGGCACGGGCGTTCCTGAAGCCCAGCCGCTCCAGCTCCGCTACCACCCAGGCCGCGCAACGCTCCAGATCGGCCCGGTAGGCCGGATCGGTGCTGATCGACGGAATGCGCAGAAAGTCCAGGAAGCCCTGCAGGTAATACTCGCGGTGAGTCCGCGCGTGGTCAATGGCCTGTTGCCGTGCATCTGTCATCACATACCTCTCCTCAACAAATCCCGCGTCACGCCCGGCGGGCTGCCACGCCCGCCGGGAAATCTCAGCCGCCCGTGTAACGGACCCGCCACA
>FWPV01013188.1_pt1 | contig 12488 bp, 10 predicted proteins | sample 2228371 | NCBI WGS metagenome assembly FWPV01 (sample SAMEA103939776, study PRJEB20133) | metagenome | reverse complement strand
GCTTACCTGGCCGGCTATTAGAGAAGCTTATCCGGCCAACTTTTTTGTTTTTATGGGCGCAGACTCTTTCAGCAGCGTCGCCAGCAAAGCGGCAATAAAGGCACAGCAGCCCATGATCCACATCGTGATCGGCAAGCCAAAGGCGTCGGCCGCGCGCCCCGCGGCCCAGGCACCCCCGGCGGCGCCAACAATTTGTCCAAAGCCCTGTACCATTCCGGCCGTAGTTGCGACATAGCGGGCGGGAATGGTCTCCGACGGGATGGTCGCCATCATCAGCGGAGCCACCCCGATGGCCAGCCATCCCAAAAACAGCAGCACGCCCAGGCTCCAAAGAGGACCGTTCCAGTACATGGCGGCCAAAGGCACCAGAACTCCGGTTATCGACCCGAAAATCATTATCGGCTTGCGGCCGATGCGATCCGACAATCCCGGCAATATGAAGGCGCTGACGGTTGCCGACACACCCAGCACCGACATCAAATAACTCATTACCCGGGTTGAGAACCGGCGCACATTGACATAAATCAGAGGCAAAAAAGTCCAGCCCAGGACCAGCCACGCAACAATAAATACGCTCATCAGCATACATACCCAAATATTCCGGTAGCGCAGCATTTCCTTGATCGGCATGCGGGCCGGGTCCCTGTCTGCGCCGCTGCGTTCCATTTTGGGTTCACGAACCAGAATCCACAAAAGCAACGCGGAAATCAGTCCAGGAACCGCTGCGAGAAAAAATGACACTCGCCATCCAAAAGCATTGGCCAGTGCCACAATCACCAGCGGAGCCACAAACGATCCAAAGAGATTGGATCCGAAGTTCTGTACAAAACCCATATTCAATCCGCGCCGTTGCGGACTCGACTCGGCGGCGGCAAAGGATTGGGAGATGGGCATCAGCGGGCCTTCGGCAGCTCCCATTACCATGCGCGCTGCGAGAAGCATCAGAAATGATTGCGCTAAACCTGAGGCGACTGAGCAGAGCGAAAAAATAATGACGGTAAGTACGAGAAATGTCTTGCGCTGTCCCATCCGATCGGCAATCGTCCCGATTACAAATCCTGATATGGCCCACGCAAAAGCCAGGCCGGAAGCAAACAAGCCGATCTGCTCGTTGGTCAGTTTGAGGTCCGGTTGCACGAACGGCGCCAGGTAGCTCATGGCATTGCGGTCGAAAAACACAATTCCGAAATTGAGGCTCAACAGGACCATTAGCATGGTTTCGTAAGACCAAAATCCTTTGCCCGCTTTTTGCTCCATTGATCCTCCTGCGCAGTAGACCAATCCTCAATTAGCAGCGCCGCGCCGACGGTAACTCAAACGACAATCGAGACCAAATGTAAAACTGCCCTTTCTTGAAGCTGCGATTAGTGTTTATAAAAGTCATGGATTTTGCAGATGACCGACCGCAAACCATTCCGCCAACGATGCAGCGTGTTCGGGATCGAGGTAGGCAGAGGAAAAAAGGAACACGGATCCATCCGAACATTGTACCTGTCGAATATCCGCGTAACGGGGATCCTGAAAAATCTCCTCTACGGCTCCCTCGATTTGGTCTCTGCCCAGTGCAAAAGGGGGTTGGCTGAATACGGCAAGGGGCGTCGGGCGCGGATACTTCTGCGAATCACTGCGCACCGTTTCGGCAACCGCTCTGCAAACGTCCTTGCAAAGCGCACGCGCCGCTAGTCGGGCGTATGATTCGGACATGTATAGCTTAGAGTAACAGTAAGCTTCTCCCTGCTCATGCACCAGTTCAATATCTTCAATTGCCGTATCGGTGTGGGATTTCAGCCAGGCACGAAATTCATCTTGCGTCCCCTGCCAGACCTCCTTGAGCCCGAGCAGCCTGCCCTTACGCGTAGCTTCCCTAACCTGTGCGGCAAGCGCTACCGGCAAATCGTTTGCATCAGGCCGCTTGGTCATGCGTTTCCCGGCCTCACAATTTAAAACGGTAATAAACCCATGTGCGCGAGCTCATCGGCCACATATTTCAGATCCAATCTCTCGAGCGTCTTGCGCGTAGGAGCGCCGGTGTTGTTATCCCACCCGAGTTCACTGTAAAAGAGATCCTTTGCGCGCTCGATATCCACTCGATCCATGCTGGCGACGCCCGGTTCAAAAGGACGTTTCCCCTCCGGCGGCCTGAAAACATAGTCAGGCACCGTGTCGTGGCGCATGCGCATTTGCCCGGTCCCCATGTCCCGGATGGTCAGTGCCCGGTGCAAATTGAAAATCCGCTCTGCAACCAAATCCAGTTCAGCAGCACTCTTTCGATCTCCGGTTACGGCCGAGTAAAGCTGCGCTTCGACGGAATTATCGCCCTCATAATTGCGCGACTTCAACGGCGAAGCCGCCAATGGATACATCCAGTTGCATAACGTAAGCGAGTCGTGCAGCTCCTTTCGCAACAGCGCCCAGACGGCGAACCTGGCCTTATCGCGATTCATGGGAGTATAGTTTCTGGCTTCGTCAATCGCTCCTGCCCCCCAGATCTTTTCCGCAATCTTTTTCTGAATGCTAATGGGCAAACCGTTTCGGATGAAATTGGAATGGGAGTGGCATTGCGCATCGCGGTTGTAAATCAGATTGATCAGTACGCCCGCTTGTCCCGCCTCCTCGTGGGCGTGGTGTCCCGGGTGCCCCATCTTCCAGTAGTTGGTCTCGGCGCTGACATAGGAGGAGTCGGGAAATTTCCAGCGGGCTGCCAGATAACCCGGGCCCTCGCCCAACGCGACACCTAATTCCCCTTCTCGAAGCGCAATGCGACGATAGAGTTCCTTGAGAAAAGATGGATCGCCTTTTTCGTATCTTTCCCAATCTATCGACGCGTATTCTTGGGAAGGCAAATTACCTTTGATAAAACCGTTTTCGTATGCGTAGCGGAAATCCCTCTGCAGTTGGCTGTAATGGGTCCAAACTCCGTAGTCGTCAGCCATATGCTTGCCGACCACCGCAGCTTCAATACTGGTTTGCCCCCTCGGCCCGTCGATGAAATTCCTAAAAAATATCCGCCCATTCCATCCTACACAGGTACTTGCAGCATAGCGACTGACTCCGTATTTGGCTTCGGCCGAGGGCACGTCAAGCTGCGAATGGCAGCGGATCGGGCAGCAAGCGCATCCTCCCATGCGAACCGTATGTTTTTCCGCTTCAGGACCAAGATCATAGGTAGCCTTCATAGTGCGGAAACCGATTCGGTTTTGCTCTTCAGGCCTGCATTCCCCGGTTTCGATCGGCGGACTGGCAGCACCCCAGAAAAGCCCTTTGCGGGCTGTCCACCGGCTCCCGGGTGAAGAGAATTCGGCCCACGGTTGTGGGGTGCTCGGTACCACGTGCTGGTTGTTGGCTCCCATAATCGACAGTACATAGCTTCGAAGCTTTTTCCACTCCCGGGTATCGGCTGCAATCTTGACGGCGCCCGTACCGCGGACGGCGACTGCTTTGAGCCTTTTCGATCCGAACACGCCCCCCACTCCGCCTGCGGAATGAGAGAAGGCGTTGACCACCGAAGACATTCGGACCAGATTCTCGCCCGCCTGCCCTATGGCAGCCACTTGGGTTTCCGGTCCCAGCTCCTGGCATATGGATGCGGTGGCCCGGTAGATCCCGTTGCCCCAAAGGTGCGAAGCGTCACGGATTTCAACCCGCTCATCCAGGATGGCAATATAGACAGGCTTTTCAGCCTTTCCCTCGATGATGAGTGCGTCCCAGCCTGCGTACTTAAGCTCTGCTCCCCAGTGGCCGCCCATGTGTCCCGTGCCCACCAGCTCCACCGGGTAAACACAAGGGAAAATCGTAGTAATCGAAGTGCGCCCGCTGCAGGGCGCACTGGTACCGGTAAGCGGTCCGCCGGCCATAATGATCTTATTGGCTTCGTCAAAGCATTTCGTTTTGGCCGGAACTTCGTCCCACAGCACCTTGTAACCGATGCCCGTACCTCCCAAATAGTCCTTGTATCGGGCAATGGTGTCCTCGGTGGATATTTTGCCGGTTGATAGATCAATGCGTAGAGTCTTTCCCGTCCAGCCGCCATATTCCGGCATTTCCTTACCTCCTATTCGCATGACAGTTTCCGCAGCCGGCCGCTTGATAGTCTTTGCCGAAGGACATCACGGCCTGCCGCACCGGTATCGCTCTGGTGAGATTGACCCATGGAACGAATCGCAGCGCACCGGTAGGACAGACGGCGACACATTCGGGTTCGCCGTTACACAGGAAGCACTTGCTGGCTTTTCCCACGGTCCGGTCAAATGTAATCATTTCCCAGGGACAGGCACGCAGGCAAGTCATGCATCCTCGGCATGTTTTCTGATCCACCACACGTGCTCCCGTCTTTGGATCCATAACAATTGCTTGGTAGGGGCACGCTGTGGCGCACGGCACCGGATGCGGGCATTGCAAGCACACATCCTGAACCAACCGTAGGTTGCCGAACTGCCCCATGCCTCGTCCGAATCCGGCCTGCTGGCCGCGCGGACCAAAATTGTAATTGCGCGAAATCTTCACGCGCCCGAGCGACGGCTGGGATCGGTGGTCGTTGTACTCCGTACAGGCAAGCTCACACAGTTTGCAGCCTACGCAACGCGTTGAGTCGGCTAAAAGCATCCCCTTAGCGTTTGCGAGAATGATTTCTTGCGATTGGGGCACGATCGCGTTCCAGATACCATAAACCGGTAAAGCAACGCCGGCACTCACCGCAGCTTTTATAAAGCCTCGTCGCCCCGTGCCCGATTTGTCTTTCGCCATAATGCGTCCTTTCTGATTTGCAAAGCTTGATGCCAGTGTAGCGGTTTTTGGGGCCCATGTCACCCGAGTCAGAGCGCGAAAATAATTGGGCGCGCTTTTGAGATAATGAAGCGCCCGCGTCCGGGATCCAAAAACGAATGAATCTTAACATGCTGACCGACTCCCCCTTCACGAACTCTTCCCGAAGAAAGGCATTAGGCGCTACCAGCTTGGAGTGCATTGCGGGGATTATTGGCGCCGAGAGAAGCGATCATGATATATCTAAGCCGATGAAGCGAGCAACGAGATGTTGACTGATCTCATGCCTGCGCTGGCATACGGTTTTGCCGGTGGGGTTACCGCCGGGCCTTTATTAATGTTTCTGCTTTCCCAGGCTATAAGCCATGGATGGAAACGTACCTTGCCTGCGGCTTTTTCGCCGCTAATCACCGACGGGCCGGTGGCTCTGCTGGTTTTGGGTCTTTTGAGCCGGGTGCCTCCAGGCATGATCACTTACCTAAGAGTAATAGGAGGCGCTTTCATCCTTTATCTGGCATTCGGTGTGTGGAAAACCTGGCGCAACTTTGATACTGAGAAAGTAAGGTCAAAGCCATCCAATACCAATAGCTTGTTCAAAGCGGTGGTGGTCAATTGGCTTAATCCAAATCTATATCTGGGATGGAGCTTGATCCTGGGGCCTATTGTGCTGGGCGGGTGGCAGAAGTCGCCGGCAATGGGATTTGCACTGATACTCGCCTTCTATACCACTCTGATTGCTACTATGATGGTGATGATACTGGTATTCGGCGCAGCCCGGGCTTTGGGGCCCTATATACAAAAGATCCTCATCGGCTGTTCGGCTGTTGCTTTGGCCTGCTTGGGATTCTATCAACTCTGGCTCGGATATGTATCGCTGATTGCGGCTTACTGAAAAAACAGCAACGGTTTTTGCCGACCGGTAAGCTTTACCGCTTACGGCGTCTTCTCATCCTTGACCTCGACATCGATCGACACTTCAGGGATAAAAAGCACAAGCAGGAAGGCCAGAAACATTGTTACCGCACCGACCACAAAGACTATTCTCAAACTGAATTCCATCGAGTTGCGGATGGCTTGAACCGTCTGCCGAAAGCGCTCTTTCCCATCGCCGCCCGCCTGGTCAAAACTCCGTTCGAGAGCCTGCATCGCCGGCTTTGACAAAAGGACGCGGGAATTGCCCAAAGAATTCATTGTCACCTCATCAACAATCCCGTCAATTGCTGCAGGCAAAGAGGTCTTGAGCTTGTCCGAATAGGCTACGTTCATGAGCGAGCCGAGGACGGCAGGGGAAATGGACATGGCCATGGTCACGCTGAAAAAATAAGCACCCGTCGCAATACCCAAAAGTCTCTTAGGGACAACACACTGGACAACAACCGTCTTGATGGTAGGAACAGCTCCTAATCCCATACCGCCCAAAGTGGTGGCCGCCAGTCCCCAGACAATGGGCGTGCTCTGATTGAACATAATGCATCCGGATAAAACCAGCGTAAGTAGGGCATAGCTCATCACAAACAGCCGCTTATACCGTTTCGTTCTGGCGATCAGAAATCCTGTAGGAACTCCTACGAACGCCATGAGAACGCCAAAAGGAGTTATAACCAGGCCGCAGCGCGTGGCGCTCATGCCTTGAACACCCTGCAAAAAGAGAGGGAAATAGACCATCATGGCCGTCAGTCCGAAGTTCGACATTATTCCCGAGATCACGACGATGAGGAAAGTCCGGTTGCGAAGCACTTGCGGATCCAAGAGAGGCTCCTCAGCCCCCGTCTCGACGCGATAAAAAATCACCCAGAAAAACAGCCCCCCGCAGAGCAGGCCGAGAACCTGCGCCGATGTCCAGGGATAGATCGTTCCGGCAAAGGAAAGGCCAAGTATGGTTGCGGATGAGGCGATGATCATCAGGGCGGAACCGCGCACGTCGATCTTGCGTATGGCGCCGCTACCGAGCGAAGGCACGCCAATCAGCACAGCAATAAGAGATATGATGACAAGCGGCAGCCCCACCCAATAGATATGGCGCCAGCTCAAGTTGTCAACAAACCAACCGCCCAATGTGGGTCCCACCAGGGCGAATGCACCTGCCGGGATATTGAGTAGACCGATCAACCGGCTGCGTTCTACCGGGGGAAACAGGTCGCCTAGGAGGGATAGGCAAAGTGGCGCCAGCGCGCCCGAGCCAAAGCGCGCCAGTGCGTTTGCGGCGATCAGAATGACGAAAGTCGGGCTAACGGCACTCAAAATCGTACCGATCATGAAGATGCTTAATGAAATCAAAAGCATCCGCCGCCGTCCGTACATGTCGGAGAACTTAAGAAATATGAGCGTCACAAAGGCTCCAGCCAGTCCGGGGATTGAGATAAGCCAGGAATATAAAGGCATACCGTTCAGTTCGGCTGCCATCCTCGGCCTGGCAGCCCCTATAGTCTGCATGTAATAATGGGCTGTGATATAGATGAGAAAGATAGCAACCAGCCCCAGGAAGATCTCCTTCTTGGAGCACTCAAGCTCTTTGCCCTGCTGCATTGATCCCTTTTACCCCAAAAGGGCCCCGATTTCACTACCTTTTCCGACTTCCCAAGCTCGCCGCGCCGGGTCAAAAAGTGGCCAAGGACTTGCTATCCGTTTAGACGACGGTAGAAGGCACACCACAAGGCAGCCGCCATGTTCAATTTAGAAATTAGCGCTAGATGGTGCGGTTATCTTCAATATACATGAGACGCATGAACCCATTTCCCAGTCCGAGCATCACTTTAATTGTAAGACTTGTGATGCGATTAAACGAGCTTCTCAAGTAGCCTGAAACGGAAGGGCATTATGATCAAATCGACCGCTTGCAAAGCAGCTTATGCCTGCGGTCTCCTAACAGGATTCCTGCATAAGCTCACGACGGCCGTTTTTGCCGTACTCATAGCGGGACCTCAGTTACTGGCACAGGCAAACACGATAACGGAACCAACAAGCGCACTTTTTCACAGCCACCCCAACCAAGACGAAAAACGGGATATCGACTTTAGACTCGGTGCGCCCAAAGGGTTTTTCGGCATTCGCATCGGTAGATTTTTCCCTCAGGCTAAAGGTGATATTTACGACCTGATCACCGATCGACTGACACTCAAGAGAAGCGATTTTCGCGCATGGGATTTTGGTTGCGATCTAGGTGCAAGTGTGCGCGAGAGGATTGATTTGATTTTCAGCCTCGACTACTTAAAGCGAAGCAAAGACTCCATGTTTCGTTACTACGTGGATGAAAGGGATCTACCCATCACCCAAACCACAGGATACGAAAAGCTGCCTTTGACCGGTGGGGTCAGATTTTTGCTCGTACCCCGCGGACGCCCGGTCGGAAAATACGCATGGTTGCCCTCCAGCATCGTACCCTATCTCGGCGGAGGCGTGGGAGTGGCATGGTATCGATTCGAGCAAGAAGGCGATTTCGTAGATGAAAGAACATTGGAAATCTTCCCTGCGCATTTGAAGTCCATGGGTTGGACCCCGACTGCATACGCAGGGGGCGGTGCGGATCTCCGCCTGTCAAAATCCACATTCCTAACCCTGGATCTTCGCTATTCCTGGGCCAGACCCGAGCTGAAACGCGACTTTGTAGCCTTTGATGCAATGGATCTCTCCGGTCTGCGCGTAAGTATGGGCCTACGATGGCACTTCTAGGAGGTCGATCATGTCGGCAAGACTCGGCTTTGCTGGCAAGAGGCTGCTAATGCTTGCTTTCACCTTCTCGAGCGTGGGCTTTATCTACCCGGTTGGCCAGACGAGCCCCACCGTTCTGGAAAATATCGATAGCCGATGGTGGCCATGGATTGGAAGCTGGCGCCTGATGTCGGATAGTAGCCAGGAGACAGAGGGTGATTCAGGGCGCGATCTTGTTGTGCAGATCCGTCCCGGCGCAGATGGCAAGTCAGTTATCATGAAAATCTGCCGGGACAACAAGGCCCCAGTAGAAGAAAGACTTGAAGTCGGATCCCGTCAGACTTTGAAGGAGCACGGATGCACAGGATGGTACCAATATTCCTGGTCTGATACCGGCAAACGGCTTATATTTGAAAGCGAATGCATGTGCCCGGGGCGGCCGTCGCGCTTTGTCTCGGGCATGTCTGTAATCACCGAAAATCGAGATTGGTTGGACATCCAGCTTATACGGAGCGGAGAACAGCGGGCAATCGGCATTCGAAGATATCGACCAGAGACCGATGATTTAAGCTCCACTGAAAAAACACCAACCACGCCGATCGGTACATTGCACTATCCGGCAGCCACTGGATTATCAATTGATGAAATCATCGAGCTTAGCGGCAAGGTTGCCCCGGAAGTTATACAAGCAGCTCTTGTGGAACTCAACCATCGGTTTGATATCAATTCAAGAGTGCTACAGCGATTGGCAGATGCAAAGGTGCCGTCGCAAGTAATAGATCTTATGGTGGCGCTCTCGTTGCCGGATAAGTTCGTTGTGAAATCGCATGGGATTGCTTCCGTGAAGCAAAAACGTCCGAACCGGGAGCAGAAGGTCATATTTGACGTCCATACTTGCCTGCCTTTTGGTTACTGGTTTATCTATGATCCATTTTTCGTCCCATACCGGTCACCTTATTTAAGCTACGGGTACTGGTATCTTGGTTGGGATGTACGGCCAGCAGGACATGGAAGTACCATGAGCAGCTCCGGGGGGAGATTGATCAACGGCCGGGGCTATAGCAAAATTGATGCAAGCACATCCAAGCCCTATCGCCATTACACGCGTGCGCACGGCGAGAGCAGAGATTCATACCGGGGCAATCAAAACCCTTCTTCACCGGCACATTCATCAAAAAGCGAGTCGACATTTTCACGCACCGGCTCGGCACACGTTTCTTCCAGCTCATACTCGAGCGCGTCCCCGAGCGGCTACCACAGCAGCGGCAGCAATCAAGGCAGAGCAAGAGCGCGCGAATGAACTCCTCGGCCGCCAAAGAAAGGCCCCATCAAACGCTTCCGGGCCCGGCCGGTTAAAAGAATCAGCTCCCTGCTCTACTGCCTTCGGGCCGCTCCAACCCAATTTTCATCGACATCTATTCCTGATTTTGGAGCACCACAAAACAGCTACAAGCAACAGCTGCCCGGGTGCGCCGGCAGCAGTTCCATGGTAGTATTAGGGCCCGGACTGATTCTTTAGCGATACCGATTCTCAATTCGGGTGCACTCGGAGACCGCGGCAGTTGTTGAGGACAACTAAGAATTGGAGGTTCTACATTATGAGCAACGCAACGCCAACCAACACAGCTTCAAGGGAATATTTCGAAAGAGATAACAGGGTGAATAAAGCCATCGCCATGGAGATGCCGGATCGGGTACCATTCCAGCTCTTCGTCGGATACTTTGCTGCCAGATATTGCGGCATCCCTTTCTCTACCGCCTACTACGACCCCGAAAAATGGAGGGAGGCAAATATCAAAACCATAACGGAGCTTGAGCCGGATGTTTACTGGGCACAGACTGCCGCGGTTTCCGGAAAGGCCTTGGAAATTCTTAGACCGCTTCAAATCAAATGGCCCGGGTTCAACGTGCCACCCAATCTCAGTCACCAGTCGGTCGAATTAGAACCGATGAAACCGGAGGAATACGATCTGTTTCTCAATGACCCCTCGGACTATATTGTGCGCAGTTATTTGCCGCGCGTTCTGGAATCAGCAGCGCCGCTGGCCAAGCTGCCCCCATTTCGCTCGCTCTTGTTTAGCACCGGAATTGCTCCCTATCTAGCGCAGTTTATGGAGCCGGAAATGATGGAAATGCTCGAAAAATTCCGTAAGGCCGCGGAACTACAGGCAAAGTGGCAAAGCCAGAACATCAATTTCAATGAAGAAATGGCCAAGCGTGGCTTCCCCAGCTACAACACCTTCAGAATGATGGCCGGAGCACCTTTTGACACCATTTCCGATTTTCTGCGCGGCATGCGCGGCGCCATGCTGGATATGTACCGCATTCCGGATAAGCTCCTTGAGGCCTGCGATAAGCTCTGCAACCAAACCCTGAACATGATCAAGGCCTCGCCCCCGCCCGAAGAGGGCAGCGTTAAGAGAGTATTTATGGCACTCCATCGAGGATCGGACGGATTCATGTCGCTGCCGCAATTCGAAAAGTTCTATTGGCCTACGCTTAAGAAAGTCATATTGGCCTTGATCGACGCCGGATGGACGCCATGCCCATTTTTCTAGGGAATCTGGGATCAACGGCTTGAATATATCCGCGAATTACCCAAGGGAAAAGTTCTGTGCCATTTTGCCAGGACCGATCCGGAAAAGGCAAAGGCGGTTCTGGGAGGACATCTTTGCATCATGATGGATGTACCGGGCTTCATTTTGCAGGCAGGCACGGTCTCAGAGGTGGAAGAATACTGCAAGAAGCTGATCGACACCTGCGGCAAGGACGGTGGTTTTATTATGACGGCGACGGCTCTGGATGAAGCCAAGCCGGAGAACGTAAGGGCTATGATAGAAATCACCAAGAGCTACGGGAGGTATGATTAACCGGCCGTAAGACCACCGCATTTTTCCAAATCATCCGCCGCGGCTCATTGCTTCCAGATCGGTGTCTTATCTATGCCGATATCGGGCTTGGTACCGTCCCTGGCAGGGACAGTAAATAGATAATTGGGACCCGGATCTACAGCAACCTCTTTGGGCTTCGGCAGTTGCGGCACCCAATCATAGGGAACCCGATAAGCTCGATAAACAATATTGCGGGTCGCCGGCATGCTTGAGTCCCACAAGTACGGTGAGATGTATTCCCATACTATTTCACCCTCTTTGGTTACCTCGATAATCCGACCGTCGGAACCTTCGGTGATCAACGTGTTCCCATTGGGAAGACGTTGGGCCGAAGAAACAAAGGGGCTGAACATCTCAAAACCGTACTTTCTATCGTTATTGGGCCTGTTCACGGCACCGGGCGAGTATTCCCACACGATATCCTTGGTTAGCGGATTAAACTCGATCACTCTGGAATAGTTACGGCGATGGATGCCGATGCCGTTCGGCGCCATATCATTTGGAGGACCATATCCCGACTGCCCGCCGTTATCAAAGACCAGGATGTTTCCTTCGCCGGGCAAACCCCTGGGAATCATGTGAGTATGATGCGGGCCGATTATCCAGCCCAGTTTCTTATCGTCTCCCTCTCGATAATAAGGTCCCGCCCGCCACACGATCTTACCGCTTGCGCGTTCCACAATGGCCAAGAGTCCGGCTTCACGACTGTCAATGATTATGTTGTCGGGATGAAAGCGCTTATCTCCTTGATCAAACCAGCGATTTGGCCCCAGATAGGAAGCGCAATTCTGATGGAACCAGTCAAATCCTTCACCCTCTCCTTTAGGTTTGCTGTCATAGTTTTGCATCGCCTTAAAGGCCGCTTCGTCAAAACCCATCTCAGCCACATGTTCGGCAGCTCTCCAGGTCCAGACGATCCTGCGCGCCGGCATGTCGATCTCGTAAACCACATCGTCAAGCAGCGGAACGTTTTTATTTATCCTGTCATTCCAAACATTGTAATGGGCCAGAACCAACAAAGTGCCCTTTGAAATGTCTTGGCCTTTGTAATCCGGTATGAAGTAGCCGACCGGGTTTCCTTTTATCTGCATGTCGTGATGCTGCCGGGATACCCACATCGTATCCTCCCCTTTGTTCGCTTTGCCTTCATGCCACCGGTCGAACTTCCAGAGAACGGTATCACTAAAA
>FWPV01013184.1_pt1 | contig 12490 bp, 10 predicted proteins | sample 2228371 | NCBI WGS metagenome assembly FWPV01 (sample SAMEA103939776, study PRJEB20133) | metagenome | reverse complement strand
CACGACCTCGGGCGAATCGTCCACCTTGATGTACCGGCCATCCGGCCACCCCTCGCTGTCAAATTGTCCCATCGGGGAGGGCTGGGTGGGCTTGCGCAGGTGTTTTTTGCCGAGGTAAAGGCGGTGCAGGGTCTTGCCCGCCTGATCACGGAATTCAACCACCGTCGGCGCATTGGTCCCCGTCCCCGTTGCCAGGCCCAGACGGCCCAGTTGCGAAGCGCCGACCTGCTCAACCTGCGCCGCTTTCAAGTCGCGCAGTTTCAGGAGGAACCCGCTGATCTCGCCGAAGTTGGCCGGGTAATTCCCCCGGGCCTCGACCTGCCACACCTCCGGCCCTTTCACCAGCTTGAGCTCGTTGGTTTGGTCGCGGATGACCAGCGTGGCGACCTCGTTGACGGCCAGGTTTTCGAGCACCTTCCTGCCCACGCCCGGCTGGCCTTCGCGCCGCGCGGCATTCTGCTGCTTGTAAACCATCAACCCGGCGGCGCCGAGCACCACCACCAACACCAGTAACAAGGTCAGTTGCTTCGCATTCATTTCGCTGAAGTTCGTTTCCGTTTGAAAAATGCCAGGGCCAGCCCCGAGGCGCTGACGACCAGCGGCATGGCGGCGATGTTGAACCACTTCAACCGCCGCTCCAGGGAGTCAATGTCCCGCCGCAGCTTCTTGCGCTCTTCCTTGAGCTGGATTTTCACTTCCGCCTCCTTCTTCCGGAAATTCTCGAGTGCCGCCTGCTGTTCCGGCGACAGGATGAACCGCTGTCCCTTCTCCTTCTTCTGCTGCAGCTCGTTCAACTGGCGCTGGGTGTCGGCCAGACTCTCCTCCAGCTCCTTGATCCGGCTGCGATACCGCGCCTCCGCCTCCGCCTGCATCTGCTTGACCAGTGTGAACGGCCGGTTTTGCACCGCCCGGCTCCGCACCGTGATGAGGTTGTTGTCGCCGGTGAACTGTTCGACCGCGTTCTGGGCGAAATTCAGGTTCCCATTCATCAACATGCTCAACGTGCCAAACGGGCTCTGAATCTGGCGGATGGCGAAGCTGTCATAAATCATGTCGGCATCCCCAACCAGAATGACGGAGTTCTCGCCTTTGCCTTCCTTGAGCCATTCTTCCTTCGCCTCATCCTTCTTCTCTTCGGATTTCTCGTCCTGCTTTTCCTCGGGCTTGCCGTCCGGGAAGGCGGTCTTGAACTTGCCGGTCAGCCGCACGGCCAGGTTCTGGGTCATGCCCGAGGGTTTGAACTCCTTGACAATGTTCTCTCCGCTCAAGTGAGCCATGAAGCCGTCCACCAACTGGGACTCCTTGGTGCTCTTGAGCAGCACATCCATTTTCAGGCCGGCCACCGGGGTCCCGGAGAAGGCGCCCGCGAACGGCAGCCAGACATTGTCCAACTGGCTGGTGACGATATCCTCGCTGCTGATGCCGTCCTTGGTGATGGACAGGAAAGCGGGGGCGTCCTGCGGCTGGTTGTTTCTTCCGCCGACCTGCATTTTGAAGTTCATGTCCGCCACGACCTTGCCGGTTTCAAAGGACAATCCCCACCCTTTCAACAGCTTGTCCAGGTTCGAACCGCTGTTGGGAATGCTGCCGAACATCTGGTTCTGCTCGCGGCTGTCCATCAACGGCAGCGGGTCGAGGAAGGCAATGAGCTTGCCGCCGCGCAGAATGAACTGGTCAATCGCAAATTGCGCTTTGTCGGTGATGTCCCGCGGATGAATGACCACCAGCACCTTGATGTCGTCATCAATCTTCTCGGCCGTCATCTCGACCCGCCGCACCTCGAAATCGTTCTTCAACTCGTTGACGATCGCCCACGGCTGCTGCTGTTGCGGTTGTCCCATCCTCATCATCATCGGGTTGGGCGGCCCGCCGAACACCGGCAGCGGGCTCATCACGCCCACGACCGGCTTTTCAGGCGCCATGACCCGCGAGATGGCCCGGGCCAGATCGTACTCGAGCAGCCGCTCGCGGTTCGGCGCCAGAAACGGAATGGTCTGCCGCTCGTCCAACAGGCTGACGCTCAGGCCGAGGTAGAACCGCTCGCCGTTGGAAAGGGTTTCGCCCTCGACACCATTGAGGCGCGCATTGTCCTCGGCGTCCGAATCCGGCTGGGGATCGTATTTTTCAATGATGAGTTTGCTGCCGGCCACCTGCTTGAACTCCGCCAGCAGGTCCTCGACCCGCTTGGCATAGTTCTTCAGGAAGACCGTTTCCGGCGTGGCGCTCTCGGCCTGCGTGCAATAGAACCGGATGCGGATGGGGGTGTCGATTTTTCCGAGGATGGCTTTGGTGCCCGGCGAGAGCGTGTAAACCTTTTCCGCGGTCAAATCCACCCGCCCCTTGAACACGCTGGTGATCACATTCACGGCGATGAGGATCAGCGCCATGGCGCACACCCCGACCGTCGAATACAACATCGTCTCCAGTGATTTCTTTTTCATCTTCGCTTCCTTTCCGTCAGCCGGCGCGATGACCGCGCAGAATCACGCTGGTCGTAAACAGGCAGAAAACCATCACCGACAGGAAGAAAATGATGTCGCGGAAATCCAGAACGCCTTTCTGGAATCCGTCAAAATGGGTGATGACGCTGAACGAGGTGATGACGTCCACCAGCCACGGCGCGGCCCACGTCTCCAGCAGATTGATGACGGGCGGGAAGCCGGCCAGGATGAGAAACAGGCACAGCACCACGGCGATGATGAAGCTGACCACCTGGGCCCGCGTCATGGCCGAGGTCATGCAGCTCACGGCCAGATACGCTCCCGCCATCAGCCAGCTTCCAATGTACCCCGACAGAATCACCCCGTTGTCGGGGGACCCGAGGTAGTTGACCGTGATCACCACCGGAAAGGTCAGCGCCAGCGCCAGGCCGAGAAACAGCCAGGAGGCCAGAAACTTTCCGAGGATGGCCTGCCACGCCGTGATGGGCATGGTCAGCAGCAGCTCGATCGTGCCCACGCGCCGCTCTTCCGCCCACAACCGCATCCCCACCGCCGGCACCAGGAAAAGGTAAAACCACGGGTGCCAGTCAAAAAACGGCCGTACCAGCGACGCTTCGCCCCGCTCGAAGAAGCCCCCCACCATGAAAGTGAAGAAGCCGCACAAGAGCAGAAATATGACGATGAACACATAAGCCAGCGGCGCCGAAAAATACGCCCCCAGCTCCCGTTTGGTGATCGTTCGAATGTTTGACCAGGTATTCATTTCTTTTCCTCGGCTGCGACCGCCGTGTCGGGCATGGTTATACTTCTGAAAACTTCATCCAGCCGCCCTTCCTCCGTGTGCATTTCCTCGACCCGCCAGCCGCTGACGGCCTCCGCCAGGCTCCGCGCCAGCTCGCCTCGGGGAGGATTGCCCCTGGCGAAGACCCGGGCGGTGACCGCGCCGTTGTTTTCATTCAACACCGCCACGCGCTTGACCGTTCCCAAGGTCCCCAGTTTCTGGGTCAACGCCGCCGCGGTCACGCCGCTGATGCGCAACAGCACCGCCCCCGCGTATTCGGATTTCGCCCGAAGTTCGTCCGGCGTGCCGTTGGCCACGATCCGGCCGCGGTCAATGATGATCGCCCGGGTGCAGGCGGCGTCCACTTCCTCGAGAATATGCGTGGAGAAAATGATGGCCTTCTTTTCGCCCATGCGGCGGATCAACTGCCGCACCTCGTGTTTTTGGTTCGGGTCCAGGCCGTCGGTCGGCTCATCCAGAATGAGCACGTCCGGGTCGTGAATGATGGACTGCGCGAAACAGGTCCGGTGACGATATCCCTTGGAGAGCGTTTCCACGCTCTGGTGGAGCACCGGCTGGAGAAAACACATCTCGACCACACGCCCCACCGCGCGCGTCCGCGCCTCCCCCCGCAATCCCCGGATCTCGGCCGCAAATTTGAGAAACCCCTCGACGGTCATGTCGGTATAAGCCGGCGCATTCTCCGGCAGGTAGCCAATCATCCGTTTCGCCTCGAGGGGATGCGTCAGGATGTCATACCCCCCCACGGTTGCGGTCCCCGAAGTGGGGGGAATGAAACCGGTCAGCATGCGCATCGTTGTGGATTTGCCGGCGCCGTTGGGCCCCAGGAACCCCAGCACTTCCCCCCGCTCGACGGTGAACGAAACGCCGTCCACGGCCCGTTTCGTGCCGAAAACCTTTGCCAAATTCTGCACCTTAATCATAGTCTTAAGCTCCGTTGTTGAAACGAAGTGAACGTTGCAAATAGCCAGTTTGACGGGTTTTGTAAACTGGTTTTTTGCATCCCTGGGACGCCTGCCTCGTCCGCGCCGGCGCCAGGCAAATTTTGACATTTTGATGGGATTTGTCGCGCCGCGTTCAAAAATTTTTTGTCTCGCCCTGCTGATGGGCGCCAGCGGGTGCCGCGCGCCCAAACCGTTGGCTCCCGTGGACCTGGCCCAGCCGGGGTGGCAGCTTCGCCACGGCCAGGCCGTTTGGCAGCCGGCGGCCCGGGCTGCGGAAACCTCGGGGGAATTGCTGTTTGCGACCCGCACGGATGGCACCCGCCTTTTGGAGTTTTCCAAACCGCCCTTCGCGATCGTTCGCGCGCAGGTGACGACCAACCGCTGGCAGGTCCAGTACCCCCTCCGCAACCGGACCTGTCAGGGCGATAATCGGCGTTCCTCCCCTGCCCTCAGGACACCAGTGGCGATCTGGCTCCACCTGTGCGACCTGTTGACAGAAGGGGTGGCCCCACCGGGCTGGGTCTGGCAAACCAACCAGACCGCCTGGCGTCTGGAGGAACTCCGCACCGGCGCCACGGTGGAGGGATTCCTCCAGCCATGAGTTCCCGCCTGCCAGCCGACTCCGGCCGCGCCGAGCCCCCGCCCCCCAGGCGGCCCGCCTTCCGGATCGGCCGGCGATCGGCCTTCTGGCTTTCAGTGCTGTTCCTCGTGTCGGCCGTCGGATTTCACCGCCTCCGCCTCGACCCCGAGGTCCTGAACCTCCTGCCCCAGGATTTGCCGTCGGTGCAAGGTCTCAGACTCTACGAAGAGCATTTCACGGACGCCAGTCAACTGATCTTGACTCTCACCTGCCCGGACCCGGAGCAGGCTTCCCAGGCCGCGCAGGAACTCGCGCGTTTCATCGAAAGCCGTCCGGACCTGGCGGCCGCCCCCCGCTGGCAGCCGCCCTGGCTGGAAAATCCCGGAGAGCTGGCCGAGCTGGCCGCCTATCTCTGGTTCAATCAGGCGCCCGACACCTTTCAAAACCTGGCGCATCGCCTGGCCCCGGACCGGCTGGCGGCGCAACTCGAGGAAACGCGCGAGTTGTTGAGACTGTCCCTGTCGCCAACCGAGGTCGCGCGCGCCAGCCGCGACCCGTACGGGTTGATGCGCCTCCCTGAAAGCAGCGCCGCGCCCCCGGCCTTCACGCCGGCCCAGGACCCGTTCAGCAACGCCGAGGGCACTTTTCGCATCATGCTGCTCACCGCCCGGACGCCACTGACTCATTATCGCGCCTGCCAGAAATGGCTTGGGGGAATTCAGCACGCGGTGGCTGAATTCGTGGCTTCCAAGCCGGACTGGGGCGCGGTGCGGATCGGTTTTACAGGACGGCCCGCATTCGTGGCGGAGATCGGCGGCACCATGGAGTCGGACATGCGCTGGGCGGCGGGCAGCACGGCGCTTCTGATCGCGTTGATCTTTTACGTCGCTCACCGCCGGTTGAAACCGCTGTTCTGGCTGCTGTGCCTGCTGGGGGTGGTCCTCGCCAGCACCCTCGCGCTGGGAGGGCTGATCTATGGCTCAATCAATCTCATCAGCCTGGGGTTCGCCGCCATCCTTCTCGGGCTCGGCGTGGACTACGCGGTCGTGCTTTACCACGAGGCGCTGGCGCATCCCAGCCTGACCCCTCGGCAGGTCAGGCGCGCCATGGCGCCCGCTATCGTGTGGGCGGCCCTGACCACCGTTGCCGCGTTCCTGGTGCTTAACCGGGGGGGGCTTCCCGGTCTTGCACAACTCGGCACCTTGGTTGCCCTGGGTGTGGCACTGGCCGCCGGCGTCATGATGTTCGCCTACCTTCCCCCGCTGCTTCCAAGCCGGGAGCAATCCGGGCCTGCCGAAGCGCCGCCACAGGTCCCGGCCGGCCACGCACTCTCCTCACGTCCCGGATTGTGGCTGACTTTGTTTCTCGTCCTGCTCGCCGGTGGCGTCGTATCGGTGGCCCCTCCCAGGCTGGATGCACGCGCCGATCCGCTCCGGCCTCGCCACAGCCCGGCTTACGAGGTCATGGGCGAGGTGCGTCACCGGCTCGGTCAGGATGCCGGCACGCTCTGGTTTCTGGCGCGTGGCCGGACCGAATCCGAGGTTGCCGTCGAGCTGGTGGAGGCCTCCGCAATGCTCGCGCAGGCGCAATCCAACGGCCTGGTTCACAGTTTTTGGCTTCCGGCGGACTGCTGGCCGCGGCCGGACCATCAGGCCGCCAATCGCGCGGCCGCGCTGGCTCTGGTCAACCGCCGCGAGGAGTTGCGAACTGCCGCGGCCGCGGCCGGGTTCACGCCCCTCGCCCTCCAGTTCACAGACCAGGTTCTGGATACCTGGCAGGCGGCGGTCGAGAGTCCGGCGGCGTTCTGGCCCACCAACACCACAAGCCGCTGGATTCTGGACCGTTTTGCGGTGCGAACCGATGACGGCTTTTTCGCGCTCGGACAAGTTCAACCTGCGGGCAACCCGGGCTTACTGGCTCCGCTTCAACACACGTTGAACGGTCCGCAGCGGTGGCTGACGAACTGGGAATGGCTCGGCGCCGAGGCGTTCGCGCGGGTGAATTCCAAGCTCGGGCGCGTGACCTGGCCGATGGTGGTTTTGGTGCTGGGTTCGCTTGGGCTGGCATTCCGGCGTCCCGGCGAAGTCATCCTGAGCGCAGGCGCATTGCTGTTGAGTGGTTTGAGTCTGCTGGCGGCCATGGGTCTGCTCGGTTGGTCCTGGAACCTGCTCAACCTCATGGCCATTCCCTTGTTGCTGGGCACCGGCGTGGACTACGGCATTTTCATGCAATTAGCCTTGCGGCGCCATCGCGGCAATGTCCCGGCGGTCTGGCGGTCGGTGGGGCGCGCGTTGCTGTTATGCGGAACAACCGGCATGGCAGGCTTTGGCTGTCTGGGGATGTCAGATAATCCGGGCATCGCCAGCCTCGGCCGGGTCTGCGCCCTGGGCATCGCCTGCAACATGGCCGTTGCGATCCTGCTCCTGCCGGCCTGGTGGCTGCGCCTCGAAGAACGTCGCGCCCGGCGCGGGGGAGCGGACACCGGCTCCCCCTCGCCGCTTCGCGTCGCCGCGTCCCAGCCCTCCTCCCTCTACCGCGCGGACCTCTGGCGCGGGGGGCTTTGGCTGGCGCGAACCCTGCCGCGCGCCTTCTCGGTTGCCCTGAGCCTCAGCGGCGCCCGCCTTTATTGGGCGCTGGCGCGGCATCGGCGCGAGATCGTGATCGAGAACCTGCTGCCGGTGGCGGGAAACTCGCGGGCGGCCGCCGAGGCAGCCGGCCGGCGCCTCTTCGAACAATTCGCGCTAAAGTTGCTCGACCTCTGGCGTTACGAAGGCGGTCTGCCCATCGAGGACCTGTTCGGCCCGTCGGAAGGCTGGGAACATTTCCTGACGGCCCAGGCCCGCTACCGCGGTGTCCTGCTGCTCACCCCGCACCTGGGAAACTGGGAGCTGGGTGCTCCCTGGCTCGCACGACGCGGAGTCTCGCTGCTGGTGATCACCTTGTCCGAGCCCGACGAAGACTTTACGCGCATGCGCCAGGTATCACGGGCGCGCTGGAACATCGAAACGCTCGTCATCCGCAACGATCCTTTCGCTTTCCTGGAAATCATTCGCCGCCTCGAACAGGGCGCCACCGTGGCGTTGCTGGTGGACCGTCCCCCCGCCCCGACCGCCGTCACGGTTGAATTATTCGGACGCCCCTTCGCGGCTTCCGTCGCCCCGGCCGAACTGGCGCGCGCGGCGGGCTGCGCTCTGCTCCCGGTGTTTCTACCCCGCTCCGGGAACACCTACGAGGCCCACATTTTGCCTCCCATTCCGTATGAACGGGCGCGGCTGCGCGATCGAGAAGAGCGGCGGCGGCTCACCCAGGCGATCATGACCGCGTTCGAGCCGGTGATCAGGAAGCACCCGGATCAATGGTACCATTTTGTGCCCGTTTGGCCCGCTGCCGCTTCTTCAGACCAACAATCCGATTCCTCATGAGAAAGAGAAAGTTGAGTGTGATAGCTTCCGTCAGTTTGACTGCCTGTCTTGCGGCGGCCGGGGCTGAACTTAGCCCGCTGGCCTTGTCCTGGATCAGTTCGCAGACCCGCATTCAAACCTGGTCCGCGAGCTTCGTGCAAACCCGCACGCTCCCTTCCCTGGTGCAGCCCCTCACCGCCACCGGTCAGGTGCATTTTGCGGCCCCAGACCGTTTTCGATGGGAACTAGGCCAGCCAGCGCAAACCATCGCCCTCCGCGCCACCAACGATCTCTGGCTGATTTATCCCCGCCTGAAGCGCGCCGAGCGTTACCCCCTCGACTCTGCGGCCCGGTCAACCTGGCGCGCCGCCCGCCAACTGCTGGAGGCGGGTTTCCCGCGCAGCCGGGCCGAAGTCGAGGCGCAATATGTTCTCTTGTCGGAGACCCTGGCCAACGGCGCCTGCCAACTGGTGTTTCAACCGCGAGCCGCCGGGGCCCGCAAGGTGATCTCGCAAATCCGCCTGGAGTTCAACGCCTCGGACTTGCAGTTGCAGGCCACCGAACTCGCCTTCGCCGATGGATCGAAAATGCGCAATGACTTTTCCCGCCAGGCGATCAATCCGCCTCTGGATCAGACCCTGTTCGAGCCAGCCATCCCCGCGGACTTCAAGATCGTCACACCCATGAACCGCCCCACCCCCCATGAATGACTTGGAAACTCCTTTGCGAAACCTCCCTCACGGCCCCGAGTTCCGCTTCCTGGACCGGCTCACTTCCCTCACGGCCGGAGCCTGCGGCGCCGGGGAATACCGGCTGCGGGGCGACGAACCGTTTCTTCAAGGACATTTCCCCGGGCGGCCGCTGTTTCCAGGCGTATTGCTTATCGAAGCCTGCGCGCAACTGGCCGGGGTGGTGGCGCAGTGCGATCCGGCCATTCCGCCCTTGCCGGACCTGCGGCTCACGGCCGTGCGCGCCGCCAAAATTCTCGGTTCGGCCACTCCGGGAGAAGTGGTTCGCCTCGAGGCGAAAATCCTCGGGCGCTTGGGCAACCTGATTCAGGCGGAAACGCGGGCGTATGCGGGCGAACGACTGCTGCTGGAGGGCCAGCTCACCCTGGGCGGGAACTCGCCCGGCTGAACTCGAGGAATCGCCGCCGCCATTCGGCCCGCGGCAGCTTGCCCCGCGCCGAAGCCGCCAACGCCTCGACAAACCACCACTGGCGGGGAATCTGCCACGCCGGCAGTCGCGTGAGCAGAAACTGCCGCAACTCCTCCTGGGACACCTCCCCACGGGGCGCCACGCAAGCCGCCACCACCTCTCCCCGCCCGGGCTCCGGGCTGGGCACGCCAAATACCAGGCATTCGCTGACCCGGGGGTGGGTCATCAGGACCCGCTCGATGCTCTCCGGCGACACCTTGCGTCCCGCCAGGTTCATCATGTCACCCGCCCGCCCCCGCAGATAGACCCGGCCCGCCCGGATTTCGCCCAGATCACTGGTGCGGAAAACGCCCGGCTTGAGGCTCCCTGACTCGGCGGGCCAATACGTCTCGGCAACCGCCGCCCCGCGCACTTCCACGCACCCATCTTCCGCAATTTCAACCTCCACCCCCTGCATGGGCGCCCCGACTTCCGCGGCGTCGTCGCGCGGTTCCGCGCTGGAATCATAGGCGATTCCCCCCGTTTCGCTGCTGCCGTAAAAATTGTGAATCTTGAGCCGGCTCGAGGCGAACACCTCCTGTTCCAGAGGCAACGGCAAGGGGGCGCCGGCCGAAATGGCGAGCCGGACATTCGAGGGGATGGCTCCTGCCGCGTGCCACGTCCGCCACAGCGCCGGCACTGCTGGAAGCGTCAGCCCCTCATAACCGGCTGCCGCAGCACGGAGCGCCTCCGGCAAAGGCGCGCCGACCAGGATGAGCGGGATGCCGTGCAGCAACAGGGGCAAAACCAGATTCGAGAAACCATAGGAATGCGCCAACGAAATGGCCCCCAGATTTGGCCAGTCCGGCCGCAGCCCCATGGTCCGGACAATGTTCGCCGCGTCAGCCGCCAGTTGCCCGGGGCGGAAGGCAACCAGCCGGGGAACCCCCGTGGTGGCGGAGGTAAGTTTCAAATGGCAGATGCCGTCGGGCAGCCCTGGCGCAACTGCGGGAGCTTCCTGGCCGGGCTCAAGGGGACACAGGATGCGCCCTTCCCGCCACGCCCGAATCACCGAAACGATGAACTCCGGTCCCCGCGCCTCGGGGAAAACCGTGGGGTCCGCCCCGCTCCCTTCCGCTTCGCCAAGGGCAGCCAGTTCGTTAAAAGTCCAGTGCCGGCCGCTCGGCGCGTCCACCAAGGCGGCCTGGGTCCCGAATTGATGCGCAACGCGCAGCCAGATTTCGTAGAGCATTGCCACGGATGTGCCCAACTCCTATCTTGGCCGCCTGATTGAGGGCAAGCCGAATAAAGTCTGGCTTTCTGCCCCGCCTCGTCCGCGATGGGGGGCTGTGGAGCCTGCTGGCCGCGTTGGCGGTGTTTCTCTCCGGGTGTGCCGCGCCCCGTGCGACGGGCCCTGCCGTTACCGCACCCCGCCCCTTCCAGTTCGAGCGGGACACCTTCGCCTTTGCCAACGAACTGGTATGGGAATACTTCTACGACCAGGAGGGTAATTGGACCACGCAAAAACAATCCCCCAAGCCAAGCTGGTCACACCGCTGCTTCCCCATGACCCTGGCGGCGCGCCAATTCTTCAATGGGGCCCGGTTCGAGGCGAGCCTGCCGCCCACCAACGGCCCCGCCTACCGCCGGCTGGTTCGTCAAGTGTTGAAAACCAATCCCCGGCATCCGCCGCCCGACGCCGCCCGCGTGGTGATTCCGGGTTACGCCAGCCTCCGCGAGTTCAGCGCGGCACATGCCCCCCTCCTTCAGGAGGCCTGCGGCGGCGCCTGGCGCTCCTATGTGCAGCGGGGCCATTGGCGGATGGTGTTTCCCTTCAGCCGCTCACACCAGGAACAAACCGCCCTGAGCCTGCTGAGCCGATTGTCGAACGAGGGACCGCGCATTGTGCATGTGCTGCGTTTTCCCAAACTCACCATCAACCATGCCTTGCTGATTTATGCCGCTCGGGAAACCCCGGAACGCATCGAGTTCCTCGCTTATGATCCCAACCAGCCCGACGCCCCCGCCCCATTAACCTACGACCGCGCCTGCCGAAGCTTCCACTTCCCCCCCAACCGCTATTTCCCGGGCGGACGCGTGGACGTTTATGAGGTCTATCATCGGTGGAATTATTGAAGCGCCCTTCACAGCGGCTCGCGGCCCGCGTAACCCGCGTCGAGGTCATGCCAGAACCGAATGTCGTCTTCGCTCTTCTCCCAGCACAGGAAGACTTCGCGGCCGTTCAGGATTGCGGGAAAATCAATCAAGCCGCGGTCCAAGTCCTTGAGCTGGATTTCCCGCCGGTGAAATTCCAGCAGCAACTCGCGGAGTTCCACCAGCGTCCGGGCCCAGAGGTTGACCAGCCCGCCCCCGAGGTCAAGCCCCGGCTTCATCCGCTGCTCCAAGGCCGACTCGAGGCGGTTGAAACCATCCCGCAGCTCGATGAGCTGATCCAGCCAGGCCCGCACCTGGGGGAGCAAGGCCCGCGCTTCCTCGAGCGTGTAATGCTTCTCGAAACGGCGGGGAGTCACGGCGCCGTCTCGCTTCCTTCCTGAGGGGGGGAGTGGCTCTCGAGCTTCTTGCGAATCGCCTCGCTGGGTTCGACCTCGAGCGCCTTGCGCCAGGCTTCGCGCGCCTGGTCCATCCGCCCCAGAGCGGCCTGGATGTCTCCCAGATGATCGTAAACCGTGGCGTCCGGCTGTTCCAGATGCTCCACCGCCTTGAGAATCTGATCCAGCGCCGCGGCGGGCTCATTGAGCTTGAACAAGACCCAGGCCAGGCTGTCCAGGTAGGCCGCGTTGTTGGGCTCGGTTTTGACCGCCTGCTCGAGCAATTCCCGGGCCCGGACGAGATTGGTACCACGCTCGGCCCACATGTAGCCCAGGTAGTTTTGGGCCTCGGCATAATCGGGTTTGAGGCTCAGGCATTTCTCGAAATATTTCTCCGCCATCTGATAGTCGCCCTTCCGTTCATGGGCGGCCCCCACCTGCAGGTAGAACACATGGTTGAGCCGCCTGGGGTCTGTCGCATTGGCGATCACTTCCGCGGCGGCGTAATGCTGCAGGGCCTGTCCGTAGGCTTTCTGCTGCGCGCAGGCCAGACCGCTCAGCAGTTCGAGGAGGAAATTGGGGGCGAACCGCGCCCGGGCCTGGGCCAGCGTGGCCAGGGCGCCGGCGGCCTGGTCG
>FWPV01013182.1_pt1 | contig 12491 bp, 10 predicted proteins | sample 2228371 | NCBI WGS metagenome assembly FWPV01 (sample SAMEA103939776, study PRJEB20133) | metagenome | reverse complement strand
TCTTCCCACAATAATTGCCCTTGATTTTAAAAATCTCCTGTTGCAAAATGTATTTTTCTATTTAAAAATACATAAACCGCCTCCTTTATTGGAAGAAATATTGCCCAGAGATATCTTCCTCATAACCCAAGAGATGTATCCTCTGTTGTAACCAAAATATTTCACAAGAAAATCAAGTATCTTCCCCTTCTCTTTCTTCTTTGCCTTTTTGTAAAATCTGCCTAAATTATGTAATATTCCCCTCTTGCCTTCTTTGTTTAATACTAATCTCATATAATGTTCTCCTTTTACCTTTTCTTCTACCTTTTTTACCACTTCCTCTACTAATTTTTCAATTGCTTTTAATACCTTCTTCTTCCTTTTTAACATATAATCTCCTTTCTGTTTCATGTAGATTCTTATATGAGGCAATGATTTATTTTTATGTAGATTTTTAGTGAGGCAATTCGTAGAGTTGAATTTAAAATTTAATTTTTGTATAATAAAGGTATGAGTAGAATTTTAATTGTAGAAGATGAAATTATTCAAGGGCAAGTTGTAAAAGAAGAATTAGAATCAGATGGATATGAAGTAGATTTGGTTCACTCTGGTCCCGATGCACTGGAAAAAGTGGAAATCCAAAATTATGATTGTGTAATTTTGGATATATATTTGCCTGGAATGGATGGCTTGGAGACAATGGGAAGAATTTTAAGTAAAAATAGACAAATTCCAGTTATTCTTTTTACAGCATATTCCAGTTATCAAGATAATTTTCTTTCCTGGGCAGCAGATGCTTATTTGATTAAATCTACTGATTTGACAGAACTAAAAAATACAATAAAAAGGTTGATTAAAATTTCCTAAAATTTTCCTAATTTAAATCCCCTTGGTAAAACTAAAACCCCTTCTTCTGTTATTGTTACAGGAAGTTTTAATTTTTCCATCTCTTCTTTTTGTAAAATAAATTTTTCAGGAACTGTTATTAATTTATCCAGGATAGATTTTTTTATTTTAGCCCCTTTCTTTATTATGCACTTTTCCATTATTATTGAATCATAAATTTCTGCATTATCTTCTACTATAACATTTGGTCCTAAAATTGAATTTTTTATTTTTGCCTTTCCAATTTTGCATCCGTTGGAAATTATGGAAGATTCTATTTCTGCTTTTGATATTTCTGAAGGAGGGTAAGGTGGCATATAAGTATGTAAATACCAACCAGGATAGTACAAAGGAAAGGGGGGTTTTTTTGATAAGAAAAGCATTTGTGTTTCATAAAAAGCGTCAAGGGTTCCAATATCCTGCCAAAAGTTTGATTTATCTGGAGATGCTTCAGCTAAGGAAAAAGAATATACATTTTTATTTTTTATTAATTCTGGAAAGATATTTTTTCCAAAATCATGTTGAGAATTTTTTTGTCTGGAATCCTTTGCAACAGCTTCTGCTAAAACAGAAGTGGAAAAAACATAAACGCCCATATTTGCAAGACAAAGTTCTGAGTTTGATGGAAGGGAAGGAGGGTTTGGATTTTTTTCATAAAAGTTTATTATTTTTCCTTCATTGTCAATTTCCATAACCCCAAATCTCCCTGCTTCTTTTTTGGGAACAGGTATAGCTGAAACCGTTGCATCTGCTTTTTTTTCTTCATGAAATTTAATCATTTTTCTATAATCCATCCTGTAAATGTGATCTCCTGATAGTATTAAAACATTTTTAGGTTTTTCCCTTTCTAAGACATGCAAATTTTGAAATATTGCATCTGCAGTTCCCCTATACCATTCCCCACCCATTCTCATAGGTGGGGGAAGAGGAATTAAAAATTCTTCCAAGGGACCATGAAAAAAATTCCAACCTTGAACAAGATGTCTTTCAAGGGATTCAGAACGGTATTGAGATAAAACAAAGATTTGTCTTATTCCACTATTTATGCAATTTGAAAGGGTAAAATCTATAATTCTATAATGACCAAGATAAGGAACTGCTGGTTTTGCTCTATATAAAGTCAAGGGAAGCAATCTTTCCCCCATCCCACCTGCTAAAATAAAAGTTAAAAGCTTATGTTTCATTTTTTACCTCCTTATAAATGGGCAATTCTATGTAAAAGACAGTTCCTTCACCTTCTTCACTTTTATAATCAATTCTTCCATTATGTTCTTTAATTATTTTATTTGCAATGGCAAGTCCCAATCCAGTGCCAATTGTGCTTGTGGAAAAAAATGGTTCAAAGACCTTTTCTCTAAATTTTTCAGGAATTCCCGGACCATTATCTCTTATGGATACCTGAACCCAATCATCATCAATTTGAGCTGCCTCTATTTCAACTTTTCCACCCTTTGGTAAAACATTCATAGCATTTCTAAAGAGGTTTAAAAAAACATGTCTTATTTGGTTTGGATCTGCTTTGCAGAGGGGTAAATTTTCTTGAAAGTATGTTGAAATATTTATAGACCTTTCATTAAATTCGTCTTCCATAAAAAATAGTAAGTCCTGAATTGCCTCCCTTAAATCTATGGGCATAAATTTGGGTTTTGGTTGGGAAGAAAAACTTAAAAGATCTTGAAGCAATCTTTCTAATCTTTTAATTTCCTTTTCCATTGCTTCAACTTTTTTTAAATCATTTTCACTTAAATTTGGGATTTTTCTAAACCTTGTGGCTAAGAGTCCAATTGTTACAAGGGGGTTTCTAATTTCATGGGCAATTTGGGAAGAAAGTTCACCAATTGCCGATAATCTCTCTGCTTGCAATAACCTTTCCCTTGATTCTTTTAAATTTTTTAATGCTTCTTCAAGGGCTTTTGTTTTTTCTTCTAAATTTTCAAACATCATAGAATTTACAAGTGCAGAAGTTGCCTCCAAGGCAAAGGCATTTAAAGATCTTACAAGTTTTTCATCGATGGGTTCTGAAGAAAAGGCATGGTCAGCAACTAAAATTCCCACATTACCCATAGCAGATCGTAAGGGAATTATTACAGCTCTTTTTGCATTTAATAAATCTAAGCTTTTAAAAGTTATATCTGAAGGAATTCTGTCATAGGTCAAATTTAAAATTAAGCCCTGTAAAAATGCCCAAATTAGTATATCCCTTTCCTCTTTTAAAGGGACTTTTACAGATCTTACTAATTTTGTTATGGGAGCTTCTTCAAAGGTTTTTTTGTCAAATTGCTGTAATATGTTTATTAAGGAAAGGTTTTTTCCTTTAATTTCTGACCATATCTTATTTGCTTCTTCAACATTTATTGGTCCTACTGCATAAGTTCCTTCTAAATAGTCCTCTTTTTGTAAGAAAATAAAAGCCCTATGAAAACCTAAACCCTGATGAGAAGTGACAGCTGATAGGATTGTATGCATAACTTCTTCTATTGAAAGGGATCTATGAACCAAAGAAGAGATATAATGGAGGGCTTCCATTTCTTGTGTTTGCTTGTAAAGTTCCTCTTGTTTGTTTAAATACATAACAAAGTGTTTATCATCAAGGGCAACTGCTTTTATATGGATTGGGATATCCTTATTTGCTCCTACAAAATGGATTGTTTCAAATTCCCTAAATCCCCCTTTTATTTTTTCTAAGGGACAATCCTCAATGGGACAAGGTACTAAATAATTATGTAAGACCTCATAACAAATTGAACCCATAATCCTATCCTTTGGCAAATTAAAAATTTTTCCAACTGTATCATTTGCCTCAACTATTTTATAGTCATCAATGGAAACAATTAAAAATCCAATAGGGGAATTTTTACAAATCTCATCTATATATTTTTCTATCATAAAACAACCTCCTAAGTTTTTTCAATTATCTCATTAACAATACTTAAATTTTCTCTCCATTTTTCTTTTACCTTTACATATAATTCCAAGTAAATCTTAGAACCAAAAAAATCTTCCAATTCCTTCCTTGCCCTCATTCCAATTTCTTTTAACTTTTTACCATTTTTCCCTATAAGGATCGGTTTTTGGGATTCCTTTTCAACTAATATAGTGCAAAAAATTTTTATAAGATCTTTTTCTTCTTCCATTTTTTCTGTTAATACAGCAACAGAATAGGGGACTTCTTTTTCCGTTAAATTTATTATTTTTTCTCTTATAATTTCAGATATGTAAAACTTTTCACTTTGAGTTGTCCATTGATCTTCTTTAAATAAAAAAGGTGCCTCTGGTAAATTTTTTATAATTTCTTCTTCTAATTCCTTTAAGTTTGTACCCTTTAAAGCAGAAATGGGAAAAATCTCAGAATTTTTTACTAATTTTGATACTTCTCCAATTAATTTTAAAACCTCTTCTTTTTTTATTAAATCAATCTTATTTAATAAGATGAAATTTTTAATTTTTGATTTTTTTAACCCCTCAATTAATTCAAAATCCATAATTCCCATTTTTTTTGTAGAATCCAAAAGAAGCAAAATTAAATCTGCTTCCTTTAAACCTAAAAGGGCATTCTTTTGCATAACTTTATTTAAAGCAAATTTTGGGATGTGATAACCTGGATGGTCTATGTAAGCAATTTGAGCATTTTCAGTTGTCTTTATTCCAATTATTCTATTTCTGGTTGTTTGAGGTTTTGGAGAAGTTATTCCAACTTTAAATTGCACTAAATTATTTAATAATGTAGTTTTTCCTACATTTGCAACACCAATAATGTTTACAAAGCCAAATTTTTTTTCTTCCTTCATATCTTTTTTATTGAAATCCTATAAATCCTTCTTTTGTCAGCTACATCTACCTTAAAATTATAGCCCTTATAGGAAATTTCATCTCCTTCCTCTGGAATCCTTCCAAAAATATTAATTAGAAAACCAGCAATAGTAGAAAAATCTCCTTTTTCCACTTCTATACCTAAGAGATTTTCCACTTCTTCAATATGGGCTTTTCCTGCTATTGAATAAATACCTTTGTCAATAATTATATCAGGGATTGTATGTTCATCTTCAATTTCACCTACAATTTCTTCCACTAAGTCCTCTAAGGTAACCAAACCTTGAGTAATGCCATATTCATCAACCACTATTGCTATACTTAAGTGATTGCTTTGCATTTCTTTTAATAAATCATAAACATTTTTTGTTTCAGGAACTAAATAGGGAGTCCTTAAAATTTCCCTTATATTGAAATTGGAGGGTTCTAATATTTTAAAAAAGTCCTTTAAAAAGATTATACCTGAAATGTTATCAAGGGATTCCTCTGCAACAGGCAGGCGGGAAAATTTGGATTCCAAGAAGGTCTCTCTTATTTCATCATAACTTGCATTTATTGAGATATAAACAATGTCAAGGCGAGGAGTCATAACTTCTTTTACCATTGTTTCTGTAAAATCTAAAAGATTTTCCATCATTTTCTTTTCTTTTTCTTCTAAGATTCCATGTTCCATACCCATATCAATAAATATTTCCTTTTCCATATCCGTTACTTTTTCTTCATCTTCTTCTTTCTTCCCCTTTGAAGGAAAAAGGTAATTTAAGAAATAAAAATAAAGATAAATCTTTTCCAAAAATTTTTCAATTATTTTTGTAGGAAAAATGAAGAAAGAAAGAATTTGTAAAATAAATATTAAAATTACAGTCAAAATTATGTGTTTTGTATTATTTTTTGATAAATAAATGTTAGAGAAGAAGATTATTAGGAAAATTAAAAAAGTAAAGAACTGTGTTTTTGAAAGGTTTACATTTATTTCTTTTTCCATCCAAAGTTTATTCCAAGATAATATGTCAAGTTTTAATAAAAAGGATAAAATTAAGGCAAAAAATAATCCTAAGATTAAAAGTAAAAATATCATAATTTTGTTTTAATATAAATTTCTTCTTCTAATTTTTTCATTTCCCCTCTATCTTTTTCATGATCATAACCCAAAAGATGTAAAAAACCATGGATTAATAATCTCTTTAATTCATCTTTAAAGGCAATACCATAAATTTTTGCTTGTCTTTCTGTTTGTCTTAAATTTATTAAAATATCCCCCAAATAATCATCTTCCCTTAAGGGAAAGGAAAGGACATCTGTTTCTTTATCTTTTTTTAAATATAATTTATTCATTTTTTTGCAAAAGGCATCCCCACAAAATAAAATACCTAAGTCACCACTGATTGAAAATTGTCTATAAAGTTCCCTTAAAAACTTCTTTATCTTTCTTTTATTTATTCTTATTTTCGTCTGGTTTCTTATTATTATTTCCATTTTTCCCCTTGTTATTAAATTCAAAGGAAGGATAGTCAATTCTTTCATGGTATTGAGATGAAATAGTTTCAATAAAACTTTTTTTGATAATTTCAATTTCTCTAAAACTTAAATGGGATTCAATTAATTGTTTATCTTCTATGGCATTTTCTACTATTTTTTCAACCATTTGATGAATATTTTTTGGTTCTGGATCTTCAATTGTTCTGGAAGCAGCTTCAATGGAGTCAGCCAAAAATAGAAGGGACATTTCCTTAGTGTCTGGCAATGGACCTGAATATCTAAAGACCTCCTCATCTGCTCCTCCTGTTTCATCCTTTGCTTTCTGGTAAAAATAATGCATTATTTTTTTCCCATGGTGCATTAAAATACCATCAATTATTGCCTTTGGCAATCTATATTTTTTTGCAAGTTCAACCCCTTCCATTACATGTTTTTTTAAAAGAAGTCGAGAACCCCCTGGTTTTAAATTTTCATGGGGATTTGAGCCCTTTTGATTTTCAATAAAATAACTGGGATTGAAAATTTTACCTATGTCATGGTACAAAGCAGCAACCCTTACAAGTAAGGAGTTACAACCAATTGTGTCAGCAGCTCTTTCTGCTAAATTTGCTAAAACTAAGGAATGTTGAAAGGTTCCTGGGGCTTTTATAGCCAATTCTTTAAGCAAAGGATGGTTTGGGCTTGCTAGTTCTAAGAGCTTTAAATTTGAAAAAATTCCTGAAACACTTTCAATTATGGGTGCTAAAAATCCCACTAGCATTGATGTAAAAATTCCACCAAAAAAGGAAATTAAAATTGAAAAAGAAAAGATTTTTAGCTCGTCAAGTAGTCCTATGGAAGAATATCTAAAGGGGGTTTCTTGAAGGAGGGAAAAAGAAAGAAAAGAAAAAATGTTTCCAATGCCTAAGTAAATTCCAATTTTTGTAATATCCCATCGGGCTTTTACTTGCCTAAAAGTTAAAACTGCAATGAAGGTTCCAACTAAGGCATAGGGAAAGAAAAAGGAAAAGGGAGAAAAAATTAAAGTGGAAGTAAAGGAAAAAACAATTCCAAAAGCTAAAGCCAATATGGAAGAAGAAAATAATCTTAATAGAAAACCAGCAAGGGAAAAGGGAATTAAAAGATACCAAAATTCCCTTATATTAAGGGGGTCACTTTGGAAAGAACTTGAAAAAGCATCAAAGAGAACTTTAAAAAGATAAGTTAAGTAAAGTAAAAAAATTTCTAAAAATATTATGGTATTAAAAGTGCTATTTTTTCTATAGCCATAAAATTTTATATCATTTGAAAAGATTATGTAATATAAAAATAAAATACAAAAAATTGAAAGAAATATAATACCTATGTAATATTTATAATTTTTTATAAAACTTTCTCTTTTATTGTATTCCTTTAAAATTGCAATTTGCTTTTCATTTAATACTTCCCCTTTCCTTGCAACCATATAACCCTTTGGAAGGTTATAGGAAATTGGAAGGACCTTTTCCATTGCCTTTTCTCTTCTAAAATTTGTTTCTAAGGCATTTAAGGTTAAATTTGGTGTACAATAATTTATTAAAAATTCTGTTAGGGCTTCCTTATCCTTGGAAGATAAAAACTTTGCCTTTTTTAACTCTATATTTATAATTATCTCTAAGTCCTTTGGATAATCATAAACAGAAAAGACATCAAAATTTACCTCTTCTTCTTTTGTTTCAATATTTCTTTTTATGTAGCCCCTTTGATAAAAGCTTTCTAAATATTTTTTACTTGTTACTACGGGGTTTTGATATATTTGTAAAATTATGCCAGCAATGTTATCTTCAAGAGTAGAAGAAAAATTGTATTTGTTAAATATTTTCATTATATTATCTGGTATTTCCAAATCCTTTTCCTTTGATTTAAAGACCTCTTCTAATTTTTTAATTAAAATATAGGGCTTGTTTTTTTGAAAATCAAACACAGGTAAAACATTTTGAGCTGCTTCATACTTCTTTTTTTCTGTTTCATGTAAATCAAGGAAACTAATGGGTCTTTTTAATACTATATCTTTTGGAGCCAAATCCCCAACTTTATAATTTCCTATCCTCTTTGATTGATTTAAAAACATTAAAAGGATTAAAAAAATTATGTAAATTAAACCCCAAAATATTATACTTTGAAAAACTTTTTTCCAAAAGGGTTGGGTCTTTATAAATATTGAATAATATGCCTTAAATTTTTTCATTTCCCATTTTTTTCATAAGCAGAAATTATTTCTGAAACGAGGGGATGTCTTACCACATCTCTTTCATCAAAGTCAACAAAGATAATTCCTGGAATTCCTTCCAATATTTTTCTTGCATGTTTTAATCCTGATTCCTTCCCTTGAGGCAAATCAATTTGGGTAATATCACCTGTTATTATTACTTTTGAAGAAAAACCCATCCTTGTAACAAACATTTTCATTTGTTCTGGAGTTGTATTTTGTGCTTCGTCTAAGATTATCATTGCATCATTTAAGGTTCTACCTCTCATATAAGCCAAAGGAGCAATTTCTATCAAACCCTTTTCAATTAACCTTAATACCCTTTCATATCCCATAAGGTCATATAAGGCATCATATAAGGGTCTTAAATAGGGGTCAACCTTTTGCATTATATCCCCTGGCAGGAATCCCAACTTTTCTCCTGCCTCTATTGCAGGTCTTGTAAGGATTATCCTTTTTACTCTATGTTCCAAAAAGTAAGCACAGGCAATCCCCACAGAAAGATATGTTTTTCCTGTTCCAGCAGGTCCTACGGCAAAGACCATATCATTATGTCTTATTGTTTCAAGGAAAATCTTTTGCTTAATACTTCGGGGTTGGACAAGTTTTAAAACAATGGATTCAATATTACTTGAAAGGTAAAATTCCTTAAGGGAAACGCCAGGATTTTTATGTACTATTCTAATGGAATCTTGTATATCCCTTTCTGTCAAGGGATAACCTTCTTTTAAAATTTCTTCAATTTCTAATATTAAGTTTTGAACAAGCTTCACAGCTTCCCTATTCCCTTCAATAGATAAAACTTCTCCCCTTGCTTTTAAAGAGACATTAAAGGTCTTTTCTAAATTTTTCAAATTTGAATCCCTTGTGCCATATATAAGGCGTTGATTGTCTGGTTTTATATTAAGAGATTGTAGTTCTTCCGTATCCATTAATTTTATGGCTTATTTTAAATGCTTAGCAGAACTTTCTGCTTTTTCCTTTCTTTCAAAGTAAGACCCTTTAACATATCACTAAATTATACCAAAAAAAAATTAATTTTTAAAGCCCCTTTAAAAGTCAGCAAAAAAGCTTCCATCAGAAGTTCTTCCATCTACCAGGGAGGCATAAACAAAGAGGTCTCCATCACACTCTAATTTTAAAAGCAAAGGTTCTCCATAAGGCATATTTGTAAAAATAGTGCTTAAAGGATATTGCATTAAACTTTTTTGTTCTACACCTAAGATTTTTTCTTCCAATTTTTCATTTTTTCCTTTATATAAAGAAACATTACAAAAAATTTGATTTTCAAAGGGATTTGAAAGCCCTAAATTTATCCTAAAATTTTCCATTGGCAAGGTTGAAGGTAAATAGTGTTTTGCTTTTGCACTTTTGATTGGAAGAGATGGAATAAATTGTCCATAGGATTTATCAATGGTTTCTCCAGAATAAATCCTTGTAAAAACATTAAAATTTCCATTAAAAGTTAAAAATCCAAGCCCTTCACTTAAATTTAGTTCCTCAAAAAAGTCATAAAAACTAAGGGTATTATAGGAATTTATTTGATAATTTAAAGGAATTTCTTCCCAATTTTGATTTTGAAAGACCCTAAAACTCCCTACGAATTCCCTTTCTTCTTCAGAAAAGATAAAAAGTTCTGTCTTCCAAGGGAAACCTGTGGGATTTTTGGAACCAGCTAATACGGGAATTATTTTTTCTTCCTCCCTTGAATTTGAAGGACTTATAAAAATTCCATCTCCAGAGGTATTTGTGATAACTGAAGCATAAGGTATTATTTTACTTCCATTATTAATTTTTACTATCAAACTTCCATTGTTTAAAACTGAAAGATGAGGGAAAAGATTTTTTAAATTCCATTGCATATTTTTATGAACATTTACATAAATATTATTTTCTCCTAAGAGGTTCCCTAAGTTGTCATATAAATATAAAAATAACTCAGATACTTCTTCTCCATAATTTGAAACACCAAAGTTTGTCCTCTTTTCATTATTTTGAGAAATCCCTGTGATGATTAATACTTCTCCTTTTTCAAAGGAAGAGGAAAATGCCTTATAACTTTGTCCATAAGTTCCATTTATGCTGTCATTATAAATATTTGCATAGCATTTTATAACTCCTAAGGATTCAATTAATAGTGGACCTGCTCCTTCTTCAATATTAAACCAATTTAAAAGGGGATCTTCTTGAAATATTGTTTCCTTTGCTTGGAGTATAATTTCTTTTTCATATTCTTCATAATTGTAATATTTTAATTTTAATTTTATGGGAAAATCTTCTATATTATTAATCCATATAGAAGTTTTCCAAAAGGTTCCGTCAGCACCCCCTTTTTTTGCAACTATGGGAAAGTAGTAATTATAACTCTTAGAAATTGCACCTGTTGCAATGAGGGAAAAACTTTGAGGTGGCATAGGTATTTTAAAACCCTCAACCTTTATTTCATAAATTCCTTCTTCAGGAAAAGGAATTATTACCCTTTCTACATTGTTTTTATTATCCCATTCTCCTCCTTCTTGAGAAACTCCTTCCTTTAAGTTGTTCCCTTTAAAAATTATTCCTGAGGGGGTCATAACTGAAAGATTTAAATCATTTATAAGAATATTCTTAGAGGAAGGAATTGCAGGAAAGTCCGTCCAAACTAAGGTTACTTTTAAAGGGAAATTTGAGGAAGAAACAAGGACTTTAAAAATTTTTTCTTCCCCTTCCTTTAAACCTTCTTCTTTTTTTAAATCTTCTATTAAAAGTTCATAACTATTTTCTCCAAAGTTTATGGATTTGGAAAGATTAAGGCGTCCCCATCCCTCTTGAAAATTTGGATAATCAGGAATGGATAGCAAGTCCTCCCCAGAGTTTAAAATAATTGCTTTAATTAGGGAATTGGAAATAAAATCCCTTTTATCTTTAAAATAATTTCTAATAAGTGCAGAAGCACCCGATAAGGCAGGAGCAGCCATTGAAGTTCCAGAAAGAGATGATGTTCCACATTCAGAGATAGAAGATGCAGAGTTTATATTACATCCCGGAACAAAAATATCTGGTTTAATTCTTCCATCAATTGTAGGTCCCTTTCCTCCTGTACAAATTCTATCTTGGTTTGGTGTCTGCAATGTAGAACCTACGCCAATTAAATTTTTTGCATTTTCAGGGGTTTTTAAGTTTTGTAAATTTGTTACAGAAAAAATAATTAAGTCCTCTGGATAATCATAAGAAAACTTATCTATGTCATAGCATAAAGTAGTATATTGTGTTGTGGAATCGTCTCCCCATGAGTTGGAATGTATGCGAGCTCCATCACTGTGGGCTTCTTTTAAATAATTATATAAATTTGAATCTTCCCCTCCAAAACCTTGAATATATAAAATATTTGTATGAGATAATTTTGCCTTTGGTGCAATGCCATTGTTGTTCTTTCCTTCTGCTTCACCACAAATAGTTCCTCCCGTATGGGTTCCGTGAATATCTTTATCTGTCAAATTGGGTGACCTATAGGCAACTATTTTCCTATGATCAGGTCCTATAGGATTATTTTCATCTTTAAAATAACAAGAGTTTAAATATATGGGACTGTCAATATGTCCTATTATCTCCCCTTCTCCTTTTATATTATTTTCATAAAAGGGGTAAAAATTTTCAATATTTGATTGGATAACCCAAGAGGTCTTATCATTTCTTAAAATTATTTCCCAGTCCCTTTCAATATAAATTATATCTTCATTTTCAAGGAAATTATAAAATTCCCTTTCATCTTTAAAACAAATTCTATGGGTGTTTAAATTTTCTTCTTCTAACTTTAAATACCTAAAACAACCAATTCTTTTTTCTGTATTTATTTTCCATTCTTTTTTAAAAGGTCTTAAAGATATTATTTTTTTATCTTTATATAAATCTTCCCAATTATCCTTAGAAATTTTTAATAGATAATAGCCAGAAATATAAGCAAGGGGTTTTAATTTTTTATTTTTTAAATAATCAAAATTTTCCTTTGTTTTAACTAAAAAAATAGAATAATCGCTTTTATTTGGAAATTTTTCTTTTAGATTTTGGTTTCCAATCTTTTCCTCAAGAAATATATTAATAAATAAAAGGACTAAAAAAAACATTTTTTAAT
>FWPV01013179.1_pt1 | contig 12493 bp, 14 predicted proteins | sample 2228371 | NCBI WGS metagenome assembly FWPV01 (sample SAMEA103939776, study PRJEB20133) | metagenome | reverse complement strand
TGGCGAGCGTATGGATCATCGGGTCGAGGAAATCCGGGCCGCATTTGAACACGCGCACGCGCCGCCCACAACGGCGATGCCAGCGCGCCAGCGCCGCCACCACCGTGGTTTTGCCGTGGCCGGAAGCGGGGGCGGCGACCAGCAGGGTGGAACAAACGCCATGGCCGGCGTCATGGTTCATGATCATTCGGCGATTCGCTCAGCAAGGGATGGGCGGCATCCTGGACACAGATCAACGGCAAACCTTGGCAAACGGCAACCTCTTGCGTTATCTCAGTTCTTGCAACAACCTCAGCGTCGGCTCGGCCTGGTTCATGGTGTAAAAATGCAGTCCCGGCGCGCCCAACGCGCGCAGCCGTTCAAGCAACCGCGATACGACTTCGAAGCCAAACGCGCGGATCGCTTCGGCATCATCGCCGTAGCTTTCCATCTTCAACCGGATCCAGCGCGGGATCTCGGCGCCGCACGCGTCGGCAAAGCGCGCCAAGCGCGAGAAGTGGGTGATCGGCATGATGCCAGGAATGATCGGCTGCGTCACGCCGCGCCGCGTCGCTTCGTCGATAAAATGCGCGTACGCGTCGGGGTTGTAGAAAAACTGCGTGATTGCCACGTCAGCGCCGGCGCGCATCTTTGCGGCAAAGGCATCCAGATCGGCGCGGGCGCTTCTGGCCTGCGGGTGATATTCGGGGTACGCCGCGACCGCGATCCAGAAATGCCCGCCGTAGCGTTCGCGCACAAAAGCGACGAGCTCGGCGGCGTAGCGAAATTCCCCCAGTGAGCCCACGCCCGAGGGCAAGTCGCCGCGCAGCAGCACCAGCCGCCGGATCCCCTGCGCGACGTACGCGCCGAGGATCGCCGTGATGTCCTCGCGCGTGGCGCCGATGCCGGATAGGTGCGGCGCGATGTCCCAGCCCTTGGCCTGTAGCGCCGCGACGGTGGCAAAGGTGCGCTCGCGCGTGCTGCCGCCGGCGCCATAAGTGACCGACGCGTACTGCAAAGGGGCGGCGGAAAAAAGCGCCGCGGCGGTGGCTTCGAGGGCCGCGATGCCTTCGGGGCGCTGCGGCGGAAAGAATTCGACCGAAAGTTCCATGAGTAGCTACCTATTCCATTGGGGTTCGTGAGAACAAAGCCTTTGTGGTCAGTGTGGGCTCTCGACGCTATGCAGCCGTACGGGGTTTGCGGCCACCCAAAGCCCGTGACGTCGGGCTCAGAGAAGTGGGGTCTCAAGCCATCGCAATGACTTCATCCCATACTCACGGCGGCATCAAAGCCCCGCTGTGCCGCCAGCCACCACTCGCGGTTGCCGGGTACCTGTCCTACGCCACCACCGCGCAGCGCGCTTTCGAAAAACGCCAGCGGCTTCCAGCCGAGCGTAGCGAGTGCGGCTTGTAATCGCTCTTTGAGCGCCGGCAGGTGCGATTCCACGTCCCGCACGATGCCGTGCTTGTCGAGCGCCGTGCGCCCGACCTCGAACTGCGGCTTGATGAGCCACAACAGCCGCGCGTGGTTTGCCGCAAGCGCAGTGATCGCCGGCCATACCAGTGTTGCCGAGATGAACGAGACGTCGCCGACGAGGAGCTCGAACCCGGCCGCGGGCATGGCCGTCCCAAGGGCTTCGGCGCGCACAGAGCGCGCGTTGCAGCCTTCGAAGACGACGAGCCGACCGGGCGCAGCGTCAGGAAGGCCTTGCCCATAGCAAAATACCTGCGCCTGCGGCAAGAGGCTAGCGGCAAGTTGCCCATGACCCACCTCCAGCCCGACGACACGCGCCGCGCCGCGCGCCAGCAGTTCGGCGGTAAATCCGCCGGTGGATTGGCCGACATCGAGCGCGGTGACGCCTTGTACCGACCAGCTCAGGTGATCGAGCGCCGCGGCGATCTTCGCCTGCGCGCGCGACACGCCGGACAAGGCCAATACCTCAGGCGCGACCCGCTCACTTACGGGGAGTGCAGAGAATGTCGGCCCCAGTGGGGCGTCTAGCGCCTTAGTACCATCATCGGCATTCGTGCGAGCCGTTTCGATCACCGTCACGCGCGCGCCGGGGGCGACGGTCACGGCCGCTTTGCGCACCACCTCGCCATCGACGCGCACCCACCCGGCTTCGATCCAGCGCTGCGCGACGGTGCGCGACGGCGCTAAGCCTTCCTGCACCAACCGTGCGTCCAGCCGCTCGCCGCGACGGGGTAGGTGTGGTGACGTCGCAGCTACTGCCTGACGCTGCGGTCGCGGGCGTTTGACGCGGGCGTGAAAGTGGTTCATGCTCATCGCGGCGGACCCGATCGCTGCGGGTGACGGTTCAGACGCCATCGCTGGCCGCCCCGGGAATCCGACATCCGAGCCCAATTGCTGACTGCTTCCCCTGGCATCCGACACCCGAGCCCCATCGGCAGGGGAACGAAGTCAAAGTCAGTTGGGCATGTCTGTTCTGCCATCGCGGCGTCCGTTCGGTCATCGCGACCGCCTCAATAGCGATAGTGATCCGGTTTGTACGGCCCTTCGATTGGCACGCCGATGTACGCGGCCTGCTCCGGGGTGAGCGTGGTCAGTGGTGCGTCGAATCGGGTCAGCTGCAGCCGCGCCACTTTTTCGTCCAGGATCTTCGGCAAACGATAAACACCTACCGGGTAACGCTCGGGGTGGTTGAACAGCTCGATCTGCGCCAGCACTTGGTTGGCGAACGACGAGCTCATCACGTAGCTGGGATGCCCGGTGGCGCAGCCCAGATTCACCAGTCGTCCTTCGGCCAGCAGGATGATGCGCTTGCCGTCGGGAAAGATCACATGATCGACCTGCGGTTTGATGTTTTCCCAGCGGTACTGGCGCAGCGAGGCCACGTCGATCTCGTTGTCGAAGTGCCCGATGTTGCACACGATCGCCTGGTCTTTCATCCGCAGCATATGTTCGTGCGTGATCACGTGATAATTGCCGGTGGCGGTGACGAAAATGTCGGCCTTGTCGCACGCGTAATCCATCGTCACCACGCGATAGCCTTCCATCGCCGCTTGCAGCGCACAGATCGGGTCGATTTCGGTGACCCATACCTGCGCCGAGAGCGCGCGCAGCGCCTGCGCCGAGCCTTTACCTACGTCGCCATAGCCGCACACCACCGCGATCTTGCCGGCGATCATCACGTCGGTGGCGCGCTTGATGCCGTCCACCAGCGACTCGCGGCAGCCGTACAGGTTGTCGAACTTGGACTTGGTCACGGAATCATTGACGTTGATCGCCGGCACCTTCAGTTCACCGCGCGCGTGCATTTGTTCCAGACGATGCACGCCGGTGGTCGTCTCTTCGGTGATGCCGCGGATGTGCGCCAGGCGCCGTGAGTACCAGGTGGGGTCGCGTTCGAGTTGCGCCGCGATGCGGGCAAAGAGCACGCGCTCTTCGTCGCTTTTGGGGTGAGCGAGCACGCTGCGATCCTGCTCGGCCTTGCTGCCCAGGTGCAGAAGCAGCGTCGCGTCGCCGCCATCATCCAGAATCATGTTGGCGTATTGACCGTTCGGCCAGTCGAAAATGCGGTGGGTGTATTCCCAATACTCTTCGAGCGATTCGCCCTTTTTCGCGAACACCGGAACACCGCGCGCCGCGATCGCCGCAGCGGCGTGGTCCTGGGTGGAGAAAATGTTGCAGCTTGCCCAGCGCACCTCGGCGCCCAAATCGAGCAACGTTTCGATGAGCACCGCGGTCTGGATGGTCATATGCAGGCTACCAGCGATGCGCGCGCCCGCCAGCGGTTTTTGCCCGGCGTATTCACGGCGCAGCGCCATCAGCGCCGGCATTTCGGTTTCGGCGATCGCGATTTCGCGTCGGCCCCAATCGGCCAGACGGGGGTCGGCGATCGCACAGTCGGTGAAAACGGATTCGGTCACAGCGTTCATGGCAAGCTCCTTCGTCACTGTGACCGGGCAGAGGGCTCACCCAGCCCCCGCCCGGTCGGGTGGGAACAGGTGAGCGCCGTTGTTTAGAGCCGAGCCTGGCCCGAGTCTCGGGTTGCAGCGCTCCTCGGCATTGTAAAATGATAGCAAAAAACTTCGGCAGAATTGCTGCGCTTGGTCAGCAGCCAAATCGAGTGCCACCCACCAGGTTTGCCGTATTGCGTGCCACTTCCTGCCTATCCGCGTTTGGCCTGGTGCCAGACATAGTGCAGCAGCAAAGCGGCGATTACCAGCGGGATCACCGCCCCGGTGACCACCTCGGCAAACACCGCGTGCGCCGCCGCACCGCTTTGTTGCAGCGCCAGGTGGGCGATGTAAAGTGCATAGCAGGCCAAAAACAGCCCCCCTTCCCAGCGCTGCATCTGACCATCGGTCAGGATCACCGGCAAAAGCGCCAAGGTGCAGCCAGCCGCCACCCACAGATCAACGCGCAAGACCTCTGGTGCCACGGCGACACCTTCCGGGGCCACGGCGGCAGCTGCTCCCATCACCGCAAAAATGTTGAAAATGTTGGACCCCACGATGTTGCCTACGGCGATGTCCCCTTCTTTTTTGATCATCGCCACCACCGTCGTGACGATCTCCGGCAAAGAAGTGCCAACAGCGATTACCGTCACCCCGATCACCAGCTCGCTGATGCCCAGCCCGCGCGCCAGCTGCACGGCTCCTTCCACCGCCCAATCCGCGCCTTGGATCAGCGCGATGAGACCGGCGATGATCAACGCGATTTGCACTGCCGGTCGGTCGTCCCAACGGCTTTTGGGGATCTCGTCCAGGAACTCCTCGGTCTCTTCCTTGCCCGCCAGCCGGCTTTGCCGGATGAGAAACACGACGTAGGCGATGATGAGCGAAAACAAAATGATCCCATCGAGGCGCGAGAGTTGGCCATCGAGCAGCATCGCGGCAAAAAGCACCATCGCCGCCAGGTAAATCGGCATTTCCTGCCGGACGATCTGCGAGTGGATGGGAATGGCGCGAATGATCGCAGCCAGTCCCAACGCCAGGAGCACGTTGGCGGTGATCGAACCCAGCACATTGCCCAGTGCCACGTCTGCCGACCCTTTGAGCGCAGCGCCCACAGAGACGCTGAATTCGGGGGCGCTGGTGCCAAACGCGATGATCGTGAGCCCCACCACCAGCGGGGGAATACCCAAGGTCAGCGCCAGCTTGGCGCCACCTCGAACCAGCCAGTCGGCGCCGAGCGAAAGCGCAACTAACCCGCCCACCAGCGCGGCAATGGCAGTCCATTCCATGAGCAGGACTCCTTTTTACAAACCGGCTTCGGCGCGCAGCACCGCCGCTTTGTCGGTGCGCTCCCAGGTGAATTCCGGTTCCTCGCGACCGAAGTGGCCGTAGGCGGCGGTTTTGCTGTAAATGGGACGGCGAAGGTCCAGCATTTCGATGATCGCGCGCGGCCGCAGGTCAAAATGCCGGCGGATGAGCTCCTCGATGCGTTCGTCGTCGATGCGGCCGGTGCCAAAAGTGTTGACCATCAGGCTCACCGGTCGCGCCACCCCGATCGCGTACGCCACCTGCACTTCGCAGCGATCCGCGAGCCCTGCTGCCACCACGTTCTTGGCAACATAGCGCGCCGCATAGGCGGCAGACCGGTCCACCTTGGAAGGATCCTTGCCGCTGAACGCGCCCCCGCCGTGATGCGCCGCCCCGCCATAGGTATCGACGATGATTTTGCGGCCCGTCAGGCCACAATCGCCGTGCGGTCCGCCCACCACGAACCGCCCAGTGGGGTTGATGAGGTACTTGATGCCGTCGCGCACCAATTCCGGGGGCAAGACCGGTTTGACGATCTCCTCGATCACCGCTTCGCGGATCTGCTCGTGCGTGAGGTCCGGCTCGTGCTGGGTGGACACGACCACGGTGTCGATTGCTACCGGCTTGCCGTCCTCATAGCGCACGGTCAGTTGCGACTTGGCGTCTGGCCGCAGCCACGGCAGCCGACCGTCTTTGCGCAACTGCGCTTGCCGTTCCATGATGCGGTGTGCGTAGTAGATGGGTAGCGGCATCAGGGTCGGCGTTTCATTGCACGCATAACCGAACATCAGCCCCTGGTCGCCGGCGCCCTGATCCAAGGGGTCATCAAAGGCGCGATCCACCCCTTGCGCGATGTCCGGTGACTGGCGGTTGATCGCTACCAGCACCGCGCACGACTTGTAGTCAAAGCCGATCTCGGAGTCGTCGTAGCCGATGCGCTTGACGACTTCCTGGGCGATTTCGCGGTAATTGACGTGCGCTGTGGTGGTGATTTCCCCCGAAATGACCACCAAGCCGGTGGAGACGAGGGTTTCGCACGCCACGCGTCCCGTGGGGTCTTCGGCCAGCACCGCATCGAGCACGCCGTCGGAGATCTGGTCGGCGACTTTGTCGGGGTGTCCTTCGGAAACGGATTCGGAGGTGAAAAGATAGCTCTTGGCCATGTGGTGCTCCTATTCGTCGATCCCCCCTCCTGGTATGGCTTGGGTCGGAGCGTCCGAGGGGGTGGCGGAGCACCGACGCTTTAGCGGTATTTCTTTTCCGCCCCGCAAGTTGTCGGATTAACTCGGCGGATCGGCGATAATTGTAGCAAAGAACGCGATGGCAACGTGACGAAATGAAAAGACAGAAGTTGCGATTTTTTCTCAAAGCGGGGCACGCATGAGCCGTCGGGGGCGTTGGTGGCGCCACGCGCTGGCGGCGCGCGCCGGCCAGTGGCTCATCGAACGCTTGTGCCCGATGCGCCTTGCCCAGGCACAGCGCTGGGGAAGGCTCCTGGGCTGGGTGTGGTGGCTGGTCTCAAAGCGCCATCGCCGGGCACTGCGCGAAACACTCGCTGCTGCCGGATACCGCGACCGGGCGTTGCATCGGCGCGTCGTCGGGGCGATCGGTGTTCAAGCGGCGGAAGCCCTGTGGCTGTGGCAACAGCCGATCGAGGCGGTGCGCGCGCTCGTGCGCGAAGTGCAGGGGTGGGAGGCAGTGCAGGCAGCGCGTGCCGAGGGCCACGGGATCTTGTTTCTTACGCCACACTTGGGCTGTTTCGAAGTCACCTCCCTGTGGATCGGCGCTGAGCTGCCGCTCACCGTCATGTTTCGCCCGCCGCGCCACGGTTGGCTGGAGGTGCCGATGCGCCAAGGTCGCGCGCGAGGAGGGATTGCGCTGGCGCCCACCGATCGCAGCGGCGTGCGCGCGCTGGTGGCGGCACTGCGCCGGGGGGAGGCAGTTGGATTGCTGCCGGATCAAACCCCCAAGGCGGGCGAGGGCGTGTGGGCGCCGTTTTTTGGCCGGCCGGTCTGGACGATGACGTTGGCCGCGCGCTTGAGTGAGGTCCGTGGCGTGAAAGCCTTTGCGGTGTGGGGGGAGCGATTGCCGCAGGGGGCTGGGTTTTGCCTGCACTTCGTGCCATTGGCGCTTTCGGGCACGGTCACGGAACGCACTGCCCAGATCAACGCCGCGATGGAAGCGTTGATTCGGCGGGGGCCGGAGCAGTATCTGTGGGCGTACCCGCGCTTTCGTGCCCCGCTGGGCGTGGCGTTGCCGCCGCAGGAGCTTACCTCATGACGCGACGTTGGAAAGACGCGCCGTTGCGCTTGGCGTTGCTCGCCGCGCTCGATTGGGCGGTGGTGGGGTTGCTGTGGGCGGTGCATCGTTGGCCGCTCGCGTGGCAAGCGCGCCTGGGGGAGTGGCTGGGTGATGTGCTGCGGCGCTTGGCACGGCGACGCCGGCGGATCGCCGCGACCAACCTGGCGCTGTGTTTTCCCGAGCGCAGCAAGGCCGAGCGCGAAGCGCTACTGCGGGCGCATTTCCGTTATTTGGGGCGCAGCCTCATCGAGCGCGGCATCGCCTGGTTCGCGCCTGCGGAGCGGATCCGCACGCTGGTGCGGCTGGAGGGCTTCGAGCATGTCGCTGCGGCACAAGCGCAAGGCCGGGCGGTGATTCTGCTTGCGCCGCATTTTTTGGGGTTGGACATCGGCGGGACGCGGCTGACGCTGGAAGGGGACTTCGTGACCCTTTATGCCCGACAACGTCGCCGGCCGGTGGCGGAACGGTGGCTGCGCCACGGCCGCACCCGCTTTAATGACCAGCTCGTGCTGGCGCGCCAGGACGGCATCCGACCGGTACTTAAGGCGCTCAAGGCCGGGCGGCCGTTTTACTACCTGCCTGACCTCGATCTGGGGGCGCGCGACGCGGTGTTTGTGCCGTTTTTCGGCGTTCCGGCGGCTACCGTCGCGACGCTACCGCGGCTCGTCCGCCTGACCAACGCCGTGGTGTTGTGGTGTATCACCGAAATGCTGCCCGATCGCGCCGGCTACGTGGTGCGGATTAGTCCGCCATGGGAGGTGCCGGAAGGGGAGGAGACTGCCGCAGCGGCGATGAACGCGCGGCTGGAAGCGGAGATTCGACGTTTGCCCGCGCAATACTTTTGGGTGCACCGGCGTTTCAAGACCCGTCCGCCGGGCGACGAAGTGGTCTATTTGCGATGTTGAATACCGCGGCGGTAAGGCGGGGAGGGGAGGATTGCCGCAGGGGGGATCGCCCCGTATGTCGCGCCCACCGGTTCGGCGACCCAGCAAAGCAAGTTCGGTAACAGCTTGTCGGCCACCGTATTTTGCAGCCGCCCAAAACGGCTGAAAAAAGCGTCGGTTCGCTTGGGCAATTCCGGATCGAGACGGATTGCGTCAGCGGTTGGATAAACAAACGCTCGGTCGAAAAGGTCTGCAACGCGCATTGCCGTTCGACCACGCGTACGAGAAAACGCAAACGTGTTTCCAAAGGCGCAGGGCTCAAGGTTCGATTCGAGGGATAAGGATGTTGGCTCATCACAATTCTTCCCCGGTTGGTAACGCAATCTCGTGGATCGCGCTCGTCTGCAGGTTCGGGGCTTTGATCACGACATCCCCATGGCGGCCGCCCAGGCAGCGCATCGCGCGCGCCGCGATCGTGGCGTTGAGCCATGCCGGGTGAGGTACCGGATCGGCAAATTCGATCAGCACATCCACGTCGCCCCCTTTGGCCGGGTCGTCCAGGCGCGAACCGAACGCCAGCACGCGTTTGGCGTCGGGAGCGACGGTGCGCACGGCGTCACGCAACGCGGGTTGTGTCAGACAAACGCATCGGTAGGACCTGTCGTCTTGACACGAGCTTTCGATTTGCTAGAATAACATCTCTGCAGTGATGCGGGAATAGCTCAGTTGGTAGAGCACGACCTTGCCAAGGTCGGGGTCGCGGGTTCGAGTCCCGTTTCCCGCTCCATCCGCTTCGGCGCGGTGGCAGAGTGGTTATGCAGAGGATTGCAAATCCTTGGACGTCGGTTCGATTCCGGCCCGCGCCTCATCTCATTCAGGATCAATGCGGGAATAGCTCAGTTGGTAGAGCACAACCTTGCCAAGGTTGGGGTCGCGGGTTCGAGTCCCGTTTCCCGCTCCACCGCTTTGTTGCTCGAAAGCTCCTTTACTCTTGACATGAGACGCTCAGAGCCAGTGCGTTCGAATCGGCGCTGCCAATTGACGGTGCGGATCAGTGAATGTCTTTGTCGCTGGGCGGTAGTGGCAAAACCAAAATCCCTTCATCCAACAACGCTTCGACTTCGTTTCGCTCAGCTTGTCCGCGGATCGGCCGGGGAGGGGCTTCGCCGCGGTGGATCCTACGGGCTTCGAGCGCAAAAGCAAGCCCGACGTCTTCCGCGTTTTGACTGAGTTGTCGCAACGCTTGCCAAAGCACCCGACGAAGGGAAACCATCTCGTCCGGAATGGGTTTGGGATCACTGGTCGCGTCGTCTGCGCGAGTGCTCGCAACGGCCGGGGCGGCGGGAAGGCGTTGCACCTCGGTGCTGTCGCACTGAGGGCAGGCAACCAGCCGACGTGTGATCTGGCGATCCAGTGATTCGGCCGAGGGCACCCAGACTTCGAAGCGATGCCCTGCGGCACATTGCAAGTCGAAAACGATCATCGAACGCCCAAACGTTCCAACGTTTCGAAGGTTAAAGCGCCGGCGGCCAAACCGTGGTCGCGCTGGAAGGCAACGAGTGCGCGCCCGGTGGCCAAACCCAGTTTGCCGTCGATGGGTCCGGGGTCATAGCCGTTGGCTTTGAGTGCGGTTTGGACTTTTTTGACCAGCTCCGGCGTGGCTTCATGATTGCACACGGCTTGGCGAAGTGCCACCCGCGGTTCGCCTTCATACAAGGTGCGCATCAGCTCCGTCACTGCCGGCGGGATGGCCTCTTCGCGCACTTGCTCGGGTTGGGCAACGGTAAGTACGGGGACTTTCGCGGTGGTGGCTGGCAATTCGACGGGTACCGCCCGCGCCGGACGCTCGAGCACCCAGCGGGTGATTTCCTTGTACTCGGCGGGAATGACTTCTTCGCGGGTCGTCGCAGGTTGCACGAGCACCTTGCGCGTGATGCTCTTGGTCTTGGCGGGGATCGCTTTGGCACACAACGGCCGCGCCGCTTTTTCCAGACGGCTGTCGACGCCAGGGACGCGGCAGGGTTCCAACACGGTGCGTTCGGCCTCGATGACGACGGTTTCTTGGCGCTCTTCATAGACCGGCGGGACCGCAATGGTGCGGCGGATCTCCGGTTTGACGAGTACCTTTTCCTTGACCTCTTTATAGACCGGTGGTTCGATGCGGTACGTGATACCACCTTCCCGTACGATGATTTCTTGCTGAGTTCGGGCGAGCTTTGCCGGTTCGACGACGATGCGGTTGGCGGCATCACGCGTGACGATGCTCAGCGCTTCACGCTTGGGTAGCGGGTGGACGACGGCTTGTACCCAGCATTGCCCCGGTTGGGCAATGGCTTCGAGGGCGGCTGAGGATTCTGCGCGCCGAGCCGAAAATCCCTCTTGCTGAGCCGGCGGTATGGTCTCGGCGGTTGGGCGGATGCTGGCAGGCGGTGGGGCGGCGGGTGGGGTAGCAGGTGAGGAGGACGTTTTGATGCTCGGTGATGGATCGGCGGACTTGGCGGGTGTCGTCACACAACCGGTGGCGAGTAAAGCCAGGGAACAGCACCAGGCAAGGCGAGACGGCGTCATGAAAAATCTCCTTCTTCCTCCAAGAATCTTGTGCAATTGTAACCAATTCATTGATAATGCCAATATGAAACGAATGGCGGATTTTTGGCAGCAGGAAAAAAGCCGTGGCGTTCGGCTGGTGAGGTCATGGTTGGGCCTAGCGGTGGTCTCATGGTTGGCGTTCGTGGCCGGGGCCGCAGCGGTGGTGATCGGGTATCCCGAGCCGGAGCGTCGCGGGCCCGTCGAGCCGCGGGTTGACGCGTCGGGTTTCTCGAGGGGGGCGACATATGACCGGGGGAATGCCTTGCCATCGTCGCCGTTGAGCGCGGTGCCATCCTCACCTTTGGTCGTCGAAACAGGGAACGAAGACGAAAAGGGGGGCGCACATCATCCTGCGGCATCGGGGTCCACGCTGGGGGATATGGCCGCGATGGCTACCCCTGCCTTGCCTGAGCCACCAGCCGTGCCGGTGACGCCCAAAGACCGCCTTGCTGGGGCAGAGGCGGCGATGATGCCCGCGCCCCAACCGGAACCTTCCTCTGCCGCCGCGACGCCGTCGTCTTCTACGCCCAAGGAATCTTCGCGGATCGCGCAGCAAGAAGGCACGGCGCAAACTGCGTCGCCGCTGGCGTTGTGGCAACGCCATCGTTGGTGGGTGATCGTTCTCGGCGAATATCCTTCGGGACAGGAAGCGCAGGCACTGCTCGACAAGGGGCGCTGGGAACCTTTGGTGCCGCACGCAGAGTGGGTGATTGCCGAATGGCGCAAAGGCAAGAAACGCGTGCTCGTGCTGGCAGTCGGCGCCTACCCCGACGAGACCTCAGCCAGAGAGGCGCTCTTTCATTTGCCGGTGCGGGTGCTGCTGGCGCAGCCCCAGCTGGCACCCGCGACGGCGTTGCGCGAACGACCCCTTATGCCATCTGCCGCTTCTGCGCGTTGACGTATTGCCAGCCCATCAGCGCGTAGGCGATGATGGTTATGCCGACGTAGCCGAGGAAATAAACGAGAACGATCAGGATCCAATCGATTGGCCCGGCAGCGTCGGTAAACCCTGAGGAGGAAACTTTGGCCATGATGATGAGCGCCAACGGCCCGCCGAGCAATATGCCCAACGTTTGCGCATAGACGAAGCGGCGCGCATGCAGGCGCTTTTCCAGTTGCAGCACCGTGACAAAGGCGCCGATTGCGACGATTGCGATCGCCAGCAGGATCCACAGCCACACGCCCATCATTTCATAAAATACCGCCCAATAGACGGCCAAATCGTGTTCTTTCATCTTCGACTCCTCATTTTCCTCTTGCTCGGTCTTTTCGCCCTGCTTGAAACGTAGGTGCTGTGCCTCTGATCATGGGTTGGTCCTCCCATTGCCGCCGCTTAGGCTCTACCGCGCAGCATCGAGATGTACGTCGGTTTCAACGCCATTGTCTTCATCACCCACGAAACCCATAGTTCCTCGAGCGGCGCGATGATGCCGGGGAAGGACATGATCAGGTTGTTGTCGTAGTCAAACTCGATGAGCATCGCGCGCCCGAGCCGCGTGATCAGGGGGCAGG
>FWPV01013178.1_pt1 | contig 12496 bp, 11 predicted proteins | sample 2228371 | NCBI WGS metagenome assembly FWPV01 (sample SAMEA103939776, study PRJEB20133) | metagenome | reverse complement strand
ATAAATATTAGAGTAAAAGGTAAAAAGAGGGCTTATTTCAATATCCACAATATGCCGGCCCGGATCAGTGCATAAGCTTCGTCGGTAATGAAACCGTAGGCGTTTGCATGAATGCCTATGGTCACCGCCCTGTTAAGTGTAGTCGAGACGCCGTCGGCGAGCAAGGTTCCTTTCTCAACCGCACAAGCGGAAGTGAGTTTGCCTCCAGTAAAATCAATAGCCGAGCTGTCTATTCCTTTTGACGCCACCATATCGGTAACAAGCGTGTCGCATTTGAATACGGCTATCGGAATATGCTCTATAGTAGGAATGAATCCGATTTCGGCCTCCCCCACCACCGACATACCGTTCGCCAATTTGAACATCTTTCCCACGGTTAAGTCGCCTATAAGTTCGGCCGGCGCTCCCTGTACAATGACAAGAGGCAATGTATCGTAATTGTTCACGGCGCCGGCATATCTACACCTCCCGGAAAGAACGCTCCGTCGCCGGTTCTTCATTTTCCGCTATCTTTCTTTCTATAAATATCAAAATGCATTTGTCTTTTCACAAGAACATGCATGGATTTTGCCAAAAACTTATAAAGTACTCTCAAAGCGGAATCCCGGCATGTTATTTAACATATGATATTCTCCTCACACCATGTCTGTTGCTCGAGCGGATCAAGGCGAAATAGATTCCGTCGACAGGATCAAAAATTAAAACGGACGCACTATTTCGTTCGGAAGACGACTTTTTGACACGACAAAATTTAGCGATCCGTCTCCCGTTGACGTCAACTATGTTGATATTGACCCCCCGCAGTAGTGACACAGGAGAAGAGTACCCGCGGTTATAGGAGAAAAAATCCGGCATATTCACTTCACTATCAACGTGAAAGAACGGTTTTTCCGAATAGTTTACAAATTCCGTAGACCCGCCGGCTCCCGCATTAGCTTTTAAAATATCGGGAACTTGTTCTGCAGGATCGAGGGTGTAAGAGTAATATTTTTTAGGGTCGAACGCCGTGCCGCGGGTTTCGGGCGTTCCGGAATTATTAAATATATTCCCCCGTTCGACTATATCTCCATCCGGAGACTCCGCATATCCGACGTACATCGGGAAGGGTACGTTTTGAAAATAGTTGTTTTCCGCCACGACGTCGGCCTCACAGGTTGAGGCGATTCCGTAAAAATCGTTATTAAGGTAATAGTTATTGAAGCAATGTACTTCGCCGAACCGCACGCGGGGGTGACGCTGGCGCGTGCCGTTGAACCAATTATGATGCAAAGTGGTTTTAAGATAGCCGACATCATCTGTGTTGCCGTCTGAATGTCCAATGAGGATGCTTTTGCTGTGGTTTAAAAACAGACAATAGGAAATAGTAATGTAGTTCGACCGGCGTGTTATATCGAAAAGTCCATCGTGCTTTTCTCCATCGGGATCGGGAGTATCGCCGTCGGTAAACGTGCAATGATCCACCCAAAGATGTGTTGTGTTCTGGTTGACTTTAAGCAGATCGTCGGGAGCATTGACAAAAGTAATATTGCGTATGATGATGTTGTTCCTTTTGTACAGCTCCAGCCCTCCGTTGACTATGCGTGCGTCGTTACCCAGACCGATTAGTGTTTTATCGCTTCGCAGCGCCGTCATGGATCCGCCCAGATCGATCGTGCCGTTCACTTCTATTATAAGTTTCTCGTTGGAATCCATGTGTTTTTTAAGGGAATCAAAGCTATATACCCGAACAATTCTTCCCCCCTCTCCCCCGCTTGTTCCTCCGTCAAGAGTACAGAAGCCGACGGGTTTATCGGTCATTTTGCATCGACCGTATTGGGCAAAGACAAGCGATTGGACATTCAAGAGAAAGCAGATAAGCACTATAATTTCACTCATACCTCACTCCCTCTAAATAAAAAAACAATTTTCTATATATCTTATTTTTCTTTACCAACATCAACAGGCCGGTCTTCATTCCCTATCAGCGTTCAAGAAAGAAAAATCCCGCCCGTCTACTCCCGTTTATGGTATATCCGATGATATAGGTTCCCGCATTTAAGTTTTTTCGCTGCAACTGAGGCAATTGAATCGTGTTCAATCCTCGATCGATACGTGCGGAAAGGAGAGCGGCGGATGCGCCGTTGACGGTAAACAGACGAAGAGAAATATGACCGGGATGCTTCGAAATGATACTGATACTGCCCCGGGATGATGAAATTAAAATTCCTTCCTTACCGGTTTTCGCTTCGGCGGGAGATACGTTTCCGGTGATCTCCACAGTCTGAACCCTGCTTCCCTGTGCTCCGACGTCTTTAAATACATTTTCCGCAACCTCGCTTGACTTAAGCAAATTATACGAATAGGGCGGCGTATAACTGCAGGTGGATGAAGTAGGCTGGTTGCCTTTACAATCAATAAATACGTTGTCCCTCACGTCCCAGCAGCCTGGCGCTTCGTAATATGCGCCGATAGGCCCCTGTTCCAGTTTCAGATCACCGTCCTTGTCGACGCTCCCGTCGCCTATTCGCTGAAAATAGTTTCCTTCTATCCTAAGTTTCGCCCCTACGCGGCAATTTATACCCGTCGCGCTTATACCCTCCTTCGTACAGATGAAAAGATTGTTGAAAATATGGCCGGTTCCTCCGCGGTAGCTAGGCGTACGCGAATGACAATCGAGAAAATAATTGAAGCAATAAGTGATTTTGCGGTCATAGGTATCGTCCGATGAAGATCCCACCAGGCTTGTTTTATAACTGTGGTGGAGATAACACCTGGAGATTGTGATATATTCCGATTCCGCTTTCGCGTCTATCAAACCGTCGTAGTAATCCTTATCGTGTTCGAGATCGTTGTAAAGTTCGCAGTGATCCACCCAGATATGATCGGCAGGGCCCTCTATGCTGATGCAGTCTTTGTCTCCTATGTTAACATGGTGAATAATAAGGTTCTGAATGATGATGTTCCTTGACTTGACGATTTTGATTCCTATACCGTTGAAAACTCCGTTTGCACCCGATCCGATGATTGAAATGTCGGAAACCTCCTTAACATTGATCTTACCTTCGGAAGGAGAGTTTGCAGGAGTAACGGTTCCGTTCACGTATATGATTTTGCGGCTTGCTCCTTTTGTCAGAAGCGCCTGAAGATCGTTTCCTGTGGAAACAGTATGCGTTGTTCCCCCCTTTCCTCCGGTGGTTCCTCCGCTTTGAGCCGCAAAGCCGATTGGTGAAGAAGGAAGTGAAGCTCCTGTCGACATGAAGGCCGCACCGCATACGAAAATTATAATCTTACAAATTAATCCGCATGTCCGCATATTTATCCTCCATTTTATTTTTTTATATGCCCACTTTCCGGGAAACAGTCAACAAATAATAACCGACTCCAAAACCAATATTGCCTTAAACGAAGACTGCGATTTTATGAATTATGAACAATATATCTATTTTGTTTATTTACCACCTTGCTGCGATCGATCCTGAAAAGAATTTATAACTTTTTGGCAATTTACCGTATCCGACAAACTGTGATTGTCACATATATTTTTAATAAATAAATGAAAAGGAAATTTTATATGATCAAAAAGCTTTTTATTTCAGCTTTAATTATCGGCAGCGTCATGGTGGCTGATGCGGAGGTTCTCTTTTATACCGATTTTTCCACTACTCCGGAAGGTTTCGCCGCTGCATCAAAAAGGGCAACCGATAAGGGTTCCGACGACACGCTGGTCATCAATGATTCGGGTGCTACCGGGCCTAAAATCGCGGTTATTGACGGATGCACTCTTTCTGTTGCAAAAAGCTCCACAGGGAGGCCTCTTATAACGATCTCGAAAAGTACCCAGACATGCGTCAAGTATGGAGATACCGCGGGCTGTACAAAGGGGCGCTTAAGCCTGAAAAACAGCAATAATTCCATAACTCTTCCGTCGGTACCGGGGCCATGCACAATTACATATTATGCAGCATCCTCGTCCGCTACAGCCGGAAGGGCGTTGCAATGCGTGATCAACGGCGTTTCAACACCGGAGGCAGGCATATCGGAACTGCTGCTCGAAGACTCTCAGGCAACCAGAAAGGTTGTTTATCCATGCTCTATTGAAGGACCGGTTGTTTTCAAACTAATTGCTCAGGGAGGAGGAGTTTATCTTTACGACATAAAAATCGAATCCGGAGCCGTCGTGTCCTTAAATCATCCGAATTTAAAGAGGATTCCTTCAAGGAATAAAAGTTTCATAATGGCTGAAAGCACAACCAGGTTTGAAATATTCACACTTAAAGGGGAGAATTCAATTCCTGCCTGCATCAGGCCTCTCGCCTCCCGCTCAAAAACGATCTATATTATCCGTATCCCGGGGTCGAATAAAAAAGGCGGCGCATTAGTCAATTTATCACGGTAAGCGGCGCAGCATACAAAAAAAGATTTGAATAAAGTAAGGGTGTGGCGCAGAAGGTTGTCTTTTTAATTTTTAAAGTGCAAGCTGCAGGTCACACTCTTCTGATCAGCCGGTCGTATTTGAATTATATATAAACCAGCGCCGGGACCTTGATCGTTTTTGCCGTAGTAGCAGCGTTTCCAAGCATCGAAAAATCCTCCGGAAACGGAATACACTCTCCTTCCGCAACAATCGAAGAGGTTTATGGAAGCATTGCGAATTTTTTCGTTGGAGAGCATAATTCCGGCCCGTCTACCCTCAAGCCCGACAACAATACCTCCATTCGCCCATCGCGCCTCTGATCCGACTGAAGAAGCCGGAACGAAAGTCGCGGTTACTGTTTTTTCCCTATCCATAATGATTGCGGCGGTCGTATCGCCGCCTTGTGCATCTCCGCTCCATTCGCTTAATCTCCAGCCGTTTTCCGCAACCGCAGTAAGTATTACCGTACTTCCCGAATCATGAAACATCTCCCCCGTATTGTCGACGACGCTCCCCCGGCCCGAAAAAGAAATCGTCAATCGGTATTTCGTTTTCGCAAGTTCCATTGCCGAAGCCGCCATGAGCACTCCGCAATATCCGTGCGGATGAGTGGAAGGAGGGCAACTCTCCACATATCTGCTTTTATCGACATAAGCGGCATAATCGTTAAGGACGTTCATTGCGGCGGCAAATCCGTTTATAACGGGGAGTCCTTTATTGTCAAGAGATATTTTTTTCTTAAGCCCCGTCCACCCTTTTTGCGCAACGGTAAGATAGCTCTTATCGATGAATCCGCAATCCACGGCGGTCTTTACGGCATATATCATCATGCCACTACCCGACGATTCGAGCCAGTTGTCCGAAAGATTGCCTTTATCGACCACCTGAAACCAGAGGCCGCTTTCGGGATCCTGAGTATTTTTAATGCCCTCGGCGATATTTCCAAACAGGTTTAGAAGAGAGTCGTATTTCGGATGATCCTTTGGGAAATATTTCAGAACCTCTACGAGCGCCATAGAAAACCATCCCATGGCTCTAGACCATATTTCCGAAGAGAGCCCGGTTGTTTTATCGGCCCATGAAGCCTATTTCGTTTCATCCCATCCGTGAAGCAAAAGTTTTTTGGATTGAACATAGGCATGCGAAGCAAGAAGTAATATCTGAAAAGCCGCCATACTATCGCAATAATTTCTTTCGCCGATCCGGTAACCGTATTTCGCCAGAAAAGGTTCAGCCATATAGATACCGTCGAGCAGCATCTGGTTTGCATTGCTTTTCTTATGCCAGAATCCGCCCGATGGGTTGGTAGGCTGTCGACGGAGAAGACCGAATAATCTATCGGCCGCGGTTTTGTATTTCTTCTGCCCGGTTTCTTTGTATAAAAAAAGACAAACTACGGCGGGATGTAGTTTGTCAAGACTCTGGGCCGTGGAATCGAAAGCGATGTTGCCGTTTGCGTCGACATACTGATCGACATATTTCTTTATGTAATTCAGATAGGCTGCGTTTTTTGTATATTCGTACGTCCGTTCGATTCCCTGCAAAACGATGCCGTTGGAATACTCCCACCCTTTTTGTGTCATATCATTGATCGAGTTGGGATGGCGTTGGATGATCGCGTTGGAAAAGTCAACCGCCCAGGACGTGGAAGAGGCATAAAGCGGTTCCCCTGCGTTCAGTAATAAAACGCTGCTCCATAATATAAAAATATTTCTCATAACGGCCCCCCTCTGATATTGATCGGTAAATATATCGATCAGAACGAATACATAACGCGGAGTTTATAATGCCAGTCGCCTGGTCCGTTCATACGTTCGACCGCATCATAGTTTCCTACGTTATTGTAACCGCGGTAATGGTCTCTGCCGATCAATCCCTTGACCGTCCACCCTTTGATAATTGTTTTCTGAACGAAAACCGACCATTTCCAGACAATAAAAATCACCATTCCTTCTCACCGCAACTTACTTTTATGGTATTATGATTTTTACTGTTTTTACCGGCATCCCGGGCGCTTTCACATTCACAATAGAGGCTCCGCCTGAACCTGTAATTTTCATTTTTGACGGAATATATCGATTCAGTCTTATATTTTTTTCTACAATCTTCCTGCCTGTCAAAGAGAAAACCGTCACCTCAGCGCTTCTGTGTTCACCGACTCCGGTCATTGGTGGTATTATATAAAGCTCCATTCCATGTCCGCATCGCTTTACCGATAAATATTCCTCCATCCTGGCCGGCTCGAACCCGGTTATTACGCCTACCGGAGACCCGTTAATCGTTATCCGGATCGGCTGATTTGCGGCAAAAGGCACGCTAAGTTTTTTTTCGGCGGCATTATATGCCGGCGAAGCCACCTGATCGGTTCCGGAATATACAATCGACGGAGCCTCCGGAAGACGCACAAGAACGTTTCCGGGCACTGTCATTGCAGGCGCGGATACCGTTATGACGTTTTTTTCGTCCGCTTCTACCCTCATTTCCTTCGTCTTGTCTCCGTCTATATAATCAACATAAGTAAAAGAGAAGCTTTCCCCTGCGCCGCCCGGAAACGCATTGATCGTAATGGTTCGTTTGCCGTCGAAGTCGGGCTCCCATTTTTTAGCGAGTCCCGCAAATACTTTACCGGTCGGATAAACGGAATTTGCCTTTACATATACCGGAATTTGCGTAAGCGGCATTGATGTAGAACTAATCGTCTTCCCGCCGATCTGCTCATCTGCCCAGTTGTACATATTGATCCACTTTCCGGCAGGCAGATAAACATTACGGGAAGAAGCGTTTGATGTAAGAGGAGCCACAAGCATTACGGGACCGAAAAGGTATTCATCCACCAATGAATAGGTTTTGGGATCGTCGGGATATTCGCCTACGAGCGGTTTCATGGCGACTCCGTTCTCGCCGGCGGTATTTATTATCGAATAGATATACGGCAGAAGATCGAACCGTTGATTGAATATGTTGCGGATATATTCCTGGTTGGTTGCACTCAACTTCCATGGCTCTTTTCCGTCAAGCATCAACTCCATAAATCCGGAAAATACGCCGAAAAGCAGCCAGCGGCAATAATTTTCTATACTTGGCATGCTCTTCTGCTTATAACCGCAGATATCGCTTCCCCACATCGAAAACCCGAGAATGCCCGCACGGAAAGCATTGCCTATGCTCGTTACGAGCCCTCCCCAGTCGGCATAAGTGTCTCCGTTCCATATGGCACTTATGTACTGCTGGCAGCGGGCAACGGCACAACGGGGAAAAAGAAAACTATTTAATCCCAACCCTGCATCCTTGCGAAGAAATTCTTCAGATATTTTGCAGTTAAGAAAAGCGTATTTTTTATGTCGTTCGGCGGCCGGGGTTCCGTCTTTAAATGCCGGAAGTTCCACTATTCCGTCTCCGTCTTTCCAGCCGTTATCCACCCGGTCAAGTTTGTGACCCATTATGCCGTAAGGATATTGTCCGGTTTTTAGTTTATTGCGGTACCAGTCCACCTGCGACGGATCGGTCAGGTCGAGATACTGGTTTTTTGTGGAAGTAAACGCTCCCGGGGGAGGGGTGCCCGTAAAAACACCCGGCATTATCCATGTAACAAGATTGACGTAATACTCGTTTGAAAGCGTTTTGATCCATACTTCCGGATTGCCGAAACTTCCTTCGAAATTCATATTCGACCACCCCTGAGCTCCGTTGTTATAAGGACGATCGAGCCAGATGGTGGAGTAGGGTATTTTTACTTCTGTAAATTGTTTTGCATGGTCTAGAATCATCGAACTGCCTGTGTAATCGTCGTGCCATACAAGCGGTCCGCATGCCCACATAGGCACCTTCCGGGGCGCGCCTATTACTTTGTAATAATATTTCTGGATTTTGGAGAGAGTGGGGCCGTAAAAAAGATACCAATTAATAGAGGATGTATTATATGTAATTGTAGTGGTACCCGACACGCCGAATGAATATACTCCATAAGCAAAACTGTCGAAATAACCGGCGTAACCTAATGTTGTGAAAAAAAATCCTGAATACACTTCGGCGTCTTCATCGGCACGTTGATATGCCGCTATCTGATCTTTTATGTTGGACTGTCCGCGCAGATCAGGATTCGTTGCTATGTTGTGCTGTGTAATACCGTAGAAATGTTCGCCCTGGTCCTTTAGTGTCATCATTACCGTAGAAACGGACGGATTCGTAGATTTGAAATTTAATCCGCCCTCGACTCCTGTAATCGTTACCGAGGTGTTTGACGATAACGTTAATGTAAGGGAATCATCGGATTGAGCGACATTCGAAATCGATCCGTATTTAACGGCGCCGAATGTAAATTCGATTATTTCCGCAAGTGTTTTCCCTCCTGCGGATACTTTTATATTCATCGGAGAATTGGTAACATCTACAGTAATTTCACCGGACTTCCAGCCGAAAACCGTTACGAACCCGAACAATAAAACAAGAAAAACACTTCGACTTTTTTTTAACATTAATATCCCCCTTTTAATGAATCAAACGGAGGCATGACATACTTCTAATAATTTACTTTTTTTGCCATAGCCTACATTTTCTTATATTTGAAAATATATGGCTTTTCCAAAATTAATCTTATGTATAATTATCCCAAAAACTTATAAATAAATTTCAATTCTTTGTATTTTATTCTTCGATTATTTCCTTTTTTCATGATATTCTATAACTATAATTATATATTAATAACAGAAAGAGCCTTAATTTCAATTACAACAAGTTATAAATAAATTTCATTATTGATGAAGAGACCTTATCTCAAATATCAGCAGGGTGTAAGCGAGTCTCCCCCGAAGGTTTTTAAGGAAACTCCAACTCTTTCGGTTATTGATTGGAGGGATAGAAGAGCCGATGAACGGCTGTGGATGCTCAATGTTTCGGGACTTAACCCGGGGGTGCTCATAGTGCGCCATGCGGGCAACTCCATTTGGTACAAAGGTGCGGTTATAGAAAGAAAGAAATCGGAAGTCTTCGGCATTGAACTTATTACGGCCGGGAATCTCTATTTTGTCCAGAACGGAAAGGAGTATGTAGTCGAGCCGGGGCATATAATAATAAAAAAACGCGGGGGGAACCATCTTTACAAACCAGGTCCTGCGGAGTTTGTACATAAAAGGTTTATTAGGCTCGACGGACCTATTATAGAAACCGTCACCGGAGAGCTGAATATCGATGAGATCGATATATGCCGTCTTGCACACCCACAACAGTTCGCGAGGCTGCATAAAACCGCCGTTATGCTTATCCGGGATCAACCCGAAGGATATGTGATGCGGCTTTCGCTTTTGGCGCTCGAAATCCTTCTTTTCATTGCGCAGGACATAACTCTCGAACGATATCCTTCAACGCTTTATTCGGTCATCGATTACATGCGCCGTAACCTTGACAAAAAAATTACCGTTTCCCAGCTTTCTAAAGCGGCCGGTATCAGCGAAACCCAGCTTTTCCGTCTTTTCAAAATAAACCTTAATGAGTCTCCCCTGGCATATTTCAACTCGATGAAGCTCAAACGAGCGGCAGAGCTGCTAAGACACACCCTTATCCCTCTAAAAGAAATCGCCTTCAGCCTGGGGTACGTAGAGCCTGCTTATTTTACAAACCAGTTTAAAAAAGCAATGGGAATGTCTCCACGCGAATATCGGAAGAAAAGCTGAACTTCGGGCCGTGCCTTAAGCCCATCCGGGTAAGATACAGCGTCCTTCCGATCAACTAAGAAGGGGAGAAAATGGTAATTGTCAATTTCTACCATCTCTTCGGGATAGGCGTCACGGAGAGTTTCGTCGAACCGGGATGCAAGGCGATGCGCCGAGCCTGCGGTTCCCGAGTTTATCGAGGGATCGAGGGATGGCCCCCGAGTCAGCGAGGGGTCGATATGGGGTGTAAAGTCAAAAAACGCCAACAAACAACCGGATAAACGCTGAAAAACCGGGAGATGCAGCATCCGTAATATTAAGGTAAAATAATCCCGGAGGCAGATTGGTTTCTTTTACGATATCAATATGGTTGGTGGTAAACGTGAATTTGTTCAGCAGCTTTCCGGAAAGATCGTAAACAAATGCCGTTTTCATTGAACCGGAAGCCATGTCTTCGATTGTTAACATTTTCCCTTTCGATACTTTTACGATATTCCGAAATTTTTCGTTTCGCAACCGTAAATCATCATTCATAACTGCGCCGACTTTGGCGTCGTTGTATACGATTTTCGGCTTATCCTGAGGAATTTTCATCCCGTCACCCAGGAAGAATCCGGTATGCGGCGGTTGATTATAGGCGACATTTTGCCATGCTATGCTCACCCTGTAATGCGGATCGTGCATTAATGTGTATAAACGATAGTTAGTGGGTGTTGTTGTGGTAAAGATACGCAGTTCTCCTCCGCAACTGAATATAACCTCTTCCCGCCAGTCACCGAACAGATCGACCGAAAGACATGGATTGGATTTTGTCCCGTTGACGGCGCTGCAGCCGGAAGCGGTAAGAAGTGTTCCTCCGTTGTATTTTGTAATTTTATTCCCGTCTAGAAGTTCGCGAAGCAGATCACCATCCCACCAGACCAGAAAATTGATCGGCCCCGGGGCGGGAGAAATGGAGGTCCCTTTACAGTTGTAAGCACCCACGCCGGTCGACGCCCAGCACTCCATTCCCTTGTGGGCTGCGGTGACGTCTGCGGCGCAGGCTCTGCCGACGTCGTCGGTGCCTGGTTTCGACCACAAGACGCCGCCGTTGGATTTGGAAGGATCTCTCAGATCCGCACAGGCGCCGCCTTCGTGACAACTCCAGTATTCCAGACCCGGACGCTCGGGATCGATGTCGGAGAGATGGCCCGCGTCACCGTGACCCACGTCTGATGCTCCTATTAGTCTACCGTCGTCGTCGATAGTACAGGCTCCGTAAACTATTTCCTGCTTTCCGTCGCCGTCCACGTCTCCTACGCTGAGATTATGATTACCTTGTCCTTCGGCTTTACTGTTTCCGCTCGCTTTGGAATCGAAGAACCACCTTTCCGTCAGTTTATTATCCCGCCAGTCAAGCGCCCACAGGCATGCGCGGGTATAATACCCGCGGCACATTACTACACTGGGCATTTTCCCGTCTAAATACGCGACGCAGGCAAGAAATCTGTCGACACGGTTTCCGTAAGAGTCCCCCCAGCTCGATACCGTTCCGCGCGGCGGTTTGTAATCGGTAGTCGCAAGTTCCTTGCCGTCTTTACCTCTGAATACGGTAAGGTATTCAGGACCCGAGAGAATATAACCGTCTGAATTACGGTAATTGGCGGAATGGTTTGCGCTTGCGGCAGGGCCGAGCTTAATGTAATTACCGGTTCCGTCTTTTGTCCCCGGCGCCGTCTTGCATACCACCTCCGAACAGCCGTCACCATCAAAATCAAATACCATGAACTGAGTATAATGAGCCCCTTCTCTTATATTCACGCCAAGATCGATTCGCCACATCTGAGTGCCGTTTAATTTATAAGCTGTTAGTTTTGGTTCACCGGTTACGCCGGCATTGGCGTTGTCCTGAGGGTTTTTTTCCTCTTTGAGAACAATCTCGTACTGACCGTCTCCGTCAAGATCTCCGCAACCGGCGTCTCCTGCACTGTATCCGGAAGCATTCTTTAAAGGGATTGAAAGATAGTTATTCTGAAGCACATGCTCGACCGGATCAGCCGTCTGTTCAACTCCATTGATAACCGCCCTTACGGAATATTCGCCGGAACCGGAACTTTTATCTTCATAGCAGGTTGAATTTGTTATCGGCGCAGAATTCAGCTTTGTGGAACCTTTATAGACGTTGAAGGCAATATCAGTTCCCTGTTCCAATCCAAGTAGGCGCCAGCTCAGAAAATATCCGTTGCTTGTTTTGACCGCTACAAGCCCGCGGGAAAGCAGTTCTACCATCATTTGGGCAGACAACGGTCTGAAGCAGAAAAACAAAAAAAACAACCCGCACGCCGCTTTCAAAAAAGCCGTTGTTTTTAATCTATCCATAAATAATAAACCCCCACTCTATATTCTCAATATATATATTCTCAATCATACATATTTATTAATATAATGTCTTTTTTTAATTTTTTTCTTTCAATAA
>FWPV01013177.1_pt1 | contig 12496 bp, 9 predicted proteins | sample 2228371 | NCBI WGS metagenome assembly FWPV01 (sample SAMEA103939776, study PRJEB20133) | metagenome | reverse complement strand
TTCCCCTTGAGTTTGGGGCCGAGCTTTTTCCAGTCGCGGCGGAGAATGTAGCTCAAGTCATAATTTTCGCGCCAATAATTGGCTACTTCGTGGTCAATCTCACCGGTCATTTTATCCCAGATGCGGCGAGGATAACCGTCAGGCCCGACAGGCGAAAAAACAGCCTCCCAGATATCCCACTGGTCTCCGGAACGACTCTTCGTGCCCAAAACGAGCTCCCGGTGGTTCGACTCTTCCAGGGTGCAGCTGACTTCACCTAAATAATTGCGGCGGCCAGGGCGAGGAGTTTTTTTCCAGCGGCTATCAACATAGTAGGCATTCTTATGCTCGTAGATGTTAACAATAGTATAAGCCCGAAAATCAATCGGGTCAGGACAGGCAGCCCAGCAGCCGTTGTACTCGTCGGGATAAAAGATTTGCGCCGCCAGAGCTTCCCAGCCGCCCGTTGAACCTCCGTAGAGAAACCTGGCCCACCCTTCGCCGATACCGCGGAATTTCTTTTCAATATACGGGATCAACTCATAGGTTATGGCATCGCCGTAGGGGCCCAGGTTGGCCGAGTTCACAGCATAGGAATCATCATAATAAGGGTTGGCATGCTGAATTTCGATGATGAGGAAACGAGGTGTATCCGGAGCTATCCAGTATTTATAAAACTCATATGCATATTCCTGGACCAGGCGGTTATACCCATGAATTCTGAACCTTTCAGAATAATCAGGTTTGAGGTCAGGGTCGGGCGGCGTTTCTCTAAAACCGCTAAAAGTGTAGGTAAAATGGCCGTGAAAAATGATGAGCGGATAACGAGCTTCCGGATGTTCTTCAAACCCGTGGGGCAAAAGCACATGGGCGCCAAGATACATCGGCCTGCCCCAAAATTCACTGAGCAATTTACTCTGGAGACGCACATGCTTGATGTATTTTGTTTCCGGCGGGTCAGGAATGGGCGGTATTTCCTGGTCCAGCACAATAGGTATGGTTTTATTTTCCTTGGGGTTTAAGTAAATTTTCCTGGGTAAGCTGTACAAATTACCTGGTTTTCGGTTCCATTGTTGTCCTTCGCCTTTGTCCATCGGTAGCTTGACCACAAAGCCGTCAGCCCGATGAAAAGTTTCATAACGGTTAAGAAGCCCCTGCACCCAGTATTCACCGGCCGGAATATCAGCCAGGCTGCGAAGAGGATAACCGAAGACATGTCGGTCGAAGACGGCCTCCTCCCCGGGCTTGAGTCCTTCGACATCGAGGCCAAAAATGAGCTGCGTATTGGGGCCGTCATTGATTTGAAAGCGAGGTTCAGCAGCCTCATTGTCGGCAATCATAAGGAGCATCCGGCCATCAAGTGGCTCGGCTGATCTTTCCGCGGGAAATTTCAGCTCGAATTTTAGCCCCTGTGCTTCCTGGCCAGGCTTTTTTTGTCCCATCAGGATAAAAAGCATGGCCAAAACAAGAGGGACAAATATGGCTACCCTTTTCCTTCCGCCAGCCAGCTTAGCGATTAAGGTTTTTTGGTTCATTGCTTTCTCCTAATTTTTATTAGAAACATAATTTTGGCTAAACAAATACATATAAATGGAGTTCATAAAACTGCTTAGATTACCTCCTTTCCCACACCGAATATCAATAACATAAGATTAACTTGCTTAACAAGGACGTTGAGCTAACCTAAGATTTTTTTCTATGCATTGTTTAGGTTAAAACTTTCCTGGTAAGAAGGAATGGAAACAGAAGGGAATTGCGGCGAAAGAGCATGGCGGAAATTTTCTAAAACTTGCTCCTCGCCGTGAGTGAGGAATATTTGTTGGGGAGGCTGGCGGAAAGAGGAAAGCCATTCGAGAAGAAAATTGCGGTCAGCATGGGCCGAAAAAGCGTTAATCTGTTTGATTTTGGCCCGCACCGGAAAAATTTGACCTAAAATGCGTACTTCGGGATTCCCGTCCAGTATCTGCCTTCCCAGCGTCCCTGGCGCCTGGTAGCCGACAAAAAGAATAGTTGATTCGGGCCGGGAGATGTTATGGACCAGATGATGTTTGATGCGGCCGCCAGTGCACATTCCTGAGCCAGCCATAATCAGGCATGACCCGCGAATCTGATTAATCGCCTTTGATTCCTCCCGGCGGCGCACCATCTTCAACCCAGGAAAACGAAATGGATTCTGATGGAGCCGATAAAGCTCCTTGGTTTCCTCGTCCATACTCTCTTGATGGCGTTCAAAAACTTCCGTCACCTCCAGGGCCATGGGGCTGTCGAGAAAGCAAAGAAGAGGTGGAACCTTTTTTTCTCTGGTCAGACGGCTTAGATAAAAAAGGACCTCTTGCGCTCTTTCTACAGCAAAAGTAGGGATAACAATGTTTCCGCCAGCGTCTACTGTTTCTTCGATAATTTTAGTGAACATGGTTTCTATGTCTGCGGGGTCTTCGTGATTTCTGTCTCCGTAGGTCGCCTCCATAACTACTACGTTGGCCGTCACGAAAAACGTAGGGTCATAAACCAGAGGCTTATTTTTCTGGCCCATATCACCGGTAAAAACGATGTTCTTTTCCTTTCCTTTCTTGCCGAAAATGATTTCCACCATAGCTGAGCCAAGAATATGGCCAGCATCATGAAAGATGAAGCTCAAATTTTTTCCCAGGCTTGTTTTTTGGCCATAGTCAATTTTTTTTACTTGGGGCTTGATGCGACGGACATCTTCTTCTGTAAAAAGAGGTACTTCCGGGTATGGTCCTCGCCTCCCCTCCTTCATATGTCTTTTCTTCTTGTAGGCGGCGTCTTCTTCTTGGAGATGGGCGGCGTCAGAGAGGACAATCGGAATTAAGTCAGCCGTGATCGGGGTCATAAAAATTGGGCCGCTGAAACCGTCGCGAACGATTTTTGGGATAAGCCCGGCATGGTCAAGATGGGCATGGGTCAGGATGAGAGCATCGATAGAAGACGGCTCAACTGGAAAATCCTCCCAATTTCTTTCGAGATAAGGCCTTTCCTGGTATAAACCACAATCAATCAAAATCCGCTGGCCCCCGTCTTCTAAAAGATAGGCCGAGCCAGTTACTTGGCGGCAGGCACCTAAAAACCTAAGGTTCATCCTTGATTATAGAAAGCTATTCTATACAGAAATATAATATGGCACAAGGCCGATCTTGTATGGAAAATTTTTATTTTCCCCAGCAGGATTGCCTGAAGTATTTGAGGTTCAATAATTCCCTTTTTTATGGTTCGGGCTTCTGAAGCTAAAACAAGAACGGGAAAAAGAGGCAAAAGAAGGCGTTGGTTTAATTCCCCAAAAGTTTAGGTTTATCTAATCAATTAGAGTGAGTATTCCTCAATTTTAAAGCCAAGCAAGTCAAGGCTCATTCTATAAACTTGCATGTATTAATACTTATAAATATGAAGATATTAAAAAGTTTAAATTATGTTTTCGATGTTATTACTAAGCAATAATCTAATCCACTTCTTCCGAAGCATCTCTTCCTCGAGGTGCAGATGCTTAGTTTTAGTTAGATGAATGATAATTAATTCTAAGCTAAAAAACTCTTCTTTTACTTCTTATATATGTATATGATGCCGGATACATCAGTTTTTTATCCTTTGGTCAGATGAATGCCACCATTTACCGTGCGCAGACGAATCAGTGGCCCTCCTGTACCCACCTGTCCTTCCAGCCTTCCCCTTGATTGGTGCAAATTTTGAAAGGCCAGCGGGCCATCAAAGCTTATTACCCCGTTGGTCGTGCGTGCTTCTAAATAAGCATTGAGGCTTATTTCCGGCGCTATCCTCAATTTAATCGCGCCGTTGACTGTCTCAATGGAGAGGTTTTCCGTAAGAGAAAGCAACTGACAGGTCACCGAACCGTTGACTGTTTCTATCTTAGTGGGACCAGCGTTAAGCGTCGCTTCAATTTGGCCATTGACTGCCGACAAATTGGCTCCACCTTCGACCCCGGCGACCTCGAGGTCGCCGTTAACCGTTGTCGCGTTGAGCTGGATTATAGGCCCCGTCACTTTTATTCGGCCGTTGACCGAGCGTAAGCTTGTCTCAGCCAGTTTTTCGGGCAGCCGAATTTCATAATCTACAATGACTCCCGTGTTTCGCAGGCGGGGATAGATCGTTTCCACCGTTACCCTATCGCCTTCTGATTTCACCTCGATCTTTACCAGCGCTAAGTTTTTAGGGTCACGCTTTGTTCTTTTAACTGCTTTAACTTCGACCTTTGCTTCGGGCCAGGTGCTGACAACAACTAAACCGTTAACGTTTTGCAACGAAAACGAACCTTGCGGGTTAAGAGTATAGGTTTGAAGGAATTCTTCTTTATGCTCCTCCCCGCAGCTCAGAGCTTTCTGGCCTCCCAGAAAAAAGAGAGCAATGATAACGGCGCTAATTATTATGGCCTTAGTTTTCATAGTTTAACCTCCATTTCTTTCATTATGATAAACGAAACCTGACCTTCTCCGGTTCCCTCTTGGCTCTTTTTACTTTTTTCCTATCTTATCATCCCTGGCCTCAAGCCAGCGAGAAGAAGACAATAAGAGGCAAGACCAGGATAACGCCAAGCAAATCATACCGGGGTATAATTTCCGGGGGTGGCCCCTCCCCTTTCTAACCGAGAAAAGTGATAGCAGCTCCCCAAGAGGAAGACTTTTCCCGCCAGGCGAAGGAAAAGGTAAACTTGTCCCAGAAGAAAAATGAGCCAGAAGGAGAAAAGAGATGAGGCAGGCGCCAGACGAGAGATAAGGAAATAAAGGAGAGTTAAAACCATGGTGACCAGCGAAGCGGCAAGAAAAACACCCCAAGCGGCCAGGAAGCGTGCCGCGAGAAAAGAGGCGCAGCGACCAACGCCTTTTAACACTTTTCGGGTTTCATCAAGGACAAGAATCGCCCGCGTGTACTCGGCAAACATGCGGAGCCAGGAATAAACGATGAAAAGAAGAAGCAGTTTAATTAGGCCCGACCAGATAGCTGGCCAGGCTGTGGCCGCCTTTTCAGTCCAGAGCCGAAAGAGAGAACTAAGCCCACGGCTAAACGGGATGAAAAATAGGATTAGCGAGAGAAGGAAAAGCAGCCAGACGCGGAAAAAACGGAAGAAATAGCGGCCAGCTGCGGCCATGAAATCAGACCAGCGGTAAGAATCGGGTTGCTGCCAGGCGCCGAAAATACCGCCGGTCATGGCCAGCGAAAGAGGAATCCATAAGGCGATAACCAGGATGACACTTCCGAAGATGGGCGAGACCAGGTTCGTCGAGGAATAAACCATGTCGCCCAGAAAAATCAGGTTTATTCCTTTGGTCAATTCAGCGGCAAGCAAGGAATGAGAAAAATGTCCGCGCAACAAGAAAAAGACGGGCAGGCTAAAAAGGAGAGAAAAGAAGGCGTAGATCGCCCAGAGATAGAAAATTAATCTTTTTTGTTTCCATGTGCTTTTAAGACCCAACTTTAAAGCATGGAGAACGGACATTTTCCCTCCTTAAAGCAAAGAGCTGAGCAGCAACCAGAAATTCTGGAGAGCAAACATGAAGGAGGCCGTCAAACGCAGGATACCTTGACTTTCAGCCTGGCTTGTTCGGCTGTTATTGGCCCAATTAGCGTCGATTACCCAAGTATTTTCCGGGTCAATGACCGCATATTTGGCGCGCGCAGGTTTTTCTACCTGAAAACGAACCCATCTTTCCTGGCCATCCCAGGTTTTTATTTCTTCCGAGCCGTCTTCAAAAACAATTTTTATCTGGAGGGGGTGTTCGGGAGTCACCGTGGCCTCGCCATATCTTCGGGCGATAACTTCGGTAACATAAACTATTTCTTCCGGTTTTTCTTTTTCTTTTTCTTTTTCTTTTTCTTTTTCTTTTTCTTTTTCTTTCTTTTCCTCTTCCTTGCTCTCCATCTTTTTTGTCTCGGCTTTAGGCTTTTTTTCTTCCTGGAGAACCTCTTTCCAACTGACCTCTTTTTTTTCTCCGGCTATATCAAAAATCCCCCTTAGCCCTCTTGGCTTAGGCACGGAGCGAAGCGAGCTGAGGCCATAATCGAAGACTTTGGTCGAGAGGAAAAAAGTTTGGTAAAACCAGCCCAGGTTAAACCCGGTTGTTTCCTCCATAACCTGGAAGAAATCCTGACTCCGGGGATGGCGAAAACGAAAAATTTCCTGGAATTGCCGCAACCCGCGGAGCATCTTTCCTTCGCCGACCAGTCTTTCCAGTGTGTAAAGACAGGTTGAAGCGCGTTGATAAACATTCAGCCCATAACTTATCCGGTTGAGAAATTTCCAGGAATCGCGCACGATGGGGTCAGTCGAGACGATGTGAAGAGAGGTAGCCCGGTCAAGCTCCCAATCATAATAACGGGGCAGGCGGAGAAACCAACTCAGCGGGAAACCGCCGACGGAAATCGACAGAGTCCCCGGGCCATAGGCTTGGGCTAATACCTTTCCTGTGCTGTAAGTATTGATGCCTTCATCCAGCCAGGCTTCTTCAAACTCATTGTTAGCCACCAAGCCGTACCAGTAATTGTGGCCATACTCATGCACAATGACACTTTCCGGGGAAAGAACATCTCGGCTTAGCAGGACAGAAGTTCCAGCCGTGAAAAGCGTAGGGTACTCCATACCGCCGCTTCCGGTTTGATAAGGGGGGTCAACCAGGGTAATTTGCTCATAAGGATAAGGGCCAAACCATAAGCCGTAATATTTTATAGCCTGCTTGAGAGCGCGAAGGTGACGCTCGAGCTGTCCTCTGTGCTCAGGACGGAGGAGAATAATCATTTTAAGGTCAGGAAGGCATATCGCTTCAGGGCTCAGCCCAAGAAGATAGGCAGTGTCTCTTAGTTCTTTGGACGAGACTTCTTGCTCAGCTACAAAATCCTGTTCATAGCGCAGATAATCAGGCGCGGCGGTCCAGGCGAAGTCATGAATCCAATCCTCAGCGAAAGTTATGGTTTGCTTTTGGCCGTCGCTATGGATATTACGTCCAACCTCTTTTCCTGAGGCACCGAGTACAAAACCAGCCGGAGTCGTGATGGCTACCCGGAAGCGGGCAAAGTCGGCGTAAAACTCTGAATTTAGGTGATAGGCATGGCAGTTCCAACCCTTTCCCTGTTCATAAACACCAGGTTTGGGATACCATTGAGCGATAAAAAAAGCCTGGCCTCGATAACCCGTCCTTACCCCCTGGGCCGGGACTTTCGCCTGAAAAGAAATAATGAGGTGAGCTTTTTCACCTGGACGGATGGGTTCAGGGAAGGTAACCCGAGCCACGGTTTCATCCTGAGAATCAGGATTATCTTCTTTTATAAATTCTAAAGTGGACCGAAGATCCCGGCCATCAGCCAAGCAGATAGTCTTAATGTCGATCCAGCCCCATTTTCCTTCCTGCGGCCGGAAAGAGAGCATTCCCCCTTCCCTCTTCGCTTCCTCAAAAAAAATGCTGCCTTCATTTTTGAAGGCATTCCAGTAAAGATGAAACCACATATCAGGAACAATGTCCGAAGTGCGGTTTTCCCAGATAATTTCTTCTTCCCCCGTAAGCATGGCCGATTTAGGGTCAAGGTTAACCTTGATATCGTAATATAAAGGTGGAGCTTCCTGCGGCTTGGACCAAGAAGACATCGGGAAAGCCGGGAGAGAAGGAAAGAGGATAAGGAGAAAAGAAAAGACGAGCTCAAAGAGGATTTCTTTTTTCCGCGACATTTTTCCCCCTTTTAATTTGCTTATTGCTTAGCTTCTCGAGGTCAAGGGAAAATTATAATAATAAAAATGGCATCTTTTTAGATTTTTAATCATGCTTCGCGCGAAAAAAATTTATCTTTCAGGGGAAAGGGGACGCAACTTTTCTTCCCAAAAAGCCCGGCGGGGAAAATACATGAACATCAGAATCACGGAGATAGCCGCCAGAACATAGAAATCTCGCTGGTAGCCGGTGAGCAGGAAAAAGATAAACCCAAGGATAGCTGGAATTTCCGCTAAGGTCATAAGAATTATATTGCCATTACTTAGCTTGCTCAAGGCCTGTCTGAATTCCAGGTCAGATGAAATTTTCGTCCTGGAAGAATGGATGATACGCATTATAATAACGGTGAGGACGGAAAGGCCATAAAAAATATAACGGATGAGGACCATTTGGTTGAGCTGACGGGAACCAAATTGGGCCAACCCGTAGAAGGGACGAAAGCTGAAGCGAATAGTTTCTTCGATAATAAACCAGATTACTAAGCTCAGGAAAATGGCCAGCGCGACAATAACCTGGACGCGAAAAGTCCTGGCCAAAAGCTCATCCCGAGACAAACCTTCTCTTTGGTTCATCATGACCTCCTTCTTTTCATCTTGGCATAAATGACTTTATACCTCAATCAACATAAAGAAGAAACCCTTTGAGGTAATGTGTTTCCGGATGAAAAATATTTATCGGGTGGTCGAAACTGTGCCTCATTCTTTGCAGGATACGAACCCGGCGGCCAGCATCCAGCGCTGCCTGAAAAATGACTTTCTGGAAAAGAGCCTCGTCAACGTAATGAGAACAGGAGAAGCTGAGGAGCAGACCTCCCGGCTGAAGGTGACTTAGCGCCAGGCGATTAATGTCTTTGTAGCCGCGGCAGGCGGAAAGAAGGTCACCTTTTTTCTTCGCAAAGGCTGGCGGGTCGAGGATGATGAAATCGGTTTCCATTTTAGCCTGGCGCAAATAAAGGAAAACATCCTCGGCATGGAGTTCGTAAGAGGTTGCCGCTAACCCGTTTCTATCCATGTTTCGGCGAGCTAACTCCAGGGCTGCGGCTGAGCTTTCCACCAGCACCGTGCGAGCTGCTCCACCTAAGAGCGCGTTAACGCTGAATCCTCCGGTGTAGGCAAAACAATCAAGTACTTTCTTCCCGGAAGCTAACCGGCGCACCAGGCTTCTCATCTCGCGTTGGTCAAGGTAAAACCCTGTTTTTTGTGCTAATGAAAAATCAATAAGGAAATAGGCGCCGTTTTCATAAATTTCGACCAACGGCACGCTTTCTCCGTAAACCCAGCCCTCAAAAGGCGTCAGGCCTTCTTCTGTGCGCGAAGGAGAGACAGAACGTTCATAAATCGAACGAGGCCGGCAGTATTTTATAAGTAGCTCTAAGAGGAAGGGTTTGAGCTTTTCCATGCCCAGGGTAGTGATTTGCAGGACCAGAATATCGTCATACTGGTCGACAACGAGTCCGGGGAGGTTATCTCCTTCGCCGTTGACCAGGCGATAGGCGTTGGTCGTTGGGGGAACAATTGCCCTCCTAAGGGCAATTGCTTTCTTAAGATTTTCCTCAAGAGCTATGGCGGGCGGAATGTCACCAAAGCTTATTATCCGGCCGACAATAGAGCAAGCGCGGTTAAAATAACCATAACCCAGATGCTTACCCTCGAAGCTTTTGACAGCCAGGATACTCCCCTCTTCAAAATCAGGAAAAGAGGCCACAGCTCCGGAAAAAATCCAGTGATGTCGCTGGAGGATAGGCTTTTCTTTGCCTTGTCGCAAGATAACGGCTTTCATGGTTGCCCTGTCTCTTTCTTTTTTTGCAGGAAGACGGCAATTTCTCGGTCAAGAGGCGCTAATTCATATTGCAGAAGGTCGGAGGGTGAGACCCATTGGAAGGCATCGTGGTCGTGGAGAGTAAAAGGAGTATGGCTTACTGAAACGAGATAAACCAGAAGCTCTACGTCCGGCTCGATGGCGGGTAGCTGCCAAACGCCAAGGGCACGAATTATTTCCGCCTCCACGCCCAATTCTTCTCGCAGCTCACGACGCAGACAATTTTCCGGGCTCTCGCCCGGCCGGATTTTGCCGCCAGGAAACTCCCAGCGACCGGCCCAGCTTTTCCCTTTCTTGCGCCTGGCCAAAAGGATAAGTCCATCTCGTTCGATAACCGCGGCGGTTACTTTGCCCATAGAAATTATTATCTTTTTCATCTTATCGAGGGGAGAAATTTTTAGCAAGCTGATGCCGACGAATTATTAAATATGCTAAAATAAACCAAATGAACATTTGTTTTATTTCTTCGGAGGCTATTCCTTATGTGAAAACAGGTGGTTTAGCCGATGTGGTGGGCTCGCTGCCTGTTTATTTAGCTAAAAGGGGTATAAAACCAATTCTTTTCCTTCCCTTTTATAAAGAAATTCAGCAAAAAAAATTTTCTCTCATCCAGGTGGCCGAGCTTCATCTGCCGTGGCAGAAAAAAGAAGTTATTGTTCCCTTATGGGAACATCAAGCATCTTCAGGCCGCGTTTTCTTTCTGCAGCATGATGCCTATTTTTTCCGTGATGGTCTCTATGGAACGCCAACCGGAGACCATCCGGATAATGCTCAAAGGTTTGCTTTCTTTTGCCGTGCTTCCCTCGAAGCTATGAAAGCCGTTAATTTTCAGCCCGACCTCATTCATGCGCATGATTGGCAGGCGGCTTTGAGCCTTGCTTATCTTCGGTATAATTTTGAGGGTGATAGCTTTTTCCAGAAGACCCGTTCTTTATTCACGGTTCATAACTTGGCCTATCAGGGCATTTTTCCTCCAGAGGTAATTCCGCTTATCGACCTCCCGCCGGACGTTTTCCGGATGGAAGAAATGGAATTTTATGGACGGGTTAATTTTTTAAAGGCCGGGCTGGTTTATTCCACGGCGATCAGCACTGTAAGCCCCACTTATAGTCAGGAAATTCAGATGCCTGAGTATGGATGCGGCCTTGATGGTGTTCTCCGCCACCGGCGAGAAGCGCTTTTTGGCATTTTAAATGGAATAGATAATTCTGTCTGGGATCCAGCCAGCGACCCGCTTCTTCCGCATCATTTCACTAAAGATGACCTGGCAGGAAAGAAAAAATGCAAAGAGGCGTTAATTAAATATTTTTCTTTTCCTTCTGGTTCGCTTGATGAGCCACTCATAGGCATGGTTAGCCGGCTAGCTGACCAGAAAGGCCTTGACCTCGTAGTAGCAAGCCTGGAGCGACTTTTTTCCCTTGGTCTGCGCCTGGTAATCTTGGGCCAGGGCGACAAAAAATACCATGACCTCCTTGAAGAAGCTCAGATTAAATACCGCGGCCGACTCGGGGTAAAAATTGCCTTTGATGACCCGCTGGCCCATTTAATCATTGCTGGAAGTGATATGTTTTTAGTCCCCTCTCGTTATGAACCTTGCGGACTTACGCAGATGTATAGTCTCCGTTATGGAACTGTGCCCGTCGTTCGAGCTACCGGAGGTTTAGCGGACACGATCGAGGATTTTGACCCGGCTACTGGAAAAGGGACTGGTTTTCAATTCAAAGAATATAAAGCTGAAGCTTTGGTTGAGGCAGTAGAAAGAGCCACTCAAGTGTATAAGGAACCCCGCTTCTGGCGTTGGTTAGTGCGGCGGGCGATGGAGGCAGATTTTTCCTGGGAGAAAGTGGCCGGCCAATACCAGGAACTTTATCAGAGAATAGTGGTTTCAGCTTAATGACCGTATTTTTTTTCCCAACCTTAGATTTGTTTTTTATTTGCCGGTTATAATCAGAACTTATGGAGGAAGTAATTTTTCATCTGGGCATCGCCGCAGATTGGGAGTATGACCAGGATTTCCTCCGGATAATTGAAAAAAAGGCTCAAGAGGCGTCTTTAAGGGTAAAAACTATCTGGCCGCAAGATCTGGAAGAAGCCTATGTTAAATTGTCTCATGGTGAGTGGCGCTTCCATTTCCTTTTTGACCGCGCCTCTTTATCGACGCCTGAATTCGTCAAATTGCAGGAAGCGGCTGAGAAACAAGGAACAGTAATTTTTGACCCCATAAGCCGCATGAGATGGGTTTCAGATAAGGCCACTATGCATCTTGAGTTCATTGCCCATGGTCTTGTTACGCCTTACACGGTTATCCGATCTCCTTATAAAGAGAAGCCCGAAATTGAGGCAGAAGCGATCGACCTGACTCAGCTGGGCTTGCCTTTTGTGCTCAAGCCAGCTTTAACTACGGGGGGCGGCTTAGGCGTGATTCAGGAAGCATTTAGCCTGGAGGATATTCAGCGGGCGCGGCAAGAATTTCCTGAAGATAAATACCTGGCGCAGAGAAGGATTAAGCCTAAAATTATGGCGGGAAGGAGGTTCTGGTTTCGAGTTTTTTATGCTTGGGGGTTGATTCAACCAACATGGTGGGATGACCAGACTTTTTTTTATTCTGAATTGAAACCAGAGGAAATAGAGACCTTTTCTCTCCATGACCTTTTTACTATAGCCAGAAAAATTCACGACCTTAGCCAGGTTCATTTTTTTTCGACGGAAATAGCCCAGGAGGATAATGGTGTTTTGGTCGTTATTGATTACATAAATGAATCATGCGATATGCGTCTTCAATCCCGATGCCCTGACGGTGTTCCCGACCGAATAGTAGAAAATATAGCCTTAAGCCTGGTAAGCTTTATTGATAAAAATAAATAAATTTTCCTTTTGATTATTTCCTCCTCTAGCCAAGGGCTTAGCCGTAAATGCAAGGTCCTTTGATAAGCAACGAAAAACCTTCGTATTTTGACGATATTGCTTAAAAT